>Ga0208299_1000060_pt1 | contig 105135 bp, 113 predicted proteins | sample 15_taG_FD_184089 | JGI IMG/M metagenome (GOLD analysis project Ga0208299, IMG submission 184089) | Marine viral communities from the Subarctic Pacific Ocean - 15_ETSP_OMZ_AT15312 metaG (SPAdes) (version 2) | ecosystem: Environmental > Aquatic > Marine > Oceanic | place: Pacific Ocean... | reverse complement strand
ATCCTCAAAACGATATAACTATAAATCTTGTTTCTTCTCCTGGTACTAATGGGCAGTATGAAATTAATATTACCGTTGCAGCTTATGCTGGTAATACTACTAGAGATGCAGAAATAGTATTACAACATCCAGATGATATTAATATTGTATCATCGATCCTTTTAATACAACAAACTTCTACAGGCCTAGTTGTATGGTCATATTCGACGACGACTTTTGTAGACATTCCGGTTGATTTAGATTTCAGCACCGGAGCTGGTTGGGGTGGAAATCCAGTTAGTGATGAGACTGATAGTTTTGCATTAAATACTTTAAAAATAAATATTACGTCGTTACCTAGTAACGGAGAAATTCGCGATAGTTTCAATAATTTTGCAAGTCCGATACAAACAGTACCTTTCCAGTTAACTAATAATGGTGGTGCTCCTACAATTAGATATATACCGCCTGCTGGCTTTATTGGAAGTTCTGGTTCTTTTGATTATGAGGCCGTAGATTCTAATTCTAATTCAGCGAGTGAATCTATTGAAGTTACTGTTGGGGCTCCTGCTAACCAGGAACCTACTGTAAATCAAATTACAGAGTCGGTATTTGGATATGGTCCAGATAAAACAGTAACATTTGCAATAGACAATGCTTATGTTAGTGATGATAGTGATGCTCTTGTAGATCTTACATTTAAGTGGTATGATTCAAATGACAATTATTTAGCTGATTTTTCAAATACTGATTTTACAGCAATTAATGCCGCACTAGATCATGGAACTTTATCTGCAGGAGTTGGATTCAATGTTTTCATATATACATATACAGGAGTAGACTTAGGGGTTGGTGCAAGTAATTTAGGTGAGTTATTTAAATATAGTGCAACCGATACTGACAACGCGGAGTCGACTCTAGGAGATATACAAATCAATATATTATCTGAAAGTAACAATCCACCGGTGTGGTCTCAAACTGCTATTAGTTTTAGTATAGACCAATATAATACAGATACAGTTGATTTATCTGGGTATGCTAGTGATGATGATGGTGATAGTAATTTAACGTTTACGATTGTAGATCAAGGAGGAGGTAATTCATTTATTAGTGGAGGTGGTAATGTTAACATAAGCGGATCTACCTTAACATATAACTCAGGTTCATTAGCTATTCCACAAGGACAAACTGCAACAGTCGAATTTGAGGTTTCTGTAACCGACCAATATGGTGAAGTTGCTAGTAATGATCCACTCAGAGTTACGTATACTGTTGCTGCAGTAGCTATCATTCAAATACAAAGGTCTAATATATTTGCTAATTCATCTGAAATTGCATGTACTACAGCTGCGACAACGCTTGCATATTTAGATGCTACTCAAGCAACAAATATTAATTTACTTGAAACAGGTGATAGTGTTTACAATTTTAGTGGAGGTGGTACTGTTGCGGATCCTATAGAATGGGCAAGTTCTAATGCTAGTTGGTTTTCTGTAGCTCAAGATATAAGTGGTGTTCCTACTACTAGAGCAATTCAAGTAGATGCTGCTGGTATTATTACAAACGTAATTAACTGTACAGTAACAACAGGACAAGCATGGCAATTAGAAATTAGATATTCAGATAACGCAAGTGGTTTATGTAATAGCCCTTACCAATATCAAGAGTCTGTTGTTTGGCAAAATGTAATAGAGGACGTAAATGGCGCACCTTCTTCTATAGAAGATGTTGCTGCAGCCGGAGGCCAATTATTTACAACTGAAATTGCTGCTAACTTTTATGTTGGTGGTACTGCTCCTGCAAATGCAACAACAGCTGCAGGTTATTATAGCCAATCGGCTTATCCAGGTTTTTATTGGGAATATGAAAATGGTGAGTGGGTTGAAGTAAACGGTGATCCAAAACAGGAATGTTTACCTCAAATAACATATCAAACATATAGTGCTGCAATATGGTATAATGCAACAGACAGATTAAATTTAGATGCTGCATGTGCTTCTGATGTTAATGATTTAACTTCGGATGTGATCTACTTTAGAGCTGATCAATTAGACCCTAATTTAGGTACAATGACCGACGAGCAAAAGTTAGAGTATGTAATGGCAAATAATATTGCTGTTTATACTTCTCAAGAGCTAGCAACTCAGGTTGATTATACAGGCCTATGGCAAAGTACAGTATTCTTATCTTCGGAAGTTGTTAATGGTTTACCTGCACTACCTAATATTGTAAAATTTACTTTATGGGAAAATGAAAACTACAGTGGATATTCTGGTAATTATAGATGGACGGGTGTTGATACAAATGGAATATTAGTTCAGGCAACTCAATTATCAGTATTAGGAACATGTACGTTTCTATTTGATAGACCAGTTGCAAACAACGCTTTCTGTCAAGGCCTAAATGGTAATGTTTGTGTTAGTAATGTAGAAGTTTCTAGAGAGAATGTATTTTATGCATTCTATTCATGCGTTGCTAAATTTGAAAACGGAATACCATACTGGCCAATGTATGTTATTGATGGATTACATAAAAATAATGATAACTCATCGTCATATATTAAACAATTTGTAACTGCTGTTGGTGATACTCCTGTTAAAATTAGTGGAGCTTCTGTTCCAGAATGTATTGCATTACAACATAAAGTGATGGCAGTTAATATGGAAGATGCTATTAGTATTTTAAGTATCTTACCAGAATATGAAAATGAAATTAGAGTTATATCAGTAAACCCAGTAGATATAGGTTTTACTAGTGGTGCTACTTTAACGTACGGATATGCTGATTGCTCAGAATGCTTATTAGAAGACACTACTAATACTAGTACGTTTACTTTGGCTACTGTTTCAGATTCAGAAATTATTAATCGCTCTATCCCTAATTTTGATTTAGAAAAGAATTATGAATTAGATAATATTTCTAAACCTCTATTAAGAACTAACCCTAAATTATCTACAAACGCTAAATTAGTAGTAAATCAATCCGGTAATATGTTTATCGAATCGATCGATGCTACAAAAGAGTTAGCGTCAGTAGAATATAAAAAATGGGCGGTAAACAAAGATGGTCAATGGTCTTATGATTTGTTTAACTTCTTTAAGAGTAGTAAAACACCATCAGATCAAATATTTAAAAATAAAGAAACGTTCTCTAACTTTACAGTGCAAGATACGTTTGAACATCAAATAGAAGAAGATTACCACTATGGTACAGTCTATAACTATTCTAAAATTCATGATGAAGACTTTAGAATGTTAGCTCCTATTTGGTTAGATAAAAACTTACCTAAAAAGTTTGTAATATTTAGAGTTAAGGATCCAGTAGGTACATTAGATTTTGATACTCAATCAAATTATGATAACTTAAAAAGTGTTTTAAATAATAGTGAGATTATTAAAACATTTGATTTAACAAGAGACTCTGAGTTAGGTACATATATTAGAAACCATGTACAGTCTGAATCATTCCCTAAGATGCCAATCACTATGAACTTTGATGAAAATCAAAGAAGTTCATATAATGGTATTGATATGAAAAAGGGTGGATTCGTTAGTAAAGGTGAATACTTATATGAAGATTTTGTTAGACAAGATAATACTTTAATTGCTGGTAATGATATAATTACAGGTGGATTCGAAAGAAACTCAGTGGCATGTGCAAACTTAATTAATCTAGAATTCTTATTTAACGATGACAGTGCATCTGATTATTCAGTTAATAGATACTTCGGATTATATGTTAATGACATTGATTCAGGTTATGGTACTTTGGAAACTGCAAACTCTGGAAAACTAAGATTTAAATCTTTAAATTCTTATATTAATGCAGATTCAGCATCTGCAATTCCACCGTTTAAACTTATAGATGGAACTCCAACAATTGGTTACGCTCAAGTATCTGATAAATTTTACAAAATAGATACGAAAGTATTTTATGACAGTGCTAACTTAGAAGTAAATGTTGAGGATGGAAGTAATATTATTCCTGCTGAAATAAAATTAGCTAAAACAGGCAATTCAATTGATATTGAATTAAACGATAAACCTGGTAGTGATTTTGTTAAGGTAGAAGTTAATAGCGCTCCAGCAATTAACGATAGATTTGCAATCTTCCCTTCTAAGGAACAAACTTATAGACTTAGGTTTACTAGATTAGTAACAGGTGAAACTTTCACATACTCTTTAATTAACCCAAATACTGGACTTAATATCACAGGTACTATTGTAACTACGACAGTTCCTGGTATGGTAAATGCTTTAAACTTAGCACTTGCTATTGCTAAATACGGAATAGTAGCTAATACATGGACCCTTCAAGAAAGAGAAGATAGTCTTAATTTATTATTTGAAGCTGAGTCTGAGAAATCATTAGTATTATATGAAAAAAGACCATCTTTAATCCCGATACAACCTTCATTTATTGGAGTAGGTGCAACTTCATCTATTGTTAGATTTGAAGAATTACAAGTACCTTATGATTTAGCTAATAATACATTTAATGCTGTAAGTGCATTAAGTGCTGGTGATTTTGATGGAGTTAACTTCTCTAATCAAGGTAGCATAAACGATATCGTTAGTTCAATTGTTAAATCAATTAACTCAATAGACAATGGATTTACTGCGTTAACTTATGATGGTGCAGATCATTTCTATATTAAAACAGATGTACAAGGGTATAAATTGTTACAAGCTGGTATTGCGATACCTAATAACAATGCTAATCAATGGGTTACTGTTAACCAAGAAAATCTAGATGTTAATAACACTTTAAGATTAGATTTAAACGATGGAGCTACAAACTTATTAAATCAAAGTTCTGTTTATTTCTTTAGTGGTGGTAATGCTACTGGTAAATCAGCCCTAGTTACTTTAGATTCTGTAGACGCTGTTAATATTAATGACTTTATAGAAACTAAATCAGCGGGAATTTACAATAAGGTAATTGATATCGTAGATGATGTTGAGAGATTACCTTTAAAGTATAACAAATTAGTACTTGAAAAAGTAAACACAATTGAAGCTGGTGAAATTGAACTATATGGAGATAACCTAGTTAGATTAGGTCTATTCTCAATGTTAGATATTCACGATATGAATTTTGATTTTTATGACACTTCAAATTCTGATTTAAAAGAATTAAAATTAGAAACTCCTTCTAATATTGCATACGAACCTGAATTAAATGATACATCTAACATATATCCATTTGGTGATAAAGATAACAATGATTATACAGTATCTCCAATTAGTTATTTCTCAGGCCTAAACGATGTATTAGCTGAAGAAGTTACAGATACTGATAACAACAATATTATTTATAGTGAATTTGATAGATTACAAGAAAACTATTTAAAAGAATATGCGGTTAGATCTAGAGTAGTACCTACTATTAATAAATGGGTATTAAAAGACACTAAAACTGTTAGAGAACAACCATATTATTTAAATGCTAATGAAGCTTTCGGTAGATCTAATTTTGCACCAGACTTAACTACAAGTGGTAGAGATAGATTAGGTATGACACATGAGTGGTTTTATATAAACAACTTACCAACATACTTAAAGTCTAATAATGGTGATGATGCTAATCCAAAATATAATTTAAATGAATCATTTAGTTATATTAACTTTATGGATGGCTTTGAAATTACACCTGCAATATTTAAAGATACAAATTATGATTATTTTGATAGATTCTTTGTAACTGAAGGGTTTGAATCTAAAGGTGATAATGAATATAAAACATTTGTTAAAACTAATTTACAAAAGAAATATACTAGAGTTGATGGTGGTAATGATGCTGCATTTGCTGATACTATATTTAAAGGTTTAAAAGTAATATTTAAAAACAGAAAAGAATTTACAGCTACGAACCCTGTTGATTTTGTTAAATCTCCGGAGTTTAATGGTTATAGATTTAGTGTTTTATTAAATGTAAAAACTGCTCAAGAGAATAACGATATTTCTTATGAAGTAATTCAAAATAAGAAATTTAAATATGTTGTATTCTTTATCTCTGTAAGTCTAGATGATTTATGGGCAGATAATACTTTAACTAGAAAGCTACTATATGAATTAAACCACTCGTTAGTTTGGAAAGGTGAAGAGAGTACTTTTGCATATTCTGATATTAAATTAAACGGATCGATGGATTTAAATAGTCTTAATATAACAGATCCGAATGCTGATGACTATTTAGTGATTAGTGGATTACCACATGCAGATGGCAGTATTCCTCAATACTTAGAACAAATTAATAAAAACGAAGATGATGAGTTTGGTAAAATTGAAGTAACTGTTAATACAGTATTTGGAGTTAAAATTTACCAATTACAGCCAGGATTAATAGATGGTCAAGATAAAATCGTATTAACTGAAGTTCCTAAAGATATTACAAACGGAACTACTAATGCGCCTGATGCTGATTTCAGCACATTACCATCATACTTACAGTTTCAAGCTGAGTATACATATATTAACGGAGGTGTAAATGCATATAAAACTATATTAGATTCTTTATCGGCTAGTAGAGTAGCTAATATGTTGCTTAGGGAGCCTAATAACATTGTATATACAACTGTAGCATCGGATGGTGCAATTTCAAACAATAAGTTTATTATCTTATTTGAAGATGGTAGCGAATTAATTAAAGAGGCTTATATCCAAACGGTAGAAGATGATGATAAACCAGAATCTTTTAAACTATTTAGTGGAAATATTGGTTATGATTTAGCACAAGGATTTACTTACTATCCATTCTTAATCAGACATAATGCTGAATACACAATCGATACAACTCCAGTAGTTACGTTTACAGATGTTTATACTCACATGAAAACAAATACTCTACAAAGTACATCTAATACTGGTGAATTATTACTAGAAGAACAAATGTATAAACATTCTTTATCAAATGTTGATGATATTAATTTAGCTAGAGATTATTACAAGAGGTATAACAGATGTGGTGTTGCGTTTAACTTAGGATTTATTTACGATGATGGTTCACATGATTTAAATTGGGGTTATATTAAAAACCACTTTTACAGAAAAGTTAATGAATCTAATGCAGGAACTGTAACTAAACTATCTGTATCTTCTGATAAATTACCTCTTTACCCATTAATTGGTGAAATTGCAATTGATAAAAAGGATGTGCATATATTTAAATCGTCATGGGATAAAAACTATTATACAAGATCTTTATCTGGTGGAAATAACGAATTAGTTCCTGGTACATTTGATACTAAGGAAGAGAGGTCATATCTTGCATCTACAATTATGAAGGTAAAAGACAGTTATTCTTTATTAGACTTTAGTGTACTTAAAGTGAGCTCAGAAGAGGAGCAACAAGATATTTTATTAGAATCTAATAATACAACTGATATCGTATTGTTTGAAGATAAAAATAGAATTGTAATGGACTTTTATATTACAAGTACTATTAGAAAAGAATTATCATCAGATGGAGTTTTAGCAACTATTGAAAATTATGTTGCTAGTGCAGATTCTGCAGAAGATAAAACAACTTTAATTGATGATGCTGATTTATACATTGATGAAAACTTAGTAAATCTATTTGGTTTAAATCAAATAAATTTGTATACACAAAGGATTAAAGGTAAGTTTTCAGAGGTTCAAAGTACTGCGTCTATTGATGCTTTAGACAACGGAGGGTTTATTATAGATAAAAACTTTACTTTTAAAGCCCACGAACAAAAGCCTCTTAATTTTAGATTGATATATAATAAAAGATTAGGTTACTCTTATAGAGTTAGACCTATGATAAAAATAACGTCATAAGGATGGCCATTAATATACAAGAAATACTACACCCTAGTGACTCTAATGCTATTAAGTTTGAGAAGATTAATTACAACTTCGATCAAATTGTTGCAAATGGAGGAGGTCCTACTGGTCAAAAGGGTGCTGTAGGTCAACAGGGAAATCCTGGACCACAGGGTCAAAAAGGTGAAAAAGGTGATACTGGTCCGCAAGGTTTAACTGGTGCAACTACATCAAGATGGAAAGTAATTCCAGCACCTTTAAATCTACCTACTAAGACCTATTCTATTCTTAAACCTAAATTAGAAGGTGACTTAAGTCATCCTACTGTATTTTTAGGAGATCAAACATTTGACGAAACACAAAATCAAGATGGGTATGAATTTAATTCTACCTTAACTTTAGGAAAACATGCTGTTGGTAATTCTGGTTCTAGCGAACTACTTACTTTTTGGCATGGGGCGAATGATATAGACCCAACACAACTTTCCGGAACTGTTATCACAAGTGAAGATTACACACAACTAGGCACAGAATATACTGGTGCTGGTGTACAATATAAGTTAGCGCCATCATTTAATTCTGGAAATGCACTAGAAACTCAATTCATGATTGACATGGATAGGTTTGTAATTGGAGATGGAACCAGAGTAGAATTTGAAAATGTAGCAAACGGTACTTCTACATTCAGAGCACCTAAAAGTAATTTACCTGCTGATGAAGCTGGTTTAATTAGATTTAATGGTTCTGTATTTCAAGGTTCTTCTGAAGTTGCAAATGCTCCAGGTACTTATGAGTGGGTAGAATTCTGTATGGCACCATGTGGCCAAGGAGGAGGTTATAGTATTAGTTTAGAAGATGGAAGTGATTTAACTCTAGATGAAAATGGCTATGCTACTGGAACTTCGGTTTCTTTTGATCCACTAGGAGATGCTGATCTAGATGCTGACGGACAAGATTGGGACGGTAGTGGTTTAGCTACAACGACAACAACTGCAACACCAGCGACAACAACAACAACGACTGCAGCTACAACAACAACAACGACTGCAGCTACGACAACAACAACGACTGCAGCTACAACAACGACTGCAGCACCGACAACGATTTCATTAGGTCCTAACAATATTAATTCATGTGCGGCCCAGACGGTTGATACATTCTACTATGTAGACAATGGGCTGGGTTTTGAAGTAGGTGATTCTATTCCAGGTTCGGGTCCAGGCACGCAAACATTCCGTGTCGTTACTGCCGCTACAGGTAGTGCAGCGACACAAGTTGGTAAAGTATTCTCTATAGACGATAACGAGATCATGAGTATAAATGATTGTATAAATATAACTACGACGCAAGCACCAACGTATAATTCATTAGGTGTGATGTACGCTCTTCATAATGGAAATGGAGCATGTGACAATTATAGTAACGGTATGTCACCGACACATGAATATTTTACAGATACTACTACTAGTCAATTCTGGGGATGTCCTACAGGAAAATCGGTTTATACCTATAATTCTAATAGTGGCACTTACAACCAACTTGGTAACGGTACATGGGCGAACGCAGCTGGATGTTCGTTCGATATGTCCGGTGGTGTTGTACAATCTTACCAACCATGTTCAGGTGGTAGTTGTTCAGGAGTTGGCGGATTATGTGGCCCTAGCGATTAAATAATAGATTATGAAGGACAAAATAAAAAATATACTATCTAATAAGTCTCTGGTGATGTTTATCGCCGGAGCACTTTTATGTTTATTATTTCTTAGACAATGTAATAATATTGAGAACTTAAAACAAGATGTAAAATTAGCACAAGAAGATGCTGGTAGACAACTTAATAATTTTAAAGCTGCTCAAGACTCTGTTACAATTTTAAGAAATAATAATGGAGATCAGCTTGCTCAGATTAGATCCTATGAATTTGATTTATCAAATCTAGAATCTAGCCAAGCTAAGTTGACTAAAAAGTATAAGAAAGCGTTAGCACTTAATGATGACTTAAAAGAAGTTAACTCATTAATATCCGCTGACTTAGAAATTAAAGATAGTCTAGATGTAACCACTACAACTGAGGCTTTAGATACAACAACAACTAAAGTTAATTTTACATCATCAGAAGATTTTGGTAGTGGTAACTCTAGAGAACTAACTGGATTCTCTACCTTTAAATATGAGTTTGAACAATTTAAAGTATTAGAAACTAAGTTTGAATTAAAGCAAACTCTAAGCCTGATGGCAGCAATTGAAAATGTAGATGGAGCTGATAGATTAAAGCTATCGACTAGCTATCCTGGATTAGAGATTAGAAATATTGAAAATATTAATTTAGTTAATACCAGATTAAATAGAAAAGACCAAAAGAAATCTAGATGGCTAATTGGTTTTGGAGTTGGATATGGTGTTAATTTAAATAACAACCAAGTGATTAGCACTGGCCCTTCAATTGGAGTAGGTCTTTATTGGTCACCTAAATTTTTACAATTTTAAAACATGGCACAATCATCAAGATATTTTAAGATAGACCAAGACATTCTACTTGAGTTTATTTACCACGACCAAGGCGATCAAGAGAAATATCGTATTGAGGTAGATGACAATGGTAGTGAGGTAATGTTCTTAGATACAGTGGATCAAGATCCATTTTCTAGTAGACACTTAATTAATGAATTAGGTAGTGCTGTTGTAAACTTTGATGTGACATCGGGATCAGGTTATCTGTCGATAGAAAACTTTGCTGCTAGAACTTTATTATTACAAAATGGTAAAACATATAAATTTGATTTAAGTGCATTAACATCGCCTGCAGATTTTACAATTACTGGTAGCTTAGGAATTTATTCTTATTCCCCAACTACACAAATAGGTGAATTTACGCCTACTTTAAATGGTTCTATAGAGTATGAATACCCTGGTTTAATTGGTGGTAAAATTATAGTAGATACTAGAGCTAACCCTCTATTCGCATCACCAGATGAAGCAAGCGGAAACGATATTAATCAAACACTTGGAAGATATCATGCTGTAAATGTACCTGGTGCTGATAAAACTAAATACGCATTGTTAGGATATGATTCTACCGGTTATTATGAAATGCATAATTTTATTAATCACTCAACTGAGTGGACTGGTGGTAATGAAGCTGATCTTTTAAACTATCAAACAGAGGCTACTGCAAATATTAATTATATTTTATATGATACTGTTAGGTTACACTTAAGATCAGGTTTTAGTTTTGCAGCTAGAGGTTATGAAGGATTTCTTTTTGAAGTAACTGCTAGTAGAACAACACAAGTTGAAAACTTTTTAACGCAATTAGTTTATTTAAACCAAAGTAATTATGAATTTTCTAATCCTAAACCTTTTATTTTAGGAGAGACTCTTTGGTCTAAATACATTAATTTAAAGATACCTAGTTTAGTAAATCAAAATGAAGAATTCTTAGATAGATTCTACGGAGATGGAACAGTAGGTTCAAGTGATTTTGATGTAGCGTCTAATTATGGAATTAAGTTTAAGTTATTAGATAAAATAGAAACTGTAAACGGATTTGATTATGTTTATACTGGAGAAGAGAATATATTTACTGTTTCTAGAGAAGATGAATATGTTGATTTCACAGTATCAATTGATGATGCAGCAGATGGTGATTATTTTAAAATCTATGGTGAGAAAGACAACTCAATAGCTTCTTTTGAAAGTCATATATTAAATAGAATACAAACATCGTCTGATGACATTGTAGTTATTTATGACGTTGAAGTATTTGAACAAGTTGGTACGTCTTTTATTAAAACAGGAAGTACAACATTCACACAATATGAAGATTTTAGTACTCCATTATTATTTAGACCAGTAATTCAAAATGCAAGTGTAGCTGTAAACTTTTCAATTGATGTAACAATGAGAATTTACAATCAAACAGATAATACTCAAATTGTTAAAAAGGCTGCAATAACAATATCACAAGCTAGTAAGTATGGTAAAAGGTTATCTGCATTAAAAATTGATAATCCAAATATTTTAACTGAAGTATACAATATACTACCAAGTTTAAGCTCTAATAAAACAATTGAAGGTTTTATCACTGATAGCTTACCTAGAACTGTAAAATATATCCCTACATTTGTAGAGAGATATAATGTAATAGCTTCTAGTGCTAGGGTAGATCTTTCTATGATCGGATCTGAAGATGGAACTAATGTTAAGGCTGGACAAGAAATGTACGCTAATGTTGAAGAAATAGAAACTTCTGAATTCGTTAATGAAGGAGACTTAGAAATTAGCATACCTCCTTTTTCAACTTATGTTAAATTCGTAATTGCTAAAAAGAGAGGTGACGATTTTGAATATATTTCTTTTGAAAATGCAGAGATGATTATACTAACATTTAATGATGGTAAAACAAAATTAAAGTTTAACCATGTCTATAATAAAGATATTGATATGGGTAAAGGTGAAGTCTTATTTAAGATCAATGAACAAAATGCTAATACTATTAGAGGAATGGTTAACAAGACTTTCTATATTAGCATAGACAATGGTGCTGATGAGACTATGATTACTAAAGGTAAATTTACACGTAGCTAATGATTTTAAATAGTAGAAATAATTCATTTGATTTTAGATTTCCAAGAGGCTTTATTCCAGACGAGGTTCAAGAAAAGTATAAGAAATATTTAAACAAAGTACCTGGTGGACTTTTAGCTGAGCCTATTGATTTTGTTAATTACTCAATACAAGGTGTAAATATCCCAGGAGTTTCTTTCGATCCAGTAACTCAAGCAGATAACGATGGTACTACAAGATATCATAGAGGAGCAGTTCCTATTCAAAATACAATTGATAGACAATTCACAGTGACTATGCAGTTATTAGATGGTTTTATTAATTATTGGATTATGATGGACACTTTACTTTACTATTATGCAAGAAGCACAAAAGAGGCTTATATAGAGCCTATGACATTAAGAGTATTAGATGCTGAAGGTAGTTCAGTTGCATACTTACAATTTGAAAAAATAATAATGAATTCCATTAACGAGTTAAATCTTAATATGGCAGAAAACGTAGCAGACTTTGCTACCTTTGAATGTAATTTTGTCTATAATAAGTTAAACTTAAGAATGGAGATTGATTAATTAAATAAGATATATACATTATGAGAACATTTAATGAATACTTAGTTGAACAGAAGATTACAGAAACTGATATGCAACTTTTACAAGAAGGTTTACAACAAGAATGGACGCCTGAGTTAGAAGAAAAGGTAGATCACGCAATTGAATCTTTTGTTAAACAATACCAAAATGAAGAAACTAATTCCTTTGATTTAGACAGATTAGAAGAAGATCTAGTAGAAGAGGGACTTTTAGGTTCTATCTTAGGTGGTCTTGGTGGATTTGCTCTAGGTAAATCTGTTGGTAAAGTTATCGCTAAAGTTCTTGGTATTCAAAAAGGTATATTCTACGATTTATTAACTTCCAGATTAGTTGGTGCTGCTTTAGGTGCTGCTATGGGTAAAAGAATCTAAATTGAATCTAGTTACAGTTGACTTCTCGCTTAATTCCCCTGGTATTTGTATCTGGCAATCTGATACGAACAGGTATCACTTTATCTCATATATTAAACCAGGTTCAGGAACAAAGGCCGAACAAAAGAGACAAGAAGAAATAAGTACATTCTCAGATGTAACTCTTGTACATCAACCAGATTGGAAAGCATCGGTTGGTGATTACTCTAAAAACGAATTTGCAAAGATTAAAAGATATATCCAAACTGCGGATGATATAATTAATCTAATATTAGACATCACGGGCACCGAAGAAGATTATCATATAGCATTCGAAGGTACATCATACGGTTCTAAGATGGGAACCAATAATATGATTGACATGGCAGCAGGAGCTGCAATCCTTAAAGAACAGATGATTAATAGACTCGAGGTCAAAAATTTACTGACCGTTGCACCTACTACAATTAAGAAACATGCTGGTAAAGGGAATATGAATAAGTTAGCTCTTTGGGTTGCCTTCTTAAATAATATAGTAGATAGTCCAGAGTTAGCTAAGACTTCTTTATTTAAGTATTGTGTTAGTGAAATAGGTGATGAGGTTAAGAAAGTCCCGAAACCATTTGATGACCTAGTCGATGCTTGGTTCCTTAATCATTATTTGCTTCAGCAACTTGGGGAAAATTTGCCAGACTAACCAAGCCTCTGCTTCAAACCGCGACACTCCAGAACTGTCCTAATCTTTGCCTTCAAGCCTAGTCTCTGCCTACAGCCCTGGAATGGTACTTATCTTCCTTTGGGGTTAAAGACATAACTTATATGCGACTTTGAAGAAAAGGTTTCAAAAAGATCAAATTATTTTCAAACTTTTTTTATCCAGCTAAGAAAAGGTCAATCCTAGCAGGTATAACAACCTTGTTATTACAGCTTTTACAGCACTTTCCACTAGTCTTGATAGGAGCAGGATTATTTCCGTACTCCTCCTTAATTAGCTCTTTGCAAATACAACATTTAAAGTTTTCCATTATCTAGCAGTATAAGATTTAATTCTATCTAAAGTTTTCTTGATCTCGACACAGGCTTCAGAATATTTATCTACTTCAGGGTATTTAAAACCTAACCAAAGTGTGTCAATGTTAGCTGGACCTGCGCCACCAATGTGGTCGTCAATCCATGTACAGAACGAATGAAGCGATGCAGCCTCATCGATGTATAAACTTTCTTCTACATAATAATAACCTTCTAGGAAGCTCCCAGTGGTCTTAGCCCCCATTAAAAGAAGGGTTTTGTTTCTTGACGATAATTTAGTATGTTTTTTCATAGCGTCTAATTTTAATTGATGTTCGTGATGTGGATTACTCATGTTTATTAGTTTTTAATTACAGTACTAATATACGAAAAATAAATGACATAAAAAAATATTTCGGCAACTATTTTAGGAAAAGTTATTAACAAATAAAAAGCACTCATATCTAGAAACAAAATTAAATTTAGATATATAATAAGTATAATAAACAAACGATTAATTGATATGTTGATTACTGCAGACTACCTTCGCTTACAAGGAATCCTACAAATAATGGTGGTAGCAAAACAGATTACGGCACTAGACCGTGAGGCTTTTCTCCGCAAGTCAGGACTGATTAAGTTAGAGGATCGTAAATGGAAGGAACCATCTGGAGCAATCTTAACATTTAATTGAAACATTTGTATATTGTACAACTATAAGGAACTGAAAGACAATTAAAGTATTTCATTATTAAACAATTTAAACAACTAAAAGAAAATTATGAGCGATTCATTTGACATTTTTAATTTAGGCGTGGAAGATGTGGAAACACACCAGCCTGAAAGAACTAGCGTAAACGAGATTTACAAACCTACAGCCGACGACGGTAAAGACGGCACTTACAAAGCATTAATTCGTTTTGTACCAAACCCAGAGAACCCAAGAAAATCTCTGATCCAAAAGTACGTACACTGGTTAACTAACTCTAATGGAGATGGTAAACTAGTAGACTCTCCACAAACAATTGGTGAACACTGTCCAATTGCAGATGTATTCTGGAAATTAAGAAAATCAGATTCTGCAGTAGACCGTAAGTCATCAGAGAAGTTAAAGAGACGTCAGCAGTACTATTCTTTAATCAAGATCGTTAAAGATCCACAAAACCCAGAATTAGAAGGTACTTACAAAGTATTTAAATTTGGATATAAGATTAAAGAGAAGATTGACTCTGAATTGAAGCCAGACTTTGGTGAACCAACTCAAGTATTCGATCTATTCGAAGGTAAGAACTTTGAACTTGTAATTACAAGACAAGGTGATTTCAATAACTATGACAAATCTAAATTTTCTGCTAGCAGATCAGCCGTTGTTATCGGTGATTCTCCAGCAGAAAGATCTAAAGAATCAATGGCCACTATTAAAGAAGAGTTGGAAGCAGCTCCTTCACTTGCAGGCTATGACTATAAAGCGTGGGACGAAGACACAAGAAGTTTCGTTAACAACGTATTAAGAATGTATCTTAATCCAGGTGATGATATTGCAGCAGTAACTGCAACACCAGCATCTAAAACAACAGCAAAAGCTGCACCGACACCGGTAGATACTGCAGTAGCAGGATCAGCTTCAACTGCAACAGCAGTTAAAGAAACGACAGCAAAGGCTAATACGGATGATGATTTAGATTCTTTCTTAAATGACCTCAACCTCTAATAACATCCAGTTAACTGAGGAGCTTAAGAGTAGAATTAAAAAAGCACTAAAACAAGTTTGTGTAGAACAACATTCAACTCCTAACAAGCAACTACTTAAAGACATGCCAGGTCGAATAACCCTGGCATGTCCTTATTGTGGTGATTCACATACAGATGACACTAAGAAACGTGGCAACATGTATTGGGACACTCTTCAGTATCACTGCTATAATTGTTCACACCACACAAATCTTTATGGTATATTAAAAGACCATGAAGTTCGTATGCCTAATTCTGGCGACTCATTTACTATTATAGACTATATAAAAGCTAATAAGTCACAGGTAAGCCAAGAACAAGTATTACAGAATTCATCTCTTGCAAGCGTCCAAGAGTTGGCATTAACAGTATCTGAATTTAAACAGATATTTGGCGCTAGAGAAATAACACCAGGTGATTGGATATGGTTCCAACTTAAAGATAGGTTATTACACAATAAAGCGGATGAATTTCTTTTCTCCCAAAAAGGTAATCGACTTTGGATTTTAAATATGGGAATTGAAGGTAAAATTATCGGCGCACAATCCAGAAGAATGAAAGGCTATGGGTCTAGGTATCTTACCTATGATTTACCTAAGCTCTATGAAGAATGGGGAAAGCCACTCGACCTACCACCCGAAGAACAAACAAGACTTGCAAAGGCATCAACTCTATTTGGTATTATGCAGGTTAATTTTCAACAGCCAGTAACTTTATTCGAGGGACCGATCGATGCAAAGTTTATGCATAACTCTTTAGCACTAGCAACTGCCGGTAGATCTACAGATGAATTTGATGAAATGGCAACAGTACGTTATATGTTTGATAACGACGCAACTGGTAAAAAGAAGATGGCAGAAAAATTAAAGAAGGGTAGACCAGTGTTTATGTGGTCTAAATTTCTAACAGATTTTAAGTTAGATACATATAATATAAAAGATCTCAACGATTTGGTTAGAGTATGTTTCGAGCAAAAATCCAAAGCATGGAAAGAAATTGAAAACTATTTTACATCAAGCGAATTAGATCTATGGTACGTATAGAAGATATGGATAACACATTAGAAGACTTTTTTAAAGACTCAGATCGTCATAAGGGTAGGAATAAACTCTTGATGGACTTTGATACTGAAGAATTTAAAATACAAAGTAGAGAGTTTGTTGTAGAAAAGCCTAAGTTTAAGAAGGGTGAAAAAGCATCTAAGTTTATTAAACCAGATGCAAACAAAAAGTCACTATTCTGATATAAGGTTTATGGCTAGAGTTATTTTAATAGGAAATGGTACATCGGTGTTAGATAATCCATTAGGGCAGAAGATAGATGAATTTGATACTGTTGTAAGATTTAATAGTTTTAAAACAATAGGATTAGAAGAATTCACAGGTAAGAGAACTGATATATGGGTTACTTGTGTTGCACATAATAAACACATGAAGAATATCAATGATTTTAAAAGAGTCATTGTACATAGTTGGACCAAACGTGCTAACGAATGTTTATTATTTAAAAAGATAAAAGACAAAAGGACCGACGCATATAAAATTGAAGATGGTCCTATTAGTAGATTAGTAAATAAAGGCGTTAAAGATCCTAGTACCGGACTTATTGCCATTGAATATTTTTTAGAGACAAATGCAGAAGTTTATCTTCATGGGTTTGATTGGTGGGATAGAGAAAGACATCACTATGCTGATTCTGAAAAAAGAGGTACATTGCATAAACCGCAATTAGAATATAAGGTTATTAAAGAGTTTGGCGATAGATTAAAATTTTTAAAATGAGTAAAGAAAAAATACAAGCATTAGATCAAAAATTATCTGCACAGAGAGCACAATGGTCTGAGACAATAAGAGGCTTAGCGAAAGGCTTAAAGAAAATAGATGGAATGGAACAAGTGATAGCAGAAGTGTTATCATCAAGACAGACTTGTGTAGATCATATCGCATACCTAAACGTAAAGATAAGAGAACAGAAAATGGCAGTATCTGCTAGATATAGAGAGGCCTATATCCGTTACTATAATTACGACTATAAATTAGGTGAAAAAGTAAAAGAGAAGTTTCTAGAAAATGACATGGCAGATGAGAATATGATATTATCTCATTTAGAAAATCAATTAGAGTTTTTTAGAGATTCCGTAAAGACCCTAGATAATATGGGCTTTGCCATAAGAAACAGATTGTCCCTCAACGGACTATAAAATGGAATTAACATTAACAGATAATAAACAATTTTTACGAATTGATAGTGCTACTGAATTGGAGATAGAGCAGCTCAATATCACATTTAATCGTAGAATTGATAATTGGCGATTTCATCCCCTGGTTAAAAAGGGTTTATGGGATGGCTATATCTCTTATATAAAAGATGATAAGTGGGTTCCGTCAGGACTTTGGAAAGAGGTGATGGACATGTGTAAATCATATAAGTTTGAATTAAAAATGAATGGCGTAACTTCGCTATTCGATCCGAGTGTAAAACAAGATGAGTTTGAAGCATGGGCTAAAGAATACTTTGAAGGCCATGAAATTACACCAAGAGACTATCAAATTGAAGCAGCATATAATATCTTAAAATTTAGAAGATGTTTAAGTGAGTTAGCAACTTCAGCCGGTAAAACTCTAATCTCATATATGGCAGTTGCCTATATGTTAGACAAGGGTAAATCCGGTAGAATACTATTTATTGTACCAAACGTTTCATTAGTTGTACAAGCATCTGAAGACTTTATAGAGTATAATTGGAGAAATGGAACCAATATTAAAATACAACAAATATATTCTGGGCAAAAGATTAGACCAGGTAGAAACGTAGTAATAGGTACATATCAATCACTAGTCAAAAAGGACAAAGAATACTTTGAACAATTTGATGCAGTAATTATTGATGAAACACATAAGGCTAAATCCACTTCTATTAAAACAATCTTACAAAAATGTACAGCGGCCAATTATAGATTTGGACTTTCAGGTACAATTCCAAAAGCAAACACATTAGATCGATTAACCTTAATGGCTCATACTGGTCCTGTGATTACAGAAATTACAGCATCACTATTACAAGATGAAGGACATATTGCTGGTTGTAATGTAAAAGTAATAAAAATGGATTATGCTCCAGAAAGTACTAAAAAGGCTTTTTATGAGATGTCCCAAAACAGATATGAAAGCAAAGATGTATACAAATTTGAAAGTAATTACGTTATCAATTCAACGGGGCGCCTTGCTTTCATTACAAACATTATTTCCAGAGTACGGGGCAATAGTCTTGTTCTTTTCCACAGGATTGAACATGGTAAAAGAATATATGAAAAGCTTCGCCAAGATAGTGATAAGCCGATATATTATGTGGATGGAAACACGGACAAAGACATAAGAGAAGAATATAAAAAGAAAATGGAAGTAGGTGCACAAGTAGTTATTGTTGCATCCTATGGTACCTTTTCTACAGGTATATCAATTAATAAGATACATAATATCTTCTTTACAGAGTCTTTTAAATCAGAAGTTATTATCAGACAGTCTATTGGTAGAGGACTAAGAAAACACCATACTAAATCAGAGGTAAATATTATAGATTTCGTCGATGATCTTTCTTCACCCGGTTGGGATAATTATTTGATTCGACACTCAAAGGCACGTCAAAAAATATACAAGGAGCAGAAGTTTCCCTTTGAGATAAAAAATGTCCAATTTGACGGAGATATATAATACTATAGTACAAGAAAGTATAAAATAAAACTTAATAACAATGGGTTCACTTAAACTACAGTCATTCAGCGATTTCGCTAATGCTTCAGCTAACGCTGCTGCGGCAAAATTAGAAGAAGAACAATCAGCTGCAAGAACTGCTGCTGCAGAACAATTCAAAACATTACTATCTGAATTTGGAGCTACTAATCTTAAAGATTTAAAGGAAGAAGATAAGTCCGATTTCTTTTCTAAATTAGGTGCTTCCGAAATTTCAGAATCAACAGCAATTATCGAAGAAGGTACAAGATCTCAAATAGGTCTTATCAATAAAAAAGGTAAAATCAAGTCAGTGTATATGCACTATGACGGTTATCCAGACCACATGTTACCAACAATTAAGAAAGGTTACAAAGATGGTAAATTAGTTAAGACTTTACTTAATAAAGGAGGAGCCTCTGGTTTAGAAGCTGATTGGAGAAAGATTAACTTTTATGGAGATACTACTACACTAGATGGTGATGTTAAAAAAATTGACAAATATATTAGAGACGCTAACTATGATGGAGGCGCTGAATTTATATACTTATTTGATGAAAGAGATGGTAAGTGGTATATGGCAGATACTTATGCTGAGACTGGTTTACAAAAAGCTTTTGAATCTACGATAATTAACGAAGCATTCAAACCAAGTAAAGGTAATTTAAGAGATGCTAAGAAAGTAAATAAGGCTTTAGAGACTTTCTTTATGGAACACCCTGCATTAGCAGCACCTAGTATTTTATTAGGAGTATGTAAATATTTAGTAGCAGAATCTTTAACAGATGCAAACTTCCACTCTTATAGAGAGCCGGTAAGTAAAGCAATTAAAGGTAAAATCACAACAGTAATGGTAGAGATTGCTGGTCTTGGTGGAATGTCAGTTCCAGTTGGTAAAAAATCAATCATGAATCTATTAGACGAAAAAGGAGCATTTATGGCAGGAGCTGCTGGATGGTCAGGTATCGGTATTGTTGAAGGTATGGCTTTATTCTTAGATGGATTTGGACATGGTGATACTGCTCAAAAAATTGTAGATGCATTTGAATTAATATGGGCTAATGAGTCTGTAATGAATGAAGGCAACGCATTTTTAGCAGCAAGAGCAAAGGCAATTGAAGAAGATGCTGAAGACTTTGAATTTAACGGAAAGAAATATCCTGTAATTAAAGAAGAAGTTGAAGAACCAGTTACTGAAAAATTAGCTAAAGGCTTAAAACCATTATTAACATTAGGTTCAACTATTACTAAAAAGGTAGGTGAAGATGCATTAATAGATTTATCTGATAAGTTTGATACAATACGAGATGAAAATGGTGAAAATGCAGCAAGTTACTTAAACATGGCTATCGAATTAATGCAAGATGGTTATGCAGGAGATGCTACTAAAAAACTAAAGCAATTTAATAAAGCATGTAAAGATGCATTAGCTGGAAAAGAAGTTGGTTCAGCTTTTGAATCAAAGGTTACTGAATCAGACGAACCAAAATGTACTAATAGAAAAGGACACAGATATAAGCAAATTGATAAAGACGGAACTGTAGAATGTGAACACTGTGGTCTAAGAAATTCATTAAGTGAATCAGTTGTTAACGAAGCTGAAGTTACTTCTGATGAAGAATTTAAAGAATACGCTTTTACAGTTTTAAAGAAAGCATTCGGAGATAAATTTGACGAAGAAAAAGCACAAGAAGTTGTAGACGGATTATTGTCTAAACACGGCGACGAGTATGGAGCTGCTGTTGGAGCATTAACATCATCCTTAGGATAAAATAAATCTAAAAGCTTCTTATGAAGATATACACTAATTTTACAGAATTTTTAAATGAAAGAGTCCAGGTAAACAACTTGGACAATTTCGTATTTGAAGGTGGAGCAGCAGGACACATGATGCACCCTTTCGATGACCACTCATTAACGTTTGCAGATTTCAAGACTATTGTTAAATCTTCATTACAAGGTGGGTTAGATTTTGAAGAGGCTGCAACTGAAAAGACTGATGGCCAAAATCTATTTGCAACTGTAAAAGATGGTCAAGCAATGTTTGCCAGAAATAAGGGACAAATGATAAATCCACTTGATCTAGCTGGTATCATTAAGATGTTCACTGGTCACGCCTCGCAGTTAGTTGAAGAAACATATATCTTTGCTGCTAAAGATCTAGCAGAGGCGCTCCCAGCGCTTAAGGATCAATCAATGTTCGCTAACGGATTAAATTTCGTTAATATGGAACTAATCTACTCGAAAAACCCTAATGTTATCTATTATGACAGAGATGTTATACAATTTCATGGTATTGTAGAGACAGATGGTGAAGGTAATCAAACTGGAAAGCAAAATGTTGCTGGTGAACTAGTTAAAGCTCTTAAAGAATTAAAGTCAGATGTTCAAAAGACATTTACAATAATTCCCCCTCAAATTTTAAAGTTAGGAAAAGACGTTGATTTTGAATCAAGAGTCGGCTATTACGAAAAGGCGATAAATAAACTAAGAGATACTTATAGTTTATCAGATCAAGATGAGGTTAAAATGTATCACGAGATGTGGTGGAGAAGCCAAATCGAAGAGAACTTTGCAGATTTAGAACCTGCACATAAAGAGGGTTTACTTTTAAGATGGGCTTACCTAGATAAGAAGACACTTAAGTTAACTGCATTAAAGAAGGAATTAACTCCGGAACAAAATAAGGCTGTTAAAGAATTTGATGGTCAAAGAAATAAGAAGTATAAAGAAAACATTTTACCTTTTGAGAATCTATTTTTAGAGTTAGGTGCAGATGTTTTAAAGAACGCTTCTAATTTTGTAGCTGCTAATCCAGATGCTGAGAAAGCAAGATTACACAATCAGATTAGAACTGAAGCTGACAAGATTAAAAAGAATGGCGACCTTACTCAAATTGCAAAGGTTGAAAAAGAACTAAAAAGACTAGAGGGTATTGGTGGTATTGAGTCGATCATCCCAACAGAAGGAGTGGTCTTTAAATTTAAAGGAAAAACCTTTAAACTAACAGGTACTTTTGCTGCGATTAACCAGCTAATGGGTATCATAAAATACGGAAGATAATGGCATTACAGAATCTTAAAAAATATTTTGAAGGATCCAATATTGCAGATATAGACACATTGTTTAATAACAAGTGTATTGTAACTGAAAGAATAAATGGATCTTCGTTTCATGTAAAAAGAAATGGCACAGATTTTTTATACTATAAGTCTGGCCAAAAAGATGAAATGAACGCAGTCGATCGTACTATCGTTAGATATTATGAAAACGCAATCAGACATTTTAAAACAGTAACTTCTGATGTAGTATTAGATATGCCATTCGATTGGAAATTTGGATTTGAATATTTAGGAGATGCTAAAACACTTGATATTGAGTATGATATTTTACCAGAATCAAATCTTGTTTTAACACACATACAAGTATTACAACCATCTAACCCTAATAAAATTAGAAAGGTAATCAGAGATACTAAGGTATTAAATAAATGGTCTAAGCTCTTAGGAGTTTCACCACCACCGGTTATCTTTGAAGGTCTATTAGACTCAGGACAAAAAGACAGTCTTAAATCTTTATTAGCAATATCAAATGAAGAATTTGAGATTAGATTTGAAGATAAAGATAAGCCATCTTTTACTAGAGCAGTATACGGTATCTTTAATGAAAACAAAAAGCAATCAGCTTTAATGAATGATCTTTCTAAAGATGTTTCTGGATTTGTAATTAATTTTCACGATGGTAAATCATTGAAACCATATTTACTAGAGAAGTATAATAAGAAACCATCGGAAGATAGAAAACCATCTGACATGTATCAGATTACAATTTTAGATATTGTTGAACATTTAGTAAACTTTGATTTTGAATCAATTCAATTAAAAGAAGAAAAAACAGACAAGAGATATTTAGAGTTAATGTCAGAGATTTTTAACGATTACGTTAAACATAACGCCACTAAATATATTGGTGCTAAATTTGATTCAGCAGATTTTTCAGAATCTCCAATGTTTGAATTAAACCATAAATTTTTACAGAACGAAAAAACACTAACTCTAGTACAAGATAAGATTTTATCAGAGCTTTTCAAAATTACATTAGGTAGTTTTAGAAAGAAAAGAAACAAAGAGACTGATATTATCAATAAAGACTTGATGGCAGAGATTAATGAAATTGTAGAAAAGATTGAAGCAGCTGTAATGGCAAAAGCAAATGAGGGCGATGTTTTAAACTTTAACCAATACTTATTAAACCAAAAGATTGAAAGTCAAATAAGTCCAATCACTGAAGCGTTAAAAGTAGACCACCCAGAACAAGGTAAGAAACTAGTTAATATGTTTGTTGGTAGATTCCAACCATTTACACTAGGCCATGCTAAAGTAGTTGAAACTATTCATAAGCAAAATGGTTACCCTGTTGTAATCCTATTAGTAAAAGCTAAGAATAAGAAAAAAGAGGATGCATTTAAGAGACCTTATGATGAGGAAACTCAAGTAGCAATGATTAACTCTTTAAAATCTAAATATCCAATTGAAGAAGTTTTCGTAATTCCAACTGGAGGTATTGACACTATGTTTAATGCAATGAGACCAAAATACGAACCAGTATTATGGGGAACAGGAAGTGATAGAATGAAGACTTATGGTTATCAAGTAGATAAGCCAGAATATAGAGAAGACTTAGGAGTTAGAGATGACTTTGGTTTATTTGAAATCCCTAGAACTGGTAAGAATATTTCAGCAACACAGGTAAGAAACGCAATGCTAGATGGTGATGAGAAGCTCTTTAAGAAGCTAACTCCTAAAGCATTACATAATATGTATGCTGAGTTAAAGTCTAAGCTGGAAGACTCTGTTGGAGTAGTAGCTGAATCTACTGAAGTAGAGTTCTTAACCTTCGACAAATTTATTAAGAATATATAAACAAAATAACAACTATAACATGGTTAATATAAAAACATTTGAATCATTTACTGAAAACGAAGAATCAATTAGTTACTTCGAAGTAAATGAATCAATCCCATTTGGCTCCTACTACTTTAATTCTAGATCAGAATTCGGTGAACATATTGATAGTTTACCAGAAAAAGGTGAAAGTAAATATTTAGTACTAGCACATAATAGCGTAGATTTTAATGGACAATCTGTTAGATTAGAAGGTGGATATAAAATGGGATCTGCAACTTCAAAGAATATTATCGGTATTTTTGATGATGAAGCTTCAGCTACAGATGCATATAACACAGCAATGAAAAAACCAGAAGGAACTTTTGTTTCCTTTTCAATGGGTACTTTATTCGCAAAATCTAAATTTGCGTTTCAATATACTGAAACTACTGGTTATCAAGCAAAAATTAAAGCTAAATAATTATGAAAAATTTAGAAGACTTCTTAAAAGAAGGTAAGAAAATAACTATCAAAAGAAAATATACTGAAAATCATCCTGCTGCTACTGTTGGTAAAACAGCTAGCGTTAGAAACGAAGTTCTAAAAGCAATGAAAGACGGTATATTAACTGAAGAGGAATTTAATAGAATAATTTCTAAAATATCTAAAAGCCCTAGCAGATGGAGAAATACTAATTCAAAATATTTTAATGTTTCTGAAGATGGTATTAAACTTTCAAAGTGGGGTCTTAGAATTCTAAGCGAATTAGACCTACCTACATTAAGAGCATTTCCTGTATGTGAAGCTACTGTAGTAATGGATGCAATAGATCCTAAATCAAAAACACTTAAAAAGCTTTTAAAGAAATATAACGTTAAAATGAAAGTTTTAACAATGAACGGTCCAGGTGGTAATTGGCCAGAAGTTGAGCTAACAGGTTCAAGAGAAGACTTACAATCAATATTAGCAGATCCTAATGGATGGGACGATCCAGAATTAGGAGAGTATATTGAAGAGGCTAGTGCTGAAAAACTAGAAGAAAAGATTAAAATCACTAAAGACGAATGGCCTATTATTAAATTTAAAGACGGTGGTAAAAAGTACGAAGTAGAATTTGATGATTATGATGTTATCGATGACCATGGAAACGAAGGAAAGGATGTATACTTTATGGGCACAGATCAAGATGGAAAAGAATGGACTATCGACGCATCAGTAGGATATAACTACGAAAACTCAGGTAATATAGATGATATTCATTATGATACTTTAGCAAGAATGGATGAATCCACAGTTAATGAAAAATATGAAGCTATTTATAGTGACGGTATAGTTCAAGGTAAAAAATTCAGAAACGAAAAACAAGCACTTGATTTCATGAAGAAAGAGATTGCTTCTAATAAAAACCTAAGAGACATTGCAGTTTACAAACCAGGAATGCACTCAACTACTCAAACTGAATTAGTTGTTAAATTCTGGGGAGATGGATCATACTTAGATAATGTTTCTAAAAGAGATAAAGATTTAGCAAGTAAAAAATTACAAGAAAACACAAATATGGAAAACACATTTTCAATACATGAATCATTTGCAGCATTTACCGGAGCAAATGGATTCTTAAACGAAAGAATAGGAAGCCAGATTTTAGCTAGCATCTTAATGAGTAATAAAGAAGGTAAATATGGTAAGTCAAACCTAAAAAGATTAGCAGGTGGTTTTTACCAAATGACTAAAGTTGCTCTTGATCAAATTCAAGATGAAGATTTTATTACAAGTAACGAGCCTCAAAAAGCATTTAAACAACATGGTGGTTCTGCAAATATTATTTTCTTTATTTCAGATAATGAAAAAGAGAATCCATATTTACCACATGATTCTGGTTCATACGGAAGTTTAGCTACTATTCCAGGTGGAGGTATTCTATTAGCAGCAATGGGTGGTGATAGAGAATTTTATACTAATGACTGGTCTAGATATTCTAAGAATAGAGCTTGGAAAAAAGATGGTAGAAAAGGTTCTGCTGATCAAATCGGTGTAAATAAGAAATATAGAGGCTGGGATGCTTCTGGTTTAAATAATGGTAAAAGAATTGCAGAAGTTTCTGATAGAGTTATTATCGTTAACCTAGAACTAATTAGACTAAAGTATTCTACTGAAAACATAAGAAATGCAAGAGCCGCTGCTAAAGCAGGTGCAACTGCGTTCAAATCTGATAAAGATTTTAAAGCAGATAACAAAGACAGATACTATAAGATATTAGCTACTAAAGCAGCAGCAATGCCAATTGATAAAATGGTTGAAGGTGCTATCGATGAATTAGGAAATCAAATTAAAGCAGGTTTAAGTGCTGGTGAGAAAACTAAATATGGTGAAATCAAAATAGGAGAAAACTCTAAAGGTAGAGAGGTTAAATTAAGAGACGCTTCTAACCACATGTCAAACATCCTAGATGATTACTCTAGATATTGTGATTACATTAAACAAGCTGAAGAATCTCAAGAAAGATACGGACAAGCTGAATCTTACTATGAAAGAGAATCTAAAAACTATGCAAAAACAATTAAAGACCGTATAGCTAAGATTGATAAATTCGATTACGCTTGGTAATAAAATTAAAATATTAAAGATATGAAAACAGTACCAACATTTAAAGAATTCTTAAACGAAAAGGCATATAGAATGACTGGTATTTACGCTGCTAAAGGTTTAGTAGGTAAAGTAATGCAAGCCTTTAAACAAGATATTGCAAAGGTAAAATACGAAGGAGATATTGAAGGTACTTTGGAACAAGTTAATAAAGCATGGGCTAAATTTAGAAAAGATGGTGAAAAAATCATCATGGACCAAATTGAAAAAGGCACTGGAGGTATTAAAGAAACAGTATTATTTGTAACTGCTAATTTTGATGAAGAATGGAAAGCAGATGAAATTAATCATTTAAATACCCCTGATGGTTCAGGCGACTTATACATAGCATACGGCGAATATTCTGATTTTGTAATCAATGTTGGTTTCTTTGATGATTTTAACGGTAAAAAAGCTGTTAGAAAGATTGATAAAACAGGCTACATGAATTCACCTTTAGCTTCTGCAAAAGATATTATCTATGGTGATTTTGATGCATCGGTTGGTAATAATAATCTTGAAATCAGAGATGCTGAATTCATTTCAATAGACGGAAAATAATATGTCAGAAGAAAAATCAATAGAAGAAACAATAGCACAAGCTAATATTACACCTAGTGCTAATATTGGAGGAATGGGACCTGTTGTCTTTCCAGGACCTAAAGGAGAATTAGGTTCAGGTGATGTTCCTAATGTTGCAGATATTGATGATGACGAAGAGGAAGCTAAGAAAGACAATACAAAAAAGAAATTAGAAATGGAAGGTATACAAATATTTACACAGTTTTCAGCATTCGTTAATGAATCATTAAGCGAAGCAGCATCTAATTTTAAAGTGTTATTAAAGACTTCAAAAGAAGAATCAATTGGTAGAAAAATTAGACTTGGTGGTAAGAAAGATCCTGGCCATGAAATATGGGAAAAGATTGATAAAATGCATTGGATGAATCTTGAAACTGAAGAGACATTAGACCTAAACAAATGGGCTAAACATGCAGATAAATTCAATATGGAAGGTAAAGACTTACAGTTTGAAAATTTCATGAATGAAGCATTTGAAGACGTTGCAGATCTAGTTAAATCTTTACATTTTGAAACAGATCCTAAAATTGCCAAAGAGAAAAAGATTGAATTAGGTAAAAGACAAGGTGAAGTTGTTCCTAGAACACAGATCAAAGGTGGTGAATATTCTTTAAGAAGATTTAGAAAAGAAATTAAATATGCAGACGGTAAAGACCTAGGAGTATTTGTTCCAGGAACTTATACAGCTGCAGTTTCTACATTAGGTGATGGTCCACATGCAAAACCTGCTAAGAAAGTAAAATGGAATAGAAAGAAATATGACCAATGGTTAGAAGATGTTGCATCAAACGACGGTTGGAAAAATGCTTATGATATGGCACAAAATGCTAAAAATGAGCCAGGTCTATTACAATGGGCTAAGAAAGAATTTAGAGGTGAAGATGTAATGCAAAGAATCCAATGGGATATTGAAGCATTTGCAGAATAAATATTGTTAATAACTTTAACAAAGTAACAAGCCTGAGACTTTTAGTTTCAGGCTTTTTTTATTATATTAGATAAGGTAAATATATAAATCATGATAAACTCATACACTCAATATACATTATTACTAGAGGCCCAACAGAGGCTTAAGATGAATGTACCTAAAGATGTCATCGATTTACATAAACTCTTTAAGAAAAATAAAAGACAGCTTTATGTAGTTGGTGGTGCAGTTAGAGATGCTATGCTTGGACAAAAACCAAAAGACTTTGATCTAGCTACTGATGCAAAACCAGAAGAAGTTATTAAGATCTTAAAATCAGGTGGCGTTCCAACCATCGGAGAAGTAGGTCAACAATTTGGAGTTGTAATTGCTAAAACACCTAGCTTTGCAGAGGGTATGGAAATTGCAACATTCAGAGAAGATATTGGAAAAGGTCGTAGACCCGATGCTGTTAAATTCTCTACAATAGATCAAGATGTTCTGAGAAGAGACTTAACTATTAATGCACTATTTTATGATATTGCAACTCAAGAAGTAGTCGATCTAGTTGGCGGTATTGCAGATATTCAAAGTAATACTATTAGAACTGTCGGTAGAGCTCAAGAGAGATTTGAAGAAGATCCTCTAAGAAAATTAAGAGCCCTAAGATTTGCCGGTAGAACTGGAAGTAAATTAGAAAAGAATACAGCAGAAGCTATCATTAGTGATAATACATTAGAAGACATTAGTCCAGAAAGAATTAGAGATGAATTTAAGAAATCTGTAACTACTGCTAAATCACCAAAGAAATACTTAGAGATGGTAGAGTACTTTAAGATGTGGCCAGTAATGTTTCCTACAGTTTATATTGATAAAAGATTTTTAGATACTAGGGATTGGATAATTCAAATAGCAACACTATTTGGTATTAACGAAAACGATCAAATTAAATCTCAATTAAATAGACTGAAATTCTCAAGTAAAGAAATAGACTCTATACTACTACTTAAATCATTAATGACTCTAAGACCAGAATCTGCATTTGATATAAGTAAAAAAAGAGATATTGTAAAGTTAGATAAGAAGATTATCTTAGAATTTGCAAAGCTAAATAAGTTAGATCTTAAAATGATAAAGGCATTCATTAAATACAAACCATCTACCAATGGTGGTGATGTTATGAAGCAGTTTGATGTGAAAGGACCTGCAATCGCAGATAAGATAAAAGAGATCGAAGCAGAAAAGTTTGCAAAACTTTACAAATAGTTGCCTAAATATTTTTTTATCTCAATTATTTTTCGTATATTAGTACTATAATTAAACACAATGGACAAGAAAGAAAATAAAAAACTACAAAAAACACAGTTTACCATACAAGAAATATGGCAGGCTATGCGTGGTAATGTCCATAAGAATAAAAAGAAGTATACAAGAACAAAGAAACACAAAGGCAAAGATGAATAAACACCGTCACGCTAGACGAGAGCACGAATCCACTTCAGATTGGGTAAAAAGAATATCCTACAAGAATGAGAGCTGGTTTAAAAAAGCAAAAAGGCGAAAGCAGTTTAGATGGTATTACGATCTTAAGTTTTACATTCAATTAAAATTAATCACCTTTAAAAAGAAATTCAAATGAACAAAATAGTAATTATTGGAGATATCCACGGACACAATAGCTGGAAGGAGCTTATTAAGTTAAATCCTGATGCTACAGAGTTTGTATTCCTTGGAGATTACTTTGATTCATTCTCTGTTTCACACGCAGAACAAATCCATAACTATAAAGAGATTATAGCATGGAAAGAGTCTACCGATGTGAAAGTAACTATGTTAATCGGTAACCATGACTTTCATTATATGTCAGAATGTGGCGGTCGATATGGTGGGTATAATTCATGGCACGCACCAGAAATTGGTGAACTTTTAAGAGAAACCAAAGAACATTTACAAGCAGCATATCAAGTAGATAAGTTTTTATTTACACATGCTGGTGTTTCGAAAGAATGGTATGAAGCCAATTTCCCAGAAGACGGTGATATTGCAGAACAAATTAATGACTTATGGTCTTACGATAAGAGATCATTTAATCATAGCGGCATGGAGATGTACGGTAATTATGACGGTGAAGGTCCAATGTGGATTCGTCCTGAGGCATTGAAAAGAAATCAACTTAATGATACTATTGTTCAAGTTGTTGGTCATACTCACAAGCATCAAATCGAATTTGATGAGAACCATTACTTTGTTGATACGCTTCCATACGAATACTTGGTTATCATAGATTTAGTTCCGGTTATTCATTACTATTAGTCAAACAGTGAAACAAACTAGCAATTCTCTCTATAATTAATATATCAAATCTAGTTATATGGCAAACATTTTAAACGAAGCAGACAAAATTATTAATCACAGATCAGAAGAGAAAGAACGTATGTACGGACCTTTCGAAGAAGGTATGCGTAGAGCTGCAATGATATGCTCAGGCATGACCGGTAAAGAATGGTCAGGTTCTGATATGTATGCAGCACTTGTTGCACTTAAATTAAGTAGACACTCTTACAACTATAAAGAAGATAACCTTCTTGATGCAGTTGCATATATCGGTGGCTTAGATAATTATATTAAGAAGTATGGTTACGGCGATACTGAAAAACCTATTAATTTAACTGACGCAGATGCTGGATATGGAGATAAAGAATAACCTAGTCTATTTCACAGACATAGAAAAAGATAAATCACTTAAGATTGCAGTTGCGGCACTTATAGGTAAACTGAGTCCAAAACCACAATCACATAAATCTGGATGGGCATTCCATCTAGCTAATCAATTAACTAATGCAGGATATACTAATGTAGAAGTAATTACAGACAAGCAGACTAACTGGTCAGATTTTGATGTAATATTACTAGAACATGGTATGGAATTTAAAGGTACTTTTAATATCTTTGGTGGAGCGAACGACGATCTATATCATCAGATAACTAGAATGTTTGCAACCGGTATACGAATGTATTCGCTTCACCATGATATGCCTGCTATAGACGCATTAATTGAAGGACGTTTAAAGACAGGTTCTGATCTTTTTAAAACCCTTGAGGTTCAAATAAAAGATGTTAAAGAACTCTGCGCTAAAATTCCCAGAATAGATCGAATCCAAAAGACAAAATCACTTTGCTTTGGAGACTCTCACTCTTTTAGTCAATATACTCCAGGGTATATGACTGATCGACATGATGGCTTAACCCTATTCGGTACATTACGAAGAGGCATCCGCACTTATGTACCAGAAGACATCGAAGAGCTTAGAATTTATCTAGGGAATATAGATATTAGACATCACTTAATGAGACAAGCTAATCCTAGCAAAGCTCTAAAAGATATGATGGCTATGTATGAACAACAACTAATCGATTTAGAAATTGATAATATTGAAGTTGTTCAAGCACTACCAATTGAAAATGAATCTAGGCCATTACCAAAAACAGGGTACTATAAAGGTACTCCATTTGCTGGTAGTTGGGCAGAAAGAACTGAATTAGTACAAGAATTCAATACCTTGGTAGAAGCAATGTGTAATAGAAATGGTTGGAAGACTTGGAAACACCCAGATGTTTACCTAAACTCTTTTGGCGAGTTAACATTTGACGTGATGGAAAAGCCTAAATCGGTTCATATTGCACGAGAATATTATCGTTGGGATCTAATTAAAAATGAAACCAACTCAAAATTAACTAAAGTAACTCAAGCACTATTTTAATATGGCACTAACAGAATCTAAAATTAACGACATTAAGTTCAGCGTAGATACTGCGCACGGATCATTACAAGCATTTGGTACTCCAGATATTTCGGACTCATTGTTAAAACATCAATTAATGCACTTATTAAGTGCTGCAAATGAAATTAGTAAAGAGTTAAACGAAAGACAAATACTTGGAACCCAAATATGAAGAAATATACCATTTTAATAACACCTTTACAAGAGACTAACAAACCATATACCATTACAATAGAATCTGATAGAATTGATTGGTCTATGGAACAGTATCAAAGAAATAGAGATACTTTTAACTGGGAAATCAAAGAAGTAAATGAGTAGCACGTGTAAAATCAAGACTACTAAATACTATGATGAATTTCTCAGGTATTTTGACTTAGCCTTAAAACAACAAGACAGTTCAAACCTAGGTATGGTAGACCATGTTGACAGTGGTATGCAAGATCCGTTAATGGAACATATTCAACTGTATGATGTGGTTGAGCGTAAGTATGCTGGGTTTAGTCAAATTGTAAATGATTGTTTTTATGGTTGGACTCCAGAACATCCTTATTGGGAACACATGCAAGCTGGTAAAATTTACCCCCAAAGAGAAGAGGTTGCAAAGAATTGGACTGGAAGACGTGAAGTTCTCGGATTAGAAGAATGGCTCTATATTTTTATTCTCCATAGAGTTTGTGGCTCTGCAATTAATTACGCAACTAAACCATCTGGTTATCATAACACAATCTTATTTGATCTATATGACTGTGATACTATTGAAGATATGTGTGAGAAGGTAAAACATCATCCAACTCCATTTTATACTTCAGTGGGTTATCAGTTTCCAGCATTCCCTAAACCACCTACACCAGAACTAGACGAAGATTCGTTTGTAGGTATGTCTGGCTTTAAAGAGCCGGAATACGTTTACAAAAGAGGTGGCGATTACTTCTTATGTGAATTCGCACCAAGGTTAGCAAGAGACATGGCAGACTTTTTAAGAGCTGGTGGCAAAAAAGACTTAAGAGAATTAGGAGAGTGGATGTTTAAATGGAATGCTGATAATGGCTTAAGAGCTTATAGATTCCAGTATGCTGCAGTTATTGCAGATGTATGTGATTGGTACCCAGAATTTATGAATAGAGAATCAATGTTCTATTATGGTACGAACGCAATAGAATGTATTGGCTATCTTGCGGATCCTGTAGATAAGAAAGGTAAGAAGTCTCTAGAGTTTTTAGATGCAGTTATGTCTAAGATATATGAAGATACTGGTAGTCTACCATATAATGCTGAGGATGTAGCATGTGACTTTATTAGATGGATTGAAAACTATGTAAGACCAGGCGCAGATTATTCACATATAAATATGGACACTCTATGGAATTCCTCAATAATTAAAGATCATCCATTTGGAAGACAAAAGGCTATGTTAGACTTAGGGCTATTAGAAACATTTAATGATATGACTTCATTTCCATCAGATGATAAAGTTTTAAAAGCAGCTAATACAGAAGTAGAAGAATATAAACAAAAAGTAAAAGAATTATATGGCACACAATAAACACACAGATGTAATAATGAACCAGGATCTAAATCTAATGATGCCTAATAAACAGGCTTGGTTAGATTTAGCAGGTGATTGGAAGGATCCATTTGAAGATCCAATATTAGTAGACCACGATCCATTTAAAGTAATTAGAGAAGACTTAATGGGTTTTGGTTCTAAATGTAGATTTGGAGATATTCTAGTTAGTAAATGTGAATCAGATACTCTGGTTTATGTTCAGCCTAGATATGGTTTTGCAGGTATTTCACTTGCATACCTAGCAGAAAAATATAATAAGAAACTTATACTATTTAGTCCAAGTCAAAAAGAGATTTCAGACCATCAAGCAATTTGTGTAGAAAGAGGTGCTGAAATGAAATTTAAAAGAATTGCAGCAATGCCAGTTCTAAATCAACATGCTAAGAAGTGGGCAGAAGAAAATGGAGCATTCTTTATTCCATTAGGACTTCGCCATGAGTTAGTTACGGCGGCCGCTGTAAGGATTGCACATGATATTGCAGAGAAACATGGCTATCCAAAAGAAGTATGGTCAGCAATATCTACTGGTGTCCTTTCCCGTGGGCTTCAAATTGCTTGGCCAGATGCTGACTTCCATGCAGTTGCAGTAGCAAGAAATATTAAGAAGGGAGAAAGAGGTCGCGCAACTATTTGGTCTCATCCAAAAGCGTTTAATCAAAATGTAGATCCACGATATAATCCACCATTCCCATCGGCATTGAATTACGATGCAAAGGCATGGGAGTTTATGCAGAAACATGGCTCTCCTGGTGCCTGGTTTTGGAATGTAGGTGGAGATCCTAAACCTGAATTTGCAAATACAAAAGAAGATACAAACGCATATAGAGCTTGGGGAGAAATACTTGAAACAGATATGTAAACCTGAATATAACAATTAAATAAAAAGTAGCGATGGCAAATATAGATAATGAATGCAAAGACTTAGAAGTAAAAGACTTCTACGCAGACTCAACAACACACTTAGAAGACATTATGTCTCATCAAAAAAACATGCAAGAAAAAACTTATGGTTTTAACTTTGAAGAAATGTCATTACGAGATGTAATGAATTTTTGGCATTGTAATACCCATGCTGTAATTGATGAAATTCACGAAATGACAGATGCTCTTGGTGGAATTAAAGATGGAAGTGGAAATGCAATATGGAAATATTGGAAGAAAGACTTCTCAACATTTGATAATAAGAAAGTTTCTGATTTATCTGAAGATGATAAAAAAGAACTATATATGGAATGGGTAGATATTCTACACTTCTTTATTAATTATGCAGCCTCTATCGGATTAGATGCAAAAACAGTATACAATTATTACTTCGCAAAAGCAGAAGAAAATGTCCAACGTCAAAAACGTGGATATTAATGCTATTAGATATTGAACAAAAAGAAAAAGAAGTAATAGTATCATACTATAATAAGCAAGGTGAAGTTTCTTTTAAAAGGTATGGTATTGATAAATTCCAAAATTGGGTTGTAGCAAAAGATACCGATAGATGGAAAGACCCTAACATGAAAAACTGGGATGGTCGTAATATTAAAAAATCTATTTCTAAATCATTTAATAAGTTTTCATTACTTTACTTTATGGATTCACTTCCACAAAAAGATCAAGATGAAATCTTTGAATTTAATATGCCTCGAACATATTTTGTCGATATTGAGACAGAAATTGTAGATGGTTTTCCAAAACCAGAAGAGGCTAAATCTAGAATCTTAACATTTTCTATTATTACACCAGAAAGAAAGGCTATCGTATTAGGCCTTGAAGATCTTTCTGCTGATCAAATCAAAAGTATTGAAGATGATACTAATAAGCATCTTAATAATTATGATACTGATTGGGAATTTAGTTATTACAAATTTAAGTCAGAATATGACATGGTCTATTCCTTCTTACATAAGTTTTTACCTAAGTTTCCTATGATGACAGGATGGAACTTTATTAACTATGACTGGCAATATATTGTAAACCGTTGCAAAATATTACAAATAGATTTAGAAAAAGTTGCAATCACTGGATCTCTAGATAGAAAAGACTCTCGCCCATTACACATGGGTATTTTAGATTATATGCAGTTATATGACAAATATGATAGATCAGTTGCAGTAAAAGAGTCGAACGCTCTTGCATTTGTTTCTGGAGCTGTATTAGACGGTATTAGTAAAATAACATATAGTGGTGGATTACAAGATCTTTATGTAAATGACTTTAAAAAATATGTCTTCTATAATGTGATTGACTCATGTCTAGTTTATTACATAGATCAAAAACTTAGATCGATGGAAGTACTATTAACATTGGCAACAATTACAAGAATGCCACTATATAAAGCTGCTTCGCCTGTGGCAGTTACAGAATCTTTAATGGCCAGAAAGCTTACCGAACTAGGTAAACGTATTGGTGTAGAATATGACAAAGAGGACAGTAAAAAAGACAGCAAGTATGAAGGTGCTTTCGTTAAACAACCAATTGTCGGATATTATGCTGGAGTAAGCGCATTTGATTTTGCTTCCCTATATCCTTCAATAATGAGACAGTTTAATATTTCACCCGATTCATTCGTGGAAATGGTAGATGAATCAGAAATAGCAGAACGTCGTAAAGACAACTCAGTTATCGTCTGTGAAAATGGTGTTGTTTATCAAAAAGAAGATAGTATTCTTAAGAAGATTTTGGCTGACCTGTATGACCAAAGAAAAGAATATAAGAAAACTTCTTATCAATATTATGAAAAAGCGCATGAATTACAAAAAAAATTTAGGCTCTAAATACAATATTATTAGTTAGTAATACGATATATAAATCATCAAGTATTACTACCGATGTTTATTAGGTATTAAGAGATTGAATTGGGTCTAGCTAGACCTTTTTTGGTCTAATGGATCCTATTTTTAAAAACAAAGTAAAACTTAAATTAAACCCTTTTTAAAAACAATTTTAACACATGTCATTATTTACTGAAAGAATTGCCTATAAACCCTTTGAATATCCTGAATACTACACAGAGGGCTGGTTAAAACAAGCGCAAGCATTCTGGCTGCACACTGAGATCTCCATGCAAGGAGACGTAAAAGATTGGAATGAAAATCTATTACCACATGAAAAACATTTAGTCGGAAATATTCTTTTAGGTTTTGCACAAACTGAATGTGCAGTCTCTGATTATTGGACACAATACGTAACACAATGGTTTCCAAAACATGAGATAAAACAAATGGCAATGATGTTCGGTTCACAAGAAACTATTCATGCAATTGCATATTCTTATTTAAACGAGACTTTAGGTCTTGAAGATTTTGAAGCATTCCTTCATGAGCCTGCAACTGCAGAGAAATTTGATCTATTAACATCAACAACAGCTCCATATACATTTAAAGAATTAAAGGTAAATAAGCAAGCCAGAAATGAGGTTGCTAGATCTCTTGCGATTTTTTCGGCGTTTGCAGAGGGTTGTTCACTTTATAGTTCTTTTGCAGTTTTATACTCATTCCAAATGAGAAACTTATTAAAAGGTATTGGCCAGCAAATGAAGTGGTCAGTAAGAGATGAATCTTTACACAGTAGAATGGGATGTCAGTTATTTAGACACATGTGTGAAGAGTACCCAGAATTGAAACAATCGGTTAAGGCTGATGTACTAAAAGCAGCGGAGCTTATCATTTACTTAGAACATAATTATATTGATAAGATCTTTGAACATGGAGACCTAGATAATTTAAAAGCTAGCGATCTAAAACATTTCATTACTAAGAGAGTTAATGAAAAATTAGTTGAATTAGGTTATGAAGCACAGTTTGAATATGATGAAGAAGCCGCTGATCAACTAGAATGGTTTTACCATTTAACCGGAGGGCACACTCACACAGATTTTTTCGCAGTTAGACCAACTGACTACGCTAAAGCTGGAGAAGGTGAAAACTGGGATGACGACAATTTATTTGATTAATATTATTATATGACACAAGAAAGAAAACAAAAAAACCATGGTGAGCATTTAGGATGGGAACTAGGGGTGGATTTTCCACTTTGGGCAAACACCGAAGTTTACGTAAAAACAATCTCAGCAGGGTATTTATTTGGAGATGAAAAACCAAAAGACGCATATTGGAGAGTATCAACTACAGTAGCAAGGCGACTTAATAAACCAGAATTAGCAACAAAATTCTTTGATTATATATGGAAGGGTTGGTTAAACTTAGCCAGTCCAGTTCTATCAAACACAGGTCTAGAAAGAGGTCTTCCTATTTCCTGCTTTGGTATTGATGTAGCGGATTCTATCCACGACATTGGTGCTAAAAATTTAGAGATGATGCTACTCGCAAAACATGGCGGTGGAGTAGGAATCGGAATTAATCAAATCAGACCCGCTGGAAGTAACATAACAGGAAATGGAACGAGTGACGGTGTTGTACCATTCACTAAAATATACGACAGCACAATATTGGCTACCAATCAGGGTTCTGTACGTAGAGGAGCAGCAAGTGTTAATATTGACATTGAACACGGTGACTTCTGGGAATGGCTTGAGATTAGAGAGCCTAAAGGAGATGTTAACAGACAATCTCTTAACCTTCATCAATGTGTTGTAGTACCAGATGGATTTATGCAAAAGATTGAAGCTGGCGACAAAGAGGCTAGAAAGAGATGGATTGCAGTCTTAAGAAAAAGAAAAGCGACTGGTGAGCCATACGTAATGTTTAAGGGCAATATTAATAGAGCTAACCCAGATGCATACAAACAAAATGGATTAAAAGTTTACATGACTAATATCTGTAGTGAAATTACACTACATACTGATGAGTCACATTCTTTTGTATGTTGTCTATCTTCTGTTAACTTGGCAAGATATGATGAATGGAAAAACACAGATCTTATTTACACAGCAACTTGGTTCCTTGACGGAGTCCTAGATGAATTTGTTCAAAAGGCAAAATTCATGAGAGGCTTTGAGAATTCTGTAAGATCTGCAGAAAAAGGTAGAGCACTAGGACTTGGAGTTTTAGGATGGCACACTTATTTACAAGAAAGAGGTATTCCATTTGAAGGCCTGTCTGCACAATTTGAAACTAGAAAGATTTTTAAGCAATTAGAAACTGAAAGTGAAAAGGCAAGTAGAGATATGGCATTAGAAATGGGTGAACCACTTTGGTGTAAAGGTACTGGTATGAGAAACACTCACCTGAGAGCTATAGCACCGACTGTAAGCAACTCAAAATTAGCAGGTAATGTATCTGCAGGTATTGAGCCATGGGCCGCTAACGTGTTCACAGAACAAACAGCAAAAGGTACATTTATTAGAAAGAATCCAGTATTAGAAAAGTTCTTAACATTAATTAATAAAAATACTAGAAAAACATGGGATCAAATCTTAACAGATGGAGGTTCTGTACAAGGACTAGAATTTATTAATGATTATTATGTTAAAGTAGCTACTACTATTACAAATAAAGAAAATATAATTACTAAAAGTAAATTAGAAGCTTTACCAGAATTAGAAAAAGATCTTTATGTACCTGTTAAGAGTATCTTTAAAACATTTAAAGAAATTAATCAATTAGAATTGGTAAAACAAGCAGGTATTAGACAACAATATGTTGATCAGGCTGTAAGTTTAAATTTAGCATTTCCAAATGAGGCTGATTCTAAGTTTATTAACAAAGTACATTTAGAAGCATATAAAGAAGGAGTTAAGACTCTATATTATATGAGAACAGAATCCGTATTAAGAGGAGATATTGCAAAAGCAGCAATGGATCCAGATTGCTTAAGCTGCGACGGATAATAATTTAGTTGTGGTTAAGTCCACTTCTTAGGACCGAGATAGTTCTCGGAACGAGGCCAGGGGTTCGCTACTTCCTGGCCTCACTCTTTTTGAAACATCTTCAATCTTAGTCATATAACTAGTAAATAAAAAATATATTTAGATGAAACTACAAATTGATCGTATTGACCAACACGCTTTAACTGGGTTTATTAACCGAGTAAAGCTTATAGACTCTTTTGTCTATATGAAAATTAAAAATGGACAAATCCATTCAGCAGTGTATCTTCCACAAAGAGATGCAGTAAAATCACACTCAATTGCATGTGATAAGATATTCCAAGTTAGTGAATGGCCAGACACAGATGCAGAAATGAAAGTTGCTTTCTTTGAAGGTAATAAAGTAATTGAAGCTATTAAACACTTTGAAGCAGATGCTATCAAAGGAGAGTTAGAATTTATTGAACAAGAAGGCGAATTAATCGCATCATCACTAAGAATGTTTAATGATGAATTAGAGATTACTTTAGCATGTTCAGAACCTTCATTAGGTTTTAAAGATTTAACGCCAGCACAACAAGATGCTATCTTTGCAATTGACAATACTAAATTTAGTTTTAATATTGACACTCACACTATCAATAAGGTGAAAAACCTATTTGGATTAGATAAAGATGAGACTTTCAATGTAAAAGGTAATGGAAATGGTGTTGCTGTAACAGGTAAATCTTTTAACGCAGTTATTAATCCAGAATCAAATGGAGCAGGAGAAGTAACAGTCTACAAGAAGTATTTAAATCTACTTGATAGAGAAGAACAAAAAGTCCATGTAACAGAAGGTAAGATTGTATTCCAATCTACCGAATCAGAAACATTGTTAACAGTATCTACTTGCCAAACGGCATAATATGGAGATAACCACACTTACTGAGAAACCTATCGATCAACTTAGTAGAGAAGAGGCAGAGCTGCTTGTAAATCATTACAAGCAGCTATCTGCTAAATTTACTGCTTATGAACAAGCAGTAAAATTAACTCTTAACTCTATCTATGGTGCATTTGGTAATAAATGGTTCCACTTCTTTAATATTGATATTGCAGAATCTATTACAAAACAAGGTAAGAATGCAATCTTATATTCTGAATCAATACTTAATAAGTATGTAAATGATTTTTGGCACAAAGATACAAAAGTACATGAACAATTTGGTTTAACTGTTAAAGGTAAAGTTGAAAAACCAGCAGTAATTTATATTGATACAGATTCATGTTATGTACAGTTCCAAGATTTATATGAAACGATTGTTTGGAATGATGAATCTAAGGCTCTTCCTATCGATGAGTTCATATTAGCATTCTATGCATTTAGACTTAAGGATTATATTACTGCAACTATGCATAAATATGCTGATCAAAGAAATACAGATAACTTCTTATTCTTTGAATTAGAATCTCTTGCCTATAATGGTATTTGGATGTCTAAGAAAAAGTATATTCAAAATATCGCATGGGATGATAAACTTGAAACTACTGATAGACACCCTTCATTAAAAAAGGTTAAAACGATTGGATATGATACTATTCAATCATCTACTCCTAAGTTCGCTAGAGAGAAGTTAGTAGAAGCACTTAGAATTTTATTTAGATCACAGAAAACACCAGGCGCTGAAGAGTTACAAGAACTTGTAGCCTTTATGAAAGAGTCTAAAAAAGAATTTCAATTAACAGATATCGATAACATTTCATTTAATAGAAGAACTAATAATATTGAAAAGTATATTGTTGACGATCAAATTGAATTTCAAGTAGGTCTAAAATGTCCAGCAAATGTTAAAGCTGCAGGTTACTATAATTACTTATTGAATAATAATTCAAAATACAAAAATAAGTATAAAGTAATTGGTAATGGTGAAAAGCTAAAAATTTACAACTGTAAAACACCAATCTCAGAAATCTACGCATATATGCCAGGTGAACATCCGTATGAAATTGCACCTAAGGTAGACTATGATACACAATTTGAAAAATGTATGATCGATCCTCTTAACAGAGTATTAAAAGCAATCGGACTACAAACATTAGACACAAACTTAATTTACGCTTCGGCATTATTTTAAAATTACAAATATGAATATACCAGAAATTAAAAAACTAGTGGAACAGTTTCCAAACGATATGGAATTAGGAGAAGCTGTTAGAGCAGTTTATTGGAAAGCTAGAAACGGAGAAACTAAAGATCCAAAGCAATTAAATCTTTTTGAAGATGATGATGAAAAAAGAGATGATGCGGTCTTAGGATATGATTAAATAAAAACTACTATGGCAGATAAAATTAAAATAGAAGATCTACCTGAAAGCCAACAAATATACGTAAAAGAATATCAAAGGATATTGCATGGATTGGCTGATGTCCAAGTTCAAATTAGAGACTTAGAAGATAAGGCTCGTGATTTAACAGAAGACTTAAAAACACTACGAGCAAAAGAAAGAGCTGAGTTTGGAGATGATGAAGCTATACTATAGTAACTCTAAACAATTTAAGCTTTTCTCATATAATAATAAACAAAAACAATACAATGGCAAAAAAGAAATCATTTAGTTTCGATGACATTAATAAAGAACTAGCAGATATAAATCCGTTAGGATCTGTTATGGAACATTCAAGTTTTAGTGAAGTTACCGAGTGGATTGACACTGGTAATTATCACCTTAACGCATGTGTGAGCGGATCATTATTTAATGGTTGGCCTAATAATAGATCTTGTTCAATTGCGGGTCCTTCAGGAACTGGTAAAACATACCTAATCCTAAACTCAATTGCAAGAGCAATCGATATGGGTTATAGTATTATTTTCTATGACTCAGAAGCAGCAGTCGACAGAGAACTAATGAAGAAGTTTGGTATTGATACTAATAAAGTAAATTACCAACCATGTAATACAGTACAAGACTTCCGTCAATCTGTAACTACAATTACTTCTAAAATGCAAGAGGTAAAAAGAGCTGGTGGTGAAGTACCTAAGATTATGATTATCTTAGATTCTGCTGGTAACTTAGCAACTGCAAAAGAAATTGAAGATGCTAAAACAGGAAGTGAAAAATCAGATATGACAAGAGCTAAAATCTTAAAGTCTATCTTTAGAATTATCATGACTCCATTAGCTGATTTAAAAATACCATTTATCTTTACTAATCACACATACCAAACACAATCATTTATTTCACAAGCAGTTGCAGGTGGAGGAACTGGACCGGAATATGCAGCATCTATTGTTTTATTCTTAGGTAAAGCTCAACTTAAAGAGGGTGGTGAAAAGACTGGTATTATAGTAACAGCAAAACCAAATAAAAATAGATTTGCAAAACCAAGTCCAATCAAGTTTCACCTACACTTTACAGAAGGTATGAACAGATATGTAGGACTAGAACAATATATTGATTGGGAAAACATCGGTATTGCAAAAGGAACTATTGAAAAGGGAGTTAAAACTCCAAAGGCGACTGCAAGGGGTTGGATTTGCAAACACTTAGACGAAGTTGTGCCTAATAATGAATTCTTCAGTAATAAAGTATTTACACAAGAAATATTACAAAAAATAGAAAAGATCATTCACCCGATATTTAACTACAATACGGAACATAGAGATCTTAATGTAGATGAATTATTAGAATCAATCGAGGATGAAGCTTAACAAGGATAAACTACCAATAAAATATATTTTAGGAATAGAGAAGGATCTGCCAGATTACCCTACAGCATTAGATGTTCTACATGCTGAGGTAAAGAAAAGCAACCGAAATCCAGAACGATATAAAGGTAGCTTTACATATCACTCATTAAAAACATACAGATTTCCAGAATCAGATCATGAGACTATATTAAAATCTGCAATGGAATTAGTTAGTATGGGTTTATGTGAACAGACAAATAATGAGCCTGGTAAAGAGGCTTTTAAAATAATTAAAAATCCATTTGAATGATAGCAATATTTGATAACTTCATAAAAGATGAAACGCTTTTAGCAGAAATAGAACAAAACAAAACAGAATTATTTAAAGATCCAGGTAATTACAAATACTGGCAAGGCTGGTGGAATTCATCAGCTACTAATACAGCCAAAAAGATAATCCAATATGTATGGGGTGACCATTGCCCAATAGCAGAAACATTTAACATTGATGGATTTGAGTATTGGACTGGTATTCAATCAGCAGATGCTGATACTGGATTCCAAAATAACCTAGAACATCATTACGATAAAGATGAAGCCTGGTTTAAAAAAACTAAAGAAATAGTAACACCGATAATGGGAAGCGTATATTATCCACCAAATCAAGATTTTGATGGAGGTGAATTACATGTATGGACTGACGGTACTCAGAAGCAACCAGAGATCATTAAAGCAAAACCTAATAGATTTATTATATTTCCAGCTGGTAGATATGTACACTGTGTTAAAAGCGTTACAAGCGGCACTAGACATGCTATGGCTATTAATCTATGGGAAAAAGAGCCGTATTCTAAACAAAAAGGACTTTTAACCATAGAACAATAAAAATATAATATGCAGTTCGGACAAGATTTTGAAAAAATATTCTTTAGACTTTCACTAGAAAGACCTAAATACTTACAAGCTATTAAATATAACTTTTATACATCAGAAGATATTGATGCATTAAGTTTTTTAGCTAATAAGTTTTATGATAAGTTTAAAGAAACACCTACTAAAGAAAACCTTAGACTCTTAGTCCAGAACCATCCTAAATCTAAAGAGCGTGTATCGGATAGTATACTTGATGTTATATTTGATGTAGACCTTGCTAAATTTGATGAAGAGTGGTTAACCAATACTGCAGAGGCATGGATTAAATGGAGAACATTCAATACATCTTTAACAGATACGATTGAATATATTAAAACTACAGATGTAAACCCAGAAAATGTAGAATCTATTGTTACAAAAGTAAAGAGCTTAATTAATGATAGAAATAACTTAACATTTAATTCTGATTTAGGATTAAACTTCTTTGATTTTGACTCTCATGATCAAAAAGAAAATGAAAAGGTAAGTACAGGATATAACTTCTTAGATAGAATGCTTGGAGGTGGATATGATAAAGGAGGTAATTTAGTAGTTTATGCTGGAGAACAAAACATCGGTAAGTCTATTTACTTAGCAAACGATGCAGCTAACTTTGTCAAAATGGGAACTAATACTGTAGTAATTACTGCAGAAATGGCAGCTCATAAATTCGTAAAAAGAATAGGTTCTAATCTTCTTAATATTAATATTAATAATTATGCTGAGAAGGCAAAGAACAGAGACCATATTAAACGTAGACTAGAAACTGTTGGAGATGGATTTACACCTCCCGGTAATTTATATGTAAAACAATTTCCAACATCACAGGCAACTGTATTAGATATTGAAGCCTACGTTGCACAAATCGAAGAAGAACTACAAATTAAAGTAGGAGCAGTTGTAATTGACTATATTAATATTTTAGCTAATTATCGTAATCAAAATACTGAAAACACATATATGAAGATCAAGCAAATAGCAGAGGATCTTAGAGCTATGGGTATACGTAATAATTGGTTAATAGTTACTGCAACTCAAATAAACAGAAACGGTTACAACTCTTCAGATATTTCAATGGGTGATATTGCAGAATCTGCAGGTCTATCTCACACAGCAGATGTGATGTTAGGTATTATTCAAGATGATTTAATGCGTGCCAACCAAGAATATTGGTTAAAGGTATTAAAGATTAGAGATGGTGAAGGTAAAGGTAACAAGTGTAAATTAAACATCGACTATAACTATATGAGACTAGTCGAAACCGAAGATATTAGCACGTCTAGTATTCACGGCATTTAACATAAAACAATAATATGGCAAACGACAAAATTTTTAATAATAGTTTTGATACCCCGGAATTTGAATTAAGTAATATTAGTTTTGATTTAGATCCATCACTGAAAGATGAATTAGACGCTGAGACAAAGATTCACTATGAAATGATTGCACGTAAAATACATGAGCTAATTATAGCTTCTAGATTTAAAGTATTTAACGAGGTAGATGATTTAGGCAAATGTAATAAACTTAGAAAAACCGACATCAACGAAGTGTATGGTTACATTTTAGATGAAATTGGTAAGAACTGGTCAAATATAGATCTATTCAGCGAACTATGTATTTATTTTGATATTAAACCAGCAAAATTTTATAGCTCACTTTCAAACGTATATAAAGAGGATCTTATTCAAGAACTCGATCGCAAAACAGGTATTTTAGAAAAGAAGAACATTAAAAGATTATTTTAAATGATTGAACCCAAAGTAATTAAACAGGGAGCCAAAAGAGTATGGGTCCTTGGAGACTTACACTTTGGTGTAAGAGCAAATTCAGTAGAATGGCTAGAAATTCAAAAAGACTTTTTTGAAAATAAGTTTATTCCTATCTTAAAAGAACAAGTTCAACCAGGTGATGTCCTAGTACAAGTAGGAGATACATTTGATAATAGACAGTCTATTAATATTAAGGTCTTAAGCTATGCAGTAGATTTATTTGAAAGATTAGGTCAGATTCTACCATGTTATGTAATATGCGGTAACCATGATATTTGGGCTAAGAAATCTAATGACATCTCATCGATCGATAGTTTAAAATGGATTCCTAATGTGCAGGTTTACAAAGAGCCTGAGTTATTGAATTGGTCTGGTAAAAAGGTTTTACTAATGCCATGGAGAAGAGATGCTGAACATGAAGCAGAAACTTTAGCAGAATACCCACAAGCAGATATAGTATATTGTCACTCAGAAGTTAGAGGTATTTACCTTAATGCTAAAGTTAAGAATGAGCATGGTACTGATTCTAATATTTACGATAAGTATACAAGAGTTTATAGTGGACATATTCACTTTAGACAAGAGCGTGGTAAATTATTAATGGTCGGAGTGCCTTATCAATTAACTAGATCAGATCGAGATAATCCAAAGGGATTTGACTTGGTTAATTTAGAGACAATGGAAGAGACGTTCTTTGAGAACAACACATCTCCTAAATTCTTAAGGTATAACATTAAAGCGCTGTATGATATGCCTCTTGGCAAGTTTAAGGAACAAATAAGAAATAACTTTGTAGATCTATTTGTCCCATCGCAAATCGCCACAACCAATGCATTGAGCCAACTGGTTAATGAAATACAACATATATCTAGAAAACTAGAACCAAACATTTACGAAGAAGACTCATATATCGATAAAGACTTTTATGATATTCATGAAATTGAAGAGATGTATAAGAACTACAATATTCTTAATCTTTGTAATATGTATGTAGACGGTATGAAACAAGATGATGATTTGACAATAAAACTAAAGAGCAAGTTAAAACAATTGTATACCCAGTGTGCATATAATTATGATACCGAAAAGTAAATGAGAATAGATTATATTGAATTTAAGAATTTTGCTTCCTACGGAAATCAAAAACAGAGAATAGAATTTCAAAAAGATACGTCAGAGTTATTTTTAACTTTAGGTAAAAATGGCCATGGTAAGACCACTATCGCTAATGCTATTATCTATGGTTTATATGGAAAAGTAGAGGGTGTTAAATTAGCAGATCTACCTAATCGTATTAACAAAGAACTTCATGTAAAGATTGGTTTACAATGTGGTACTATGAAGATCGAAATAGAAAGAGGTATTGCTCCAAATAGATTTAGCGTCTTAATTAATGGAGTTGAGTTTGATAAAGCAGGTAAGAAATCTGTACAAGAATATTTAGAAGATGAAGTATTTGGTATTCCATATCATGTATTTAAAAATATAATTATCTTATCAGTAAATGATTTTAAATCTTTCTTAACCATGTCTAACTCGGATAAGAAACAAATTATTGATAGAATGTTTGGCTTCTCTATTCTTAATGATATGCAAAGGCAAATCAAAGATGAACGTAGAGATATTAAATATGATATTGATGCTTTTGATGCTGAGCTAAATGAGATAATGAATTCAATAGGATCGGTTAGAGGTAAACTAAATACTTTATTAGAAGAATCTAAAAATGCAAATAAATCTAAAATCCAAGAATTAAAAGATGAGTTAGTAGCTCTTCATGAAGTGGTATTAGATATTGAAGCTAATCGTAAAAAAGAAGAGGGTGCAATGAATACCTTCAATACTCAATATAACGAGAAGCGCACAGAAGCCGGAGATATTAAAAGAGAGATTGACTATTTAAATAAGAAGTTAAAGTTATATGAGAGTGGTCATTGTCCAACATGTGAAACTAAGTTAACTTCGGATTGGCATAAAACACAGAAGGTAGAATTTGCAGATAAAATAGAATCTAGTACAGATCAGATTAAATCAATTAAGGCTGAGATGGATGAATTGCAACAAAAAGTACTTACAGCAAGAGAGTCTAAATTAGAACTAGAGGGCCAGATCTCAGATAATAAAGTAACAATGCGAGGGCTCAAAGGAGAACTAGTTAAATTAAAAGATACTCCGGAAGGTTCTGACTTCGATCACTTAAGGAATCTTATTACAGAGTTTGAAGAGAAAGAGGCTGCTAAATCTACAAGTAAAGATGGACTAAATGCAGACTATAACTTTATGGAAGTTGTAGAAAATATCTTAGGTGAAGATGGCGTAAAGAATTTAGCAGTTAAAACTATTCTACCAGGACTTAATAGTAATATTGCTGCAATGTCACAAACAATGCACTTGCAATTCCATATTAGATTTGATGAGAAGTTTAATTGTATTATTAATCATTTAGGTGAAGATATTAATCCAATGACACTTTCAACAGGTGAGCGTAAGAAGGCAGACTTTATTGTTATTATTGCAATCATTAAGATCTTAAAATTAAGATTCCCACAACTAAACCTTTTATTCCTAGATGAGTTATTATCTTCAGTAGACCATGATGGTGTTTACAACATATTGAAGATTTTAAATCAAGTAATTAAAGAACATGAGATAAATACATTTGTAATTAATCACTCTGTATTGCCACATGAAATTTTTGATAAGAAGATACAAATATATAGAGAGAACGGCTTTTCTAAGTTTACAATCGAAAACATAGATTAAGACAGATATATATTAAAACTAAAAAAGAATAATTAACAAATTATGGCTGATAATCAACACAGAGCATTTGGATGTTCATTTTTTGGAGCTCCTGCTAATCCAAATAATTTTACAACAGTAGGAAGATTGCATTACGCGACTGAAGCTGCTGAAGTCCCAGATCAAACACTAGCAAACGTACAATGGTGTTACGGACCTGAAGAAAGTGTAGAATCACAAATTGCATACATAACAAAAGACATAGTAGATGATATGCCTGTATTACAAACTACATTTGGTGACCAAACTGAACTTAACCCAGATGGAACACCAGGACCTGGTAATAATGGTGCCCCTGATGCATACGTTTCTTTTAAAAGAGTTAATACTGATGCAGAATATGGCGCAGCTATTGCAGATATAGCTACAAAAAACGGATTGAATGTATCATTCGATCCAAATGATGCAGTTGCTGCACAACAGTTTGCAAACGCTAACTTAGACTACTGGTCAAACTACCAAGTCATTCCATAATATACATACTTATTAATAAGTTAAAAATGGCCAATGGAAACATTGGCCATTTTTGTTAGTATAAAAAGATGATATATAAAACATGGCTACATATAATTTAAAATTTAACAAAGACGATTCAGTTATTCGACACATAGTTGTCGGTCTTTTAGCAGATCTAAATAGTAAATTAAGTTTTTACAGACAAATTAGTAACGATGAACGCGTAGAAGTGGATGTGCCATTCTTTTATGCAGTTGCTGGTGATGAAAACTTCATGAAAGATAATTTCTTATTTTCAAATGTAAACGGACTGGGCTGTGATCCAGACGGGCAATTTGCAGATGGCAATTATGATAAAGTACCAAGAGGTATTGTAAACCTTACATCTTTTGCGGTAGATCCATCTAAACTAGTTAATAAAAGAAATATGGGTCAATATTCTATGATGAATGAAGAGGGCCTAATGGAAGGTTATGTTGCAGAATTTGAAATGATTCCAGTAGTAGTTGGTGTGGATGTTGAAATCTTAGTATCTAGTCAATTAGATCTATTTAAAGTAACAGAGGCTTTAGTAAAGAAAATGTATAAGGCTAACTTTTACCATGTTGATGCAGGTCATTTAGAAGAGGGTACTTATAGAATCTCATCTGAATATATGATGCCAGATGATTACACACAAGAAAGACCCATTGAATATTCATTCGATGATAAAGCAAACCATAAAGTTACATTTAGTTTAGAAATTAACTCATTCATACCTTCTTTTGATTTTGAAGAAGATACTTATAGAAAATTCACTAGAACCATGTATGCAAATGGAATATGTGGTGATTATGAAAATCCAAATGGATTTATATCACCAAGCATGCAACCTAATGTATATTACGATAGCATCGCTCCTGCAAAATGGGAATCTAATGGTATTGAATGGATAAAAGTTGAAGTAGGTGTTTCATGTTCAGATCCAGATGTTATGGCACTATTAGGCATTGAACAGAACACAGAAACTCAAATTAAAAGAGTTAGAAAACGTAGAAAACAATCTAATAGAATTTTTACTTTTGGTAATTCCAAATTAAACAATCCTGTAAATACAGAACAAGACTCTTCTTATCTGGGTGATGATGTCACTATCAAGGCAAAGCGCTTCCCATGGGGTGATAATATAGAAGAATAATTTAAACGATATATACATTAAGAAAACAAAAATAATCTGAAATGACAAATTCATTAAACAAAGAAGTAATATCTCCAGTATTAGAACAAGGACAAGGTCACTTATTCCATACCGCAGGTACAAACTTTAAAGTAACAGGCAGTCATATTGAAATAGTTAAAGAAACAAATAATTTATTTAATACTTTAGTTTCAGCTAATAACAAATTCAATATTAACGAAAAAGGTATTTCTTTTTTCTATGACTATAACAGCAAAAACTTAGTATCAAAAGTTGAAGAAGGTTCAATAGAGAATTTCAATAAGCTAATGAGCTTAACTGAAAAACTAACCTTTTTAGAAAACTCAGCAAAAGAACATAGACTAGCAAATCACAAATCAGCATTAGTATCTATAAACAAAGAATTAGATGAAACTTATTCTAAATTAGCAGAAACTAAAACTTCTCAACTTGCAATAGAAATTATTTATGTAAAAGAATCAAATAAATTCTTTACAGGTAATGTTGAAATTGTAATGGGCTCAGAAGACAAACTATCTGAAATGCTTTTTACAGCTGGATATATTAAGTACGAACACAAATCTTTATTAGAAACTTTTCAAACTGCTGCAGAAAACTTTGAATCATTTAAAGTATTAGACTTTTTAACAGAAGCAATTGCAGGAGATATCACAGTAGTTTCAATGAGAGCTGAAAAAAATACATTCGTATTTAGAACTAACGAAAGTACTAAAATTTCTAAATTCGAAAAAATGTTAGCAGATGCTGCAATTGAATATGTAGCAGAAGAAACAGGAGCTGATATTACTACACAATTCGAAGATATACTAGAAAGCAATGCTAAACAAAAAGCTTTAAAATTAGAACAAATCCAAGAATTTAAAGAAATGCTAACGTTCTTATATGACCAAAAAGGTAGATTAGCAGAAGCTGATAGAAACCTTACAGACATTAAAGCTGCAGATAAATTAATAGGTTCAGAAATTAAAAGAATTAGCGAAGTATTAGAAGCATTAGAAGATAGTTCATTAGGAATTGAAGATGGTTATGTTGAAGCTACAGTAAAAACCGAAGAATTAGGAATAGAAGGTGACGGTGCTGTCAAAGTAGATTCTCTTGAATTTAGTACAGCTGGTAAAAATGACATCTTAACTGTGTTTGCAAATGACAAACCATATAGAATAGAAAAGTATAAGATTAACATCTCATCTAACGATACAATCTAATAAGTACTCTCATTTTAATAATTGAAAGCCCATTCGAAACAAATGGGCTTTTTTTCATATAACTAGTAATCAATTAGAAATTAACTACTGTGCCAAGAAAAAAGAACTACTTAAATAATAAAGACCTATACAATCAGATTGTAATATCTTTAGAAGATGATAAATTAACAAAAGACGCTGAAAAAATGCTGATTCTAATAGCCGAACGAGCAATTAGAAAGCTAGTTTATTTAAACGAAGACGATAAGCATGACTGTATGCAGTTCGCTATATTAGATCTTCTTAAGTATTGGAGGAATTTTAATCCTAAATATACCAATGCGTTTGCATACTTTACAGAAATAGCAAAAAGAGGTTATGCTAAAGGATGGAACAAATTACATCCTAATAAATATAAAGGCACGATGTCAATGGACCGTATTAACAGTAAAAACGGTGGAGAAGGCGGAATGTTTAATATCTAATGTCAATAAAAAACTTAAAACCAAGTAGTAACTCAGGATTTATACAGGGCTATTTTAACCCAGAAAATCCAGATAAGTATATCGGTCCAACGCCGATCATTTATCGTTCTTCTTGGGAAAGAAAGTTTATGATTATGTGTGACACAAAAGATAATGTAATGAAATGGTCAAGTGAACCTGTTAAGATTAAGTACAGGTGGACTATGGATAAAAAGGAACATACTTATTATCCAGACTTTTATATGAAAACTGCTGGTACAAATGATGAAGGTCCAGTAGAATGGTTAGTAGAAATAAAACCAGAAGCACAGATTAAAAAACCTAAACCACCTCTAAAGAAGTCTAAGAAGGCTCTTAACTCCTATAAATTTTTAGCTGAACAATATATTAAAAATAGAGATAAGTACGCTTATGCCAATGCTTGGTGCGAAGATAGAGGCTGGAGATTCATAGTCTTAACTGAAAAAACACTTAAATAATGGGAAAGATAAGAAGTGATATAAGACAGTTAAGTAAATCTGCAGGCGGAAAATCAAGAGCAGCTAAAGAGGCTGAAGCCTGGTTTGATGCTAGTAAAAAGTCTGTTAGAGAAAAGGCGGTTAGTAGAGATGGTAGACCATTTCAACCAGGAAAGATTTATGTATTTAGATATGATAATCCAGTAGTAGCAGAATGGTGGGATAGTAATCCAGTAGTCTTAGCATTGGATCGATCAGATAAGGGTAATGATATGGGAATAAACCTAAATATGTTACCAGTTAAAATAAAAGAAGATCTGTTAGATTTTGTATATGACCAATACGAACAATATATAAACGGACAGACCAGAGGTGGCGGAGTAGAGAACGCTAGAGCACAAAGTGGATTATCATTAAGTTATCAAGGTGCTAAGTCATTTTTACAACGTTACGGATTTGATTTCGCCATTAGACAATATAAAAGAAATCGTAAAGCCCAACAAGTGGTGGTCTCGTATGAGAATTGGGCAAAAATAGTATTATGCGACTTTATCGAGCTAAATGGCTCGTCAATTGGAGCAATTAGAGCTATGTTCAGAAACCACCTAAATAAATGAGATATATAAAACAGAAATAATAATATATTATGGCAGGATTTACCGACAAACGAAACGGACCACTTAGTTCTAATTCAAAACCATTTAACCTCTCCAATGCATTGAAGACGTTAAGTTCTTTTGGTATGCGCTATGATGATATGGTTCTACGTCAATCCCAAGCAATTGGTCCAATGGAAGATCAATTTGGCTACAATCAAACAGGTGGAATAAACCCGTTCGGAATAGATAACGACGATATTTATGGTGCATTTGCTGCACTATCAATGGGAGATATTAATATGAAAAAGAATGTGCCATTCTTTGATATTGATTACCCAGCTAAAAGAGATGAGTTGAGAAGATTCTCAATGAACGATGAGGTAGAAGATATTCTAGATATACTTTGTGATGAAGCAGTTGTATATGACGAAAAGAATTTCTTTGCCCAACCTTCTATTATGGGACTTGATGTATCAGATCAGGTACAAAAAGACCTTAACAAATACTTTAGACAAATCTATCACTACTTTGGTTTTAATGGTGAACAATCAGCATGGTACTTTTTTAGAAAGTTCTTAGTAGATGGTTACTTATCATTTGAAATAATTTATTCCCCAGACCAAAAAGAAATTATAGGTTTTAAAGAGATCGATCCAGTAAGCTTAATGCCAGGTTTTAATAAAGACGATGGTAAGAAAATATGGATTCAATATAAAGACCAACCTACAAAAGAAAGAGTACTTTATGATTCTCAAATTATTTACATTTCATATTCTTCACTTTCTACAGCGTCAAGAGTAAGTTACGTTGAAAGACTTATTAGATCTTTTAACCTAATGAGAATCATGGAACATACAAGAGTAGTATGGGCTGTGACTAACGCTTCATTTAGAATGAAGTTTATTATACCTGTAGGTGGTAAATCTAAAACTAGAGCAAAACAATCACTAGCTCAGTTAATGAATAACTATAAAGAAGTTGTTGACTTTGATTTTGAATCAGGTTCATTAACAACAGATGGTAAACCAATGTTACAATTTAGTAAAGAGTATTGGTTACCTTCTAAAGACGGTGAAACTCCAGAAATCGAAACCCTAGGTGGTGAAGGACCAGATCTTTCTGATACAGAAGCACTTAAATATTTCCAAGATAAACTTAAAGAGGTTTCTAAAATTCCTTACAACAGATTCTTATATGAAGATGATGGTGGTGACTTTGCATTAGCAGGTGACGGTATGGTAAGAGATGAAATCAAATTTGGTAAATTCATTAAACGTTTAAGATCAGTCTTCCAAGAGATATTAGTTAAGCCATTGTATATTCAAATGTGTCTTAAATATCCAGAGTTCACTGACGATCCACAATTTAAAACTCAAGTAGCTCTAAGATACAATGAAGAAAATGTATTCGCAGAATTAAAAGAGCAAGAGATTATGCAATTAAGATTAGACTTTATCTCAAGCATGAGAGATAGTTTAATGACAACTAACCAAGAAACTATGGAAGAAGAGTACTACTTCGATCAAGAATACTTAGTTAGAAAGTATTTAAAATTGACCGATGATGAGATTAGAGCTAACGCTGCATACAAAGCAAAGGAGAAGAAGGACAACGCTGAAGAGCCTGAACCAGATGACCCAATGGCACTATAATCTAGATCCGATAGAAAAAGAGATATATAAACCATGAAGATATTAAAAACATTTGAAGAATTTGTCCAAGAAGGAGCATTAAAGGCTGGCGAAGATTCTAAAATATATGTAGAAGATGTAACACTAGATTCTGGTGCTACTATTAAATCTGCAGAAATTTTAGGAGCTATTACTTCTTCTAAAACAGAAAAAGAATTTAAAGATTATTTCTATACTGAGTATGGGAATGATGCATTTGCTGAAGGAGAGATGGACATTTTATTAGCATATTATCTGGATAAATCAGCTGAAGAGGCTGAAGAAGAAAAGGAAGCGGAGAAGGAAGAAGGAGCTGAAGAAGGCGGGGAAGAAGACCCGTTAGCAGACATCTAAAAGATATTAAGATAATTGTATAATACAAGTAGATATATAATAAAAATGATAAACCATAGATATGGCAAATAAAAAAGACTTACTGATCGTAGAAATGTCTACATCTCAGCTAAAAGTAGCTGAAGGTGAAAACAAAGATTACATTCTAGAAGGTATCTTTGGTCAGATAGACCAAAAGAATAAAAACAATAGAATTTACACTGAGAGTGAATATGTCCCTCAAATCCAACAATTACAAGACAAGATTAAGTCTTCTAAATTATTGGGAGAGTTAGACCACCCTCAACAATTCGACGTTTCTTTAAAGAATGTATCTCATGTTATTGAAGAACTAACATACGATAAAGAATCAAAAGAGGTAAGAGGTCGAATTAGACTTCTAGATACTGACGCCGGACGTCAAGCTAAAGCATTAGTAGATGCTGGTGTACCTTTACAGATCTCTTCTAGAGCAGCCGGAGCCGTTGAATCAAACGGAAAGGTAAAAATCAAACAACTATTTACATACGATTTAGTAGCAGATCCTGGATTTGCCAATGCTGAATTAAAAAGAGTTAACGAATCTTACGGATTTGATGACAACTCTGGTTTGTGGATATATGAGATGAATGAAGATACTCAAGAAGCAACACAAGACATTGAAAATAATTTAGAAACAAATAATAAAAATAAAAACATGGCAGAATTTGTAAAAGCTGAAGATTTCAATAAGTATTCAGAATACTTAGCTAACGAAATGAAAAGCATTAAAGAGTCTATCGGCGCAAAAAACGAAGACAACACGTTAGAAGATGTAAAGTCACATAACGACCACATCGTCGGTAGCGTAAATAGTCTATCAGAATATGTTGAATATTTAGCTGGCAAATTAGACGAATCAATACAGTATACAGAACATGTAGCTGAAAAAGCAGATCAAGGTATATCTTATACTGAATCTGTTGCTGAAAAATTAGACCAAGGTATTCAATACTCTGAGCATTTAGCTGAATCTATTACTAAAGTAAAAGATTTCGCTGATTACTTAGCTGAAAATCATAATGACGGTGCTGATACTCATAAAAAACTTATGGAGTACATTGATTACTTAAAAGAATCAATTCAATCTGTATCTGAATATGCTGAATATATTGCTGAATCAATTAATGAAAGCGCTCCAGTAGTTGAAGAAACTGAAGAAGTTACTGAAGATGAGGCTGGCGAAGGTGCTGAAGAAATTGAAGCTGATTTAGAAGATGTTACTGAAGTTGGACCAGAAGGTGAAACTGAAGAAGGAACTGACGAAGCTCCTGAAGCTATCGAAGCTGTCGAAGAAACTGAAGAGGTTGAAGAAACTGAAGAAGTTGAAGAAACTGAAGAAGTTGAAGAAACTGAAGAGGTAACAGAAGAGACTGAAGAGGTTGCTGAAACTGAAGAAGTTGAAGAGACTGAAGAAGTTGCTGAAACAGAAGAGGTTGAAGAGACTGAAGAAGTTGCTGAAACAGAAGAGGTTGAAGAAACTGAAGAAGTTGAAGAAACTGAAGAAGTTGAAGAAACTGAAGAAGTTGAAGAAACTGAAGAGGTTGAAGAAGGAAATGAATTCGGTGCTGCAAGAGCAGAAGCAATTGCAAAAGGCGAAAAGACTTTTAAAGTTGGAGACGAAGAATATCCAGTAGAAGATGTTGATAAAGAAGATAAAGAAAATGCTGAAGAATTCGTTGAAGAGACTGAAGAAGTTGCTGAAACTGAAGAGGTAACAGAAGAGACTGAAGAAGTTGCTGAAACTGAAGAAGTTGAAGAGACTGAAGAAGTTGAAGAAACTGAAGAAGTTACTGAAGAAGAAGCTGCTGCCCCTGGTGAAGAAATTGAAGCTGATTTAGAAGATGTTACTGAAGTTGGACCAGAAGGTGAAACTGAAGAAGGAACTGATGAAGCTCCTGAAGATGTTGAAGCTGCTGAAGAAACTGAAGAAGAAGTTGAAGAATCTGCTATAGATACTTACAAAAAAGAAATCTCATCTAAATTAGATGCATTAGTTGAAGCTGCACAAGTAAAAGAAAATGAAAATCCTGCATTCTTAAATGTAGTTTCAGGTTCTGTACAAGAAGCTTACAATACATTAAATGAAGATGCTAAAACTGAAGTTAGAAATAGAATAGCAAAAAGAGCATTCATGAATGAATCTCAAATTAGTTCGATTATTGAAAATGCAACATTAGTTGTTGAAGCTAGAAATAACGAACCATTCTTTATGACTGCAATACCTGCAGAATATAAAGAGAAATTCGAATCTTTAACTGAAGCAAAACAAGAACAAATCAAAGCGCAAGCAAACTACCATACTTTAAAGACTGAGTATCAAGTTAGAAACTTCTGGGAAACTAGAGATCTAAGAGAGGTAAAAATTGATCTAGAAAAGTTAGCGGCTGTTAACGAATCAGCAACTGCTGATAAGAAAGACGAGCCACTATACGATGTAACAGATATGGCTGCAGCGTTAAAGAAAAGATTTAGAAAGTAAAGATATATAAATTAATCGACGATAAAAGGACTAAGAAGCAGAAAGTCCAAGCAAGTCGAGTTTCGAAAGAAACATCAATAACCATTAAAAAAATAAATTTAACAAAATGGCAAATTTAATTAACGAAGCTGAAGTTAGAAACACGTGGTCACCGATTATCTCGGAAGCTACTGGTATTAACGAAAGCTCAAAGCTAGCTTGGATGTCAGAATACTGCCACAATCACAAGCTTTATGAAGATGCAAACATCATGTCTTTAGGGACTGCTGGTAACATCTTTGGTATGGGTGCAACATCTTTCCCATCTGCAGGTAATGCAGACGGATCAGGTGACAAAGCTCCTACTTTATTACCGTTAGCAATGCAAGTTGCTGCACAAACAATCGGTTTAGACCTAGTACCTGTTGTACCTATGGCTGGACCAATGGGTCTTTTATCTTACCTAGACTTCGTATACGAAGGTGGTAAATTAGAAGGTACTGAAACACCAACTTACATCAAGACAGCTAACGCTGCTGCTGGTAATGATGTTAATGTAGGTACTTCAAGAATCGATGGAAAAAACATCATCCAAATCGTTGACGGTTTAGATGTTGATGGTGCTGCAAACATCGCTGCTAGATATGCTGATGCACAATTAGTTGCTGCATTAGAAGATCACATTCCTGGATTCTCAGGTGCTACTGGTGCTACAGGCGCTCCAATGTCAAGAGGTGTTGGTGAGCAAACTAAAGACAAAGTAATGGGCTTAAGCTTATTCTCTAAAAGCGTTGCTGCTGAAACTTTCCAAGTTGCTGCTGCCGTAACAAGAGAGCAAGTACAAGACCTTAAACAATTCGGTGTAGATGCTGTTGCTCAAGTAGAAGCAGTATTAACTAACGAATTAACTCAGTCTATTAACAACCACATCTTATTAGAGATGAGAGCATTAGCTGGTTCTGGAATTAGTAACTTAGATCACACTGGTGCTTTAGCTGGTGGTGAAACTAAAGCTGACAGACACAGAGAAATCTTAACTTCTATTCTTGCTGCTGCGAATTTAATCGCACAAAGAGGAAGAAGAGGTGCTGGTAACTTCGCTGTTGTAGGTGGTGCTGTTGCATCGGCTTTACAATCAGTTGCAGGTTTCGTAGCTTATCCAATGGCTAACACAGTTAACCAAGTTGCAGGTTCAATCTATCCTTTAGGTTCTGTAGCAGGTGTTAATATTTACACTGACCCATCAATCGCTTTTGCTTCTGTTGAAGTATTAGTTGGTAGAAAAGGTGACGGTAACGGTCCTGGATTAGTATTCATGCCTTACTTAATGGCTGAATCAGTACAAGCAATCGTTGAAGGAACTATGGCTCCTAAAGTAGCTGTAAAATCTAGATACGCATTAGTTGAAGCTGGATTCCACGCAAACACTCAATATGAGAAGTTTTCAATCACTGGATTTGCACTGTAATTTATAGTTCAATCCTAATTTTTATATTAAAGGCCCTCTTTTTGAGGGCCTTTTCTTTTATCCCCACTTAGTGAGATATATAATCTAACACTAATAATAAGAAATAAAAACAAAATTAATATGTTTAATTCCAAAAAAGTAAAATTATTTGAAGATTTTGCAGCTGGTGAAATTTCTAACCCTCAACAGAATATATCTCCTATTGGCCAAACAGATTCCACATCAGTTGGAGTTGACAAAACGGTTACACAGCCTGCTGGCGAAGAACTAAGAGCTGAAATAATCAAAGATGTAGATTCAATACTAACTAGTTTAGAAACACTTTCAACCAGAATCCAAGAAAATCTTAAAAATTTAGCAGAAGACATTACAAAAAATGAACCGCTAGAAGAATCAGTTGAAATTGCACTTCAATCATTAAATGCAATTAATGAAGCAGGTGACGATGCTGGTAAATCAGTTATGGATTTAATATGGTATGCTCCCAAAGCTAAAAAGGCCATGGCCAAAGTTAATAAGGTAAAAAACAATGTAGTAGCAATAGAACTTGCTAAAGATGAATTACCGAATGGCGATCCTAAAAAGAAAAAACTTGAAGTAAAGGCTAAAGGTGCTGCTGCAAAAGCTACAGAATTAGAAAAGGCAGTTAAAGATAAATTTTCTGATAGAGGAACTCTAGTAAAAAAGGCTATTACTAAAGCAGATATTGAAGGAAAACTTGAAAGAATTAAGAAGGAAACTGGAATGACAGATAATCCTAAACAAAAATCAGAGCTTAAAACTCAATATGCAGAAATATCTAAAAAATTAAAGGATGAAGATGCAGCAATAAAAGATTTAGCTTCAAAAGTAGATCCTGCTGCAGCTAAGAAAGCGAAAGCTAAGAAAGAGAAGGAAGGTAAAGAAGATGTTGATACAGAAAAAGATAATAAGGCTAAAGAAGCTGTTGAGGCTAAGATTACTAAAGCTAAAGCCGCATACGATAAAGTAAAAGATGGTGAAGATGAAAAGGCTAAATTAGATGCAGAGATTAAATTTAAACAAGCTCAACAGGAAAAAGCTAAATTAGATGACAACGATGAATTATACAAAACTTTAGGTAGTGACATTGAAGGTATAATGAACAAGCAACAAGAGCTTAATCCAAACGCTGAAACTGAAACAAAGACTAAAACAGAGACTGAAACAGAGACTGAAACTGAAACAGAGACTGAAACAGGTAAAGATGATCCAGGTGCAAAATTAGAAGCTGATATTAAAGCATTTAATGATAACATAGAAGCTGAGAGAACTACAATGAATAAAGCTACTAAAGATTTAGAACAAGCTAAAAGAGATGCAAAAGCAGGAAAAGGTTCTGAAGAAAAGGTTCAAAAATTACAAAAGGCAGTCGAAGATAGTAAAGAAGATATTGCTGAACTTAAGAAAAAAGAAGCTGATGCTAAAAAGAAATTAGCTGCCCTAGTACCGGAATCAGTACAATTAGATGAAGGATTAACTATAGCACAAAAATTCTCAAAATTAATGTAAGATTAAAGAGAGCGCTTAGCGTTCTTTTTAGCAAGTTTAAGAAACTCCTCTCGTTCTGCGAGCAGGAGTTTTTTACATTTTTTACGAAAGTCAACTGATGATTTAAGTATACGACTATCTACCATTGGAGCATCTAAGACATCATAATATTCTGAGTGTATAAAATTCTTAAGATCAAAATTCATAAACTTAGCCTTAATGGGTTTAAGTGAAATAGCACAATACCAATCAATAGTATTATATGAACGTTCTAACCCCTTTTCAGATAGGGCAGTATCAGTTCTCATATCCCAATAGATCTTAGTAGTATTTCTAGAATTAGGACGTTGTATTTTTAGGACACATTCCATAAACCTATCATCATCTGACCATTTTGCAAGATTCCTATGTGTTATTAGAAACTTTCTTAAAAATCGTGGTAAATGCTTTAAGATGATACCATATCGGTTCGCGGGCCAAGGACCACCTGTCTTTTCAATGCGTATACTCATATACTATATCTATCCATGAAACATTTTAGGCGTTTAGCAATATAACAATTAAACATAATACTGTATGCAATCAATCAATCAACTATTTACAGAGAAGTATAGACCTTCTACATTAGAACAACTTATACTTCCGGATGGTGTAATGAATAAATTTAAAGATGGACTAGTCCAGAATATGCTGTTTGCGGGCTCGCCAGGGACAGGTAAGACTTCTTGTGCAAAAGCCATAGTAAACCAGTTTGGACTGCCTTATTTGTACATCAACGCGTCCACAGACACATCTGTAGATGTGATTAGAACTAGAATTACAGATTTCTGTTCTACAGTATCTATTATGGATGAACCTGGCATGTTTAAAGTAGTTATACTTGATGAGGTTGATGGTGTATCGGATCAGTTCTTTAAGGCACTTCGTGCTACAATGGAACAATTTGCATCTAATTCCAGATTTATTGCAACATGTAATTACATTAATAAATTACCAGATCCAATTCTTTCAAGGTTTGAAGTAATCAACTTTGATTTTGATAAAGAAGAAGAGAATGAACTAACAAAGAAGTATATTCGTAGAGTATATGATATTTGTAAAGAAGAGGAGATGACAATTGAGAAAGAAGCTCTAGTAGAATTTGTTAGGCGTAACTTTCCAGATCTAAGATCTACGCTTAACAAACTACAGGGATTTAAAACTCAAGGAACAAGTAATATTACAGTTGGTGATGTAAAAAGATTTAACTCAGTCTATAAAGATGTATTTGAACTAGTCTTTAATGAGACAGATCCAGCTAAAAACTATCAGTTATTAGTTAGTAATTATTCTAATAGAGTAGATGATATTTTACAAACATTGGGTGAAGAATTTGTAGAATATATACAACAGGAGCAATTGCAATCCGTTAAGCATATCCCACAGATTATTATTTCTGTAGCGAAACACCAAGCTCAAAGAGTTCATGTAATTGATCCAGTAATCACAATGTTAAGTTGTGTATATGAGATACAAAGTATAATTAAAAGCTAAATAAGTGTTAAATAATTTTTTTATGTCAAATATTTTTCGTATATTAGCATAGGAATCATAACAAACAAAGATATGAAAGTGGGAAAACACACATTGTTAATAGACGGTAACTATTTTGTCTTTAGTAGACTATTTGTATTACCAAAACCAAAGCAAGGTAAATTACTTGCAGATGATAAACAACGAGCACAATTTATGCGTAAGCTTGCAATTGATTTTGCATCAGAAATGCGTAAGTTAAAGATGTTTGTGGATGACGTAGTATTAGCAGTAGATTCTAAATCTTGGCGTAAGGATTTATTTCCTGCATCAGATTACAAAGGTACTCGTAAACCAAATAGTAATGTAGACTGGCCTTCAGTATATGAAGTCTATGAAGAATTTCAAAAGGTTGTAGCTAGTAAAGGTGTTACTGTACATCAAATACAAGGTGCTGAAGCAGATGATGTTATCTTCGGTTGGTCAACAATGTTGAATGCTAGAGGTAAATCATGTATTGTATGGACTGGTGACAGAGATTTAATCCAATTGGTTAACTATTCTACTACCAACGATGCACATACTATATGGTACTACAATACTAAGAGAACACTTTATTCATATAAAGGATTCTCTGAAGATATGTCAACTTCTGCTAGTGCAGAAATATCAAACGATGATATGCTATTTAATATGGGCGGTCAATCTATGCTAAGAGATACTTATCAAGGTGATATCATGGATTGGGTTGCTGCTAATAAAGTAAAGATCGAAGAGATTGATTGTGATGAATTTATCTTCAAGAAAATATTAGTTGGTGATAAATCAGATAATATTCAGTCAGTAGTTACTTGGCAAAAAGAAATGAAGAATGGTAAACTTAGAAACTATTCTATTACAGATAAAACAGCAGATATCATCTGGAATCAGTTTATTAAAGAATACAAAGACTTCACTATTGAATTCTTATTCTCATCAGAAGCTAAAGGAGTATTATCAGATATTATCTATAGAGTAGTCGGTCATAGTTCAGAAACATTAATCAAAACTAACTTAACAACTAACATTGCTCTAATGTTATTGCATAATAAAACTATACCAGATCCAATTCTTAAAGCTATATACGAGGCTATTGAAAACGATTGGGAAGGTGCTATCGAATCAAAAGAATCTATTATGGAAATGGATAAGATCTTAGAAGGTACTGATTGGTTAGAAGGTGCTAAGAAGAATAACTTTGCTCCAGATCCTTTTGCGGGCATGGATATTCCTAAAGAAAAGGTTAAGCCTCCAATGAAGTTAGTAGGTAAAAAGACTAAGAAGCCAGTAAAGAAAGAAGATTCAACTAAAAAGTTATTCTAGTATGACACTAACAGACTATATCGAAATAGAAGAAATATTAGCAGAAGCGAATGCTTACAATTTAAAACCAGAACTAATAAAATTAGCTGGTGAAATTGAAGGTATGGGTATTCTAAAAATTGATGCTTATCAACAAGCATTCAATGAATTAATTGGGTAAACTTTACCCATCAAGAACATATAACTAATATGCTAGACGACACTAAACTGTTTGACTTTGTAAAAATTATGTTTACAAAGCCAGCACAATATAAGAAGATAAAACAACATACTAAGAAACGACATCACTTTATGATAAATCGTTTTATGTCAATTAAATATCCTACAAATGCACAGATGTTTAATGTTAATGGTATAAATGGTGGTAATGTGGTAGAGTGTTGGTCAGTTGTAGCCTCTAGATTCCAATCTGTTCCACGGTGGTTTTATACTAAGACTAAAAAAGCTAAGAAAAATACGCCGGATAAATATATTCCAAGCGAGAAAGCAATTGAAATATATATGGATAAGAATGAAATTGGAAATAGAGAATTTAACGAGTTAAAACAATTTGTTAAAACAGAACTCTACTCCGATCTCAAAAAAATTGAAGAACAGATCGAAGTATATGCAAAATAACCAAGATACTTTTACGGAAATCATAGACATCACTTTATACAAGTATAATTCTATAGATTTAAAATTATGGGGTATAATTAATAGAGACTCTGAAACTACATCTAGTGGTTTAAATTCTAAGCTAGTTACTAAAGAGCGAATGTATCAGTATTTAAATAATGCATTTTCTCATGATATAAATAGATTTAATGCAGTTAGTGACGTTAATATACACAAAGAGGCTACATCAATCTATTTTATTTGGATTATGTTTAAGTCAATGCCAAGTTTAAAATATATCAGAATTAATCTAAATAAGAATGCTAGCTATAATAGAGTAGTTAATGTAGATCAGGTAAAAACAATAAAGTACGATATTAAAAGTTTAAGAGGTAGCGTACGTATGTTTGAGATGTTTAATCCACATGAATTAGGCTTAGCTAACTCTGTTCTAATAAAAGCAGGTCTTTTAGATCCACTAGAAAAGTTTAAAGTATTTAAACTTAGAGAGTTTTTAACGTCTTTAGATTTATATCAATCAGAAAACAATACAGCAGAAATTTTAGGAGTAACTGGAGCATTTATACATAGTTTAGAGCAACATGAGAGCGATAATCCTGAAATGCTCTTAATCACCGACTGGGAGTCAGATATATAATAAAAATAATAGAGTTTAGACTCTTTCAATATGGCGGTAACAAATTTTACAGCAGATGCAATAGGAGATTATTTCTTCGCTAAATTACAAGAACCATTTACTAATGTAAATAGAGTTCTTGGATGGGATATTTTAGTTGGTGTAAACTCACCAAATAGCATAGGTACTTTAGAACTTACACAAGGTAGTAATATAATTCAAGGTACTGGTGTTAACTGGAATCTTACGCCAGGTAATAATTTTATAGTTGGTTCGCAAACATTTACAGTTAATACAATTGATGCAACAACTATTACTACAACTGAGAATGCTAACTTTTCAGCAAGCGCAGCAAAATGGTATGAAGTACCAGATGGAGACAATTACTTTACTTATGATTTTAGATGGTCTCAAGAAAGTGTAGATTCTACTGGTGGAACTATGTCAGAATTAAGACCTCTTAATACTGCAATAGGACCAAGAGATCTTCTAGGTATAGCCTTTGATAATACGAAACCACTTTGGATTGATATTAAAGCAGAAGTTTATAGATTAGAAACTTTACATAATTTAAGTTTATTGAGTATAACATTTCAATTAGAAACAGCAGATGGAACTATTCAATCATGTCCACAAATTTGTACTGATTGTGCAGATCCTTATGTTGCTGGATGTACTAATGTTGTAATTGACTGTTCAGATCCAATTTACGATCCATATAATTTAAATAGACCTACAGCAATATATTCTGAAATCAGTGAATTGGCTTCAAATATGTGGGGACATGACACAAAATATTTCAGAGTAGAGCCAGATAATAGATCTAGAGATGTAGTCTTAATGGAGTACTCTTTATATAATGTAAAGGAACAAGGAGAATTAAAGATAGTTGTTCCAGATAATGAAATGCCAACTAGAGAATTCCAATATGATATATTTGGGATGGGCTTTGAAGAATTTGAAATTCATATTACTAAAGGACAAATGGAACAGGCGTTTGGTGAAGGTATTCACCCAAGACCTAGAGACTATATGTACATTCCAATAATGAATAGAATGTATGAAGTAAGTTCAGTTAGTTTAGCAGATGAATTTAATCAAACAATGACTTATTGGAGATTGATGCTGAAAAAATACGAAGAGCGTAGTTCTAGTATTGTTGATGATGGAAGTGCTGTTGAACAACAATTAGATGAATTATATACTGGTGTTGAAGAAGTATTCGGTGAAGAAATACAAGACGAGTATACAAAATCTACAAAACCAACTCAGTATCAAACAGTATTCTCTGAAGTTGCTGATGGTGTTAGAGATAGAATTCATAATAACCTAGTTATCTCAGATAAAGAGCTTAGAAATAAATGGACTATAGTTAGTAAAAACCATTATGATCTAGAGTCAGTAAAAGATTTAGGTATCGAATGTTTACTATATACAAAATATTCTCAACTTGCAATTGATAAAGATTTAGCTTTAACAATGTGGTATAAACCTAACTTAACTTCGGCTACAACAGAACAAATATTATTTGATGGATGGGAATCAAATAAAGGTTTAAAACTTACAGTAAATCAAACACACATTACAGCATATATTAATGATTTAGTTTTACAATATCCATTTGAAACAGGACAAGGTCCGGTAAATGATAACTGGTATGGCTTAGTATATAATTTAAATAATTCCTTCTCTACAACAGGAGCCTATGTTTACAAATTAAACGCTAAGAGTAATGCATTGACAGCCATGAGTATTTCCGATACATTAACTGAAGTAATGGAAGTTAAATTTGAATTAGCAAATCCACAGGGTTGGACAACTCAGAAGCAATGGTCATTATTACCAGGTAAATTAGCCGTAACCAATATAAGATTACTTAAGAATACGGTTGGTAAAGACCAACATAAAAATGTACTCCAACAATACATAGTTAGAGACAGTCATTTAGCGCATATTATTGATAATGCGATTCCATCAATCCAATTAAGAAGGTATAACCAAAACAGGTAAATATTAAAGTTCTTACTAGTATTTAGTATTGAGTTAGATATATACAATATAATATCATAATATGAGCGATAGCGATAAGAAGAAAACAATAGCTGAACAAGCAGACGATATAAGGAAAGAACTAGATGATTTAATTGGAGATAGTCCATTAGATGTAGAAAACGATCCTAAAGATCTGCCTATTCAAGCCAAGCCTACAGATTTAGTACCTGCTACAAATTATGCTGATTTAAAATCTAGTGCAACTAAAAAGGCACAAAAGACTATAACTAGTCTTATGAAATTTTATCTTGATGCAGACATTATTGAAAAGGATGATTATATTGCTGCTAAAAAGAAAATGGATGAAATGACAATGTCGTCATTAATATACCAATTACAAGCAGGTGAAAAAGCTCTAACTACTCTATTAGAAACAATTGACTCTGGTGAATTAGCACCAAGAATGTTTGAGGTGTTAGCAACCTTACAAAAATCCATGTTAGATATTATTAAATCTCAGACCATGTATTTAATGGCTGCAGAAGAGGGTACGAAAAGAATTGCAAGAGATTTAGAGATATACCAACAACGTGCAAATAACTCAGAGATCGAAAGTGCTGGAGGAGATACTGGTAATAAGAATATCCAAAGAGGAACAAAAGATCTAATGGCTGCAATTCAAGCAGGTATTCACGGAGCGTCAGAAGAAGATATTGAAGACGTAGAACCAACAGAAGAATAATATATGTCAGACGGAGTAGGAGATAATAAATGGATCCCAAAAGCGGAAGGTGATGCCACCATGTCCGATAGGATTGTCTGGTCGACTAGACAGATCAACGACTTGTTGGTTGCTATGGACCAGGGTTATCGTCCTAAGATTAAGTTACCATTCTACGAGGGTAGACAATTTCTAAAGAAGGGTAATATTGTATTTGAATATACCGATGATGAAATAACAGAGCTAGCTAGATGTGCCAAGGACATTGTCTATTTTGCAGAGAAATATGCAGTAGTAATGACCGATGAGGGTATTCAACAAGTAAAGCTGAGAGATTATCAGAAGACCATGTTGAGGAATTTCCAGAATGATAGATTTAATATTGTTCTTGCTGCTCGACAAATGGGTAAAACAGTAACCGCCTCTATTTTTAATGCATGGTATGTTACTTTTAATATGGATAAGAATACTCTGCTACTTGCAAATAAATCTGATTCAACAAAAGAAATTATTGATAAAGCCAAAACAGTAATTGAGAACTTACCGTTCTTTATGAAACCTGGTATTATCAAATATGATGTGATGAATGTGAGATGTGATAATGGTTGTCGATTAATAGGACAGTCTACCACAGCAAAATCTGGTATTGGTTTTACAATCCATAACTTATACCTAGATGAGTTTGCCCACGTCCATCCATCAATTGCCGACTCTTTCTATGAGAATGTATATCCTACATTATCCTCATCGAAAGTCTCAAGAATTACAATTACATCTACGCCGAATGGATTTAATAAGTTCTATCAAATCTATGCCGCGGCAGATCGTGGTGATAATGAATACTTAGCAACAAGGATAGATTGGTGGCAACACCCTGATAGAGACGAAGCTTGGTATGAAAGAGAATTAGCGAACCTAGGTTCAATTGAAGCATTTAATAAACAATACGGAAATGAGTTCGTTAGCTCATCTAACTTACTATTAGACCCAGTCGATATGAAGAAGATGAGAAAGAGAATGAAGCCCTATGTTTATCATGACTTTGATGAATTTGACTATATTAGTATTGATACAAAAGGTTTCTTAGAATGGGATCCTAACTTTGATATTGATACTTGTAAAGATAAAGAAAACTTTTGGGTATTTTCTGTAGATATTGCAGAAGGTAACGGAGGTGACTCATCCGTAATTAATATATTTCAAGTAGATCCAATGAATAGCGAAGAAATCAAAAACGTTCTTAACCCTGGGGCGATGTATGACTTCTTTAAATTTACACAAGTAGCAAGATTTAGATCTAATGAACATGTTATTGAAGATTTTGCAAAAGTACTGTATACACTATCAATAGATATATTTAACTCCGAGAACGTAAAAATGATCGTAGAATATAATACCTATGGTACTGTACTATTTCAGTATTTAAGAAGTATTTTTCCACAAAGAAATGATTTTGATGATGAAATAATAGTTAAATTTAAACATCGACATGATGCTAGAACTATTAAGCCAGGAATCAAACTTAAATCTGACAATAAGGCTATTTTTTGCCAGAACTTTGCGAAACTTTACAAGATAAATAGATTAGATTTAACAGATGAAGTAACAGTAACTGAGGCATCATTGTTTGGTACGTTGCCAAACGGTAGTTATGGAGCTCAAATGGGCAACGATGACGTCATAATGACTTGCATTACTGCGACTGAATTTTTTAATACAACGGATTACGCAGATTTCGTAGAAGAGATCTTAGATTTCATAGATCCGGACCTGCACGATGAGATGGAAGCCATCTTATTTAAGGACAATGACCAGGCCGGAGATTTACAATATGATATTTATGACCTATTGAAATAAATTTGCAAAAAGACAGGGATATATAATAAAAGAATTAAAAAATAATAACGAACAATTATGGCATTAAGTCCTCAATTACTACAGTTCAAAAGCTCGGGCGTATATCGCTTAGAGTTTGACAAATCACAAACCGTGAACATTCCAGCTGAAACAATCAGACTAGTGGTAGGTAGATCTAATAAAGGTCCTTACAACACTCCTGTTTTAGTAGAAGATGTTGAACAATTTAAACAAGTTTTCGGTGGTATTGATAAGTCACTAGAAAAGAAAAATATGTTCTTCCACAGATCAGCTATCGAAGCTTTATCTAGAGGACCAATTTTAGCGTTAAACTTAACGACTACAGATGATAACGATAGAGTAAGTGTTTTCTCACCTGCTACAAATTCATCAGCACAAGGTTTATCAGCTAATTCTATCCAAGCATCAGAAGCACTTATCTCTAAGAAATTTAGCGATGTTTTTGATACGGATAAATTTTGGAATCCTTCAGATGAAAAACTTTTAGCTGCTACATCGGAAGACACTAATCACGCAATTTCATTTGTAAACATTAAACAAGATCCAATCACAGTTATCATTAGACAAGCTGCTGATACAAGAGGTTTTGAATTAACTGCAAGAGAATGGTACGGTGAAGCTAACATTCCAGAAGGAATCGAATCTGCAGAATACGTATCAGACTACATGGTAGATGTATTTGTATTCAAAGGTAAATTTGATGCTGCTGAATTAAATAACGATCCTACTTACGGAGATTACTTCGATCAGGATGGATTATTTAGAGCTCAGTTTGCTCAATTCGCTGGATTAAGAGAAGTAACATTACTAGCACAATATGATGGATTATCTTTAATCCCTGAATTTATTGATGCTGAAGGTAATCAAATGTACATCGAAACTCTAATTAATATGGAGGCTAGAAGAACAGGTTTATTCTGTGCTGTACAAGAAGATGCTCTTACTGATATCGATTTAATCGGTAACGGTTTTGATATCTACCAAGATTACGAAGTTTTATCACATAAAGTTAAGCAAGTAGCTACTGAAGCTATCGCTAATTTATCAGGTGCAACTTACGATGGTTTAGTATCTGTTGATAATAACTTAAACCAAGTAGTTATATCAGGTGGAGCTGGAATGAACGCAGCTTACTTATCAACTACATGGACAATTAATACTAGCAAGTATTTAGAATCTTATACTGCTGGTGAATATGTTAAGATAACACAAATACAAGATACTGGCGTTGGAGAAGTAACTATCACATGTGATGGTCAAATCTCTAAAGGCTATGAAGAATTTGTAGGTGGTGTTTCTGCAGACTTTACAAATGCAGGTGCAGTAGATATCGTATCTGATGGCGCTGGAGGTTTAGAACTTTCACATGCCCCTGACAATTACAATTCATTAATGGCAGGTAATTACTTATTATCAGTTAATACTGGTGAATTCGTTGCAATATCAGACGTTTCAGTAGATCCAGTAACTGGAGTAGTAACCGTATCTCCAGCTGGAGGTTTAGGATTTAGCTCTGATTACTTTGGTGCTGCTCAAACTTCTTTAGCTGCATTCACGAAAGTAGCAAGTGTTTCTTTTGACGTATGGACATTAACTCCTAACTCAAGAGCAGTAATACTTAATACACAAGGAGAAGGTTGGTCATTCACTCCAAACGGAGCTGGCATCTTTACTTTCGCAGGTGACGAAAATACTGCTGCAGCATGGATTACAGATGCTAAAGTTGGTATGTATGTACCAGGTGATAATGGAAAACTATCTAGAATTAAGAAAATAATCAAAACAGTATCTAATGGAATTTCTTACTACAAGTTTGAAACTTCAAGAGTAGTTTCTAACAGACCTGCTTACGCTCTTAAGAGATATGAAGAATCTGCTGGAGTTTACAAGACATTCCCATTAGAAGGAGCAACTCAATCAAGCAAAGATATCGGAGGTGTTGATGGTTTACTATCAGCAATCAAACCAGGTACTGGTCTTGGTAACGCTTTAATAGACAAAGACAATATTACATTTAGATATGTTGTTGATACATTCGGATCATTAGAAAATGGTGGAATCTTAAGTAAGTCAGAATTATCTTTCTTATGTAAAGAAAGACAAAACGCTTCTGCAATTCTTAACGCACCTATGGTGAAAGAATTTAAAGCAGCAACTAACCCATCATTCTTAAATACTAATACTGGTGCATTTGATGTAAACACAGTAGCAACTGGAGGTAACTTAGAATTAAATCCAACATCTCTTTATACATTACCATCGATCAACGAAGGTGCAAACTACGCATTCTACTACGGTCCTGGTCTTAATGTAATTGAGAATGGAAGAACTAAAGTAATTCCACCAGCAGCATACGTATCTAACAATTACATAGATAAGTATTTAGATGCTTTACCATGGTCAATCATTGCAGGTCCTAGAAGAGGAGTTGTAGGTGGATCTGGAGTACAATCATTAGAATTCTCATTCGATAAGTTTGATAGAGATGTACTTGAGCCATTTGGTTACAACCCAATCGTATTCGAAAGAGGCGTTGGTTTAACAATCAAAGGTAACAAGACTGCACAACAAGGAATTCAATCAGCACTTTCTTCTGCTCACGTAAGAGAAGTATTAATTTATATTGAAGATGGATTAGCTGAAATTCTTAAGAACTATCTATTTGAATTTAATAACGCTCAAACTAGATTAGAAATCAAAACTTTATCTGATAACTTTATGGAATCAGTGAAGAAAGACGGTGGTGTATATGACTACAAGAATATCATGGACTCTTCGAATAACTCAGCAGATGTTATCGATAACAACATGGGAATACTTGATACGTTTGTAGAACCAGTTAAAGGTCTTGAAATTCTAGTATCTAGAGTGACTGTATTAAATACAGGAGAAATCGCAACAGGAAACTTTGCATAAGAATATAACGATATATAAATAAAATAGAAAATAAAGATATGGCTTTACCACATTATTCAGAAGACCAAACCAGCAAGAAAGGAAGAAATTTCGAGCCTGTACAAGGTAACTTATTTGAAGTAACACTTTTACCACCGGCAGGAGTCGCTGGACAAGAATTACTTTTACAACAAGTTAATACAGTAGGAGGTCTAGAAGCATTAGCTCCAGGTGTAGAAGCAGTAGGACAGAAATACAAGTTCGCAGAAAGATCATACGCAGGTATGGCTGGAACAACTTCTATTGATTTAACTATTGGTTTCTCTTTGAACTTAAATGATTCTAACCAAGCATATACTTACAAAACATTAAGACAATGGTACAGAGCAGCGTATAATCCTGAAACTGGCGAAATGGGTCTTAAAAAGAACTATGTAGGTACTATAGTTGTTGTACAATTCAACAGAGAAGGTGACATTTACAGAAAAATAACATTAGACGATTGTTTCATTACATCAGGTGTAAATCTAGTAGACGGATTAGATTACAGTGATGCTGAACCTAAAGCTCTAGAAGTTGTTTGGAAATGTGATACTTATTCTGAAGAATTAGCGTAACTTGAATTAAATTTAATAAAGAGAAGGAATCTCCAAGGTTCCTTCTTTTTTTAACTAAAGAAAACATAATATAATATACTGATAATAACAGAGTAGTATGAGTAATAAACTAACAAAGAAACTACAGGTTTTACTAACTGAGCAAGAGGTCAGAGAAGTTAACCGAGTTATTCTAAACGAAGCACTCGATACCGAATCTAGACCTATATCCGTTAGTGCTTTCATTAGAAGATTAATAATTAATGAGCTTGATAAGAGAAGCGTAGAACAAAAATCAATTTTAAAATCAAATCTTAAAAACTTAAAGAAAAAATAATATGAGTGAAGACAAAAACAAATTGACTCCTGAGGAATCTAAAATGGCCAAAGCTTTAGAAGCTAAGGACCAGATCAATAATCCTCAAGTATCATCGACATCAGATGACGCAGCAAATATTGAAGCTGCTGTTGCATCAGGTGGGTTAGGCAAGGTAAATATGAGTAATTTTGGCCCTGAGCGTGCGCCCTCTTCTGACAATGCGTTAGGATGGCATGTACTAGATCAGACGCAATTACCATCGAGCGGTAAATTTTATCCAGCGGGAACTATTATTAAGATCAGATCTGCAAAGGCAGCTGAGATTAGACATTTCTCTACAATGGATGAAAATAATTATATCGATATGGAAGAGAAGTTAAATTCTGTAGTTGAGTCTTGTATGCAAATGCAATCAGACAAAAAACGATTATCTTACAAAGACCTACTTGAAGAAGATAGAATTATCATCTTGCTTAGTATTAGAGATCTAACATTTCCTGAACCTGAAAACAAATTAATGTTAAAGGGTAAAACTCAACAGACAAAGAAGGCAGTTGATATTGAATTATCAATTAAAAACTTAGTTCCGACAGAGATAGATCAGGAGATTGAAAAATACTATGACGAAAAAGCTAGAACTTATGTAATTAAAACACGTTCTGCTGGTGAAGTTAGAATGCATCCACCTACAATTGGTGTTATGCAAGAAGTAACTAACTACCTTAAAGATCGTCAAGAAAAAGAAGTAGATTTCGATAAAGCATTTATTCAAGTACTACCTTATGTACAATCTGATTGGAGATCATTAGGATTAAATAAAATCTTTGAATTAGAGGTTGGATATAAAGCTTGGGATGAGAAAAAGTTTATGGTAATTTACAGATTAGCTGAAAGAATGAGAATTGGTGTTCAAGCAACACTAGAAACCACTCACGAAGGAGAGTTGGCGCAAGCCCCTCTTGAGTTCCCAGGTGGCATCAAAAGTCTTTTCATTATTTCAGATCTCGCTGGAGAGTTACTTTAAGACTAAGTTCTACCTGGGCATTCACCTCAGGATGCAACCTTCAGAAATCGAGAATATGTACTACTACGAATTTTGGTACTACGTAAAGAATCTGTCGGACTACATCAAAGAGAAGAATAAACAATCTAAGGACCAACAAGAACAGGCCAACGATCAACAGAACTCGATGAGTTCTAAGTATAAAACGCCAAAGATGCCTAAGGTCCCTACAATGAAAGCTCCTTCTATGAAGATGCCGAAATTTTAGAGATATATAATAATAGTAAGGGGTATGTTTTTCCTAACGTACCCTTTACTTTTAAAAATAACTACAGTATAGCCAAGTGAATTTTAAGTTTTTACAAAGTGCTTTTGATAAATTAGGGAGTCAAACTGGCATCCTAACAGAAATAAGTACCAATACTGCAATGACTGCAGCTGCAGTTAATCCTGGCGGAGAATTATTTGATCGAATGGATCGAATGATGATTGCTATGGAAACCCTTGAAGAAAATACTAAATCTGGAAAAGGTGGTTTACAAGAAGCCATTATTTTAAAATTAGTAGCTCCAACACTTAAGCCTATTGGTCTTGGTTTAGGCTTTATAGTAGAAGCATTAGAGAAGGCTCCAGCAGGTAAAGAATTATCTGCAAAAATGGATGCACTTACCAAAGGCCTAGTTGCTCTAGGCGACGTCGGTTTATCAGTTCTTAAATTTGCAGGATATATGGTTCTTGCAACACCACTATTATTAGCATCTATGGTTGCTTCTATTGTTTGGATCCCAGCACTTTTATTCACATTAAAGGGACTAGCATTTGCAACAAAAGATCTCGAAGACCCAAAAAAGCTTCAATCAATAGCTCTCTTAGGAGACGTTGGTATGTCATTACTTAAACTTGCAGGTTCATTAGCACTAGTAGCAATATTAGCTATACCAGCAATGATTGGATTATTAGCAACTGTTGTTATATTAACAGGACTCGCTGGTATAATGAAAATATTAGACATGTTTGGTAGTGATCCTAAGAAAATGAAAGATTTTGGTGATTCAATGAAATCATTAGGATTTGGATTATTAGTAATAGGAGGTGTTTTAGCTCTAATGTCATTTGTAGCAGTACCTATTCTACAAGGTCTCTTAGTTGCAATGGGGGTTCTATTTGGGATCGGTTTAACATTCTGGCTACTGGATAAATTAGGGGCAGACACAGCAATGAAAAAAGGTGCCTTTGCGCTAATGCTTGTAGCAGGTGCAATTGCATTAATAGGAATTGGATTAGCAATATTCCAAGCAATGGCCCCAGACTTGATGACAAATCTAGAAACTGTTGCTGTTGTAGGTGCTTTAGGTATTGTGTTAGTTCTTGTAGGTATATTTAAATCACAAGTAATTGGAGGAGCACTCGCAATGGTAATTGCAGGTATTTCATTAGTAGTTATTGGTTTAGGTTTAAAAATGATAGCAGATTCAATGCCGAAACAAGGCAGATGGGAATTTATAGGTCAAGTAGGAGCTATCGTTGGTGGACTAGGAGTAGCAATGGCTTTAGCTGGAGTAGGTGCAGCATTTATTGCATTAGGAGCTGGAGCTATGATTTTAGCAGGTGGTGCATTAATTGCAATTGGTTTAGGTTTACAAGCAATAGCCAAGGTTGATTTTAGATCACTAGGTACTATTGATGAAAAGGGTGGTAAGCCATTTAATTTCTCAGGTCAAGTATCTGAAGGCTTTCTGGGATTCGGCGCAGGTCGTAGAAAATCTAATTTTGAAGTTGCAGTAGAGAGTATTGCTGCAGGTTTGGCTCTAGGACCGATATCTATTGCAGGTATTTTAGCAGGAGCACCAACTTTAATTTTAGCATCAGGTGCCTTAATTGCCATCGCGAAAGGACTTAGAAAGTTTAAAGAGGTTGTAGGAGAAACTGACCTTCCATCATTACAAGGTAATATGGATTTGATTATTTCAGGTCTAGCAGATACATTTGCTAGCGTTGGTAAAAAATATCCAGGCGGTGGCGGCGGACTCTTAAGTGCTTTAACGGGCAGTGGTAGTGATACCTCAGTTGTAGCACAAGGTATTTCTGCAGTCGGTGGAATGGGTAGAGCATTAAAGGGAATTGCTAGAGGAGTTCAAGCAATGGCTGAACTTAAATTCCCAACAGGTTTTGATAAAGATGGAAATCCTACAGGATATGAAACTATTAATTTAACAAGCGCAGTACCAGCCTTAATTGCCAATACACAATTAATTGTTACAGGTTTAAGTAAGACATTTGCAGAAGTAGGAGAATCAGATGCTGCTCAAGGTAGTACATGGTTTACTTCATCATCTTATGAGAAAGGTATTGATGTTGTTAAGAAGATGGGAACACCTCTTTACAACCTAGCTAACGGCGTACAGAATATGGCGAACTTAAAGTTCCCAACAGGTTACGATAAAGACGGAAATCCTACAGGATTTAAATCGATTGGTAATGTAGATACACTGGTTAAAGATTTAACTAGGAATACAAAGGCTATCATAAAAGGTTTAGCTGGAGTATTTGAAGATATTGGTAAAGGAGATGCAGCAGATACGTCATGGTTTAGTGCAAATAATTTTGAAAAAGGTATTTGGGTTGCAGAGCAATTACAAGATCCTTATGATTCTTTAGCATCTACAATAGAACATGTTAAGAAGATTACATCCGGTATTACAGACGCAAATGACGTTAAAGAGAAAGTTACTGCTTTAATTGCATCTATTACAGATGCAGGTGGAGAAGATGCCGGGGTCATAAATGCTAAAAAGAACTTGATTAGAGTTATAGGTAATACTTATGAAAAACTAGGTATAGCTATTCCAAGAATTGTAGGTTCAATTGCTAAATTTACAGTAGATAAAGCAAAAGCATTTGCTGCTATTTTTGGTGGAGAATCTCCAGCAGAATTATTTGAATCTAAAACTAAGTTCTTAAATGGATTAACACTTTCATACTTAAGAATGGCATTAGCTATTCCAATGATTGTCGGTTCAGTGAATTCAGTTCAAGCAGAACAAATGGGATCATTTTCCAAGCTTTATGGTGGCTCTATGCAATATGCATCTGCAGAGAGATTAAAAAGTAGAGAAACCCTATTTATTGCAGTAGGAAATTCTTATCAAAAGGTAGGGAGAGGTGCATCACAAATTAGTGCTGCTGTCTCTAGTGTATCTGTTGAACAACTAGAAGCATTTAGAGGTTTATTTGTCGGTAGAGTTAGTATGCTTAGACCGATCGCAGGTTACGAAGCTCAAACAGAACTTTGGGGAGCAATCGGTGGTAATATGACTGCAACTAGTGTTGCATTCCCTACAATTAGTTCAGCTATTAATGCGATGGATCTTACTAAATTATCTGAGACTCGTCAAATGTTTGAAGCTCTTGCAGTTCTAGCTAAGGGTGGTGATGGTCCAGAAGATATTTTAGAAAATATGGGTGAATCATTATCTAAAGCACTAGATAATTTAACAGAAATGTTAGAATCATTTAGAACTACTGTAGAAACTGGAAACGAACAGACTTCTGGAATTTTAGATGGTGTTGGTAGAACTGTAGGAAGTGCAGTCGGAGCATTTAGAGATGCAGTTACCGGTGGTAATGGAAATTCAGAAGAAATAGTTATAGCAATTGCAAAATTAGAAAGACGTCTAGCAAGTACAGGTATTAAAATATCAACTAAGGGAATATAATTCTTAGAAACTTTTAATGATATTAGTGTATAATTACTAAACAGATCAATTTATGGTAACTAGTACAACATCACATTACACAAGTTCAACTATTAATTCAGCAACATATAACTTTGCAGATAAAACCTTAACAGTGGTTTTTAAATGGGCAACCTATGTCTATGAAGCAGTTGATGCAGAAACATGGGTTAAATTTAATTCCGCAGATTCTCAAGGTAAAGCACTTAACGAATTTATTAAAGGTAGTTTTGAATATGCTAAATACGAAGAAAAGACTATTAAGGCAGAACTTAGTGGGCTTGTTGAAAGAGTTCCACAACCTGGCAGTCTATTAGATGAATTACCACCTGCTGATTATCAGTTAGATAATTAAAATATAGGAGAAGTGGCAGAGTGGTCGAATGCACATGTCTTGAAAACATGCGATCTTCACGGATCCGGGGGTTCGAATCCCTCCTTCTCCGCAAAAAAACATAATTAAAATGGCAGACTTTAGAGATTTAAAATTCCAATCACATCCATCAATAAAAGGATGGGCAGGACATTATACCTTTAAAAATGGATATAGAATTTCTATTGTAGCAGGAGAGGATGCATATTGTACTCCTAAATTAAGTCTAAACGGACCTGATAAGTATTCAGAATTTGAAGTTGCAATATTAAATTCAGCCGGTGAATTTGCAACTACTAGATTCATAAAAGATTGCCAAGATCCAATTATAGGCTGGCAAAACAGAAAGGCAATTAATGAATTAATGGCTTATGTTGAAACTTCTCCGAAAAATCCCATATAATTAATATGACAAAAGCAAGCATAGTACAAAAATTATTAGATAATAAAAGCATCACAGCAGAGGAAGCTGTGGTCTTATTAAAGAATGATACGGTTAATATTCCAATGTATACACCTAATCCTTATTATGTTAGCCCAGATTGGACTAGTCCACCACCAATATATTGTTCAAGCAATAGTTGGGAATATCCAGATACAAAGTACACTCCACCATCTGAATAAATTTTAATAATCAATATTCTAATGAAAAAGTCTAAACAGCCAGAGAAGGCTCGAGATGACAACGACCGGCGGCGCAAGCTACAGTTTAAAAAGAAAAAACTAAAAAGCATGGAGCCTAAGGTAAACTTAAAACATGTTAAATCAATTAAAGAATTAGATGAATATGATGAATACGATCTCTAATAAACCATTAATAATAGACTACTCTGATATGAGTCATGAAGGATTTATGCACTTCCACGTAAATTCAATTTTAAACGACTCTAATGATATATCAAAAGGAGTCAATGGAATATGCAAAGCTGGCGCGTTTGGCCGCTTGGCATACATCCTGGCCACTCATGGAGCCTCTGAACCTAAGATTATTAAGGTTATTAATGATCCTGAAGTTGAATTAAGCTATGTCATCCGATAAAACACAACCCAGCTTCGTTTTTTGGGAAGATTCTTGGAATTATACCCGAGAAGGTATAAAAGATAGCGATAGTGAAACAATTATACCCGAAAAGGTATAACTATTAAATCACACTATTATGCCAGAGTTAGCGGAACTCAAATTCACATCAGACTACGTCAATCAAGTATCAGAAGGAGTTACTTTTGTAAAAGCAGAAAAGAATCCAATTCATAAATGCGATGACCTAAATATTCCTTTTACAAAATTTAAGATTAAAGCTAAATCAAAAGGAAAAGAAATGGTACTCTATTTCTTAGATCATTATTCAGATAAATTTGTTACAGTTAGAATTACAATGGGTATGTCAGGTCATTTTAAGCTAACACATACTGGCGAAGAAGCAAAACACTCACACCTTAAATTTTATTCAGATGCAGATACTACATTATCATTTGTAGATGTCAGACGTTTTGGTAAATGGAAACAAGGTTTATCTTGGTCAGAAAACAGAGGTCCAGACCCAACGACAGAATATGATGAATTCTGGAAAAATGTTATGACTAACTTGACTAAACTTAAGAAGCCACTTTATGAAATGTTAATGGATCAAAAATATTTCAATGGTATTGGCAATTACTTAAGAGCTGAAATTATTTTTAGAGCTGGAGATGTAGATCCATTCTTACCAGCTGGTATGCAATTTGCAAAATACCCTAAACTACTAGATCTATGCCGCGATATTCCACTTTTAGCGTATGCTAAAGGCGGTGGAAGCATTAAAGATTGGGATAATCCATTTGGAGACGAGGCTATCCAAGAACGCTTTATGTTGTGTTATGGCAATGCTGAAATGGCAAAGAGAAAAGATAGAAATGGTAGAACATTTTGGTATGATAAGAAATGGGATGATGTACCAACAAGTAGAGATGATTTAAAAGATTTTTTGTATGCCACTAGAAGCTAAAAATTGGCTTAACGAAAATGAATGGCCTGATATTCCAGTTGATAGTGATGCATATTCGCATTATACAAACCTATCTGAGTTACTGGAACAATTCGCTAAAGAATACCACCAAGACCAACTTGTTAAATGGGCAATAGTAGAAAAAGCACAATTTAAGAAATTTTTATGAACAATATTTAGAAACAGTTCGAAAAGATATTGTAAAAGATTTAAGGAAACATCAAATAAAACAAGTAAAATGAATAAGACGATGAACAAGATTAACAAATTCAAGAAATTCTTCAATAACTGGTACCCAGTAATTTTAGCATTTGCATGCCTTCTATATTCCGTAACGTATGGAGTATTAGGTTACACAGAAGAAGCTCAGTATTCGGCACACTGGCCAGGAACTATCCTCCTCTTTGCGATAGCAATTAGACAAAGACGAAACACATGAACCTAGGATTCTTTATTATGGGTGGACTGATATTTGCAGTTTACATCTATTTTACAATTTGGAACATCTTCTACGGTGCTAGAAAACAAAGAGAAGAAAACTATCCTAACTATTACGATAGACATGGTCAAATGGGAGAACCTGTGGCTGATGATATGGATATGGATGGAATGGGTAATTTTAGTAGATTCCCAATCAATAAAGAACGCGAGGCATTAAAAAAGAAAAGAAGCGTTAGAAAAACTAAAACAAAACTCAAAAACCCAGTATAAGAACTATGAAATTAATCCTAGTAGGAAAGGCAGCAGCCGGTAAAGACTTTTTAAAGAACAGATTATCATCTAAAGGTTTCCTAGCTGGCGTTAGCCATACAACTAGACCTCCGAGAGATAATGAAGTAGACGGTAAAGATTATCATTTTGTAACAGAGGATAAGTTTAAAGAAATGATTGTCCATGCCAACTTTATAGAATATATGGAATTTAACGGATGGTTTTATGGACAGACCAAGGCTGATTTTAATAAGGCAGACATAATGATAATGTCTAAAGATGGTTTAGATATGTTGCCTAAAAAATACAGAGACCAATGTATGGTAATTTATTTAGATCCTCCTAGAATGTCTAGAGTAGAAAGACTAAATACTAGAGCCGATGTAAATGATACTATTGTCAGAAGAATGAATACTGATGATTTACAGTTTAAAGACTTTAAAGATTATGACCTTCGTATCACAAATGCGGACTTTTAAAAACTAAATATATAAAATATCAATAATTAATTAATACTATGAGTAAGACTCTAACAAAAACCAAAGAAGAACTTTCTAATAAAGTAGATCAAATGCAAATCGAAGCAGCAGAAAAAACATTCGATATTAAATTTGATGATAGAAAGATGACAAAAACCGTAATGGAACACCTTAATAAGGGGTATACATGGAAAACATCTAATGCAGCGGTAGTAGTTAGTCTTTATGACCAACTTAAAAAACAAACTAGAGAATTAGTTAAATCAGAAGCTGAAGAAACTATTATCAGCCTTAGGGGACATGAATTAAATGCATTATATCAAGCACTTCTAAATGTTGAAGGAACTGGTATAGAATCAGCAAGAAAATTCATTATTATGTTAACTAATGTAGGTGAAGCAGTATCAATTGCAATGCAATCTTTAGCTGAGATGAATAAAGAAATTTCAGATCTTCATAAAGAGCTTGCAGAAATGGAAGCAACAATTAATTCGGCAGAAGAAGTTGAAGCTGATGTAGAACCACAATTAAATGAAACAAGCAAGTAAATCTCAAAAGAGAGTAGATTTTTTAGATTTAATTTCCGAAGCTATCACACATGAAGATATTTTTGGTACATTAAACTATAAAAAGAAATCTGAGGATCAGATTAAGCAATTTATTTACCCACACCTTGTAAGAGATCTTACTAATTATGTTATAGAACATGATGATGAAGATAAAGAGAAGGCCAAAGAAATTGTAAAATCTTCAATCAACTGGGAAGGTGATGTGAATACTACAGTATCACACATCCTCTTCATGGGAACTAGAAATAGACCAGATATGACAGTTGAAATGAATGGTATTAAAATTGCCATAGAATTTAAAAAAGGTAAAAGAGGATCAGATCTTAGAGCAGGTATCGGTCAATCAATGATATATGCTACGCATTATGATTTTGTACTTTATCTTTTTGTAGACATATCAGACGACAAAAGAATACAGAACGCTCAAGGTGGAGTTAATGAACTCGCATTAACTGGTGAACTTTGGGATAACTACAACATTAAATTTATAGTAGCTTAATATGGGTAAAGTATATGTAACTTCTAATCTACAACTTGGTCGGCCAGGTGCAATTAAAAAATACAAGAGAGATTTCAAAACAGTTGATGGTATGAATGACGCTCTAATTAATAATTGGAATACAATCGTAACTAAAAACGATATTGTATACCATTTAGGTAATTTTGCACATGACCCTAAAACAGCACAAGACGCAATGTTAAGATTAAATGGATCTATATATTTTACGTTAGGTGAACATGACCAGGCAATAGAAACTCTATTTAATAAGAATATGCTAAGGCCAGGATGCAAAATTATTAAATGTATTGAAGAGGATTTAGGTAATAAAGTAGCTCTTTCATACTATCCATTGGGATATTGGCCTGGTAAAAGTAAAAAATGGTTCTCAATCATTGGTTACCCAGCTAAGTCTTTTAAATCAGATCCTAAAAAGAGAATTATCAATGCCTCTACTGATTTATGGGGTAACAAACCACAAGAACTACACAAAGTTGTAGATATTTTCAAAGATTTCTAAAATTGTTAATAACTATTACAAAATAATTGCCATATAATTTTTTTATGTCAATTATTTTTTGTATATTAGTACTATAATTAATGTAAATATGCTAAAAAGCATGTAATTATATTATTAACAGACAAACTAATTGCAAAATAGTTGCCGAAATATTTTTTTATGTCAAAATAAATTCGTATATTAGTACTCTAATTAAAACAATAACCTTTAAAAAAAGAAATACATGCAAAAAAAGAAAAAAGTAACCTATAGAGAATTAGCAGAAAACTTCGTATCATCTAGATCAGAAAAAGACTATAAAGTACTGTATGATAAAATCAAACCAGGACTAGAAAATTATGTCTTTAATGTTGTAAAAGATCATGATGCTAAAGATGATATCGTAACTAATACTCTAACTAAAATGTGGACTAAGATCGATCAATATGATCCACAATATCAAATTACCACATGGCTTTATAGAATTGCATTTAATGAATCTTTAGGTTGGATTCGTCAAAGAAACAAGAAAAGATCTATTGACGCATTAAAAGATTCAGGTATTGAAGTATCTAGGTATTATGCTAGAACTTCTGCAAAAGATCTACTTATAGAACAAGCATACAAATCAGAGCAAGAATGGCTTGATGAAGATGAAGATCTTATGAACAGATATGAAATGGCTCTTAAGGGTATTAATAATCTTAAGCCAATGTATCGAGGAATTCTAGAAGATAGACTTCTTAATAATATGAAATATGAAGATATTGCATCTAAATACGAATTACCACTTCAAACTATTAAAAATAGAATTCGTAGAGGAAAAGCTATTATCGCTGGAACTATTTAAGAAACAATAGTCAAAAGCACATCTATAATCATTAGATTACACACTTAAATTAAAAAACTAAATGCGTCAAGCACTAACTTACGATGACATTCAGCTCATCCCAAATCATTCGGCTATTCAAAGTAGACAAGATATTTCACTTGCTACAAATGTAAGCCGTAATTGGTCAATCGATATTCCAATCATTGGTTCCTGTATGGACACCGTGACAGAATATGAAATGGCAGCAACACTTATGGAAATGGGAGGCGTTGGTTGCCTTCATCGCTTTATGACTATTGATGAACAGGTAAAGCAAGTTAAAAAACTAGTAGCATACCGAGAAACGGATCCCACACTTGAACATCTACCTATTATGGCAGCTGTCGGAGTAATCGGTGATTTCTTAGAGAGGGCACTAGCTCTTGAAGCTGCTGGCTGTAATATCATTTTAATCGATATTGCTCATGGACATCACAAGAATATGGAGGCAGCAATAGTGTCATTAAAGGCAAATCTAGAAGAAGATGTTACAGATGTTATTGCAGGTAATATTGCAACAACTTCTGCAGCAGAAGATCTAATTGCCTGGGGAGCTGATGGCCTTAGAGTAGGCATTGGCGGAGGTTCACTCTGTACAACTCGTGTTAAGACTGGATTTGGAGTCCCAAATGTTACTTCAATTGAAGACGTATTTGAGATTGCAGATTCTGCTGGCATTCCTATTATGGCAGATGGTGGTATTAAATCATCTGGAGATATTGCTAAGGCACTAGCAGTTGGAGCTGATTGTGTAATGGTTGGATCTTTACTAGCCGGCACAAAAGAATCACCAGGAGCTATCCTAGAAACTCCAGCAGGTCTATTCAAACGCTATCGTGGTTCTGCATCTTTAGAGACTAAAGTTACACATGGTCAAAAGTCTAGAAATGTAGAAGGCGAATCTACGACAATTCCATTTAAAGGTGGAGTACGTTTCATTATTAGTGGACTAACAGACGGTATTCGATCAGCATTCTCATACGCTGGATCAGATAACATTTTAGACTATTTTGTTAATGCTGACTATAACATAGTAACTAATGCAGGTCTAGCAGAAGCAAAACCACACCTTATCAAATAATTAACAATTAACTTGCCCACATATTTTTTATTGTCAGATTAATTTCGTATATTAATACTGTAATTAACAACAACACAAAAACGTTCTTTACTTCTTAGATTTAGTACTATTAATGCCGTTGTGATGGAATTGGTAGACATGACAGACTTAAAATCTGTTGGGCTGAAAGCCCGTGGCGGTTCGAGCCCGCCCAGCGGTACTAAATAATATGGACCAGTAGCTCAGCTGGATAGAGCATCTGCCTTCTAAGCAGACGGTCACAGGTTCGAATCCTGTCTGGTTCACCATATAGTCAAGTATCTCCTCAAGCTTATACCTTGTCGAAAGAGTAATTGGTTACATGAGAGTTCAAGTCTCTCCTTGACTACCTGCCGAAACAAATCCAAATAATTACATATAATAGCTTATTAATTAAAGAAAAGGATGATGAAGAAAATAAGTAAAAGTAAAGGCTATTTAATTGTAGCCATTTTTTGGATGGCAGTAATGTGCCTGTGGTCAATGAAGAGTAGTGCACAAACATTATGTGATTACACATACACAACCGGTTCACAATATCAATTAGAAATAGCAGTACCAATTACTGGAAATAGTTTGCCGATGATGGCTCCTTTATATGCTGTAACTTATGGTGATCAAGATATGTTAGGTGAAGACAGTTGTTTTAGTGGACCTTGCACACATACAGTATACAATTACAATATGTCTACAGGTATGCCTTATGACACAATTACAACCTGTATCAGCTATACTTTAACAGATTCATTAGGTTATGTTGATACAACTAGCTGTTGTTTTAATCAAGTATGGGACGGACAAGCATGGATGTTAATGAGCAATACAGTTGGTATTGAAGAGTTAGTAGTTACTAAATTAAATGATAATAAGATTTATGATATGCTAGGTAGAGAATTAACTGAAATTCCAGTCGGACAAATGTACATTCAAAACAGAAAAAAGTACATTAAATTAAACTAAATCCCATTTTGCCATATAAGTATTAAATGGGTATAAAAATTTGCAATCGCTGCAAAACATTAATGGAAACATTTAGACCTACTGCAGGTCCTTTTTGGAAATGTCCTAAATGCAATGCAATCGATTGTTGCCCACCAAATACAAATCAAAATGGCAACATATAATAAAAAGAAAATGGGTAAAATAAAACCAGATATCTTTAAGGCGAGAACTAAAGAATGGGATGCTAACGAGTGGCAAGGTAGAAGTAGACGACAAGTTGAAAACAATGAGAAATTATCAGGTATTTCAATATTAATACTTGGAGCATTCGTAGTAGGGTATGCAATATATGCATTAATTACAACACTACCATAAGAGAAATAAAACGACTACTAGATTAGTTATGTGGTACTTTATTAAATTAACTGTTGTTTTGTTAGTTCAAAACATTCTAATACAGAACACGAATTCTAGAGTTGATTATTTACAACATGTGCTTTCAGATGATGGAAGTAAATTAATTTTAGAATGTCCTTGTGATATTAAAAAGGTTGAATTCTTAAAAAATAATAAAAGGAATACGTATCAAATAGAGGGTAAGTATGGAGAGATTGATATTAATAACTTACCTCAGGGCAAACATTCTGTTGCTGTGTTTATACCTAATAAAATAGTAATGTTTTATTTAGAAATAAACCCAATTAAACGAGTTATTGATAAAGAAAGAGGATGGGTTAGAAATTTAGATTTTCCTACTCTTCCACTGACAGATATAAAGTTAGATGTGATGGACTTAAAAGTAAAAAGAGTAATACAAAATTTAGAACCTATACAAACCTCTATATTTCAAATACCTAAACACTTACAAAGCCATACGCCCACTCCTATACAATGGTATTGGGTTCAATATGATACCGATCAAAACTTTTCGTCTAAAGATAAAGGCTTTATTGCTAAGCAGTCAAGCGTTAATTATCTAATAAAAAAGAATCTATATGATATTCGTACATTGACCGGTAAGTATAACTATGTAAAAGTAATAAAAATTACTGATTTAGATCTATGGCGTAGTTCAGAAAGAACAAGTGGATTTCAAAAACAAATTTATTATCAAACTGCGAAATGACAGAAGAAGAAATTGATAGAATTATAGAAATGGCATGGGAAGACAGAACTCCATTTGAGGCGATAGAATTTCAGTTTGGCCTTAAAGAAAATGATGTTAGAAAGATAATGAGGGCTAACATGAAAGAGTCCTCGTTTAAAATGTGGAGAGAGCGAGTTAAGGGTAGAAAGACAAAGCACGGTAAATCAAATCCGTCAAAAAAGTTTAAATCAAAAAACCAAAGAGCTAACAGATGAAAATAGGAATTACATGTTCTTCATTTGACCTATTTCATGCAGGTCATATCAAAATGTTAGAAGAGGCAAAACAACACTGTGACCATCTAATTGTTGCGTTACAAACAGATCCTACGATCGATCGACCAGAGAAGAATAAGCCTATTCAATCTGTAGTAGAAAGATGGATTCAAGTTGATGCTTGTAAATGGGTAGATGAAGTGGTACCATATACAACCGAACAGGATTTAGAAGATATTTTTATGTCATTTAAACTAGACTGTAGAATTATTGGGGATGAATATGAGAATGGGTATTTTACAGCAAAGGATATTTGTCAAAAAAGAAAAATCAAGATAATATATAATAGTCGAGATCATAATTGGTCTTCAAGTGAATTAAGAAACAGAATTAAGTAATGAATAACGAACAACAAAACGGCAACACTCAGTTAAATCAGGACAGAAATGCTTTCAACCAGAAAGTAAGCCGATTAGCTATGTTAGGTCAGACCAAGAAAGTTCAATGGTCAGACAGACGTAGATGGAGAAACGTATAACACCCTAATATTCCCTTCATGGATTTCCTATTAAATGTATTGACAGTATTCCTGACTCTATTTGCAGTTATTGATATGCCTGGTAATGTACCGCTTATCATCAAACTAAGAAAGGATAATGGTGAAATAGAATCTTTAAAATCTACAATAATAGCAACCGTTATTATGATTTCAATTCTATTTGTAGGGCAAACTCTATTTAGACTCTTAGGAATAGAAACATTTCATTTTGCATTAGCAGGTGCAATGCTACTTCTATATTTTGGAGTAAAAATGGTATTAGGTATTGAATCAGAATCTACATCTGAACCAATGTCAGCAACTATATTTCCGATAGCATTTCCTATTATTGCAGGACCAGGTACATTATCTACAATTATGTCATTGACACAAGATCTAAGCAATATAGAGATTATCTTAGGTATTATACTAAATGCTATAATGATTTACATATTCTTAAAGACTGCGCCTTGGATTCAAAGAAAATTAGGTGTTGTAGGTATTACTATTATGGAAAGAGTCTTTGGAATTTTACTTGTCGCAATAGGCATGAAAATACTAATCAATTCTTTAGTATTAAGTGTAGTTGCAGCTCAAGCAGCAATAGGCTAAATAGTTGCTAGTGTAAATACAATTATCATAAGAGCAATATAAAGAAATTTAGAGATATCAATTTTGTTTTCCATATAATATTTATATAGAAATTCCATGAAATTGCGCTCTAGCATATTAATTAATTGTTAACAAATTATTAACTAATATAGTATCTGTTTAGGATATTTTTCAAATAGAATATAACCAGATCTAATTCTAGCATCTATCTGTGGTATGGCATAGTCTACAATTTCTACAATTTCAGCCAATTCAATATTATCTTCACCTTCTAGTTTTGGATTATCAAACCATGCATATCTATTTTTATCAAATACTTTTTGCATAACAATCCATTTAGAGATAAAATAATCCATTTCTTCTTTGAGCCTTTCTAAATGTAAAAGATGTGGAGAAACCCTTTTATCAAGATATGATTTATCTACAGTGGCTAAATAACCATAAAGTAAATATTGTTTATGTTCAAAATCAATAGGAGCCTGTGAATACCAATCTATATCTAATAATTTCATATACTATATATTGATATTTAAAAACTTTGTCCGTTATTTTTGGAACAAAACCTAAGTTATGTATATAAACTGACACATTAACGAAGAAATGAACAATTATTCTTTAACAACAATATTAACCACATACTGCTCAAACACTAAAGTAGCAGTTACTTCTACATCTAATCCTAGATATCTGCAGAGTGCAGACTGAGTAGAAGTTTTTTACAAACCAAATTAATTTATTATGAAAAATTTTATTTTATCAATGGCACTAGTTGTCTTAACAACTTTAGGTGCTAACGCGCAAAACGCAAAAGGAGACTGGTACGTAGGTACTGGCGATATTACTAATACTGCTTGGACTGAGTTATCAATCCAACCAACAATTGGCTATGCTTTTTCTGACAACTATATGGTTGGAATGAATTTATCACAAGCTGATTCAACAGAAGACATGGTCTTAGGTCTAGAAGGAAGATACTTCCACAAAGGATTCTTTGGCTATGTAGCACTAAACGACTTTGATTTCGATCAAGCTCAATTAGGTGTAGGTAAAATGTTTGCTTTCCACAAGGGAGCAATGTTTGTAGATCCAAAGATCGTTTACGATTTAGGAGCTAAAACGACTAACCTTCAAATTGGGTTCGGCTTAAAATTCTAAGCTAAATCTAATTTGGTAAGTATAAAGCCCAGGATTCTAGGATCCCTGGGCTTTTTTATGTCTAATTAAATCCAAGATAAATATAGTAATGATACATGTAGAAGAAATACATCGACCTATTGCAGATAAAATAATAAGAGCAAATCATTATAGTGGAACTATTTGTTTTGCAACTCAAGTTAGTTTAGGAATTTATTTAAATAAGATGTTGGTAGGTATCGCACAATTCGGATATGGTATTAATCCTAAAGGTAGTTGTAAATGGGTAGAAGGTAGTACTGCTAAAGACTTCTTAGAATTTAATAGAATGTGGATGGCAGATTCGGCTCCTAAGAATTCAGAATCAGAGGCTATCGGTAGAATCTTTAAGTGGTTTAAAACCAATAGACCAGATATTAAATGGTTAATGTCATTTGCAGATGGTGCAAGTGGTAAAGTAGGAACAATATACCAAGCTACTAATTGGATCTATACTGGCTACTCAAGACAAGGCGGCGTTTGGGTTACACCAGAGGGCACCAGAATGACTCAAGTTAGTATGATTAATAAACACAAAACCACAAAGCGCGATGTATTAGAAGGCATATATGGAGTCCCATTATATAGAGTACGAGGAGGGCAATTTAGATATATTTACTTTTTAGATAAGAAGTGGAAGAAGCGACTTACTGTCGAAGCAGAAGCGTATCCCAAACTAGCTACACTTAAAGATCATTTAATTATATTCAAAGAACATCTAGTTAAAGAAGATCTCTTTGATGAATATATGGAAATAATTAGCTAAAGATTATTAGCCACAAAGATCGTATATAAGATCCATAATATAAGTCGTAAATTTAATCGCATTCTCCGTAGTTTGATAAAAATGTAAGTAGGTCTTCAGCTCCTACAATTCCATCTCCATCAAAATCACCTTCACATTCTGTTTGAATACAAGATGCATAGTTAGGATGTTCTGTTAATAGAGGAAATACATATCCATCTCCATTTAAAACGAAAGCAGTGCCAATATCTGCACAAAAGATTATAGTATATCCACCGGCTGGAAGACCAAAGTAATGATTACCTCCATCACAATCTTGATATTGGAAGTTGGTCCATTTCTCAGCACCGACTGAAGTAAAGACATGTTGATTACACTGTGCAGCTGTATAAATAGGTAGTAAAAATAGTAGGGAAATAAGTAATGATTTCATGTTATCTAAATATTGTTATATGACCGTGTCTTTCAAAGATTTCGGTTGAGTTTAATTTTCTTGCGTAGAATGTATAAGTGTAAACACCATCACTAGCATAATGGTCGCCACCATTTACACTGCCATCCCAATAAGGATATGAATCATAGTAATCGCCAATGCCAGAGTAGATCATATCACCCCAACGATTAAAGATCTTAAATTCTACATCGACCCAACAATCTAGATCATAAACCATTTTCCATGTATCATTTATACCATCATTATTTGGCGTAAATGTATTAGGAAGATAAACTGAAGTCCAATCTGGGCAAACTAATCCAGGATCGTCAATGCATTCTAATCCAGTTTCACAATCAATATTAATATACTCATAAATAGTATCAGTTAAGAATTCATATACGATCACTTCAACTGTATCAACCGTGGTAATAAAAAGAGTATCAGTAACATATTCTGTAATGTACTCTATTTCTGTAATAGTATCGGTGATAAAGACTTCAACTTCGATATAAACAGTATCAATCGTTTCTACATAAATAGTATCTGTAATATAATTATCCACATACTCAATAGTTTCTATATAGACTGTATCGATAATAAAGTTATCCACATATTCAATTATTGTATCATTAGGTAGTTCAACAATTATAGTATCTGGTTCACATTCTATCGGACATGCTTCCCATTCTTCTGGATAGTAAACAGTAGTGTTATTATTACCAGTGATAATCTCATCATTAACAGAATCTACGGAAACTACAAAGAAGCCTCCTGGTGTGCCAGTAAATTCAAAGAATTGTGTAGTAAATAATTGACCCTCCCCTGGTGGAATTTCATAATTACCAAATAGCTCACTGTCAAAACATTGATAATAATCTTCATTCCATAATTCAATACAAATCTTCATTCCATAATTCAATACAATAGTCAGTAATAGGCTCGTCACCTATATTAACAACAGTGTATTGTACATTATATACTGGTAGGTCTCCAACACAACCTGTTTGGATCTCAATATTATTTACGATAGCATCTGGTGCAGGTGGAGGTGGACATTGTAGTGTACTATTATTCCAAATATTAAAATCTGGATAATTTTGAGTTTGATTTGCTACATTTGGATTAACTGCCCATCCACCGTCTTCAACGGTAGAAGTTTGAGATAGATTAATTTGCCAAATTACTAATTCGGTACACATTTCTTCATTAGCTAAAATCTCTGACCAACAATCATTACTTAAACTTGAAAAATCATAAATGTTAGCATTCCAAGTATCTCCTGTTTCTAAAACAGAATTACCATAAAAGCTTTTAGCTTTAAAGGCCCATCCAGGATGGTTATTTGCAGTAGTACAACCCCAATTGTAATCATACCCTGGAGCATGTAGGCCTAAAACAATATGACTTACAGTCTCATTATTTTGAACAATTGGACTAGGCGAAGTATTACAAGTGGTTTCAATATCGGTAAGTTCGTTACAACCGCAGTTTTCTGAGTTAATAACCTCTACTACAATATCACCTGTTGTAAAGTTAAAGTCTGTTATGGCAAGATCGCATTGACCATAGGTCGATAACCCGTGAAATACGAGTAATGCGATGAATATACGTTTCATCATGTGTAAAAATAAGTGTTTGGATTTCTTGCCCTAGAAATTAAGTGTTGGCGTTCCAACCGGGCATAATGTATATATCTTTGAAATAGAGATATATAAACTGTACTAACATAAAATCTTTAAATATGTGTGGAATAGTAGGTTATGTAGGACATCGTAATGCAACAGAGATTGTTATGAAAGGTCTACAAAGATTAGAATATAGAGGCTATGACTCAGCCGGAATTTCTATAAAAGTTCAAGATGAATTTAAAACGCTAAGATCAGTTGGCGGTATTGATAAATTACAGAAAAAGTTACCTGATAGTTTTGAAGGTACTATAGGTATTGGACATACCAGGTGGGCTACACATGGTGCCCCTTCAGAAGGTAATGCACACCCGCAAGCATCTAATGATCTTAGATTTAATTTAGTACATAATGGTATCATAGAAAACTATATAAGTTTAAAAACTCTATTAGTAGAAGAGGGATATGAATTTTACTCAGATACAGATACTGAGGTATTAGTAAATTGGATTCACCTATTCGTAACTAAAAAAGGTAATTTTATAGAGGGAGTAAGACTAGCTTTAAAAGAAGTTGTTGGTGCCTATGCAATATTGATAACAGATAAAGAATCTGAAGATATTTTAGCAGTAAGAAAGTCAAGTCCTCTTTGTATTGGAATTGGAGATTCAGAATATGTGGTTGCATCTGATGCAACTCCGATCATTCCATATACAAGAGAAATAATCTACTTAGAAGATAATCAATTAGCAGTAATTACACCTAATGGTTTAGCAAATCTACCAGAATTATCAATGATTGATATGGATAATAAAGCAATTACGCCAGAGGTTGAAAAGGTTACAATGGAATTAGATTCAATTGAGAAATGTGGTTATGATTCCTTTATGTTAAAAGAAATTAATGAACAACCAGAAACTATTGAAAATTGTTTAAGAGGACGTTTAACTCTAGGCGATGAGCCTTTAATGTTAGGTGGTGTTGAGAATGTAATGGCTCAATTACTAAGGGCCCAAAAGATATTTATCATTGCTTGTGGAACTTCTTGGCATGCGGCATTAATCGGTAAAACAATTATAGAAACGATTTGTAGAATTCCAGTAGAAGTAGATTATGCTTCTGAATTTAGATATAGAAAACCAATTATTAAACAAGGAGATGTATTAATGTCTATTTCACAATCAGGTGAAACTGCAGATACAAAAGCAGCTATGGAAATGGCAAAAGAAAAAGGAGCTACTCTATTTGGTATTGTTAATGTGGTAGGCTCTTCAATTGCAAGAATGTCTGATTCAGGAATATACACACATTCTGGTGTAGAAATTGGTGTGGCATCAACTAAGGCATTTACAGGACAATTAGCTGCAATTACTCTAATTGCTATTAAGTTAGCAAAACAACTAGGTAGTATTACTGATGAAAACTACACAGATTTAAAATCAGCATTAAGACTTATTCCAAATAAAATGAGAGCAGTCTTAGAGCAGACTGAAGAAATATTTAAAATAGCAGATGAATACTCAGACGTAAAATATAGAGATTTTTTATATTTAGGTAGAGGTATTAACTTTCCGATCGCATTAGAAGGTGCCTTGAAATTAAAAGAGGTGAGTTATGTACATGCCGAAGGCTATCCAGCTGGAGAAATGAAACATGGACCAATTGCATTAGTAGATGAAAATTGCCCATCAGTCTTTATTGCACCAAATGATAAATCTTACGATAAAGTCTTAAGTAATATGCAAGAGATTAAAGCTAGAGGTGGAAAGGTAGTGGCAATTGTAACTAAAGGTGATGTTGGTATGTCAAAGATTGCAGATCACGTTATTGAGGTTCCAGAAACAGATCCATTATTAACTCCAATGTTAAATTCAATACCATTACAATTATTATCATATAGAATAGCTGTAAATCTTGATAGAGATGTAGATAAGCCTAGAAACCTAGCGAAATCAGTGACCGTTGAATAAAAAACAACTGTGTTAAGATATATACACTGTATTTAAAAAACATCTAGCCTAAAAATGAAAAAGATAATTAATTGGATTACGGGTCTTTTAAAAGATGAAAAGGGAACTCCTTCATCAAAAAGATTCATTGGAATTCTAGCGGGTCTCTCATTATGCGTTGCATTGTTTATCAACTTATATACAACACAACCCGTAGAACCAACACTAGTAAATGCTGTTGCAGCAATCTGTATTGGTGGCCTAGGTCTAGCTTCTGCTGACAAAATATGGGGTAAATCAAAAGACACTGCTGAATAATAGCATTAAAGACTCGGGGTGCGGGGCTTTAAAAAAATCACAAAATCATGAAAGACATATTTGGAAAGGTAGGCGACTTCTTAAGTGGCATATCTACTATCCTAATTTCATTTGTTTCATTAAGCATTTTAGCTGAAGTAATCTTCGGTGTGGGTGTATTCGGAACTAATGTTGTAGGAAATGTTATGGAGATTGTAAAATCTCTTGGTGATGGCGGATTCGTTGGCTTAGTTGCTTTACTAATCCTATGGAAAGTATTCGATAAGAAATAAGAGTACTAAGCAAACCACAATTTTAAAGCCCAGTTAACGCTGGGCTTTTTTCATTACTAAACTTTTCGCATTCTAGCCATATAATGATTACAAAATAATTGCCTCTAGATTTTTTTATGTCATTTATTTTTCGTATATTAGTACTATAATTATGGAAAGAGACCTAGTTAAAAACATCATATCTTACGTTTATCCAAAGATAAAGGCACATTATGGTATATCTAAATATCATAGTGAATTTCCAGAAGTTAAATTACATTACAATATTTATGCTAGGTTAACTGGCGAAGAAGATGCTGAAGGTGAATGTAGCCCTCATGCTGAATTTGAAAGAGAGACTAACACTATTTGGGTTTATTGGCCAGAGGCTAAAAGCGAACAATGGGTTATTGAATCTTTATTACATGAATACACTCACTATTTACAAGATGGTGAAGAGATGCAAAGACTATATGATGAGGATGGTTATGAGTATGATACGCATCCGTATGAATTAGCAGCTATTGCTGCAGAAAAGAATTGGAAACTTTTTGCAAAATAGTCGCCTAAATATTTTTTTATGTCAATTATTTTTCGTATATTAGTACTGTAATTAAAAACAAACATAATTTATGAGCGAATTAAAAAACAAACAATACATGTTTACCTTCGAAGGCGGAGGTTGGAACACTGTATGGGCTAAGACTAAGCGCGGGGCCATTAAAGCTGCACTTAAGGAATATAAAGATTCTGATACTTTGAATCCTATTCCTACTTCGTTCCACAAAGCTACCGAAGAAGGTCTTCGAGCTGCAATGTCTTTATTCTACTAATATGAAAGAATTTCAACTTATATCAGATTTCGTCGAAGCATCAAATGCTACGAACTCTAACTCAGACAAATTAGAAGTGCTAAAAACATATACTCAATATGAGTCAGTATGTAAAGCACTTAATTATACTTATGACACTTACAAACAGTATGGAGTTACTTCTGCTAATTGTAAGAAGAATTCAGATCTCATGGGACATCCTAATACTTACGGAAGTATTTTTACTCTACTAGATGATCTAAATAATAGAGTGGCAACTGGTCACACAGCAATCGCTAATGTTAATCGATTTGTACAAGAGAACTTCATTTATGCAGATCTTATTTGGAATATGATTGACAGGAATCTTAAGACTAGGTCAACTGCCTCGATGATTAACAAGGTAAAACCAGGACTTATTCCTACATTTGATGTGGCACTTGCCAAAGCTTTTGATGAGAAAACTCAGAAGAAAGTAGATTGGAATGATTGTTGGTTTGTCTCAAGAAAACTTGATGGTGTAAGATGTCTTACAGTTATTGATGAAAACGGAGAGCCTAAGTTCTTCTCACGTCAAGGTAAAGAATTCTTGACACTTGATAATCTTAAAATAGATATTAAAGCACTTGGCTTAAAGAACACAGTTCTTGATGGCGAAGTTTGTATTGTAGATGATAATGGTGATGAAGATTTTACTGGCATCATTAAAGAAATCAAACGTAAAGATCACATTATTAAAAGTCCATACTACTGGATGTTCGATATGTTGACAATGGAAGAGTTTAGCTCTAAAAAGTCAAAATCAGTTTTCGCTGAAAGAATTGCAAATCTGCAACGTATCTCTAAAATGCCATCTTATTTTATTGGAGTATTAGATCAGTGGATTGGAAGTGATAAAGTCTTCACAGAAATGATGGCAGAATCTAAAGCCGGTGGCTGGGAAGGTCTAATGCTTAGAAAGAATGAAACATATAAAGGTAAGAGATCTACCGATATTCTAAAAGTTAAGCAAATGTTTGATGAAGAATATATTGTAGTCGATCTTGAGAATGATGTACATAGAGTCATTGTAGATGGCGCTGAGGTTGAGGAAGAGATGCTAAAGAATGTTATCATTGAACATAAAGGCAACCGAGTACATGTCGGTAGTGGCTTCAGTCACGAACAAAGACGTCATTACTTTGCTAACCCTAACGAGATTCTAGGGAAGCAGATTACAGTACAATACTTTGAAGAATCTCAAAGCAAGTCAGGAGAATACTCGTTGAGGTTCCCAGTAATTAAAGCCGTTTATGACGGAGTAAGAACATTTTAATAAAATGAATATGAATAAAATCAAAACAATAATCAAAAAAATAGACAGTGTAGATATTGTGCTGATTACAGCATTTGGACTCTACATGACTCTACTAATTTCTAACCTCTTAAAAATGATACTATGAGCAGATATACAGTAACCTATGAAGTTTACATTGAAGGCGACAATGATAAACATGCTTTTTCAAAAGCAGAACTAATAGCCAAAAACCAGAACGCGTTGCACCCTAATCAACAATGGGATGTACATAAATTACATAGTACACCATTTGCTTCTTTAAATATACAAGAAGTTAATATTGAAGCTATGAAAACTGAGAAATTACTAAAAGAAGACTTACCATTTTAAATAAAAACAATATGAATAAAACTGAAAAATTAACCGACGTAGAACAGAGCCTACTAGATGAATTAAATTACAAAGCAAAATTAATCCTAGATATTGAAGCTCTTTTTGCTAAAAAGAAAATGCCAATAAACACTAAAGCACTTTACGAATTTGATGAAAAGAAGTTAGAAAGTATTTATATGGTATGGAAGGGCAATTAATTTTTAAAAATGTAGTAAACAAAGCTTTATTTACAAATATAATCAATATGGTAAATTTCAATTAATTTAAAAAGCCTTTGTAGCTCAGCTGGCTAGAGCAGCTGATTTGTAATCAGCAGGTCGTGGGTTCGAGTCCCTCCAAAGGCTCTTAGATTAAGAGATCTTAAATATTAAATAATTATGATTATACTTGGTTTACATATTGGCCATGACGCTTCCATGGCATTAGTTGTAGATGGTAAATTAATCGGAACCAGTTCCGTAGAAAGATTTACTAGAATAAAAAAAGACGCTAATCTAAGTAAAGAGTACTTAGAATTATTTCTTAAAGGATTTGAAGTTAACTTAGAAGATGTAGATGTTATTACTATTAGCACATGGACGTCAATCTTAATACCATGGATGCAAATATATTCTCCATTAGATGTACAATATCCACTAGCACAATATGGTACCTGGGACGGTGCAAGCAACGTACTAAACCATTTAGAAGACCAACCTAGGGCAGAATATACAGAATATGGGATAACTTTGCCTACACTGATTCATCGTACATGTAAGCCTTGGTCTAGTGCAGATATTGATAAAGATAATAGCTTTACAATAAATGTTAGAATTGATGGTATTGATAAAACATACCCAGGCATGTATGTAGATCATCATATCGCACATGCAGCATCAGCATTCTTTACTTCTGATTTTGAAGAAACAGCTATATTTACAGCAGATGCGTCAATGCACCAAACAGAAGCTACTTCTGGATTTTTTATAGGTAAAGGTACTCAAATCCAACAGTTTAGAAACCCTGAATATATGCTTGGTAATTTTTATGATGTTGCAACAGAACATTTAGGGATTGGACCTGGAGTTACCAAAGCAGGTTCTTTAATGGGTTTAGCAGCATACGGAAGGATTAGCAAGAAAGCCTACGATAATTGGAAAGAGTGGACTGCACCTCAAAGTATTAGAAAATACGATAAAGAAGAACACAGATATATTGACTGGTTATTCACACAATTAAGTGGTAGATTTCCAATGGCAGGTAGATTACCTAAACAAGATATTCAAGATCAAGATCCTGGTTGGTCAGATTATACTAGACCTTGGCAAGAGCCTTTTACAAATGAAGAATCTACTACACAAGAGGCAATGGATATTGCAGCAGACATTCAATTTATTACAGAAAGATCTTTAGTAGAATATAGCCAGCAATTATTTGAAGAAACAAAAGCATTTAACTCAGGTAATTTATGTGTATCTGGCGGTACTTTTTTAAACTGTAATGCCAACTATAAAATTCAAACAGAAACTGGTTTTGATAGAATGCACATGTTCCCTGCATGTGGTGATGATGGAACTGCTACAGGATCTGCGCTCTATTATATACACTGTATTTTAAATTTACCAAGACAAAAATATACAACTTCAGAATTAGCATATTCAGGAATAAAATGGTATGATGGTCATTTAGAATCCAGTATACCACTAGATCTAGATGTGATAGCAAATCATTTAAATGATGATAAAATTGTATGTTGGTATGATGGCGCTTCAGAAAATGGTCCTAGAGCCCTAGGTCATAGATCTTTCTTAGCATCACCTAAGAATAATAGCATGAAAGATAAAATGAATGCTAGAGTAAAATTTAGAGAATGGTATCGACCATTTGCACCAATAGTCTTAGCAGAAAGGGCACAAGAGTGGTTCACCATGGATTTTGAAACACCGTATATGTTGCATACAGTTCCATGTAGGAGACCATTTGATATTCCAGCTGCAGTACATATTGATAACTCAGCTAGAGTACAAACACTAACACAAGAACATAATCCTAAACTATATGAATTGATCGAAAGATTTGAAGATAAATCTGGAATTCCAATTCTAATTAATACATCCCTAAATGTAAAAGGAGAACCTATTGTAGAATCACCAGATGATGCTATGGATTTATTTAAAAGATCTGATGTAGACATCTTAGTAGTTAACGATAAAATGTGGATTAAGAATGAGCAATAATCCATCTAAGAAAAGAATAACAATAGGTAAAGTAGAATTAGATGACTTTGCTTATCATGAATTATTAGATAGGCTTACTGTAGCTATAAATACCCTAGATAATCATGTTGTACAACATCGTGTTGCTAAAATAGAGACAGAAATAAAAGATGAAATTACTTTGGCAATAGATCATCTATTCCGTGCTCAACAATTAACAAGTCAAAAAAGGTTCAAAAACTAACCTAAATATATAAATTACACCAACAATGTCAAATCAAAAACATATATGAAATTATCAAACGAGATACTGTCAGATATTACAGTACACATGAAGTATGCTAAATATCTGCCAAAAGAAAATAGAAGAGAAACATGGAAAGAATTAGTTGATAGAAATAAAGCAATGCACGTCAAGAAGTTTCCAGAATTAGAGGAACAAATTGAAAGAGCATATCAACTAGTATACGATAAAAAGATTTTACCTTCAATGAGATCAATGCAATTTGGAGGCAAGCCGATCGAAATTTCACCAAATAGATTATATAATTGTAGTTATTTACCAATAGACCACATTGATTCGTTTAGCGAGTCAATGTTTCTACTTTTAAGTGGATGTGGTGTAGGCTACTCAGTACAAAAACACCACGTTGAACAACTACCTCACATATTAAAACCTTTTGAAAAGCGAGAAAGACGTTTTGTGATTGGAGATTCTATTGAAGGTTGGGCTGATGCTGTAAAAGTATTAGTAAAATCTTATATGGGAGCAAAAAGAAATTCTAATATTAAATTTGACTATTCAGATATTAGACCTAAAGGAAGTTTATTAGTAACTTCTGGTGGTAAAGCTCCAGGACCTCAACCACTAAAAGAATGTCTAGTTAAAATTAAAGGAATATTTGATGCAAAGGGAGACGGTGATAGGTTAACAACAATTGAAGTACATGATATTGTTTGTCATATTGCAGATGCTGTTTTAGCTGGTGGTATTAGAAGAGCAGCACTTATTTCACTATTTAGTGCATACGATGAAGAAATGATTAGTTGTAAAGCTGGGAATTGGTGGGAATTAAATCCACAAAGAGGTAGAGCAAATAATTCTGCAGTTTTAATGAGACATAAATTAACGAAAGATTTCTTTATGGACTTATGGAAAAGAATTGAATTATCTGGAGCAGGAGAACCAGGAATCTATTTAAATAATGATAAAGATTGGGGAACTAATCCTTGTTGCGAAATTGCATTAAGACCTTATCAATTCTGTAATCTTTGTGAAGTTAATGTAAGTAATATAAAATCTCAAGAAGATTTAAACGAAAGAGCTAAAGCAGCTACATTTATTGGAACTCTACAAGCAAGTTATACAGACTTCCATTATCTTAGAGAGATTTGGAAAGAGAACACAGAAAAAGATGCTCTTGTAGGAATTTCAATGACAGGAATCGGATCTGGTAAAATTCTTAAGTATGATATGAAGAAAGCAGCTAGTATTGTTAAAAGAGAAAATACTAGAGTTGCTAAACTAATTGGAATTAACCCAGCAGCAAGAACTTCAACAGTGAAACCAGCAGGAACTACTAGTTTAGTCTTAGGTACTTCTTCTGGTATTCATGCTTGGCACAATGATTATTATATTAGAAGATTAAGAGTTGGAAAGAATGAGGCTATCTATAGTTATCTTCAAGTATATCATAGCGAATTAATAGAAGATGATTATTTTAGACCACATGATACTGCAGTTATTAGTATTCCTCAAATGGCTCCTAAAGGTTCTATCTTAAGAACAGAATCTCCAATGGCTTTATTAGAAAGAATTAAGAAAGTTGCTACAGAATGGGTAAAACCTGGTCATAGAAAAGGAAGTAATGGACATAATGTATCAGCTACTGTTTCGTTAAAAGATGGAGAATGGGAAGAAGCAGGAGAATGGATGTGGAATAATAGAAAATACTATAACGGACTCTCAGTATTACCGTATAATGGAGGTACTTATGTTCAGGCTCCGTTTGAAGATATTGACAAAGACAAATATAATGAATTGATGAAATCTTTAAGCTCTATAGATTTAACAAGAGTAGTAGAGATGGAAGATAATACAGATTTAAGTGGTGAACTAGCTTGCGCTGGTGGTGCCTGCGAAATTACATAGAATATTAAACAAAATATATAAATTATGGAAAACAATAGATTATTCGTAAGTGAAAACGGAAAAGATCTTTGTATCTCATGTGAATGTGAAACTAAATACAAACACGACACATCTATAGAATACAGAGAATACTACATAGAAGGCGCTGGCCAAATGTGTAAAAAATGCTATGATGGCATTATTAATAAGTTAAAAGAAGTTCATGCTAACCTAGAACAAGATGAAACAGAGTAAATTTAATTACACAGGTCTTTTCGCATGGGCTGTAATATTAGGTATTTCTTTTTTAGTATGGTATAATGTTTTTAGTTTGATATTTTGAAACTAATTACAACAAGGTACTATAATTACTAATAACAAAAATATTTAACATGGCATATCAGCTTAGAAAAGTAGAGAGGTATACAAATTGGGAAGCAACTGAAGCAGTTACTTTAAACCCAGAAGATTTTACAACTCTATCCACTCCATACACTGGTACTACAGAAGAGGAGTTTATGAATTACATACAAGAACTATATTATGAAGATTGGTACGAAATATGTGAAGAATTAGAAGCTTTAGATTACATGAAAGCAGCCGACGGACTATCAACACTATTTGAAGGTGAGATGGAAGTTTATTCATCTACTACTGACAAGGAAGAAGATATGTGGGTAGAAGTTGGCGAAGAAAATGAAGAGTATTCAAAATATGGAGGATTTAAATCCAATTTTAATACAATGGATTGAAACAAATATTAACTAATCAGTATAACAATAAATTAATAACAAAAAGAAAATTATGCAAAATTTAATTGACCAGATTACAGAAGTAATCACAAACGTACAGGAAGATGTTACTAAATTCGACGAAAAAGGTAACAAGGCTGCTGGAACAAGAGTAAGAAAAGGAATGCAAGTTATCAAAGGCTTAGCACAAGAAGTAAGAGTTGCTGTAAGCGCAAAGAATAACGCGTAAGTAAACCAAAAGGTTAGCGAATCCTAAATTCGTATAAAGGTTCTTTGAAATAATTGGAGGCATTCGGATGGTTGATCCCCTGAAGAATGAGTGTATTGCCGAACAAACCCTGACGGAAAGAGGGGTTAAGGCACATCCGACACCAAACAAGATTTGGCTCAACTGCTTTAAGTAGCGTGGTTGAGACTCGACAGAGTAGACGATGGTAGATCGGGAAAGATATCTAAACTAATCTTTCTAAGAGCATTGCAAGTACCCGAGAGGAAGCCTTGCCCAAGTGACCGAACATCCTGTCTTATTAGGGGATAAGGTACAATCAAAGCCGTTGTGGCGCTACAACGAGATTAACCATCTTGAGTAGAACTTGAAATAATAGTAAAGTTGATTGGTATGCAGTAATCAACACAATAAGTCGACCTTCTAGAGCTAGTATACTCTGGTACACGTCCCTCCTTTTTTTAATATATAGAACAATGGCGATCATTTATGACTGCCGATCTAAAAAAATAAATTAACAAACATTATGGCAAATTTTTCAGACTTAAATTTTGAAGTACACGCTGGAGATCCAAACACTGGATGGGAAGCAATTTACGTATTTCCAAACTTTTATCAAATTCATGTAGTTTGTGGTCCTGCAGTATTTACTGAAGACTCAGATGCAACTTTATTATCTGGTCCTAATGACTACGCAACAATGGAATACAAAATCTTTGATGGCGTAAACGAAGTAGCAGATGACCAATGGGTTGGCGGACAGTCACAAGGAAGTATTAACATTGAAATGGCAAGAGTAGAAGCGTTAGAACCAGTTTACACTGCTCCATTAGGAGAATAAGTAGGTAGGGGGATTAGCTCAGCTGGCTAGAGCGCTACGCTTGCACCGTAGAGGTCATCGGTTCGACTCCGATATTCTCCACTATTAAGCGAAAATAGCTCAGCTGGTAGAGCACAACCTTGCCAAGGTTGGGGTCGCGAGTTCAAATCTCGTTTTTCGCTCAAAAATAAAAGGGATAATTTCACACATTCGTTCCACTATATTAAACGCAATAGTATTACCTCCCTTTAGAATCCCACTTCGGTGGGATTCTTTTTATCATAAACTATGAAAGTATACGTAGCACCTCCTCGAGGTAAAATAGAAAAAATAACATACACCAAATGGCTAGAACATTATGGCTATGAGATTGTATGGTTAGATCTAAGACGTAAAGTTAAAGGACCACTAATCTTATGCGGTGGCGCAGATATTGGTAAAGATCCAGATCGAGATACAAAAGAATACATTTGGATCCGTGATGCATTAGATCGAGGACAAAAGATAATTGGTGTATGTCGAGGCATGCAAATCCTAAATAAATTCTTTGGTGGTACAGTTAATAATATAAGTGATTCAATAGTAGAAGATCATAAAGCTGCTAACTTTGCAGAGAATACAGACCACGGTGGAAAACCATCTCAATATCATATCGTACAAGATATAGAAGGTCAATTAATTAATGTCAACTCAAGACATCATCAATACTGTGATAAAGTAGCAGATAATTTTAAGACTACACATATTTCATATCCATCCAATTCCATTATTGAAGGCTTCTCAGATGAGAGTAAAAAGATATGGGCAGTACAATGGCATCCAGAGAGAATGGAGTCAGATAATAATGAATATCCCCTAGACAAACTTTTTTAAAATTCTTGAAAACAAGTCTTATAGTTACAATATAAGTTGTATAAATAGAAAGTAAAAAGATCCCAATAAAGTATGAATAGATTATGGTTACGATTTGCGTTATGCATATACGCATTATTGTATGCAATTTGTTTACCATTAATGCTAGGAATTGAAGATAGTTATAGTGACTATCATGAATTAAATCCTATCATATTTCCATTAGCAACTATTGGAGTATCTTTAGGGCTATGGTTACATCGTGGTATTGAATGGAAAATACCAGCTGGCTTATTAATAATCATTGCTAGTTTTAATGTAGCAGAGTGGCCTATAATCCACAACATCGCAGCAGTTCTATTCTTTATGATATCTACATGGATTATGATCGGAGATAAAAGATTTAAAATCTTTGGAATATTATCCTTTGTAACATATCCTTTATTGTTTACAGAAGTAGAAGAGAGTCTATTCCTATTTGAAGTACTGCAAATACCTATTTTAGCCTCATATCACGTGGCTAGAGT
>Ga0208299_1000056_pt1 | contig 105810 bp, 103 predicted proteins | sample 15_taG_FD_184089 | JGI IMG/M metagenome (GOLD analysis project Ga0208299, IMG submission 184089) | Marine viral communities from the Subarctic Pacific Ocean - 15_ETSP_OMZ_AT15312 metaG (SPAdes) (version 2) | ecosystem: Environmental > Aquatic > Marine > Oceanic | place: Pacific Ocean... | reverse complement strand
CATGCATAGCAATATCTCTACAGCTATGAAAACTAAAGCTCCCCCAATCGATAAGGCTATAGCTGGATTCCTACAAGATGTTTGGGATCGTGGATTAAATGAGAAAATTATTCTTGTTGTTACTGGTGAGTTTGGAAGAACCAAATTCAACGCAAACTCGGGTAGAGATCACTGGCCTTCAATTACCCCAATGCTTATGGCTGGTGGAGAATATCAATCCGGTAGAACGATTGGCGCAGCAGATAGGTCATATAGCCCAATAGAGAACCCTGTTGGACCAATCGACCTTCAAGCGACCCTGTTCGATCATTTTGGAATAGACAAAGGAACCATGAGGGTAGACAACAGTGGGCGACCTAGATATTTACTAGAAGGGGAAGCAAAGGTAATTTTATAATGCCAATACCAAACACCAAAGAAAATGAAGATAAAAGCGATTTTATGTCACGCTGTATGGGTAACAGCACCATGAATAAAGAATATCCAGATAATAAACAAAGATATGCTGTTTGCATGAGTAAGGCTACAGAGGATCTTAGTTTTATTGCTGCGGTAGACTTTCAAATAAAACATAAATCTGAGTCTGATGAAAAGGCGGGCTATCCACCTAACTGCAATGAGGGGTATGTGGAAAAAGATGGGAAGTGCGTTCCCGAATAATTATCAGACCCAGAGGGTCAGCAAGGTGAGAAAATGAAAACATTTCTAGTTATTGTGATGTTTGCTATTATCTCACGTATATCGTGGTTAGCGGGTAAAGTAATAGCATCTTGGCGAAACTAAAGTGGTTTTCAGGTGTTAAATACTAAAGTTAAAAACATCAATTAATTCTTTAATATGAATGGAGAAGAAGATGAAAAGAAGAAATGTAATATCTATCGTCGCTGTAATGCTCATGATTCCAATGAGCCTTGTTGCTGCCCCCAAAAAGGGCAAGCCTCCGGTGGCATCCTGTAAAGATTGTAAAAAATGCGGTCGTGCATGTAAGTGTGATTGTAAAAAAGGCTGTAAGTGTAAGCCCGGATGTTGTAAAACAGATCGTCCATCGCCTCACGGTAAGCGCCCCAGTGGCTTTGATGGAAAAACTCCTAACTTTCAGCCCCCACATAGGAAGCCCACTCGCGGCTTTGATGGAAGAACCCCTAGCTTCGGACCTCCATCGCACACTAGATCGCCTCAAGGCAGACCTTCTCATGGTAAGCCTTCTCCAGACAGAGAGTCTCGATATAAAGAGATTATCAGCAAGTTTGACAAAAACAACGATGGAAAACTAGATGAGAAAGAAAGAGAAGCAATCAGAGAGTATATGAGACAAAGAATGAACAGGAGTTCGCGATGAAAAGAAGAGAGTTTTTAACGAGTACCGCTGGCGTTTTAGGCTTTCTACAAGCCCTAGAGGTTCGGGGCGACCAGAAGTTTTATGAGAGCAGGGAAGGGCCAGCAAAAAGTGTCATCTTTATCTACCTTCCCGGCGGCTCTGCCCACCAAGAGACTTGGGATCCAAAACCCTTCGCTCCAATTGAATACCGTGGGCCGATGGACAGTATTCAAACCAATGTCGCCGGAGTAAGGCTTAATGAGATGATGGTTAACACATCAAAGATAGCTGATAAGATTGCGATTTGCCGATCAATGACTCATGGTGAAGCAGCTCATGAAAGAGGGACGCACAATATGTTTACTGGTTATCGCCCTAGTCCAGCCCTCCAGTATCCAAGCATAGGTTCTGTAGTGTCACATGAATTTGGCCCACGAAAAAACCTTCCTCCTTATGTTTGTATTCCTAGTCCCCCTAATGAATACGCTGGAACTGGTTATTTAAGTAGTTCATATTCTGGGTTTGGTCTTGGGGCAGATCCAGCCAGTGATGGGTTCAGGGTACGTGACTTAAACCTGCCTGACGGAGTAAATGATGATCGGTTTATCAAGAGACAGAAGGTTCTAGCCACTGTTAATGATCGCTTTGCTAATAAAGAAAATTCAGACTCGCTCGATGCAGTCGATACGTTCTATGATAGAGCATACAGCTTAATTAATAGCCAGAAGGCTAGAGAAGCATTTGATATCAATAAAGAAGATGCTGCTACTCGTGATAAGTATGGGCGTAATACTGCGGGAGCAAGAATGTTGCTTGCGAGACGTTTAGTTGAGGCTGGTACTCGGTTTGTTACACTAACCTACGGTGGGTGGGATATGCATAATGGTATAGAAGAGGGAATTAAAAGACAGGTTCCGGCTCTTGACCAAGGTTTCGCTGCCCTTATTTCAGATCTAGATGATAGAGGTATGCTTGACTCAACGCTTATATGTATGGCTTCTGAGTTTGGTCGCACCCCTAAGATTAATGCTACCGCTGGTCGCGACCACTGGCCTAAAGTGTTTAGTGTTGTTATGGCTGGAGGGGGAGTCAAAAGAGGTATAGTCTACGGTAAGTCTAATGCTACGGCTAGTGAACCAGAAGAAGATGCTCTAACCGTTAAAGACTGGGCTACAACAATATATAACCAGTTAGGTATTGTCGCAGATAAAGAGCTAATGGCTCCCGGAGATAGACCTATTGAAATCATAGACGGCGGAAAAGTAAGACAAGAATTAATTATTTAGTTTAAAGGAAGAATTAGAATGAAAAGAAGAGAATTTTTAACGAGCACCGCTGGTGTTCTTGGGCTTCTTCAAACACTAAAAGCCAATCAGGAAGAGATAAAGAAAAATGGGAAATCCGCCATCCTGCTGTGGATGGGTGGAGGGCCGTCTACTATGGACATTTGGGATCTAAAACCAAATGCCGCAACCGGAGGGCCATTTAGACCAATAGGCACCTCGGGAGATGTTCAGATTTGTGAACATATGCCATTGATGGCCAAGCAGATGCACAACATGGCTATTATTCGGTCGATGAGTACTCGCGAAGCAGACCATATGCGTGGGCGTTACTATATGCACACAGGATATGTCCCTAATCCATCAATGGAACATCCTAGCTATGGGTCTTTGCTGTCTCACCAGTTGCGACGAGACGACATTGAAATACCTCAATTCGTTACTGTCGGAGGAGGTAGTATGGGAGCAGGTTTTCTTGGGGCTCAGTATAATCCCTTCTCTGTCAATAGCGATGGTAGAATAAGAAATTTAGACATGAAGGTGGACGCAAGACTCATTCAAAGAGCTTATGCCCTTGATTTCTTAGAGACTAATTTCATTAATCAGAAAAGAGGCTCTCTTGCTAAGGATCACCAATCGGTATTAAAGCAGACGTTCAATCTTCTTACAAGTGAACAGATGGAAGCCTTTAAGATTGCAGGCGAACCTGAACCAGTTAAAGAAAGGTACGGAGATAATGGGTTTGGTAAAGGTTGCCTAATGGCAAGAAGGCTTGTCGAGGTCGGAGTTCCTTTTATTGAGGTTAATTTAGGAGGGTGGGATAATCACCAAAATATCCACCCGACACTAAAAGATAATAAGTTGCCCGTGCTTGACCAAGGAATGAGTGCTTTGGTTGAAGACCTTGAGCAAAGAGAATTATTAAAAGATACGGCTATCATCTGGATGGGTGAATTCAGCCGTACTCCTCGTATCAACGGAAACGCTGGTCGCGATCACTGGGCTCGTAGTTGGAGCGTCGTGGTTGGTGGTGCAGGCATGAATGGTGGTATTGCAGTAGGAGCAACAAGTGATGATGGCACCAAGGTTATAACAGACCCCTATACATCTCAGGATGTCATGGCATCTGTCTGCAAAGCACTAGGTATTTCTTTAAGCACAACCTTTACCAGCAATAGCGGAAGACCTATGAAGATAGCTAACAGTGGTAAAGTTATCAAGGAGCTATTTGCATAATGAATATATTTAATAAGTCTTTAATTGTTATTGTTATGGTTCTACTACCAACCCTTATGGTCGCACAGGAAAGAGAATTATCCCTCAGAGAAAAGCTAAACAGTCTTACTTACACCCCTGCGGTTAAAGAATTAGCAAGAGACAGGAGAAGAGCATCTTTAGCAGGTGTGTTTTTGGGGCAAAAGAATAGAGTTGTTGGATATTACCCTATGATATCAGTGCTTCCACAGGGTCATTCCATGACAGCAGGCCCAGTTATCCTCTCTCCAGACCGTAGGTATGCTAGGATAGGAATCTCTTACTCAAACATGAGCATTGGGGCAGTCCACACCTTCAATTTTTCAACAGGAGCATCACAATCTTTTAACGAAAGGAAATAAGATGACACCAAAAAAAGCAGTCTATTTAATTATATTTCTATCAGTAGCTAATATAGCCCTCACGGTTTGCTCCTTTATGGAGCTGAACAAGGAAAAACCATTACCCTCTCTTAGCATTCCTGCGCTAGACGGTCTAGTGGAGGACACTAAACTAAGACAGAGTATAATCCTACAGGCGCTTTTAATAGGCCAACATAAAGAAGGGCTTCACGAAGGGGATACTGTAGGACTGTGTCCTGTGTGCCAAGAAGAACTAAGAATTACTGAAATATAAACCTTTACTAGAGTATAATTAATGGTAAAACGCAACCAGAAGAAGCCGCGAACAACAAGACAAAGAAGAAAAATATTAAGACCTAAGACACGGAACCAAGAAAACTATATGGGGTTTATCAACAAGTCCGACGTGACTTTTTGCTCTGGCCCTGCTGGCTCAGGTAAAACTAGCGTTTCTGTCGGAATGGCCTGTGAATACCTTATAGAAAAGAAGATAGATAAGATTATTATTACTCGCCCGGTAGTGGAAAGCGGTAGGGGTTTGGGCCATCTTCCCGGAACTTTAGTGGAAAAAATAAACCCTTATTTAGTACCTATACTTGAGGAGATGAATAAATATCTGACCAAAGCGACAGTAGAAGCATATAGAAAAAAGAACATTATTGAGCTTTGCCCTTTAGAATACATGAGAGGCAGGAACTTTCATGGATGTTTTATGATTTTAGATGAAGCACAAAATGCCACTTTTGAGCAGATTAAAATGTTTATTACAAGAATAGGGCAGCAATCAAAGGCTGTCATCAATGGAGATTTAAGACAATCAGACTTAGGTAGCCAGCAAGGCGGCCTATACACATGCATGAAAAAGCTTTCGGAAATCCCAAGTGTTGGTGTTTGCAAATTGGATTATGAGGATATCGTTCGGAGTGATATCGTTTCCAAAATACTGATGAGGCTAAACAAAAAGGAAGATACAGATGAAAACGAAAACCCTGTCAAATATTTTTAATACTTTTAAAATGAGGGCCTAGCAAATGAAGCTGTTAAAATCGATAGCCCCCTATGTACGAGCAGCCCTTCTGGTTACTATTGCCATTGGAATGTGGGTTTTAGCCTATAGTATACATGATATAAGAAAAGAAATAAATAATGTATACATGCTACATATAAACCAAGCAAAGCAGATAGACGTGCTCTTGAACCTCAAGCTTAGAGAAAGCAGAGAGAAAGAACAAGAATGGCTTCGAGAAACTAGAGAACGGTACGAAAAGCTAAATAACCACGAAGACAATGAAAAAATTCTCGAAAAATCTTCAGAATGATCTTGCCGAAACGGAGGGCCAAGTCTATAATATCATAGACATACCTTTTGTTGCGGAGTGAATATGCCTACCTATGATTATGAGTGTTCCGAGTGTGGACATCTAGAAGAAATCTTTCAAAAGTTCTCTGAAAAAGAGATTAATACATGCCCAGAATGTGGATCTAACACATATCGTAGGGTTATTCTACAGGCTCCCCTTAGTTTTATTAAAGGTGAACCCACAACAGTTAGGCATCTCGCCGACAGAAATACCCAAAAAATGGGGCACTACGAACTCCAAGATCGTCGCAAAGCCGACAATATGGACGTACATAAAAAGAACAAAGAGGCTAATGCGATTAGAAACAAAATAAATAAAATGACACCCCAACAAAAACGTAACTATATAGAGAATGGTGACTAATGAGTGAAACTAACCGAGCTGATATTCCACATGCGGCAATTATTGATTTTACTATTGTCGTTCACAAAGTACTGAAAGACGGTAGCTTAGACCCCATTCCTGTTTCCACAGAAGAGCTAAACAAATATGGAATCGCCCCAAAGGCCGCCATTAAAGTTGATGGGGTTGATAGGGCATCATGCATAGATAACATTAAAAAGAGATTGGAGAAATTCAATGGCTAGATGGGAAAACGAGAACCTAGAGAGTCTAAATTTACCAGACCCAGAGAAAAAAGTTTATACATTTTTTGGTGTGGGTGGTGAAGAATCCAAAGAAAACGACGCTTTCGTTAAGGTTGTTGATAATGGAGGCTTCATGACTTACTATATTAAGTATGGTCGAGGAGATCTTCTAGACCCACTGGGTACAGATAGAGGTAAACACAGCAGACCGTACTTCGACTTTAAAAAAGTAAATGAGGATGTATATAATTATTATATGCAATATATTACAAATTCTGAAAGAATCTTTTTGACAAGAGCAAGAAGAGCATTAATGGAGATTAATTAAATGACTAAAAAAGGCAGACTTTCAAAAAAAGAGCAGACTTATATTGCCGAACACAGCGATGATAGCGTTGCAGCAATTGCGGAGGCGCTAGGTAGGTCAGAAAACGTTGTCAGCAAAGAGCTGTCTAAACAGGAAGATGTTCCTGAGTTGCCAAAGGCGGGCGAGCTAATGGGTAGAAATGAGAAGTATGGCGCCGTTACAATGACAGAGCAAGCTTCCATGCTTGGAGATGAGTCCAAAGCTACCAAGCTAGAAGAAGATAAATCAGAAGAAGTAAATGTTGCCCGACGACATAGAGGGGCAATTCATAGAATTAAGGATAAATAATATGATTTGCACGATTAGAGACGAACATATACGTAAACTCATAATGGAAGATATTTCCATGACTTGGAAGTGCACCCTAGATGACGGAACTATTGTATGGGGCGACTATGAGCGTCCCGGAGTTCCCGAAAGTCCATGGGTTAGACTTCAAGAGTTCTGCAAAGAGAATGGGCGGTGCGTAGCAAAAGCTCAGGTAATTGTTATGGGTGCGCCTGAAGAGGTTGTGTTTGAAGATGAGAATGGTTTAGATGGATTCTTTATTGCTAGAGGGTTTTCTAAGGATATAGACATGGTTACTGGGGATGGCCCATCATATCAACATATGACATTCGGATTATTAGAAGACAGCCTAGAACGAGTTGACGTTAAAAAATATAGCTGGCCTGAATGTGAGTTTGAAAACTTTTCACAAAAAAGAAAAGCTACCCAAGAAAACCTTTCTTTTATGATATGGCGAGATGGCGAGACAAAGAAGCAAAGCGAGCAGGTTCAAGTCACCCTCAACGGGTGAGTATTGCACGGTCGCTCAATACATAGCAGAGATACTCATCCAGAGAAAAGCAGAGGCCGACAATAAGGGCTCTTTGGCTTACAAGTTCTGGAATAAGACCCAAAAGAAAAACTATACCAGACAAGTACAGGCCGTTAGCACCCTAATAGGAAAGTTTGGGGAGTCAGCAGTATTTGATTATATTATCAATACAAATAAGCGAGTGTACTCGGCATCTCCTAAATGGGTAAGAGAAGCGGTAGAAAAACATAAGTCAGTTCTAGACCGACAACCCAAACAAAAAATTGAAGTAACAGAAGTATCTAGAGATAATATAGAGTCTCAGCCAAGAAAAACATTTGGCAAGAAAACACTTTTTTCAAAATTGAGGAACACCGATGGCAAGAACCAAGAATAACGACCCAGCCTTTATTAAAGAGATAGTCAAAAAGTATGGGAATGTTATCTCTACTGGAGCGCAAGTTCTCGAAAGAAGAAAAGACTATAAGATAATTAAGGTTAGTCCCTCAGTTGACCTCTCTCTGGGTGGAGGAATCAAAGAGGGTTCGTGGGTTATACTTACGGGAGACCCTAAGTGCGGAAAGACAACCACAGCATTACAGATAGCGGCAAACTGCCAAAAGGAAGGTCGTCCAATTATATATTTAGACGCAGAGGGGCGACTAAAAGAAATGAACCTTCTTGGTGTCGATGGTCTCGATAGAGATAAAATGAAAATCATCCACTCGGAAGATGAACCATTAAGCGCAGAAGCCTTTCTAGATATTGCAGTCAAGCTCGTGAGCGCAAAAGAAAACGAGGGCTGTGTCTGTATTATAGATTCCACATCTGCCCTAATACCGGAAAAAGAATTAGATGGAGATATGTCTCCGGGAAGAGCAGGGCTGCCCAGAATACTATCCATGTTCTGCAAAAAAATGGGACAGATTGTTCCCAATCAGCGAGCGACCATGATTATCATAACGCACTTCATCGCAAACACGTCTGGATATGGGGCTTCTCGTATGCCTGACTGCGGTAAAAAAATTCAGTACCAAGCAGACACTAGAATGGAAGTAAAATCAATAACCCCATGGACTCAAAGCGATAAGCAGGTTGGTCAGGCTGTCAACTGGAAGGTTATCTGTTCGTCTATTGGGTCGCCGGGAACCGAATGTCAAAGCTGGATTAAGTATGGTCACGGGATAGATAAGGTTCAAGAGCTTGTTATGCTCGGGCTAGACATTGGACTCATTGGCAAGGCCGGAGCTTGGCTAACGTGTGAGTTTATGGCAGAACACGCAGAAGTAGTTAAAGAAATAAAACCCGAAATAGACACTGAAAATATCGAAGAGGTTTTAAAGGCTGTTAAGTTTCAGGGACAGGAAAGATTATACAATTTTTTACTTGCAAATGAGAAAGTGTTTGGTATACTAGAAGAAGAGATTAAGGCAATGCTATGATTATTCTAGGTCTAGACGGGAAAGAACACAAATGGAACCCATCTAGAAGACAGTCCTCTGTTGCAGATAAAAATAGATCAAAATTACACATTAAGGCAAGAGCACTCCTAAAGGACTTGTTTCCGTTTGATAGGGTGCTAGAAGAGCTAACACTTCCCGGAACCAAGACGGGCTCCAGAAGAACACTACTACATGCTGATTTTTACATACCAAACAGAAGTTTAATTGTTGAGGTTCATGGAGAGCAGCACTTTAAGTTTAACTCCTTTTTTTATAAAGACAAGATGGCATTTTTTAAGGCAAAAGCTAGAGATACAGACAAAGCGGCTTGGTGTGAATTGAATAACATGAATTTGATTGAACTAAATTATAATGAGAAAGAGCCTGAGTGGAGAGTGAAGTTTGACTAACGAACAAAAAGCTATTGAATTTCTACAGAAGGTAGACGACTGGGTAGAAGATAGAAATGCAGACCTTGTTAAGAAGAACGAGGATGTAGAAAGTATATTAAACTTAAATTCCGATGATATCAATAATATGGATATTACTTTGGCTTTATCCAACAGTTTTATACTTTTTGCGCATGCAGAATACCTCCAGTCACTATATAATAAAGAGAAGTCAGTATTAGACTTTTGCAATAACAGCATTTGGTACATAGTCGCAGATAAAATGGAGAACTATGGCGGACAGTACGCAAAATGGGAAGTCCGATATTTTTCCGCAATAAAAGAAAACCCACTAGCTTCAGAGCTAAACAGACTAAAGACCTCAGCAGAATCTAGAATAACAAGAATTTCAGGAAAGATTGATATAGTCAAAAAGATGGCTTCAGTCCTGCAAGACTTAGGAAGAAGGAGAAATTATTAATGTCTATTCTTAATACAGCAAAAGAATTACTTAGAAAAGGTATAGCTCTTAATGATTCAGAGCTAATAGAAATGGCTAACTCTCTCATAGAGGCGGACACGGCGGCTGAAACAGCTGTTCAATCTGACATTACACAGGTTGTTGAGCAACCCGCTCCGCCTGAGAGGGTTGGTGCTGATGACTTCTCAATGATTGGCCGACAAGCAAAGGAAGGCCCAATGCCAATTAATAAGGTTGATCGTGGAGATAACCTTTTTACTGACGACAAGTCAGAACATATGGACATTGAGACTCCCGCCTTTACCCCTTCGCCAAGAAGAGACAAAACCCAAAAAATCAAACAGAAATGCGTTGAGTGTAAAAAAACTATAGAAGTAGCAGATGTTCACAGGAGAGATTTCTTTGTCTGTGATGAGTGCTTATCAAACAAAAGAAGATAATTTTAAATAGGAGGCAGTATTATGCCGATTGGTAGAAATCGAGGCGAGGATAATAGCAATACTCGCGAAGATAAAAAAGAAGATAGAAAAGATGAACGTGAAGAAAAGGTTGATTCCAGAAGGGGGTATAAGCTGGACAAAATCAAAGCGCTCACAGCCAAAGCTACTGCCGTCGCAAAAAAGCGTAAGTGGTTAGTGTTTATGATTGGCTTGGGTCTTGTGGCCTATTTTGTGATTTCAAAGGGTGGTTTTGGCGGAGGTGGCGGAGTTCTAGAAATAATCAAGGGATTCTTTTAGGGGTATATATTGTCAAAACCAAAACCCAAAACGTCCGATATAAATGGCCGACATGTTCCGCCGCCAACCTTTTACCATAGAGACTATACTAAGCGCCGACCTGAACCACCACTCAAGATTCCTGTGTTTAGGCAGGGCGCTTTAGACATAGCATCTAAGGTTCTATCTTTTGTAGAAGATAAAGACCTAAGGGATAAACTTATTGAACTTTTGTCTAATGAGTATTTTAATGATAATTTTTTATACCAGAAACACAAAAAGGAGACTGAAGAATGAAGAAATTAAATGTTGAAATTAAGGATTTTTTATTGGGATTATTGCTAGGAATTAGCATATGTATGGGGATCTACATTTATCACGGGATATAATAGAATGGCCATTACCGCCGTAGGGATTACGATATTACTTTATTTATTAACTTGCGCTTCATGCGTCAAGCAAAAAGATTACCCGCATGCCCTAATGTGGTTTTCTTATGCGTTAGCCAATAGTGGACTCTTATGGTACGAAATCAAAAAAACAAGCGGAAGCTAGAAGACCTAGCAGCAGAGAGGGCGGTTCTCTCCGGATTGTGTCAATATGGACTAAGCGTTTCGCTTGATTCAGACTATCTGGAGTCCGAACACTTCACAGACCCCACCAACCAAATTATTTTTGGGTGCATTAAAAAGGTCTTAGAGAAATCCAACAAGGTAGAATTATCTTCCTTGCTTTCTGCTGCCAATCAGCTTGGGTGTTATGAAAATATAAACAACCAAGAGGAGATTGGTTTTTTACGTTCTCTGTTTAACTTTCCAATACACGAAGAAAATGTTTCAATACACGCAGGTAAGCTGGCGAAGCTAGGAATAGCAAGAGAAGTCAAGAAGACACTGGCTATTTGTTCTAATAAAATTGATGAGGTCACAGGAGACGAGGATATAAATGATATCATCTCTCTCATAGAAACTCCTGTTCTTGACGCAACGTCTAAAATATATCAAGGTTCCGACAATAAGCCTGAGGTAATCGGCGGGGAAATAACAGACTATATAGAGTTTCTAAAAGAAAACAAAAACGACATGATTGGCATAAGCACAGGGTTCCCTGCTTATGACGAAGCTATCGGCGGAGGGCTAAGAAGAAAGTGTGTAGACTTAGTTGCCGCTAGACCTAAGGTTGGTAAATCTATGTTTGGTGACGCTGTTGCTATGCATGTTTCTAAAAACTTAGGAATCCCAGTATTAGTTCTAGATACCGAAATGTCCAAAGAAGACCATCTCAATCGAATGCTAGCGAACCTGAGTGGAGTTGAAATCAACACTATTGCTAGCGGCAAGTTCGACAGTAACCAACTAAATACCGAAAAGGTAGAAAACGCAGCTACCGAATTGGGAGAAATACCTTTTCATTATGTTAGTATTGCGGGTCAGCCGTTTGAGAACATTCTTAGTATTATGCGCAAATGGATTTATCAGGAAGTTGGGTTTGATGAAAACGGAAGAACCAAAGACTGCCTAATTGTTTATGACTATCTTAAGCTAATGAACTCATCTAGTATATCAAACTCTATGCAAGAATTTCAAGTTCTAGGGTTTCAAATCACACAGCTGCATAACTTCTGCGTTAAGTACGACGTGCCATGCCTTAGCTTTGTACAATTAAACAGAGACGGCATAACAAAAGAATCAACAGATGTCGTTTCAGGTTCCGATAGGCTTATTTGGCTCTGTACGAGCTTTAGCATCTTCAAGCTAAAGTCCGACGAGGAGATAGCCGACGACACAGACGAAAATGGAAACAGGAAGCTGGTACCTATTGTTGCTCGTCACGGAGCAGGATTAGATGATGGCGACTATATAAATATGAATATGTTTGGGAAGTTTGGCAAATTAGTAGAGGGTCAAACTCGCAATGAATTGAGAACTAAGTCAACTATTAAGGATACAGGTTTTGAATCAGGAGATCAACAACCAGCAGATATTGAAACTGTCTAACCAGTTATTCACTAAGCTGTCACAGCTTCTAAAGTATTTCAATATAGACTACATAGAGTATCCTAATAGGTTTGCTTTTGCGTGCCCTATTCATGGGGGAGACAACGCAGAGGCTTGTACTATATTCACGGACGGAAATACCGCCAAGGGTAACTGGAACTGCTGGACTAACCACTGTGAAGAAGACTTTTCTAGGAACCTGTTTGGTTTCATTAGGGGTGTGCTGTCCAACAGGCGAGCCTCAACGGTTAGTATTATTGATACAATTAATTTTTGCTTAGAGTTCTTAGATCTTGACATCTCTGAACTCGACCTATTACAAGACGTAGAGAGCAATAATGCTATTAAGCTTTTGGACATCTTCAACAGGGAGCCAGAAAGAGAGCCCCCAAAAGTAGATAGGGAAGTTATTTTAGACACAATACAAATACCAGCTGAATACTATATTAACAGAGGGTACACTACTGATATATTAACTAAATTTGATATTGGCCTCTGTGACAAAAAAAATAAGCCAATGTCAGGAAGAGTTGTTGTCCCAATCTATGATGAAGGCTATAATTATATTGGATGCATAGGTAGGTCATGTTACGAGAACATGCAGCCTAAATGGCTGCACAGCAAGGGGTTTAGAAAAAGCTCATATCTGTATGGCCTAAACATGGCAAAAGAAAAAATACTTGAAACAGCTACGGCAGTTTTGGTTGAGGGTCAAGGCGACGTTTGGCGTATGCACGAAGCAGGTGTAGAAAATACAGTTGGTATTTTTGGGGCTAGCCTCAGTGATGATCAACTGGTTTTATTAGAACAAAGCGGTGCCCTTAGCTTAGTTATACTTACAGATTACGATGATGCTGGACATAGAGCAGCAGAGCAAATTATGAAAAAATGCGGAAGACGCTTCAACTACTATAGGCCCAATATATCAGAAAAAGACGTTGGTGATATGTCGGTAGAACAAATTAAAACTGAAATACTAGAAGAACTACAAGGAGTTTTATAATGACAAGAATCTTGGCTTTTGCGGGAAAAAAGCAATCAGGTAAAAATTCGTGCTGTGCCTTTCTACACGGATATCAAATGCGGTCTTATCACATTATTAAGGGTTTTGATCTAGACACTAAGGGAAGGATTGTTGTCGATACCGTTGATACTGACGGCTCTGGGGTAGAAGAAACAGGTAAAGGCGTTTTGGACGTAACTAGAACTGACCCAGAATTTGCACCTTGGGCCGCACACAACATGTGGCCATTTGTAAAACATTATTCGTTTGCTTCTTCTCTTAAGGAGATTGCATGTGGATTATTTGGACTGACAAAGAAACAGTGCTACGGGACAGATGCAGATAAAAATAGCCCCACATGGATTAAGTGGGAAGACATGCCGGGCTACACCGGAAGCGAAACCGGCAGAATGACAGCCAGAGAATTTTTACAGGTCTTTGGTACAGATATTTGTCGGTATATCTACACAGACATTTGGACAGACAGAACCATGAGAAGTATTAGAGAAGAGGGTTCTTTAATGGCTGTAATCTCTGACTGTAGATTCCCAAACGAATCAAAAGCAATACAAAAAGCTGGAGGCAAGGTTATTAAATTAACTCGCGGTATAGATGGCGACAGTCATTCTAGCGAGTCCTCTGTTGATGACATTGAATACGACGCCATTATTGACAACAAGGAGTTATCTTTAATGGAAACGAATGTGAAGGTAATATCTCTACTTGAAGAATGGGGATGGCTCGGTAGCGTTATCGAGGAACCCAGTCCTGCACCCCCTACAGAAGACCCAAATCTTCTAGGTGGCATCCAAAAGATTAAGGAATAATATGTTAGTAACGTATATACGTAGTTCTAGTTATAATAATTTTGAATACTGTCAGATGCAATACTTTATAACCTATGTCTTAGGTCATCAAAGTGTCTCTGGTAAAAAAGCCCAGCTTGGAACAATCGTCCACAAGGTCATGGAGGTGCTAGGTGGGTGTAAAAAGATCTTGCAGGACAAGAGTGAGATGGTATTAAATGATGATGGTCTAGGAAAGATAGAGTTCACTAAAAGAAAACTCAATACAAAAAAGTTTGTGAACGAGATTATCAAGAGAAGTTATGAATACTACACAGAGAACTGTAGTCATCACTACACAAATGCCGACTATAAGTTCTGTGAAGACACAACTTGGGAGGGCCTACTATATGATGACGGAAATTTCGATCCTCGAAATAGAAATATTATCGCATCAGAGCCTCACTTCGATATCGCGATTGAGGAAGACTGGGCAAAATTTTCATATGAAACAGAAGATGGGGAAACTCTAGAGGGTCAGCTAGCTATTAAGGGTACTATCGACCTAGTGACGGAACTTGATGATGGTGTCATTGAGGTCATTGACTGGAAAACAGGAAGAAGGCTAAACTGGGCCACAGGAGAAGAGAAGACATATGAAAAGCTATGCGAAGACCCTCAGTTAATGCTTTATTATTATGCTATTTCTAAAAAGTTTCCTGAATACAAGGATGCCATCATGTCGATATTTTATATACGCGACGGTGGGCCATTTAGTATTTGCTTTGAAGATTCAGACAAAGAGAAGTTCTTGGGTATGCTGAAGGATAGATTTGAGGAAATCAAGAAAACGACTAACCCAAAAATGCTATCTAGAAGACAGGCGCACTGGAAATGTACAAAGCTTTGCGATTTCTGTAAAAACGATTGGCCCGGAACCAATGATAATATATGCAGGCATGTAAGTAACAATTTAGAGCAGTTTGGCATGATGGACACCGTTCAAAATTGCACTAAAGAAGGTTTCAGTATTGGACACTATGAGGCGCCGGGATGATTGAGATAAAAATTACAGAAAAAATGAAGAAGCAGGCTTGGGCTAAATCCCGTGAAATGGGCGTAATACGTAACTCTATAATGAAGGGTGACGGAAATATTGCAGGTTTTTTAGGAGAAGAGGTTGCAAATGTAGTTATTGATGGTACAATAAGTAATACATACGACTACGACGTGGTTTCAAAAAGTGGAATTAAATATGATGTCAAAACCAAAAGATGTACATCTCCGCCAAAACCATATTATGATTGCTCTGTTGCAAACTTTAATACCGAGCAAAAGTGCGATAGGTATGTATTTGTTAGAATAGAAAATAAAAATAAGAGATGGGGAAGAGCGTGGGTTCTTGGGTGGCTTGAGCATGATGAATATTTCAAAAGGGCTCGGAAGCTAACCAAAGGACAGGTTGACCCATCTAACGGGTTCGTTGTTCGGGCAGATTGCCATAACGTTGCTATATCAGAATTGAAAGAATTTACGAATTATGACTTGGGTTCCACTAAATAACAAGACGCACTTTAGCCTACAGAGAGGTTTCTCGAAACCTGATGGGTTAGTGGCTAAGTGTAAAGAGTACGGCTATCCGGCCTGTGCTATTACAGATATTAATACTATATCTGGAGCTGTCAATTTTTACAAAGAGTGTAAAAAGCATGACATTAAACCTATTATGGGGTGCACTGTTGAGTTTGAAAACCACAAGAGCAAGACATATATAGCAAAGAACAAAGACGGCTGGTACGCGCTCATTGATATTGTTTCTAAGAAGAGCACATACTCTGATGATGTAATGAAGAAACTGCTAAAGGTCTCTCTAAACGAAAACCTTATATGTATTGATGACCTAAAACAAAAACCAGCATATTACGTCGAGACTAAAGACGCAGAGCTACACAGAATACTTTTATGCTCGGGTATGAAAACCAGCATGAAAAAAGCTAAAGATAAAATCGTTTCTGATTCGTTTAAACACTTAAAGCCCTTTTTTAAGAGCGACGGTCATTATCTACTGAGTCCAAGCGAAGTTGAAAATATTTACAGCGCAGAGCAAATAAAGCTCAGTCTAGAGATTGCCGACCAGTGTGAGGAGTATGACATTCTTGGCAGCCCAATGCTTCCTGCGTTCGATTGCCCAGAAGGGTACACCGAAGACGAATACTTAAAGCAGCTTTGTAGAGAGGGCTGGAAGAAGCTCTTAGAGGATACTGGCATTGTTAAGAGCGAAGACAAGAAAGAGGAATACCTAAAAAGAATTAAAAACGAGATGAGTGTAATTTTTGATGCTAGTCTTTCTGGGTACTTTCTTATTGTTCAAGATATTGTTAATTATGTTAGGTCTGAGGGGTGGTTGCCGGGCCCGGGAAGAGGGTCGGCTGCCGGATGTTTGATTTCATATCTTATTGGTATTACAGAAATTGACCCTATTAAGTACGACTTAATCTTTGAGAGATTTTACAATGCTGGCCGTAATACCGAGGGTCATGTATCTCTTCCGGATATTGACCTAGATGTTCCTGCCGAAAAGCGAGATGAAGTTATTGGATATATTAAATCTAAATACGGCGAAGATAATGTCTCCCAGATGTTGACATTTAATAAGCTACAGGGTCGAGCAGCCCTTAAGGAAATCATGCGTATTAATAGCGCAGTTTCTTTTGGAGAGATGAACGACGTGACTAAAAACATACCTAACGAGGCTGACGTTTCAGACCTTTTAGAGGAGAGCGGTGAGGGCTCGCTAATTCGGTGGACACTTGCTTATCAACCAGAAGTTCTAGACAGGTGGTGCAAGCTAAACAGTGATAACGATTTGATTGGCCCATTCGCAGCAATTTTTCAGCAAGCAATCGACATTGAGGGTACGATAAAATCTCAAGGGAAACATGCTGCTGGAGTTATTATATCAGCAAATAAACTAAACCAAGTTTGTCCTATGGTTAAAGATAAAAGTAAAAATCTCATTGCCGGTTTTGAAATGGGCGATTTAGAAGATCAAGGACATGTTAAATTTGATATACTAGGTATTGATCTACTTAGTAAAATCATGGAAATTAAGGAGTAAGAATGAGCGGTATTAAGAACGATTATAAGTCAGTCATTTTTTCTGGCTGTGCTATTGAATCTAAAAGCATAAGTTTGTGCGATTTGAGACATTTTCTACCACAATATAGAGGGGATACTATGGGTGCCTATCAAGTGCATTCAGATAACCCTCGTCATAAGTATAGCAAAATCTTTAAAGACATAGATGAAGCTGTTAATAAGTTTGTTGAATTAAAAGGATTACTTAAATGAATTTTAGAGATATAATTGTATTTGACTTTGAAACAGGTTCTAGAAACCCGCTAACAACACAGCCAACGCAGATTGCGGCTATTGCTCTACATGGGCGTAAACTAACAATTCAGCCGGGCGGTATTTTTAATAGCGAGATTAGACCCATCATTGACGACAAGAAAGCTATTGAAGCTGGGGTTGACCCACTAGAGGAGGAAGCACTAGAGATTACTGGCAAGAACAGAAAAGCCCTTGCTAAGGCTCCGCTACCAAAGACAGTATGGAAAAAGTTTGAGGACTTCTGCAATAAGTTCAACTTTAGAGGCTCGTCTTATACTGCACCTATAGCCGCTGGATATAATATTATTGGTTTTGATTTACCTATTGCTCAGAGAATGTGCGAGATGTACGGCACTACCGATACTAGGGGTCGGCAGTCTATCTTTAATCCAATCTTCAAGATCGACTTGATGGATATGGTATTTTCTTGGACAGAAAACAATCGAGACTTCAAGAGTATTAGTATGGACTTCCTGCGAGAGTATATGGGATTCCCAGAAGAGAGCAAAGAGAACGCTCATGACGCCCTTCAAGACGTGAAAGATACGGCAAATATCCTCATTAAGTTCCTGAAGTTCCAAAGAAACATTTCACAAAAGACAAAGTTCGAGAAAGCATTTGCAAATGGCGAATTCTACGTTTGATATTAACGACTTCCAAGACGACAAAGTGTGGGATTTGATTTGCGACGGAAGAACCAAAGGGGTATTCCAGCTAGAGTCTCAGCTTGGTAGATCTTGGGCAAAGAGGGTTAAGCCTCGAAATATAGAAGAGCTTGCGGCTCTAATTTCAATCATTAGGCCCGGATGCTTAAAGGCGTTTACCGAGGGTAAGTCTATGACCCAGCACTACGTAGATAGAAAAGCAGGCATCGACGAAGCTAAATATATTCACTCTAGCCTTGAGCCAATTCTCAGTGAGACCTATGGAGTTCTTGTATACCAAGAGCAGTCCATGAAGATCGCTCAGCAGCTTGCTGGATTCGACTTAAAAGAGGCGGACAACCTCCGTAAGGCTATTGGAAAGAAGAAAGCCGGTCTGATGGCAGAAGTTAAAAAATCCTTCTTGTCTGGAGCAACCAGTACCGAAGGGCTTGATAAAGAAACGGCAGAAGAAATCTTTGGCTGGATTGAAAAATCTAATCGCTATGCGTTTAACAAATCTCACGCTGTTTCTTATGCTGTTAATGCCTACAGGAGCGCATACTGTAAGGTTCACAGAAAGATGAGATTCTTTGAGTCCTATCTCAATCACTCAGAAAGAAAGCCAGACCAACAGGTGGAAATCAAAGAGCTTGTGTCTGACGCAAAACTATATGATATAGAAACCCTACCGCCTAGACTGGGACACTTCTACCCATCTTTTACTGCGGCAGAGGACAATATATATTTTGGTGTTACAAACATCAAGGGCGTCGGCACCGCTGAAACAAAGAAGATGCTAGATTTGGTTCCAGAGATAGAACAAAAGTTAGGTAAAACTTTTGCAGAATTCACTTGGCTTGATACCCTGTTTAACTTGGGACTAAAAGTAAACAAGACATGTGCTGAGGCACTGATAACTGTTGGTGCCTTTAATGGTAAAAATAACACTAAACATAGAAACTCCCTTCTCTATGAATACAAGAGCTATAGGGATTTGTCTATCAGAGAAAGAGAATGGTTGTCTGAAAACTACAACTCAGATGACTCTATCATTGCTGCTATAGATAATATGATAAATAACCTAAAGATAAACTCTAACAGGCTAATCAAAGTATTTGATGTTCGGAATATTATCGAGTCTCCGCCATTTGATCTTACCGACCACCCAAACTGGATTGCAGATGCAGAAAATAAATATATGGGCGTGGCGCTAACCTTCTCCAAAACTGATGCCATACAAAGTGCGGCGGTTAACTGTACATGTAAAGAGATAGTTAACGGTAGAACGGGCAACGTAAACGTAGCAATCCATATAAACTCCCTGCGAGAATATGCAACAAAGAACGGTAAAAATCCGGGTCAGATTATGGCTTTCTTGTCAGTGGAAGACTCTACAGCAACCCTTGACTCTGCTGTTATATTTCCTGAGGCATATGGTAAATTCAAGGAAATTTTATATGAAGGCAATACAATTGTTGCTTTTGGTCAAGTATCCAGCAAAAAAGATACAAGTTTGGTCATTAACAAAGTGTCCCAAGCGTAACAATAGGCTATAATCTTCTATATGCATACATTATTGGAGATTGTAAATGAATAACTGTAACTTTGTGGGAAGGTTTACTGCTGACCCTGAAATAAGAGATGTTGGAAATACCCAGCTTGTAACCTTTTTCCTTGCCGTTGAAGAATACCGCAGAGACAAAGAGGGAAACAAGAAGAAGCGAGTTGATTTTTTTGAGTTCGAGGCTTGGGATAGCGGAGGGACAACCATACATAAAATCTGCAAAAAGGGCCAGATTATAGCCATTCACGCCTCCGCTAGGCAGCAAAAATGGACTAACCCACAAGGTGAAAGCAAGCAAAAAATAAATTTCAGGGTGCAGAGCTTTAAGATTTTCAACGAAAAAGAAAGACCGAATGATTAGAACTAAAGCGAGCATCGACGACAACCTAGATGTAATTATATATCTTGTTACAAAGTTTAATGACCAGTCTGAATCTTATGAGTTTGAGGATTTGCTTCAGGTCGCCTTTTTAGGTTCCCTACAGGCTATTAAAAATTATGATGCCGAAATTGGCCCACTCAGGAATTATATGTTTTCTTCTGTCAGAAACCACCTAATAAAATTCCTAAAGAAAGAGAGCGATTGGCAGAGCCTATCAAAACTAGAAATAGCCACACCGTCTGAATACACAGAAGATCATCACATGCTGGAGTTCCAGAGTTTGTTGGCGGCGTATAAGGATAAGCTATTACCGATGGAAAGAAAAATACTGGATTTTAAATCGAGAGGATATACCAGAAAAGACATCTGCGGAGAGCTTTTCCTTTCAAAGAATGAATACTATAGTTTATTATACTCGGCAATAGGAAAAATAAGAAGATATGAGACGTAAAAAAATACTTTTTTGCTCAGAGGGACACTTCTTGCCTACAGGATATTCTGTATACACAAAAGAGGTTCTTTCTCGCCTGAGTGTAGACCCTAGATTTGAGGTTGCCGAGCTTGCCTGTTATGTAGACCAAGCAAGAGCAAATAAAGAGGCCAAGAACTGCAACTGGACTATATTTCCAAACCAGCCCGTAAAAGATAGCCCAGAATGGCATGAGTATAAATCACAGCCATCATATGAATTTGGTGAGTATACCTTCAATCATGTCTTGTTAGACTTTATGCCGGACTTTGTTGTGGACATACGGGACTGGTGGATGTTTGAATTCCAACAAAGAACGCCATTTCGAGACTTCTTTCATTGGTGTATAATGCCGACAGTAGACGCCGCCCCTCAGAATAACCAGTGGATGGATACCTTCGCTAGTGCAGACGCCGTGTTTGCGTACTCCGAGTTCGGCAAAGATGTTCTCTTGGGGCAATGTCAAGATTTGAACTTTATAGATATAGCATCTCCCTGTGCCAGTCAGGAGTTTGATATTGTTCATGACAAGATCTCGCATAAATTAAATTTTGGGCTAGCTGAAGACTCGTTTATTCTTGGTACGGTAATGAGGAACCAGCGAAGAAAATTATTTCCAGACTTATTCAAAACATTCAGGGAGTTTCTAGACTCTAACGATGCCCCAAACGCATATCTTTACTGCCACACATCTTATCCTGATATTGGGTGGGAAATACCTCAGCTTCTTCAAGAGTATGGGCTGACCAATAGGGTTTTATTTACGTATAGATGTAAGAAGTGCGGCCATATTAATACCTCATTTTTTAATGACGTTATCAACCATTGCTATCAATGTGCAAATTTCACAAGAGAGCTCGTTGGTATAAACAATAAAATAGAAAGAGATGAGCTTGCGCAAATATATAGCCTGTTTGATGTATATATACAATATGCAAATAGTGAGGGGTTCGGGATGCCCCAATTAGAAGCGTCTCAGTCGGGAGTTCCCGTCATTACCGTTGACTATTCCGCTATGCAGTCTGTCGCAGACAATATTGGGGCTCTCAAGGTTCCGGTAAGCTACCTTCAAATGGAATGTGAGACTGGCTGCAATAGAGCTATCCCAGACAACAGCGTAGCGCTACAGCATATTACTGACCTCTACAATACCAGCGATGAGAAACGTAAACAGGCGGGCTACAACATGAGACAGCGCACGCTTTCTCGATATAACTGGGATGATACTGCGAGCAAATGGGCGGATTATTTTGATAAGACGCCAGTTAGAAATCACGCCGAGACATGGTTTTCTGCCCCAAGAATACTACCATCTGCTACTGAAATCCCGCCAAACCTTAGCGTCAAAGAGCAGGTAGATTTCCTCTTTAATCATGTTCTACGAAGACCAGACTGGGTTGGAAACCATATGTGGAAAAGAACACTAAGGGACATTACGTATAAGTGTACCGCTAGTAGTACAAATGTTGATTTCTATTTCAATGAATCACACCTTAACAACAATATAAGAAATTGGGGTAAGTTTGATGTCAATTTGGCATATACCCACATGGCTAAAATGAGAGAGATGCATAATGAGTGGGAAAAAATTAGGGCTAATAAAATTCAGGGAGGGCAGCGATGAAAGTTCTCTATATAGGAAACTATAACGATAGGACGGGTTGGGGAAATGCTTGCGCCAACAATATATTAGCTTTAGATTCTGCTGGAGTAAATGTTGTGCCTAGAGCTATTACCTTTAACGATTCACACAATACTGGCAACCAAAGAATTGCGGAGCTAGAAAGCCAGAGCGAACAAGGTGTAGATGTTTGCATTCAGCACACACTTCCGCCGTTGTACTCTTATAATTCGAGCTTTAAAAACATAGGCATCTTCTATACCGAAACGGCGACCTTTTCAGAAACCATGTGGCACAAGTACATAAACCTGCTTGACGAAGCGTGGGTTCCTAACAACCAGATGATAACGGCCTCTCAGAAAAGCGGAGTAACGACTCCTGTTAAGTTAGCACCTCTGTGCTTACCTATAGAAGATTACCAAAATATAGAAGACTGTGCAAGCGTAGGGGAGTTTAAAGGATGTTTTAACTTCTGCTTTGTCGGAGAGATGATTAAGAGAAAAAATATCGAAACTTTGTTACGAGCTTTTCACACAGAGTTTCACCCCTCAGAGCCTGTCAACCTATTCTTAAAGCTAAGTAAGCCGGGATACAGTCACGATGAAACGCTCAAATATTTCGAGACCCTTTCAGACAATGTAAGGCGATCCCTTAAAATAAGAAAGAACTACAGAAAAGAAATCACCATAACGGGGCATCTGGAAAGTAGACACTTACACTCACTGATGGGTAAGTGCGATTGTTTTGTTATGCCTAGTTTTGGAGAGGCTTGGTGTATACCGGCACTAGAGTCTATGGCTATGGGCATACCTGTTATACATACGGCTAATACTGGTATGGATGATTTCTGTGTGGGGTGGAAAGTCCAATCGTCTCCGGCCCCATGTTACATGGCAACAGATTCGATGGATAGTGTGTATACATCGCTTACCAGATGGATGGAGCCAGACTTGGAGTCGCTGTGCTCTACAATGAGGGTGGCTTATGAGACCTATAAGAACAACCCAAAAGAATACAATACCAAAAAAGATGATTCCATAGCTAAGGCTGGAGAATACGATATAAAATGTATTGGTAAAAAGTTAAAGGAGTTGCTATATGAGTAGTACCGCTAGCCAGCAGTCTATAAGGTCTATAATGAGAAGGTCTGCCCTGAGCGAAGGAGACACTCTTAATATATTGACGTTTTGCACACATGAAAGATACGAGCAGGGTCTATGTAAGACAGGACATAATTTCTATTCTATGAATCATGGAAAAACATGGAATACAGACTATGGCTTAATTCCCGCAAACTATCAAGAGATTGATATCGTGCCTTGGCATATTAACTTTGATTTAATTCTTTGTCATACGAGCTGTGAGAGAATCATGACTGCCAAACAAATTCAACAGCTTTTCAATATACCTATCTTGCGACATACGCATGTTTTACCGGATATTCGATTTGATGTTCATTCTCAGGTGGCTGGTTTTAATGCTATTGAAGTCGATCATGACAGCTTTATATCTCGATACAATATGGAAGAGTGGGGGAAAAATTTATCCAAAACTACCTCTTTTATTGAACACGGGATAGATACTGATTTTTGGGGCGGTGGCGATTTATATGACCGCGAAAATGTTTGTATATCCGTAGTCAACGATTGGCCAAATAGAGATTGGTGTTGTGGCTGGAACCTATGGCAGCAAACAGTTAGGTTCAACTCTCCTGACCAGCTACCTATAAGGGTGTTTGGCAGCAGTCCCGGATTATCTGAGCCTGCTCCTAGTCTTGAGGCCCTAAGAGAAGGGTACAAGAAATCTTCTATATTTTTGAACACGTCTATCCACTCTCCCGTACCAACAGTATTGATGGAGGCTATGGCTTGCGGGTGCGCTATCGTTAGTACCAACAACTGTATGATACCAGAAATTGTACAACACGAAGAGAACGGACTGCTCGCTAACACTCCAGAAGAGCTTAGAGAGCATTGCGAGTATCTCCTTAACAATCCTGACGAAGCCAGAAGGTTGGGAGACAATGCAAAGACTACAATTGTAAATGAGTTCAGTCTAGACCGATTCGTTGAGGGTTGGAACAAACAGTTTTTTAACGTTATACAAAACTACAGGAAATAAACATGAAAATTATATTGTCTAATAGAAAACCCTCTGAGTCAAATCATATATGGGTGAGCGATATATCATCAATTGATCTTTTTGTTGATGATTCAGAGTCCACAGAAATCATCATAGACTCAATGCTCACCTCTTTTCCACGTTCTGAGCTTGGATCTGTATTGAGTAAGATTGTGTCAAAGCTTAGGATTAACGGCAGAATAATTATCTATGAAAAAGATATAGATATCATATGTCACCATTACAACAAGATGGGAATGGATGTTCAGGATATAAATGACTTATTGTTTGATACATCTAGCTCGATAGCCTCCGTCCTGAATGCAGAAACATTAGGAGAAAGCCTGAAGCAAATGGGGCTAACGATAGAAGAACAGTTCATCAATAATGAAACAATGCAAGTAGTTATAACAGCAAGGAGAAACAATAATGCAAATTGAAACACACTGCAAGGGTTGCGTATTTGCTGAATATAGAAATAAAAAGCAAACCGGGTGCAAGTTAAATAGGATAGAACTGCTGAACCCAGAAAAAACTGGAAAAACTGAAGACGGTAAGTTTGATTTTCTTTTTAGTAGATTTTGTAATACCTATAGACCCAAAGAATGGAAGAAGGTTTTGTCTAAAGAAGAGAAGAAGAATTTAAAACAAACGGTCCTTAGAGAGGTTTTTCCTCGTATTGGAATTTTTGTATTTTTAGACACTAGATCTAAAAACGCCATGATAGATCTTCGTCATACGGTTGCGCAGATAAAGAGCCAAACAAGAGGTACTCCTCGCTACATAGTGGTTATCAACGCTAATGTTGAATATAATGAGGAGATACAAGCACTGCTTGCCAGCGAGTTTGACTTTGAAGAAACAGAATACCATATTGTATTGAGTCTCGTCGGTCAGATGGATTTGTTTATGATAGGTGAAGCGTTTAGACACGCTAAGAATGGTTGGATTTTTGTGACAACTTCTGGTGAAGATGTTCCAGAAAACCTGTTTGAAAAAATAGACAATAGAATGAATATCGACATGAAGCGGCTCGCTCTGATTAAACCATACAAAAAAATGAACGGTATGATTTTTCAGACTGCTATATATAAATTCCTCCACGGGGATAAAGATGTGGTAGACCCGAAGACTAAAGAAAAGGTTAGAATCAACTTTATTGAAAAGGTTGAGCTTATGGTTTCTGAGAACCCAGACTGTATTTGTGAGTGGGAGGAGTTCATTAATGGTACTGCCTAAGGTCGCTGTCATAATAAGCAACTACAATTATGGAGAATTTGTTTTGGAGGCTATACATAGCGCTTTAGATCAAGACTACAAAGGAGAGCTAAGAGTTTTTGTTGTAGACGACGGCTCTTCTGACGATTCTTGGGAAAAGATATCTCCATTTACCGCAAGCTCAATGTCAAAAAAGGTCTTGCATACCCCTTACTACGATGGCCCAATTGAGTATAGAGAGATGGATGGACTGACAGCTTTTAGGATTAATAATTCTGGAGCCAGCACGGCAAGAAACGTGGCCATCTGGGAGGCTTGGGAATGGGCTGATGTTTTTGCTATATTAGATGCCGATGATATGTATGCTCACAATAAAATATCTATACAGGTTGAAAAGCTGATGGAGCACGAGGATTTTGGGGTTACATATTCTGACTATATTATACATAAAACTTATAATGGTAATGATTATAAAAAATATGAGTATAAACACCCATACTCTCTAAGGGGACTACACGAACAGTGTATAGTTCATAGTGCTGGGGTTATAAAGAAAAGATTTTTACAGGCAATACTGCTACCAGAAAAAAAGGAATTTTATGATAGTAATTTACATGGCCCAGCATCTCAGGGCTTTATTGGATGCACAGAAGATTACGACTTGTGGCTTAGGCTCTCAAGAGTTTGCATGATGGTTCATGTCCCACAACCCTTATCTTTTGTTAGAGAAACAGGACAGAATCAATCTATGAGAATGACGCAAAGTATATTTGCAGACAATATGGAGAAAATAAACTCTAGAGATGAGTAGATTTACACAAAAAATAAAGAAGGAACCTCTTGATACCAGCGTCGGCATTTTATCTGCCGGAACAGGTAGCAGGATAAAGTCCCATGAGCCTAGAGCCTTACTTAAGGTTGGGCCAAAGTTTTTATTGCAACACCAGCTAGACACAGTGAATTCGATTTTTCACGAGCCCGAGATTGTGGTTGGTATAGGGGTAGAAGCAAATAGAATACTTAAAAAATTCCCCGGCGAAGTCAGGTTTGTAGAAAACCAATTACATGATACGACTGGGCCTTTTGAAACTCTAAGGCTAATAGTAAACAATATAACCAGTAATAGTGTTTTGTTCTTTCATGGGGATTTATATTTTGATATTAAAACCATCAACTCAGCAGACTTTTCTAAGTCATTCATTGTCGTAGACAATAAGAATAAGATGAGAGAGAAAGAGGTTGGAGTTACCGTTGTTAATAACAAAGCGAGCATATTATCTTACGGGCTAGACACCAAGTGGTGCCAGATCGCTTTCTTGACAGGAAAAGAGTTTGCTATACTGCGGCAAATTTGCTCAAAAGCAGCCAACGAAACAAAAACACTGTTGGCTTTTGAGGTTATTAACTCTATAATAAGTAGAGGTGGAACTATAAAAGTTTACGAACCAGACAGTATGTCTATCGTTGAAATAGACTGTATGAAGGATATAAAGAATGAAAATTTTAATTGCTAGTGACGGACTCCACGCCCACTACTTCCAGAGACAGTCTTGGTTAAGGGCTTTCAATGAGTGTGGCATTGAGGCCTCTTTTTGGCATTGCAAAGAAGTTTCAGCTTTTGATGCGTTTGATACTTTCGAGCCAGATATCTTCTTAGGGCAGTCTTATAACTTAGACTCACCACTAATTAAATGTATATACGAAAGACCTCACTTAAAAGTCGGGCTAAGAGCCGGAGATTGGGGAGACTTTGAGGCAGACCCTAGATTTAATGTCCTGTATTCCTCAGAGAAAGAAAAAGATATACTAAAGAAACTTAAAGATGAGACGGGCAAGCCAGACTTTGTACATATCCATTACGACCAGTGCGCTGTAGACCAAACACACTCAAAGTTCAAATCGATAGGTGTTGATGCTAAATCACTCATAATGTGTGCAAATGTACATGAGTATGTTACTCCAACGTTTGACGAAGGTCTTTCTTGCGATATAGGCTTTCTTGGTGGTTACTGGCCATATAAAGGTATCATTATAGATAGGTATCTTACCCCCCTGCTACACCCCATTGATAAATATAACGTCAAAATATTTGGAAATCAACCTTGGCCCAATGCCAACCAATATTGCGGATATTTAGCAGACGAAAAGGCCAAAGACTTATTTGTCTCTGCAAAAATTTGCCCAAACCTAAGCGAGCCCCACGCTCACGAGTTTGGGTTTGATATTAATGAGAGGTGCTTCAAGATATTATGTGCCGGAGGGTTCTGTATCTCTGATAATATAGAGGGGATAAGTAAAATCTTCAACGGTAACGGGGTTGTTTTTGCTGATTCGCCAGACGACTTTAAAGAGAAGATTGATTATTATCTATCTCATGATGACGAGAGAAAAGAAATTGCAACCACAGGAAGGCAATTCATCTTGGATAACCATACGAACTTTCATCGAATTGCTCAAATATTAAGCTATTTTGGCTGCGAGCAAGAAGCCCAAGACATTATAAAAGGTTGGAATCAAGCAAAGGAGCATATAGATGTTTAAGAAAAAATCAGTTTTAGTTACTGGAGGTACTGGGTTTTTAGGTAAAGCCGTGTATCGAAACCTTAGAGAAAACGGATATAAAAACGTTATTGCTGTAGGTAGTAGCTATGATTTAACAATAACATCAGAGGTCGATGACTTATTAAGGTATGCTGAGCCCGTTGCTGTTGTTCATCTAGCAGCTACCGTTGGGGGAATTGGAGCCAATAAAGCAAATCCGGGACTATATATGTACAATAACCTCATCATGGGGGCCAACCTAATTGAAGCGTGCAGAAAGCTACGCTCTGTTAAGAAGTTTATCATGGTTGGAACGGTATGTTCATACCCAAAGTTTACTCCCGTCCCATTTAAAGAGGAAGATATATGGAGCGGATACCCAGAAGAAACAAACGCGCCTTATGGCGTGGCAAAGAAAAGCCTGATGCAGTTAATAATGTCATACAAAGAGCAGTATGATTTCAATGGTGTTAATCTGATTCCGGTAAACATGTACGGGCCGGAAGATAACTTTAATCCTGCTAGTAGTCACGTTATACCCGCCCTAATACTTAAGTTTCATAAGGCAATGCGTGACGTTAAAGACAATAAAAGCTTTTACAAAAAAGAAGACGCTGTGGAGATTTGGGGAACGGGCAAGGCAAGCCGAGAGTTTCTCTATATAGATGACTGTGCAGAAGCTATTAGGCTATCTTTAGAGAAAGACGTATCCGCAGAACCTATTAACATTGGGACAGGGGGAGAGGTGATGATAAAACATCTAGCCCTTTCTATTGCTGAAATTATGGGTTATGACGGTAAAATAAGATTTAACTCTGAATACCCTGATGGTCAGCCTAGAAGGTGCTTAGATATTAGTCGCGCAAAAGAATGGCTTGGATACAAACCCACCGTGGGCCTATATGAGGGGCTAGAGAAAACTATAGAATGGTTTAACGCCAATGTAGAGGAGTTTGATGCTTACCTCGATAGTATTTAGTAAAGATCGTCCACTTCAATTAGACCTTGCGCTTAAAAGTATATGTAAAAATTTCTTTGCCCAAAACAACATTTTGGTTTTATACAAGGAAACTACAGGGTGTGCCGGTTCTTATAAAACTCTTCAAAACGAATATCCTGACGTTGTGTTTCATAAGCAGGGCAATTCTATTTTCCAAGATATCAGCCTCCTAGTATCGGAAAGCGAAGATAACTATATAGTCTTTTTTACAGACGATAATATTTTTTACAAAAAAATATCTTTTACTTACGATGAGATGAATTTATTGTTTGGCGAAGATATTTGTTGCCTCTCTCTTAGAATGGGGGTCAATACTACACAGCGAGAACTTGATGGAGTAACAGGTGTAGATGCCCTACCTAAAGAAGCTTTTGAAGTAGTAGAAAGGGCGAAAGACGGCCACCGATTTATAGCATGGAATAGAATGACGGTTACACCCTGCGGGTACTGGTCTTATGCGCTATCTGTAGACGGTCATATATTTAAAAAAGAAGCCATCGCGCCAATCTGTAATGAGCTTCTACATCAAAGCGAATACCACGAACATAACAGCGCAAGATGGCGGGACACCCCCAACGAATTTGAGTCTAAACTGCAACGGTTTCACTTTGAGGTTCCAGCGTTCATGGCGGCACCAACATATAGCTGTGTTGTGAACTCGCCTAACAACAGGGTGCAGAGTTCCCACATAGAGAACCTTAGCGGGTCTGTCTATCCATTAGTACCCTATGAGCTCAATGAGCAATTCCAAAAAGGAAGAAGGTTAAATCTTGACAAGATAAACTTCGGAGATATTGACTGTCCGCACACAGAAATAGATATAATGAAGGGGCTAGAATGAAATACGATCTTATAATACCATCACACCCTAAAGATTATGTAAAGCTACAGTTCTGTTTGAATTCATGCTTAGAGCATCTTAACCCATCACCAGAAAACATATATGTAATAACTCCAGATGGTCTGGGGGGAAGTATTGCTACGGGCATCAAGGACGAAGATGCAGTCCAAATAAATAAAGCCACTATAAAATACAGGCGGTCTAACTGGATATACCAACAGCTTGTCAAACTATTTCAAGACTTTACGGAAAACGACCTTTATCTATGTGTAGATTCTGACCTCATATTCAACAGGCCTATTGATATATTTAAAGACGGCAAACCAAACTTTTTTGTTAGCGATAGAGATCAACACCATGAGCCATACTTTAAATTTATGGAGCTTTATTTTGGGTTAAGCAGGCAGGTTGACCATACATTTATTAACGACTTCATGGTTTTTGATAAAAATATATGCGCAGAAATGATACCAAACAAAGATCATTTGGTTCTTGCTATTAATGCACTTATGTCTGATGACTGCCTCCTGTCAGAATTTGAGACCTATGGTAATTATATCACAAAAAACCACCCGAATCTTTATGGCTCACAGCTCACTAAAACCAAAATGTACGGAAGGTACAGTAACGAACCTTGGTCTGGAGAAGAGATAAAACAAATAGTTGACGAAAATAGAACTGAAGACGTAGACCTTTTTACAATTCATAGTTGGACATAGCATGGAAATAAATTTATTTAATTTTGAGAAGCGTGTTTTTTCACAATTTTACCAAGATGGTATTTTGGAGAAAATTTTTGAACTAATAGGTGTTACCAACAAGTATTTTGTTGAGTTTGGATCAAATGGCACAGATACAGGACGGGGTAACTCTATCTACCTAAGAAAAACTCTAGGGTTTGACGGCTTACTAATGGACGGCACAGAAAACCCAGAGGCTATTTATGATCTAAAAAATGAGTTTGTTTCCGCAGAAAACATAAATGAGCTGCTAGAAAAGTACAAGGTTCCGAGAGTATTTGATTTTTTATCCATAGATATTGATGGAGAGGATTTCTGGGTAGCTGGAAGCGTGGATTTGGAAAAATTTAAACCTAGAGTGGTATCCATAGAGTTTAATCCGGAAATCCCTCCTCCTCGCACTATAATACAAATCCACCGAAAAGATTGGGTCTGGTCTGGCGACAGCCGCTATGGTTGCAGCATAACGGCAGCAAAAGATCTATTGAACTGGATGGGGTACACTTTAGTGGCGGCGTCGGGAGTAGATGCGATTTTTATAGCCAACGAAGAGATCGAAAAGAACAGTCTACAGTTTAAATATGCTAATAATGAGTATAAAATATTTTCTAAAGCTATACAGCATTTGAAAGCTACCGACAAAACAGAAAAAGAGAACGATATGCGATGGATATTAAAACACAGCTGGTATGTGGAGGCTATTGGCGGGAAGCTTGAACACTCAGGGGATAAAGAGAGGGGTATATTTCAGAATGAGAATAGTTAATACATTTATTTCAGATGGCGGAGAGTTACCGGCATATACACAAATTTCACTAGCGCAAGCTCGCAAGACAAATCCTGACGTTACTATAGATTTTATATGTAAAGATGACCAGCCATTTTTTAAAGATATTGATGTAAACTGGGTTCCTCAGGACTCACTAAAGGATGGCACCACCCTTAAAGAATTTAACAACCTGTGCTGGTTTAAAAGACACGGAACGCCTAACACGACCCACCCTAGCCCTGAGCTGTTCTGGCATAGAACCTGTGAAAGAATATACTATCTCAGTGAGTATATAGACAAGAATAGACTGTACGATGTCTTTCACTTTGAAAATGATGTTCTTTTATATCACGACCTTGAGGGCGTTCCACAGTCTAACAGGATAAGCCTTACACCAATGTCAGTCGATCAAGTTACGTTTGCTTTTGTCCACGTTCCAATGCCTGTACTCATTGTTTATCTATGCAAGTTTTTAAACGAGGTGCTGGCTCTTGGGGAGCAGGTACTGATAAACAAGTTTGGATTTGATCACGTAAGCGAAATGTCGCTCCTGCATGTGGCTCACAAGTGTGAGATGTTTGAAGCCTTCAAGACGGTACCTGAAATTGGAGAAAAGGACTTCGTGTTTGATCCCGGCTCCTATGGCCAATACTTAGGAGGTACAAATAACGGGCATGAATCTGGGTTTACAGACCCTAAACATATGATAGGCGCGCTACTTAGAAATAATAAAATAGGGGCAGAGTTTACAGATAAGCCATATGCCATTGGGTCAGATGGAATGAAACACCCAATTTTTAATCTACATGTACATAGTAAAAACTTGGAGGGTTTTATAGATGTCTGAAATAATTAACCTTATTGAACAAAATCCGGACAGCTATGTGTATCAAGAGGCTGTCGAGATACTATCCAAGAAGCTGAAAAATGATTATTCTTTTATCTTGCAGGTATGGAATCATGAGATGCCGAAAGAAACAAAGTATCCAAAAATATTAATATCTACATCAGATGAGGCACACAATGTTCCTGACCAAACACAGGATGACTCGTATGTGCACATATTCAAGCAGTACGCACCTATGGGAACACCTACAGACCAGACATCGGTAAAGAACATAAATAGAGTTAGCCCATTGCCCTTAGGTTGCCTCGAAGGGTTTGTCAACCAAGACATCCCAATAACGAAAAGGACAAAAGACTGGTCTTGGATGGGCCAGTTTGATCCCTATACTAGGGTGAACTTTAGACAGGCTGTAGACAGATTACAGGGCGAGCGACCAAATTACAATAGTCATGTCCTGTGGTATGAGGGCTGGAATAACGGAGATGCTATAGACAGCTACTGCGATGTGATGAATGATACCAAGATAGCGTTGGTACCCATTGGCTCGGGTAGCAAAGAAAGCTTTAGATTTTTTGAAGCTATGTGCGCGGGGTGTATAGTAATAAATGTGGGGATGCCACAAACCCCAATGTATAACGCAGCTCCGGCGTTCCCAATGGACGCTGGATGGGCAGAGCTGACTAGAACAGTAGACTTCATCTTAGGAAGAGAAGAAGAGGTGTTGGAATACCATTCTAATGCCGCCAAGCTGTGGTACGAACACTTTTGTTCTCCAGAAAGGCTTGCGGAATATATGTTTAAAAGGATTGAAAAATGAAGCAGATAAAAATAGATTTTAAAAACATGTGGGGCGGCTTCTTTAAGCATGACAACATAATCACCAACACTCTGTCATTAGAATATAATGTTATTGTTGATGAAAACAATCCAGACATTATCGTTTGCCAGAGCTCTCCGCCAGATCATCAGTCTCCGTCGGCAGCAAGCCTAACGGATGGAATGAAGGGGCGAGCTAAGATTATCCACTGGCTCGTAGAGTCAATTGATAGAACGGGAGACCCAGACTACAGTAGCTGCGATTTCTCTTTTTCGTCCTGCAAGTTTGACGATAATAGAAACGTGCGAATACCACTATGGGCTATGTATGTAGACTGGTTTGGAAACCAATATGTTCAAGGAAGGAACCAAGCCTTTCTTGTTTCACCAGAGTTGTTGCTAAATCCTCCCGACTACACGGAAAAGAAAAAGTTCTGCTGTGTATTAACAAATAACGATATGGCGCTGAGAGCCGAAGTGTACCCTGAGTTCATAGGGTTCGGCGTAGAGAACGGCCTTTTGGTAGAAAGTAGAGGTCGAGCCTTTACAAATATGCCCTCTATAGGAGGAGATGAAAAAGACAAGCTAGAGTATATTAATGACTTTAAGTTTAACCTATGTTTTGATAATGGTGAGGCTGACGGGTGGATAACTGAAAAACTAATACATCCACTATCTAAAGGGGTAATACCAATATATTGGGGCTGTCCAGATGTGGGTGAAGAATTTAATGAGGACGCCTTCATTCATGCTAGAAGATTTAACAATATAGATGAACTAAACGAGGCCGTTCTTGGTATATATAATAAACCTGACCTGTTCCAAGAGATTCAGAGTCAGCCATGTTTTCCAGACAACAAAATTCCCGACTGTGCTAACCCAGAGTTCCTATTGGAGAAATTCAAAACGGTGCTAGAGCTATGAAACCAATTAAACTATGTTCAGACATTATAGACGAAAGGGATATAAACTCTCTTATCGGCTGGCTAAGAAAAATGCCTCAATTAACAAAAGGAGCTAAGACGCTAGAGTTCGAGGAAAAGTTCTCCGAATATCTAGGATGTGAACACTCCGTATATTGTAATTCTGGCTCTTCGGCAAATCTTTTAATAGTGTCCGCCCTCAAGCAGATGGGACTTCTTAGAAACTCCAAGATAGTAGTCCCACAGGTTTCTTGGTCAACAACTATCTTTCCTGCTATACAGTTTGGTTTAGAGCCGATCCTCTGTGACTGCAATATGAAAAACTTGGGGCTAGATGTTAATCATCTAAAAGAGATTATAATTAAAGAACAGCCCGCAGCGGTTATGCTCGTACATGTATTGGGTCTTGACTCCTCTATAGAAGAGATTATCAAAATATGCGACCAGAACGATATACTGGTAATTGAGGATACCTGCGAGAGCTTAGGATCTAGAACGTCCGGCAAGATGCTTGGCACGTTTGGCTTTGCTAGCTCGTTTTCGTTTTACTTTGGCCACCACATTTCAACTATTGAAGGGGGAATGGTTTGTACCGATAATAGCGATTTTGCGGACGTTGTAAAGATGATTAGAAGTCACGGCTGGGATAGAGACTTAAGTCAAGATTCTAAAGAAAAATACAGACAGAAATATGGGGTGGACGATTTTGATTCGCTGTATAAATTCTACTATGCAGGATTCAACCTGAGGGCAACCGATCTACAGGCCTTCATAGGTCTTAATCAGATACCTAAAATAAATCACATATCAAAAACACGCGAGGAAAACTATTACGCTTATTGTAATAACTTAAATCAAAAAATCTGGTTTCCAAAGCCGAAGACAACTCAAGAGGTTATATCTAACATGGGTTTTCCTCTTATCTTGGAAAACAAGCAAGAAGTTTACAGGGAGTTAAACAATAAAAAAATTGAGTGTCGCCCTCTTGTAGCTGGTAGCATGGGTCTTCAGCCAGCATGGGTCAACCTCTATGGGGAAGAGCCGATGGTCAATGCGAACATTGTGGAAAAATACGGAATGTATATTCCCAATCACCAAGACCTTAGACATAAAGACATTAAGAGAATTTGTTCTATAATCAACAGGATGGTATAAATGAAGACAAAATTTTATGTTATGCACTACAAAAAGAACGTTGAGCGGCGAGCTAGGCTAGAGCCTATTCTAGAGGAGATGGAAATTGACGCCACATGGTATACTGACTATGATAAAAATGAATTATCAGAAGCCGTCATCGACACATACTGCAATATTAATTTAGATCTCTTTAAAGAGAGAACTTTAGGTATGTATGAGGAGGTCGATTACGACGGATATAAAGGACCGACAATGGGACATATATCTTTATGTATAAAACATATAAAATGTATGGAAGACTTGGTATCTTCTGGTTATGACAACGCAGTCTTTTTGGAAGATGATGTTGTTTTTCACGGAACCAAAAAAGATATTATTGATTCTCTACATACGGCAGAAGGGGTTCCTCATGATGCTCTCTTCTTTGGTGGGGGTTTTGACCACAACCTTGTTGCCGATAGGGTTTGCGGATCTTATAGAAACCTATTACTCGTTGACCATCCCGCCACTAACTGTACATCTTCCTATGCCCTAACAAGAAGTGCGGCGGAGAAGGTTCTCGGTACATTCACCACGATATGTACTTCTATTGATTGGGAACTTAACTATCATTTTAAAGAAAACAAACTAAAGGTTTGGCACACCAATCCATATCTATGTAGCCAGTTAAGCACAGCAGGAGTGTACGGATGTACCCTATAGATGAGGTAGACGGAGAAAAGTTTAAAAATACATGTGATTTTAAATTTGGTGAAAAAATTCCAAAAAAAAGCGTGTCTTTAATGTACACAGCCTCTGATAATCATGAAGAGGTATTGGATTTTATTGTCAGGCATCCAGACAGTCAGTTTAAGCTGTTAACACATAATAGTGATGTAGAGATAAAAGAGTGTAAAGTGCCCGATAATTTAGTTGTTTGGTATGCTCAAAACCTCGGTTTTAAGCACCCTAGAGTCCGCCCTCTGCCCATTGGATTAGAGAATAACCACTGGCACCCTCAAAAAAGAAATATAATGAAAAACGCCCCACTTTTAGGCAATAGAAAGGTGCGGGCTTTTACCCAGTTTAACCCATCGACACATGAAGAGAGGCACGATTTATTGCACAAATTGCACTTAGGAACAGTTTTTGCAGACTATGGGCTATCTATAAACGGACAAAATTTTGAAAGATATGTCAATCACTTGAGAGAGTATGCTTTTTGCCTGTGCCCAAGAGGAAACGGAATAGATACACATAGAATATGGGAGGCCCTGTATCTTGGGTGTATTCCTATCGTTAAAAAATACATAACTCATGAGTGCCTAGAAGGTTTGCCTGTGTTGTTTATCGAGGACTGGAATGAAGTCACAGAGGATAGACTTAAAAAAGAATACAAGGACATGCAAACCAAAGAATATAAACTTAATAAATTGTCATTCTCTTACTGGAAGAACAAAATACTAGCATGAAAAAGATAGCGGCGATAATTGAAACACTGTCAACCTCACAAGAGTCTTATTACCTTATAAAGGCTTTTAATAAAATGAAGGAGGATACGGACTGTTCACCTATGTGTTTTTATAGCACATTAAGTGCGGCTCCAATAACACCATTTTTCGCATGTATGAATATTTCTTATTATGCTAAATTTGATGGGGTCGCGATTGCGACAAGTGTTGATTGTGCGAACATGATGATAAAGACAAAGAATAATGCCAAGAAATTCCTATACCTATGGGACTTAGAATGGTTAAGGAAGCCGATGGACTTTAACTATGTTTCATCTGTTGTAAGAAACCCGGAACTTAATATAATAACTAGAAGCTACTCCCACAAGGAGCTGTTTGAAAACTACTCTAACAAAAAAGTCGCAGGCATCGTTGATGACTGGGATATGGAGAAAATGGAGAAAATACTATGGACGTAAAAACAGTAATAGAAATGTATACAAAAAATAACCTAAGCACGAAAGCCATTGCAGATAACTTTGACACGTATCCCAATAAAATACGCAGAGTGTTAATATCTAATGGTGTTGAGTTACGCAGCAAAAGCGAGGCTCAAAAAGAGGCTTTAAAGTCTGGTAGACATTCCCACCCAACAAAGGGAAAGACTAGAACCGAAAAGGTTAAAGATAAAATTAGTATCAGTCTGGAAAAGGCGTGGGCGGACTTGCCAAAAAAAGAACGTAAACGCAGATCTGCCCTTGCTAAAGAGCAATGGGAAAACATGTCTGACCACGACAAGGAGGAGTTACGCAGTAAGGCGGCTAAAGCTTTATTGCTAACAATCAAGGAAGGTTCAAAGCCCGAAAGACTCCTTTATGAAAAAATTCACGCATCAGGCAGGGAAGTTATCCTTCATAAAAAAGACCTAATAGAAGGTACAAAATATGAAATGGACTTGTTTTTGCCCGAGCTTTCGACTATAATAGAGGTAGATGGGCCCCAACACTTTGAGCCAGTTTTTGGAGAAAAGATGTTACGGGGTTATGTAAAACACGATATAATTAAGAATGGCGTTCTTGTCAAAAGAGGCTATTGTGTAATTAGAGTAAAGTACCTATGCCCTACGTTCACCCGTTCGGTTGGTAGAAGGTTGTGGGAACTTGTTGAACCTGTTCTTCAGCAAGTAGAGAAAAAATTCCCATCTAAGAACAAAAGACTTATTGAATTGGAGATTTGTTGATATGCCAGAGCAAGTTGAAACAGAATTATTTGATGTTGATAGTATTACCGAAGATGTTTTGATTCCAGAAGAGGAAACGGATTCAGACGCAGTAGCTTACGGTAGTGAAGGTTGGAGCGATTATGTGATGTCACATTTTCAAAGGAATGAGCTGATAGACAAAAACCCTATTTGTGCTGGACTAAGACGTGTATCTGAGCTATTGCTTGGTGACGTAATTGAGTCTGGCCCCGATCAGGTTTTTCCAGCTATGGACGGAAATGGGCCCGGAAGAGCTACGGTAGTTTATAAGGTTGTTTTCAACTGGATGAACTCTGGAGAGCTAAGGGTTTTTAAGGAAGTTGCAGACGTATGGCATGGGAACACAGATGATTTATTCTGTGCACACCCTGTTGCCACAGCGAGTACGCGAGCAGAAGGAAGGGCACTTAGAAAAGCATTAAAGGTGCGATGTTTAGCTGCTGAGGAATTGGCAAGAAAAGATATTGTATCTATTGTTCAACAAAGTGTACAAAAGGATAACCCCACCGATGGGGAATGGGATGAAGGCGCTATTGTAAGCTCTTCACAAATTAATTTTATTGATAACAAGTGTAGACAACTAGATATCAATGTCATGAAGTTTGTAAATTCTGGAGAGGGCGATTATGAGTCAATTGAGATAGTGGAGAAAACCAAAGCTGCCGCAATGCTCGGAGTCCTTAACAAGTATCAAACTAAACAGCAAGTTATACCTGAAAACATACTGGGCTATAACAAGAATTGGAGATCATAAAGATGAAGGTAAACTATAATTTAAGCAAGCTGAGCGTAGAATTTGATGGTGAGACAGTACGAGACGTCTGGAAACAGATTGCTGTCTTTCAGGAAGTATTCGGCGAATCTGCCTGTGGGAAGTGTGGTTCTGAAAACCTACGTTTTGTCGTAAGAGAAAATGAAGGTAACGAGTACTACGAGCTGCGATGTATGGACTGTAATGCTAAACTTCAGTTTGGTGCAAACAAGCAGGGCGGTGGTTTATTCCCCCGAAGAAAAGATGCTGATGGCAACTGGATCGATAATGGCGGTTGGCAGAAGTGGAATCCTAAGACCAAATCCCTTGAATAAAGGGAAGCTCCGGTTAGGGCTACCTCGCTCAAGTTAATTCTTGGGCGGGGTTTTTTTGTGCATAAAAAAAAGCCCCACACGCGAGTGAAGGGCTTTATAATGGACCAAAAGGCTCAAGCTTTATAGGTACTCTAGAGATACATACAGTCCATATTGCGTCTTAGAACCGATACTAAGAGGAGATGCAGAAAGAGCAGCATACCAAGTATGTCTTTTTGCTAATCCAGTTCCGCCAAAAGTATTGGTCGTGGTTTTTGTTCCGAGATTCGGTGTTCCGCCAGCTGCGGTATCTCTGTTCGTGCTGTCGTAGTATTGCAACCATTTAGGCTGTACGGCGGCAACATCTGTATTAACAGAGTTAACAAAGTGCCCACCACTACCGGGAGAATTGAAGAGTGGAACCACTACTCCAGTACCTCCGACAGTTTCAGTGTCACCAGTTACCACACCAAGTCTAGAGTCGCCATTACCATTACCAGCCGTTGCTTCAGTCTGGGTAAAGTTCCGGAATCTAACGCCAGAAGAGTTATCGTAGTAATTTTGTGCTGCTCGCCATGTACCTGCGTCTGGCCAAGGAGCTCCCCACCAAAACATGTCTCCAGAACCATAGCAATTACTATTATAAGCAACATTATCAGAGCCGTTGCTTGACGTCCAAGCTGCCGTTGTTTTGCCATCAAAGTTAACAATTTCTGCTACTTTGGTTACAACACCAGATGCTGGGAAGTTAGTGTCTGTTCTATCGTATATTCTTAGCTGACAGTTTTGCACATTGACATCAGAAGTATGGTCAAAGTTAACGTGGAAAGTTCTGTTTCCAGAATTCATTTTAGTCAGGGGGATACCTGACCCCACTGTACTGGGCGTACCAGAGCCCGGTGTACTAAATTTTATGTTCGTGGCTGCTGGGCCTTGTGCGGTTCCAGCTGCGTTAGTTACGTATGTTGAATCTTGGAACGATCCGATTTGGACCGATGAGCCAAACGTGGCACCGTAAAATCCTAAACCAGAACCAACAATATTTTGCTGTGTTCCTATACCAAATGTGATTTCTGCCATTATAATATCTCCTTTTTTGCAATCTAAGGGCACCTATATAATGTAATACACAAAATGCCTAGTTTTAAGTTAAATTTTAAGTTATTTTCCTCCACACCCTCCGCATTTTCCTCTAGTTTGTTTGTATCTCTCCCATTTTCCTATCGGGCACTCTTCTGAGGCCCACGCAGCCTTCATTGATACCATACATCCACACTCAGAGCATCTATCTCCAGAGAGCTTATCGCAACCACTACATATCTCTAATCGAGCCCTTTTTAGGTTCTCCGGTACGTTTTGTCCACCGTCAGCTATATGTCTTGCTGCCGACGTAGCAAAGTTTTTCGCCTGCTTAAATACAGAGGGCATTTTTTGCTTCTTTGCGGGTTCTGTCGGTGGTTCCGTTCCTGTTGGTGGTTCAGGCTCGCTTAGGGTCCCGCATACTCCACATATACAGGTAGTATGACAGATTAATTCTATCGAGCATCCTTTGCATTCACGCATATTTAATTCCTTATTTATAAGTTAAAACTGTAGTCAGTAGTGGAATCGGTATAGTTTTTGTCACATTCTTTGATTGCTGAAAACCAAGAGGGAGCCGTTCCAGAATATGATATTCAAAGGGAAATTGTTTTTGGTATATCGGACTTCCAAAATCAAGGTTCCACTCTTTATTTATAGCTGCGCCATCACCATCGTAAGAAAGATTCGCTTCGTAAAATTCTACCCCTATTATAGCCGCCGACTCCATCGGTGCAGTCCCTCCAGAGAGCCCGGCTCCAGTTGTTTCAGCTAATGGATAATACTCTGTCGAAGAATCAAGATCAAAAGAGTCGTTATCTACAGACAGTTTGAAGTTATATAAGTTGACATCATGGCCCACCCCACTCAATGACTCTATAATAGTGGCCCTGCCGCCGATATGCCTTTTAACTATTACATCTCTATCTAATTGGGACTTTCCGCCCACTCCGCTATACTTTGCCCAGTTTGCTGGTCCGGGTGACTTTGGCGGCCCCCACCCGCTGGTATTCGTCCCCGCCCCGGGCCCTTTCCCATACTGAAAAACCGCAAATTCCTTTTGGGTGCTTGTTGCGAAAGATTGATCGGTCTGTGGAAATCTGTCTATACCGCTTATATATGACAGCTCTAAAAGAGCGTTATGGGCCTCGGCGTAGGTGTCATAACCTTGAAAATCCCACCTCTGCCACTCCCGCATCGTGCTCTTCGGCTCCCGATTGAAGTAACCATCGCGCCCGCCCGGCGACAATACCGGTTCTCCCATCGCATTGTAATCTGGGTCGCCTTGCATCCCGCTTGTCGCGTGGGCCTCCGGAAAGTATTTTGTATTGTTGTTACACGTCGTGCCCCGTTGGCCATCATCCCACCATCTAAATTTTGGGTTATAAATCGGATCTGTTGCGGAATTTTTACAGGCGCCCTCTTCACAACATGCTTTTATTGTTATTTTGCCAAGCTCTACAGCCCTGAGAGTCCTTTGCATCCCAACATTCCTAAACTCTTCATTGTTGTCAAATCGCCTGCCTCTATTAATTCCGCCCGTTAGTGCAGCCGGGCCGGACCTGCGATAATAATAAGAAACATTATCTAAGTTTGAGGTTCCAACCATATGAGGGTGCTCAGACCGGGTAGAAATGGACGCATCTGGAGAAACCGACTTTACAAGCAGAAAGAGTATCTCATGATGTTCGTCGATACCATAATTGCTGCGTGTAAACTGATAGTAATTACTGCCGCTGTCCTGCACCTCTAGCTTTCCACAGACTGGAAATAGTCTTACCTCCTCAAGTATACCATATACAGTGTCTTGTGTGGTCGTACAGTCGCCTTTCACCCACTTCTTGGTACTCAGATCGGGGGATGGACCACCGGTTTGGGGATTATTTGGATTTGTCCAATAGCCACAATTAGGAGGGCCTATACAATCAACCGCAGGAACAATCCGTGGCGGCTCGCTGGGGTCCCAAAAGTTGGGGATTATTCTCTCTTCCTCAGGTTCACAGCCATCTATAGTTGCTTCTTTGTTCCGAACAGTAAAAACCCCATCCGTAAGATTTACAGGAAAAAGACTATACCCGGGATTCTCATCCCAATAGGATGACTGGTCATAAAGCCGCGATTCGCTAAGATCGCCGATTATTGTATATAAAAGGTTAGGATTACTGGCGCCATTTTGAGCGTCAACAGAAATACCCTGAGGAAATTTACTTGCAAACTTAGCTATTTCGCTACCACATGATGTCCAACATCGATAGCATTGTCCCGCAAAGCTTTGTCCGTTAATGCCTATAGCTGCTTTTTTTTCCATTCATCTATATCCTGTAAATAAAATTTTAATTTGAAACCTCCACCAAAGAAATACCCGGATTGAGGTAGCTGTCTATTCTCCCAGCGTGGACCAAGATAATAGGAATTCCAAGGATTCCCACCTTGCCCGTTGGGAAACCCACCCCCCAAGCCAGCCTTCGGGTTTGTCACCCTCGCGCCGCCGCTATGCCTCATCGCTGTGCCATCTTCTTTGTGTTGGAACGCTAGGGCCTCTCGTCCCATATTATACGTTCCAATAACCCAATGAGTTTGTTTCGGAAACATCTTGTCTCTGCTGGCAAAGATATTATCATTTTCGACACCTTTCTCCCTTGAATGTTGTCCATATGTCGCACCCTGTTTTCTTTTGTCTACCAGTTCCTCCGTTGTACTAGTATACTCTTCAAAGGCGAATTCACTAGTAACAAGGGTGTTACGTACACCTTTTGGTAATGACTTAACGGGCTCTAAATTTGCAGGGTTTCCTTCGGTTAGGCTCAAATAATAACTTTCTCCAAAAACATCAAAACCGTAGGCCCTTTCAAGCCAATCGGCTCGACTATCCCACACATCAAGCGTCCAGTTATTCGTCATCTTTATATAGGTCGGGTTTTCATTTGGGTTTATCAGCTCAATCTCTGACACGTCAACCACATCTCCATCAGCACCGGCTAATGGGTTGCTAAGCCTAACCTTAGTGGGTTCGTCTCCAGCGTTTTCAGAGTCTGGCGCAGGCTCCACTATTTCGTCAATAGTGTATTCATCGGGAACTATCGCATCACCATTCGCGTCAAACTGCCCAATAGGATATAAAACCTTAACGCCCACCTCAATATCTACCATCTGTGGGCTCCCGGAAATCTCACTCCCTACACGATCTATATCAATGTCCGGATTAATAAGATCAATCCGCGTAACCCTATATTTAAATGGATTATAATAATCTTTACCCTCTTTTGTGCTCAAAGCTTTGAGGTATACCAACTGTAATTTATATGTACGTTCACACATAGTGTATTGAAGTACGTCTTCTAATAGCTCAATCTCTGATACATCAACAACCTTATCATTCATGATCCTACCACTACTAATCCTGACTTTGGTAGGCTTAAGATTTGGCCCCTGTTCTAATATTTGTTTAATGGTATATTTATCATCATCTCCCACAGGATGATATACTTCCATACCTTCTTCAATATCTATCCCAGATTCATCAGCACCCCTCTTCGTTCTGAATGACACAAAAATAATATCAATATATGGGCCGCCTTCTTCGTGTTTTCTGGGGTTCGAGAGCATATATTTTTCAAATGTTTCAACTGACTGACCGAGCTTTCCATCAACTCTAGGCCAACCCACTGGGAGTTCCACTATCTTATCTAGAGATTGATCCTCCGCCACTATACTTTGAGGCTCTTCTCTCGAAAGGCTCAGCTTGTTGTCAGTATATATAGCGCTCGGCGGAGTTACATACCACGTTTGCCAAGTGTTAAGACTGTCCCCATGTTCTGCGGCCTGTATACCTCCATAGTACGGATATGGGTTTTGGGGTTTAAAACGTGGATCAATGGTAGTATAGTCCTCAAGCTCGCTACCTGTTACCACTCTCCCCACCCCCTCAGGGCCTGCATTCGAGTATGGGTTGAACACCCTAAACTCTGTAGACTCTACACTTATTTTGTTAAACAATTTTTTATCTGCATGATAAAATTCTATTCCATCCGTATCCTCTATTGTTCCGTCTGGAGGTGGGGTGAAATCGACATCCACACCGTTGCGGAAATAATATGTACCGTGTTCATGGCTAAAAAATGGATACGTAAGACAGTAACTTAGCGAAGTATACTCGTCCATGTTGGTGCCCCACAATGTACTTGAAACGGCCCCCCCTTGGCCTGATATCTTCATACCCATTCGGAAGCTGGTGCAAGTTCCCGCGTAGGTATCAACTCCAAAATTAAATAGCCTCCGCTCGGTCTTATAGAGCGTCTCTGTAACGGTGTCAGATATTATTTTTCCATTGTGGGTTATTTTTGTAGTATGTTCTACAAAATAATCTGTAACCTGAACTGAGAAATTACTAGGTTTACCTGAATCTACAACTCCCCCGTAAGTGCCGGGCTTTAGATAGCCGTTGTTGATTAACCAATCTTTCCAAGCAAGAACCGGCTTAACAGTCGGGCATTGACCAAAAGCATCTTTCTCTGAGGGCAGACAGTCTATGCGACCAGATTGATCGACCCCTAGATTATCCCTACAGTCAACATTCATCAACACGGTTGGTGGTATATGATCTGGGCTTGGCTTTCTTTCGAAACTTGCGCGCGAGATGTTCCCAGAAATCTGTTTAGTAACTACTATATTTTGCCCATTAGCATCGCCAATCGTAGCGGTCCAACGGGCTGGTAGATGCCAGCCAACGTCTTGATCCCCAGATTTGAAATTATCCATTATCTCAGCATCTGTATCGTTTGGATTATAAAAGTCCTGACCGAAAGTCCAACAGCTGACTGCGGGCCAATCTTCTGTTTTGCCCAAAAGGTATTCACCATAATCAGACTTGGTAAGGACATACTTTATTGCTGTTAGACCTTTAAAACCCTTCTTATTCCACACGACAATGCCGTCCTCTTTTCTTAGTTCATAGGTGCTTGTTTCTGTTACGTCGATCACGAAGGGGCTACCGACTGCCGGATAGCCACCCCAAGGTAGAGGTGTAAGTTCAATCTTAGTAGGTTCACCATTTGGTCCCGTCGCCACTATGTTGGTAATGGTATATGGAAAAACGGCGTTGTAGCCCATCGATCCGTCCCAACGGCGACCACTCCAATCGAAGGGGAATCTGTGGGCTTTACTATCGCTGCCATCAACGAAATCTGTCGAGGTCATGCCAGCAATTCCGGCATCTGTTAACGTCACGGGGGTGTTTCCTGCCAGCCCCTTGGTTTCCTGCGTGATCGTTACAACCTCACCGACTGCCGAAGCGCTAAAATCGGGGTGGTCGTCAATCGCTGCTGCCAAGCTAGTTGCCGTGGCGGCGTTTGTTAAGGCAACAGCCCAAGTATTAGGTCCGGCCAAGGCTACGCTAAAATCAATATCCGTAGCTGGGGCATCTGTTGCCCGCAGAGTCACTTTGTCTCCGATAGCAAGCTCAGCAACATCAGTTATGGTGACTGTGGCTGTCGCTGGGGATTTATTGCGGGTGGAACGCCAAGCAGCACCTATTTTGTCGCCTAACTTAAGCTCATTATTTTGCAAGTGGTCATCATATTCATCGGACGTCTTCCATCCGCCACCCCCTAACTTATAATATACTTTATAGTATTGGTCACGACACCCGCTCCTCGTAGGGAGGATTTCTATTACTTTACAACAAGAGCTGCACGCTGGCCTACCCATAGTTATGCTCCTGTGCTTTTGTTGTCACAACTTACATAAACTACTCGCCACTCTTGATTAATCCTCACCGCCATTACATATATATCATAGTCAGCGGCGCCGGGATCAACAGACAAAGAGGGGTCACGGTTTGTAAGGGTTATAATTCCATATTCTCCATGTTCGTCTTCCTCGCTCCATTCCATCCCTGCGACCTTATTGGTACGCCTATATACTTTCATTGTGCCCGTAGTGTCTGGCGTATCAATAGCATCTTCAGCTGGTTCAATCTTGGTTTCGAGAATCCCCTCTACAAACTGAAGTCCGCCAGCCCAAACCTGACGCTCATCGTCCCATTTTAAATCAACAGGGCCGGTTTTCCAGCTCGCTCTATTTTCTGCGGGATTAAGTGGTTCAAAATTACCATCTGCCTTTCCGGGAACAGGATGCCCCATAACGTCATAACCCCAACCAGACAGCAGTAGTGGGCCACGCAAGCCAAATGTTCTTACCTCGTCAACATCGCTAGGAACAGTATTACCATTGAAAGATAGATGCATGTTGTTTGTTTCGCCCGTAAGGGGACTCTTACCAATTAGCCAATTAAAGTCATCCATCAGAACTGCCCCAAAATCAAGCTTAACGAATTCTTTCATTCTCGCAGGCATATTTGGATCATCCCTACTCAAAGCATATGGGTCTAAATCTCTGGAAGTAGGAGATACGTGCTGGTTATAAAAATGATCTGCTCCACCAGACGTATCGGCATCTTCATCTATATTTTCCCCCTTAGTCGGCTCCCAAATGTAAGGTAGAATGTCTGGATTGCCTTGCGGATCTTTTCCCTCGGTGGGTGCTTTTCTTATACCGACCGGAGACCATAGCTGCTCGGGAGTACATCCAAAGCTAAAATTATAACTGGGCGCATTCTTGCCGTGAAAGCTAACACCTCGACCAGAAGAAAAATGTAAAGACGCCGCATTTTTTGTAGACATAGACATAACAGTTGACCCAAGCGAATTGGAGTTAGCGCCGCCAGCGGGAAGAGCAGGAACCTGAAGTCCACTCATGAAGTTTGTATCTATGGGATTAAGGACATTGGCATGCTGCTGTAATGCATTTACAGAGCTCTTTTGATTAGTGCTAAACCGAGCGACAGTTCCCTCTTTCTGGGCCTTAATTTTATCTTTGTTTATCTTCGCTATTCGGTCAATATTATACTTAGCTATCTTACCAAAATTCCTAGTCCATGTAGAGAACTGATATTTTGTAGTAATCCCACCCGTACCAACGGAGACATCCATCTTTGTAATATATGGGCCGTTTGTGTCAAACCTATCTGCAATGTTGTATTGTGGGAATTCAGCTAAATCAACAGACCCAGACTCAGAAGCATATAAATCAGCAGTTCCAGCATAAGTTAAAGCCGCACCGGCTTTATCTAAAAGCGCTCTACTTCCAAATGTTTCAGGTTTTAACTGACTGTTTTGTTCTACCTCAGCCTTACCTATTTTAGTGCTAAACCTATACCAAGGACCCCAGCTATAGCGATTGCTCTTTTGAGGAATTGAAACCTTAAAAGGCCTAACAACCCTTGGCGAATATCTCATTGCCATCATCTCGTTTTCAAATGATGAATAGCTAGATGTGTTGTAGTATTCCGTTGTCTTATTGCCAGTATCCGGATTTTCCACCTCCAGCCAGTATTGCTCACCCTCTACATCGATACTTCCCCCCCACCCGGGAGTGTGCAGGAATGCAGCCGAGAATGCCCCGAGCCCCATCGTGGAATCTAAAGCAGCCTTTTCGCTTGCATTAGGGTCAAATTCCCATACTTGTGGGCACTCTATATGTACCATAGCACTTACATCATCATATGGATTATTATTATTCTGATGGTATGGATTATTCATCCAGTAGATCTGCTTATCAACCTTTATCTCTGACCCTACTAGTGTGGTAGATCCGGGAAGTGTATAAGGTACAGTTTTTTCTATATTCCCAAAATCTTTCATCTTGGCTGCACTTGTTCTGCCTGATGAAATAGAGGGATAATATCCGGCGCAAGCTTTTAGTGCGCCCTCATCATTATACATACTTATGTCTTTAACACGAAAATCAGGGTCCCAGCCAGCATCAGTTATTTCCCAAGCTGCTTCTGTTTCAAATGCATTCTTATATCTAATATTGTTATCATAGCCGCCCGGCTCTACGGGGAGCAATACAAAGTATGTCTTACCCCAATAGTTTGTAGCCGCATTTAAAACCGCGTCAAATATCTCTTTTTGCTGACCGCGACCCGCGCCTTCTGAAGCTGCCCCCCTCCCATCCATTAACATCCTTCTATGCCAATCTCCATTAAAGCCGGGTAAGACAGCGCCACCCGGCATCGTGTTTTGGAGAAAGGCGCTCATAGCTGCCGAAGTACCCATAGCTATTGAACCGTAAAGAGGGTTGCCCACATTGCTATACCCATAAAATCCCCCTAGCTCATGATATAATTGCCACTGCTCAAATCCCGACATTGCAGACCTAAACTCCTGAATACGAGCCTGATACACTCCACCATTACCGAGCGCCACTGGAGCGAAATCTTGATCGCCAAACCCCGTTCCTACTAGCCAGTTACCGTTAAGATCTTTTCCATATACGGGAATAAGATATTCCATACCCGCTTCCCATACGCGAGTAGCTTGATCTCCAATAATCATTTTTTGTGTAACGACATCAGCATATTCCTGACCATTATTAGCAGAAATAAGAGTATCGTTTTGTTTTGCCGCCGCAACAAGGTCTGCGACAACGCCCGGTCTGGGCTGCTCAGACTTATCTAAGTACTTAAATGATATTACCGGCCCTGTGACGTTACCATTTACATCATATTGAATTGGAACTACTCCATTTCTAATAACCTTTTTGTATTGACCCTGCGGAACACCGGGAGCAAAGCTAGTGGGGCGGGCAACGCTATACCCTGTTTGTACCTGAGTATATACAGGGTCTATGATCGTAACATAATCATGAACAATCAATTCACAGCACTCTTGAAGTATAGCATTTATACTTTTGGTGGGCCCCTTTAGCCTGAAGAAATCCGGCACAATAGTTTTTAGATTTCCAAAGTCTATGACAAATTTACTGTCGCCATAACATATGGGCCCACCTATCAGCTCTTCACCGCTAGAGTTAACTGAAGTATGTATCGCGGCTCCGTTTGGATTGTCGTAAGTATACTTAGACTGAGATATCTCCTCTATCATGGTGAGGAGACCCTTAGCCGCCAACCCTGTTTGGTTTGGGTCGTCTACGACAGGAAAGCCAGCTGAGTTATAATCAGAATAGCCAAACGTTCCTCCCCAAGTGTAGTTTTCTTTAATACCAAAGGGGTTATAAACATTGTTAAGTTGGCTAGTGAAATTCCAATCAGTAGAAGGGTAAAATGGTTTATCCCAAAATCCAGTACCCTCAAACCCACTCAATATAACCTGTACGCCATCAAGAATTTTAGATGGAGACTCAAAAGTTACGTCATACTTTCTACCACCAGTAGACTCAGAATAGTTATACCTCTGGAATATACCTACAAACTCAAACCCCTCAAAAGCAAACTGGCACACTGTGCCAACCTCTGGAAACCCATCTACAAATGTAGCTCCACCATCAAGAGAGTGCTTTATTGTAATGTTATCGTCTGGATCTTCTACGAGGGTCATCTGCATAGTGCTGGATTCCGCGCCATATCCAACCGACGACGTAAAAGATTCGACGTATACGCCGAACATTTTTAAAGGCTCTGTTAATTGTACCATGCTAATATGTCCATTCTATTGATAAAGAATATCCGCCAGTTGAGGGTGTCCAACTTTCTGACTTACTCAGCTGATACGCTCCTGTAGGTTTATACGCATTAACAGCAGCGAGAGCATCCGCAGAGGGCTTACTGCTCCTATTAGCTCTTTTCATTGTCCATTCCAAGCTTGCACTCCTTTTCCTTTCAGTGGTTGTTCCCATATTCTGAAAAATAGGGCCATCAGTTTTACCTATAATTTGTATTATGGCAACAACATTGTTTGACCGATCTTCGTTATCGTCTGAAATTTGAAGACTTTCAGTTATTGTATCATCTGACTCTAACTCATTATCATTATAGCTTAAACTATAGGTTATAACACCAGTTGTTCTATTTTTAGATACACTTTTAGACATTTCTGAGGTACTAAGAGGTGTAGCAGACGTAATAGTTGCTTGATAAAAGGTATTTGCTAACCCATAAGCCTGAGTTAAACAATTATCAAGAACGCCCTCCGCCTGTGTAATTTTATCTTCAGATCTTGTAGCAAAAGAAGATGTGTTAAGCCCCTGTATGCTACCATTAACTGTAATATTGGTTACTCCATCTTCTCCCGTATCTAACGACATATCAAAATCATGCGTGACCGCGAGTTTAGATATGTACCATGTTTCTGTAACAGAATATGAGCCGCCGGGAAGGTCTGACTGCGCCACTCGACTATGGTTGTATGCGCTATCGGTGCTTAGGTCAATAAAGTCGCTAGAGCTTTCGCCCATGTAGATTCCCTGAAAATCCGTGAACCTGTCTTGTCCTGCAACACTTTGTGTGATAGTTGTTGCGGGAGTAGTAACCAACCTACTGAGAACCCAGTCTTTAGCTTGAGCCCATCCAGAATCATTAAACGTAGTATCTGTAACTTTGTTATATCCGGCAGCACTTACTGTGTGGGTTATAGTATAAGTCTTGCTAGGAAGGTTGGTGAAATCATTACTTGCGTAATATCGCTCAGCGTTCTCAGATATATCCCAACTCTCTTCTGCACTGGCTAGACTGTACGAACTACCAGTTTTAGTAGAACTTCTTTTATGGGCGGTAAACTCAAAAGTATAATCCCCAACTTGAGTTCCGGCGGTGTCGTCATCTTGTTCACCAAAGCTTATACTTGTGAGTGTTGCGTCATTAAAATTCAAAACATTTGCGCGCCCACCATAGGCAACTATTTCCAGAGTTCCAACAGGAATATCATTTTCCATAGCTACTAGTTTAGCTATCATTGCTTCATGTAAACTATCCTGTCTGGCACCAGCATCTACCATGTCTCCACTAGCTATAATCTGACCAGTTACAGATATGCTGTATGTCATATCTATAAGGGTGCCGTCCGACGCCTCTACCCTTTCGGTAGAAACTGAATATTTAGGGAAAGGCCCCGTAGCGGCTGTACCGCCGATTGTGATTGAGTCTCCCCCAACTGGATTAAATGTAACTGCCATAAATTAACTCCTTACTCGCTATAACCTCTTATGAACAAATCTGGATCTCCACTAGGTGTCGTGTAAACCTCTGGAAGTGTAAGACTTGCTGTGTTTGTAGATATATATCCCCCTGACATATACACATTTACGCCCGATGCTGATGTAATACTGGTTAGCGTTAGGCTAGTATCTGCCTCTGCCTCTGTTCCTCCACCAACACCTTCTCTCCATACAACCAGATTCTTATTTCCAGAGCTTTGAACATAAGAAATTATATGTAGAGGTTGAGCCTCTCTTAGTATGGTGGGGTTTACCTCAATAGTTTGTGTGTTAGGCATCATTAGGGTGGCTGTGTTCTCAGCTACTCCCGACGCGGGATCTGTAATGATTGCCAAGCCTTTAGAAGCACTAACCTCTGCCGATGGAGGTGCTTCCATTCTCATGAAGGTTGTTCCGCTAGCAGGCCCATAATCCCCAGCACCAAGCCAAAGAGAAGGACTGCCCGTGATATTTCCGGTTCCATGTCCGATACCAGTAATTAAAACATCTTGCTGGCCAGATGTAGGATAAAGATCAACCTGAGCAATCCTCATATTCACGCCCATTTGAGCCATTCCTCCGCCCCCTTCTCTTCCCCCAAGAACAAATACTGAGGAAGACAAGTCCCGAGCAGTTTTGCCCTCAATACTAAGATCAGAAGCGTTGCTAGCATAAAGTGGCCCTGCCGTAACTAATGAAGACTCTGATGTAGCCGGTGTAAAGTCAGCGCTCATATAGAGGGTTTGAGGATGCTGTAATGGTGCCCTCATATATAGAGGAGCTTCTCCACTACCAATATAATTAGTTAGATGTAATGGCATCGCGACGCCAGTCCCGATTGACCCGAATGTTATACCTAAATCTCCAGTAGCCCCTCCCGAAGGAATGAGAACACTTAGGTTTAGTGAATCAGAAACGGGTGATGGGCCAGAGATATACAGCGTGCCGTTTATATCTCGCAGGTCCAAGAGTGATATCTTTTGTATTTTCTTGATTCTTCCAGCACCGTAATTGACCTCAAAATCTCGCGTCACCAATAGCTTTTCTTCACCGATAAGGGTAGCCTTCTGGACTGACACTATCTCGTGAGAAACGCTGTTTATAACATTGATGCCGGGTACATATTGCTGAATTTCGGATTCTATTTCTTCTGTTGAGAACTCAAAATCTTGAGAATATACTACATCTTGTATTTTAGACTTTGTATTTGTTATCAGTCCTGCCGATACAGAATTAACAAAAGTTCCAAACTTGCTGTCTGTACTAGAGTAAGAATTCAATAGCGAAGGCGTTCCCGCAGCGTTGATATTAAACTGATATACTGTATTAGACATTGGTTCACCCACAGATAGGTATCCAGACTTAGAATCATAATCTAAATCATAACCAAACAGTTTTGCATCATAAGCACAACTATCCACTCCTGCAATAGCAGAAGAGATTAATCCGCCACTATAAATTGCATCAACATACGACCACCCACTATCATATTTGAATATGTAAACGGCTCCATCTGGCGATGCGGCATTAACAGCAGAAAGATTATTGTTTGCAATGTATGGGTCGAGCAGTGGAGCACCAACAAAAGCGAAGTCTCCCGCAAGCTGAATTTTTGATCCAAATCCAGTTTTTGTTCCTGCTGGTATATTGTTTATATTGCTGTTGTATCCCGCAGCGTCGCGCGTCTGGTTGAATCCAAACGCTTTGTTTTCTGTTGCATAATCATCCGATTCATACCTAGCGTAAATATTGGCAAACCGCGTACTTTGTTTTCCGTAGTATAGGTCTTCACCCTTCCAAGATATAGATTCGCCCATAACCCTATTCAGAATCTTATCTACGCTGGTCGTTTTTTTCCAAGAGCTAGAAGTAAATGCTGATGTGATTTTCCACCTCTTGAAAGATTCGATGGTAACGTTAAGTCTTTTTTGAGGCTTTATTGCGCACTCATCAAAAGCATTTTTTGTTGTTGATAATCTATCGAACGCTTTTTCCTCTAATATGAATATCATATCAGAAATATACTCATTAAACTGAGCCCTTACGGAAACTGCTATTTTATTTTCTGGTGAGATCTTAACGTCTTTATAATAAAACATAACCTCACTAGCATTAGAAATGCTCAAATCTACAAGGTCTTCCTTAAACTCAGTGTATGTATATGCTAACTTGACAGAGCTTTCATCTAAAATATTAAAAATCTGCAAAGGTGGCATATTGGACACGAGGCTAGAATTCGTGCCAACCGCTAAATATGTTCCATTTGAATCTATTGCCTGCCTAGACATTTCATTGTTATAGAAAGAGGTTGTGCCCAACCCGTTATAGCTTTCTAGACTGCTTCCGACTTTAGAAATCCTTTTTACGCCATAGTCATGTGACCCGTTTGGAATAAATGCATTCCTAGATAGAGAGTTCGAGCTATTGTAAGAAATAATAGACTCTGCGTTAGAGCTATAGTCAAGCTGTGAATTTTCCCGAACGATCTGTTTTTGATGATGAAAATTATCATCTAAACTATTAGCAGTAGGAACAGCGGCTCCAGACACATAAAGATTGGGTATCTGCATTGTGTCATCACCCTCAAATGTTGGCGGTGACTGTGGGTCTATAAACGGAAGCCTGTGTGGCTGCATTAAGAACAGAGGTGCAGAGCCCGCACTAGCCTGCTCACCAATATACAGGCTTGTATTTGCTGTCTTTTCTGCAAACCCCTTTTGGTGAAGATGAAGCCCAGATGGATATGAAGCGTTATTGCTATTAAATGGTTCTGTATTAATGGTTAGGTTCATGACTCCGGACGCAGGGTCTGGTGTTCTCATGTATAGTGGCATATTTCCACTATCTGAAAGCCTACCTAAGTTTAAAGGTATATTGGCGTTATCGACATGAGTAGCGTTAAGATATAAATTCCCCTCTATGCATGGTATGCTATTATAGGAGCCATACACTCCAGACATTGCAACATTCATATTGCCACTACCTAAATGTGGCTGACCCATTGCAAGCCTCATTCCTCCACTACTATAAGGCATACCTACAGATAGCGCCACACCTTTATTTACGCCAGTTCCGCCCGGAAATTGAGCCGACATACCGCTAACTATGGTGTTACCAAATGCTGTTGGGGTAAACAGAGATGTTCCGCCACATCTAAATCCAAGCGGAACAGGAAGAGATAACCCCAGATAATTCACAGCTGGAGTAGATCCAATTTTGAGTGGCATACTATCAGAATGACTCGCGACACCGCCTATGTAAGTAGGAGCCAATCCACTAGAAACAACATGACCAGATGTTGACATATTAAAGCTTTTAGAGCTTTGGGGTGCAGAGTATATTGAGAGACTTAAGAACTCTGGTTTTTGAATATCTGAAGAGTGACTAACGTAATCCGCAACGTAATTAACGGCCCATTCACCCCAAAAATCATAACTAGCAGATTGTACTATCTGTATAGATTCACTATTTGTGCCACCAAGAACTGTACCTTCTATATCAAAAAGCGCAGGGGTTTTAGATCTTCCCATTCTTAAAAACCCTTCAGTGCCCGGCTGTGCAAATTTTGTCGGAGCATCATTTCCCTCAAGGCGCGTAAAAAAAACAGATGGTGAGTGTTGATTCTCACGGAAAGATGCACACCGAAACCTCCTTATATCTCCAAGATCATAGTCATTGTAAGCAAGCTTAACGGATGATATTTTAGCTTTATTTATAAATGAGTGCACGTTGGAGGAAATATCAAATGGCTTACTGTATGGGATATAGTTAAGTTCTTGACCCCACGTTCCTTTATTCTCGTCCCCAGCTACCCACTTCGTTCTATAGATTCCGTCAAAGTCTGAAGTTTGAGTGTTATGAGACATCAGACCTACAACTAAAGTGCTTTCAACCTGAGCCCTAGAATCAAAGCTAGCTTTGTTTACATCATCAAACGTTTGACTGTAAGACCCATCTGTATATCCATTTCCATCATTATAAAGAATAGTCTTGTTGTCGTTAGAATTCTTAATTAACGACCCATGCGCGGAAAGAGCGGACAGAGTAGGCCCATCTATGACTACTGTTGCGCGCCAACCCTGATCTCCAGCAACACTGGTTCTGCGATAAGTAGGATATTTTATTAGGGCTGCGCTATCTTGAAGTCCATCGGCGTAGAGAGGGCTGTGTGGCGAGTTAGGATTGTAAACCGAATTAGGCCCATAAGGCAGCTTGGTTCCGCCCCCCATCGCATCAGCAACTGCCGTTTGTGTTATTGTCTTTCTAGGGTCGTCTTTATAGAATGTTAAAATCGGCAAAACTTGTGCAATGTCAGAGTCATCCGCACCCTTAAGGGTGGTATTTTCTTCTACATCAATTGTAAATATTACACTTTTTAATATTCTAATTGAGTTATATTGTGATGAGCTGGTTTCTATGTTATAGAAGGCACATAGGCCGCTATGCTCATCATTTACATCATAGATATTTGCGGGGTAATCAATGCCAAGACCCTCACGATATGAGTACATATTGTTAAGGTTATATGGATTTTTTGCATTAAACTCTTCTGTGAATGAGAAATACGGAGACACCTGAGAGCTTCTGTGGTCGCTAATAAAATCATAGCTCTTAGAGGCTCCGCTATCGCTAAATACGGCATTCCCGTAAGGAGTCATCAATACCACCATCCCAGACAGAACGTCATACATATTTTTCATTAGGTATGCTATTGTTCTGCTTTCTTCTATCTTCTCTTCAAAAGTTATAGATCCTTCGGGAAAGATATTGACATAATTTGGTACAGATTCTTTTGGAATATCTAATGTGCGATATCTAGTAGTATTGCCATCTCTATTGTATTTATTCTGAATGCCGTTTGTGGGAATAAGCCCATTGGCCATATTGCTAGTAGCCGGAGTTATCTTCTGGAAGAAGTCAAAAAACCCATCCTTATTTACCTCGTATAGATATAACCTATGGGCTAGACTCTTGCCCTCAATATCAAACTCGTTAGTATAAGAAGCTCCGTGAGTAACGAGAAGTCCATTATCACATCTAAATAGATACCCAAAAGGCTGACCAAGTAATATATTCCTTTCGTCTTTGGGTAGAACCCTTGGGTCTTTCTGGTTCTCAAGAGTATAAGCAGGGTGCCTGTCTTTGGATATGGTTGCTGTGTGCATGAAACGTTCACCCACTGGCATAATAGGGGTCGTGAGAACATCGCTAGTAGGATTGATATAGTAGTGAGAGTAATTGCGATAAACGGAAACATAATCTGCCGGTTTATCATCTTCCGTTATCATTGGTACAAAACCAGCGGGAGCATAACTTTCTCTGCCATGCCCAGCGTCGAGGAGGCTCTGGAGGCTGGCCCATCCAGTTACACCGCTGTCTATCATGTAGTCGTAGCCACCCGGGCCCGCGTTCCATACCCACGTATCGAGATAATCCACATCCCCCTCGGAGGTGCCGCTATCGCCGAGCATCCCGTTATTCGCCCAGAAGCCTTTCTTCATGTGTTTTTTCTCTTCGTCGGTAAAATACTTATAGCCCGAACCCTCTACGGGTGTGTCTGGTATATAGCTGTTGTCGCCCATGCCGCCGCCCATGCCGCCGCCCATATCACCGCCCATATCGCCGTCCATTATGCTCTGGCCCGTATCCATACCCCCCGCAAAGCCCCCAGCCGCTTTATTTTCTGGAAGAAGGTAATCAACGCCGCCAATGGTGATAAACCTACTGTGTTGAGTCGGATAGTTCTGCATCCGTTTAGCTTTATATCTATGCGTTGATAGAGACTCCTCTTTAAACACTTTAATTCGACCCTCATCTGTGCCGACAAGAAGTGACCCATCTCTAAACATCATCGATGGGGGATCGCTATACCAATAGTTGTACTCATAAAAATAATTTCCTTGATATTTCTTATTTAGCCAACCAAGTCGAGGGTCTTCGGGGATAGCGTCCATCCGGGAGACTCTTAACGTGTAGTCTAACTCCTGAGTATTTACCGGCTGGTTACAATTATGTATGAAAATTGATCCATTTCTAGCCATACTGGCAAGATCTATAGCTTCTCCGCTTCCATCACTAAGAAAGTCTGTAATAAACTCATTCGTTTTGGTATGTCTGTCTATAAAGCTCTGAGTGTTTGCGTCTTCATACCCCCTCCTTTTAAGCCTATCTAATTCTTGCTGCATTGATTGCAGGGCAGCGTCCGCCGTTCTACTAATACTGGGTAAATATGGGAATACCGTATTTGCAATAGCTATTATTGGCTTATTTCCATCTGTAATATCGTCAACCTTCATACATATATTAAAGCCAAACCCGTCAGCGAATTTAAAGCCATTAGTCATGGCATTCATGGATGTTTGATAGGGGTGAAACGGAGACTCGTTAGTCCTATAATAAGGAATCACCCATTCTCGAAACAAATCAACACCCCCGTCGGAATCGCCCCACGTTTTTGAGAACTCTTCTTGATATGTAATTAGCTCAGCTACGAACTTCTGCGACTTAACAAACAATAGGTTTGTACCAGCGGAACGACTGACAGGTTCGACTCCGTCGCCACCGTCACCGCCCATACCGTCACCGCCCATACCGTCACCGCCCATACCGTCACCGCCCATACCCATGCCGCCCATCATACCGCCGTCGGGCAGATCAGCACCCGTACCCGAATCAAATCCGCCCGGATTTCCATATTCGTCTTCGTCTCCATCTATCCATGAAGGTGCCCATCTTTCGGGGTATCCAAAATTATAATGGATTTGATCAGAAGCCGTGGTGCCAAAACTGCCGGTGTTGACATTACTTCTATGGGTCTTGAAATGTTTTGGCGACCCAGTCAGTCCAGCCTTAAGGTTAGAAATCCATGCTCTAAACCAGTACAAACCTCCGACCGTTGCGAACACATCCATCAGGCGCCTTGTAAAAACGGAAGTTGAGGAAACGTGACCATTTCTTGTTCCCGCATTAATCTCCTCAGGGGTTTCTATTGCCTGAATAGCAGAGTCAGCACTATTCATGCTTACCTTGTAAAGCCAAACCTTCCCATATCCTTTGCTAAGTGGCGGAACGGATTGATACCCAAAGGGAGAAACAATAGTTGTGGTTATACCCTTCTTCGCGCTTTTTATATCATCCTCGAACCCGCCGTAAGAATAGTTTCCTATGTTGTTCCAGTCGATAGATTGATCATATTTACCAGTCTCATGATTTATAAATATCGTGGCTAGCCCCTTCGTTGTGGGATCTAGACCGAAGTCAATAGCTGCTTGTAGACCTATACCTCGTTTTATATATCCGTTAATTTTGCCCTCCTCATCGTAAGTCGGAACGTTAACTACAGGGCTCATGCCAGTAACAGTCTGAATCTCCCCAAAATAAGTCATTCCACTATCTGCATTGGCTATATTCCCCAGCTCGCTAATAGCAAGCCAGTAATAATCTGTGCCGGGCTGTTTTATAATATCTATTGCCTGACCAAACCTATATCCCCACGCCATTAAATGCATAGCATTGCGAATATCGCTGACTCTTTCTATATCGTCCTCCATTGCGCCATCATATCCACCCCCATAATCAGATATTGGCGCTATGCCCATCGCGTTTATATAGGGTGTAGTCCCGCGAGATATCACACCATCTCCGTTGAGGCCGTGAGGGGAAAACAATGTTTGCTTATATCTCCAAACCCCAACTGCGCCTTTGTTCGAACCAGCGGTGCTCCACGGCATTGCGGTGCGAGAGTTAGGGTCGTCCGGCTGAAAAGCCCATAGTAGCCCATCGGTACCCCTAAGAGACGAGGTCTCTGTTTCCATTGTTAAGTTTTCATCATCATATATATAATACTGATTATCCACAGGGATATCATATTTCTCTGTTTCAGAATTATACAAATCAGGAAGTCGTTTAACGTACTTAATTCCGTTAATAGGATGGGGGTGATCTTTTTTAGTTTCGTTTACCCCAGAAACAATTTTAATTCTATCGTAGTCATTCAGCAGATGAATATCAAACTCACCATCTCCAGTTGGTCCTGTTACCGTAATCTTATTCCCGTCAACAGCTGTTATAGTCCCGCTACGCCGCTCAAAAATATCCACTCTTCCGCACTGGGTCTTCTGTCCGTATTGGTAGTAGTAACCTGACAGCGGGACCGGAACCTTATAATAGTAAGTCACGTAATCGGCGGAGCACTCATCTACCCATATCAAGTTAGCATTAGACATGCTCTTGAGGCTTAACAGTGTTGCGTCATCAGGTGTTGAACCGTGTGTAAAATCAACCACAAGCCCCTGAAGAACGTCAATAATTTCGCCCTTTTTGTTCTTTACCTGACTGAAGAATATTGCGCTGTCTTTATTCTCTAGTGCGTCTGCGGGCATTGTCGGACCTGCGCAACCTTGAACCCCCTCGTTAACCTTCTTCGGGATATCATCATCGGATACAAACGGATCATATACAATCGTATCATCCACACCACAACGCCCTACTCCTGTTTCAAGATCAGACCCCCCCTCATAAGCAGGAGGCAGGCTGCCGCACCCTGCCGCTGCACATTCCCCCGGAGAGGTTATTGTCCATCCCGGCTCCTCTTCGGACATATTCCAAGTCCAAGTATCCCCTACTAAACCATCAGCGCATGGCCCAGTACTTCCACTCTCAGTAGTCGGACCTATCCCCAAAGCATCAGCAACATCTCCAATAGGTTGAATACTATATCCAGCATTTATGCCAGCATTAGTGCCCGGTATCTCGTTGCTACCAGTAAACTCCGTTAAGTTTCTAGCTGCGGTTCCAAGGTCCGGAATGACCAACCCGCTATTAAGATCAACACTTCTAAAAGCTTCAACCTTTTCGCCAGTCTTTTCATATGTAACTTTTATAATGACATGCCCGCCTTCTAGTTCCTGATTAACAGTATAAACTGATTGGCTATGCTCTTTATAGGCAACGATAGCTATATCATCAAGAATCTTTATGTCGCTTGGGGAGTACTGGCCATTCTCATACTCGAAAGGCATATTGGTGGCGTTGCCGTATGTTCTGAACACTTCCCTATATCTATATGGGCTATCAAAGAATCCCGCTTTGACCTCGTTACCACTATTGTTATAAGACGTAACTTTGGCGTCAAAGTTTGTAAACTGCTGAATTCCGCCGGGAGCTTCCATAAAAAGATCCGCACCCCTGTTACGCTGGTATACACCAGCATCGTCGGTCTGATCATTCTGTATATGTAGTGATTTTGTTGCCATTATGTTCTGTTCTCGTTGTTCCTGTCTCGCTCTGCAAAAGCTTGGTCTATCTTCGCGTCTACGTCATCAACAACCTCTTCAACTACGGCGTTAATTATCTTTTTGACTGCCCTCTTTGAGAAGCCCGGAATGTTTACGCTTCCATTAATGTTAATATTATGGGTTATGTTCATGTCTGCCATACTATTAATTGTATTGCTTAGCAGGTTAGAAAGCCCACTAAATAAGCTAAAAGCTTGAGTAAAGGCAGATAAAGAGTCACTAATTGAAGAAACAATATCTCCGACCCCCGCAAAGAGGTTTCCGCCACCCGATGTTGCCAAGTCTCCATTTTTAAGGTATTGTACACCTCTTGACCTTGATGTAGGAGAGGCACCATTATTAAGGCTTCTCATAAAGCCTACGCCATACTTATCAACAGCGCTTTTCTTCATTACAAATTCGCCGGGAGTTAACATTGCGGGAACAGTGTCGGTTCCTCTAGCCATACCTCCCGTGGCCATAAACTGAGGGGGTCCCGCCGGATTAAAAGGTCTCATCATTGCTGGTATGGCGCCTGCCAATATACCGAAATTCCCCCGCGTCCGCTTCAGCATTCGTCGATTTTGTTTCTTTAGGTCTGTATGCTCTGTGTCCATCTCCTGTCTGAGGGTGCCAAGCTGAGCCAAAAATTCACCTGTTAGACGACCAACAATACCCTCACCAAGATCTTCGGGGAGGTCTATTCGCTGATTGAGTATGGCGGAGAGTCCCGACTGGATTTGGGCGGAAAGTGCCGAATCAGCTTCACTCATTGTGTTAAAACTATTTAATAGGTCTTCCTGATTAGTGGTTTTATTGTCCACATTGGTTATCATGCCCGCTATCTTCTTAACGGTGTTGGAGGTTGTTTTCGTGTTGCTTAACACTCTATCGATACGCAAGTCTTCTTGTGGGCCAAACTGTGAAACACTACCACTAGCAACACCACCTTCGTGCATATATCCTCCAGAACCTCCTCTGCCTTCATTAATAGCAGCCATAAAGCCTATGCCGTACTTGTCTACGGCGGATTTTTTCATAACAAACTCGCCGGGTGTTAGCATCGCGGGAACGGTGTCAGTTCCTCTTGGAGACCAGTCTATTCCTACTGGGCCACCTGTTGCGAATGCTTGGCCTTGTGCGTTTTGTTGGGGAATCTGCTGGGGTTGGTTTGGCTGTTGGTTTGGTCGTTGATTTGGTTGATTTCTTTGTGCGGGTTTCAGCCAGTCTGGATAATTTTTGACATCGCCACCAAACAGGCCAGATCTAGCCCACATTCCGTTATTTTGCTCCTCAGCCATTCGCATTGCTGTTCGTGCATTTCCCTGCATCTTTTTAAGAGCTGTGTTTACCTTTTTAAAATTCCAAAACAGGCCAATCATCTTCTCTGCTTCTCTATCTGGGAGTCCGTCTTTACCATACCAACTGGATACATCCTCCAGCGTTGACCAACGCGCTAGAGCATCCCTACTCGCCCCACCTATTCCTCCGCCAAGGTCTGCCATTTTCTGTGGATTAAACCCAACACCTCCATCCGTAGAAGCTGACGTAATATAGCCCTGTCCTGCCATACCCAAAATCTCGTTACTGAGTTCCTTAAAGAACGGGAACATTGCATCAAAATGATCTTTATTACGCTTGATATCTGTTATGGCGAAGATTCGCCTTGGGTTGCCCGTTTTTTCATCAATGACACCCTCCTCTCCGCGTAATCCTGAGTATGCTGGCATTCGATATATACCTTTTGGTGCTTTGTCGCGACCCGGATATTCTCCAAGAGCCGTCAGTAAAGCCTGTGCTTTTTGAGCATCACCGCCATAGAAAACATCTAGATTTGGCACGACCCTACCTTCAACCTCTTCCACAGCGGCGGCTTCTTGTGCTGCTGCGTCGGCGGCAGCGGCTTCTTGTTGTTGTTTGATGACACCCAAAAGAGGTGCTCCCCAAACATCATTTCCTCCCTCTATCTTATTAAAAAGCTCTGAAATCTTTGTTGCGAGAAATTCCGCCGACTGACCTTTATTTTCAGCGTCGCTATTCTTCCAAAGGTTTGTGAACTCTGCGCCCCAACCGTTAGTTATGTTGTTAGCTGCGGCGAGTCTCCCCGTGGCATTCGCCTGCATGTCCATAAGATTCTGTAGTAGTCCGCGATTTAACACTGGCTCATGCTGAAGACTCCAAGGAATGTATCCAACTTTTCCCTTAAAGGCCTTTGCTACCTCAGTGTCTCCAAAAGGCCCGCCAGTAAACCCAGATTTTGCAGCCGTATCTAGCTCAAAGTTTGGCATTGCGGATATCGCACCATCAACTTTGAGCATAGCCTGTGCGTTGGGTGTACCCGACCAGTTACCATATGCGGCATTTGTAAGTGCGTTGGCTATGTTGCCCATTTGAAATTCTGCGGTCGCCGCGTTTGGGTCTGTATAAAACTCTTTAAGCTGACCCTGCATTGCTTCGTTAAATAAATTGTCGTGCAAAAAGCTACCATAAGCAGAAGATGCGGACTTCATAGCTCCCCCAGCAAGCTGATCTATAACGAAGAGCGGCATTTTCACATCATTAAATTCCCCACTCTTAAGCAAAGCGCGGTAGTACTCTTCGTTTTGTTCTACAGACTTGGTCCCCCTAAAACGAGAACCACTCAACCATTGAAACTGTTGCTTGCCCGGATTACCCATAAGGGTTCCGGCGGTTGCTCGGTTTGGAATTATTAATCCACGTTCTTCGCTAGGAGGATAGGGTAGTCCATAATTTATACCGGCTACACTAGTCCCTCCATATAGATCTGAAGAATGTGATTTCCATGGCCATGTAGAATTTTCGGTATATTGCTTAAATATATTTGCCATCGCTGGGCCCGTGCGTTCCACATTTTTAACATTATCGAGATCTTTATAGCCCAAGTCGCCTGTTCCACCATCCTTATACCAGTCCCTAATCTGCCCAGAACCCATTACGCTTTGAATAAGGCCACCTGAAATATCCCCCTGAATCGTATCGTCGTCTGTACTTGAAGAGGTCACAAGAGCCGTTAGCGTATTACGAGTCCCAGTATTTTCGTCAATATCCCACCAGTCATAAGCGAGCGTGTTTTTATTGTTTCCTATGCGGCCACCATTCGGATATGTTTTATTGTAAAAGAATCTATGGGCTTGGATAGCTCTAGCAGCATCTTTTCCCTCATATTTTTGTAACATAAGGTTTGCCATCAGAAGGGGGTCATTGATTGCACCAAGAGGGGTTGCCAGCAGACTCCACGCCTTAATCCCCTGCTTCGCCTTATCGTTTAGCGCAGCCCTAGCTAAGGCACCGTTTTGTAGAAAAACAGCACCGCCAGCCCCAGTATCCATTTCAAAATTTTTCCAATTCGCTCCGCCCATCGGCCAGCCCGTATCGGCCTCTATTATTTTTTTACCATCAATCGCAGGATTAAGCTCTGCAAAATTTAACTTATCGATACTGTTAATACTATTAGTTATACCGTTTAAAATAGTGTCTTGGATCTTCTGTAATTCTGGCGATATCTGAACACCTTTATTGAGTTGTTCTTGGTTAAAATTCGTCCAACTCGTAACAGGACCACCCGCCTGCCTATAGATAGGCTTCTTGCCACTATTCATAGAACTTAGGGTTGATAACCCAATACTATCCACGGCGCTCTTCTGCATAACAAACTCACCCGGAGTAAGCATGGCGGGAACAGTATCTGTGCCTCGCGGCTGGAACATATTTTTACTGCTCGATGTATATCTTGCTGCTTTTGTTGTTCCACCCTCTGCGAATCTCTGAATTAACCCTCCATGCATAGGCCCTTGTATCTGCATCTGCTGCATCGCACCTTGTGCCGCATTACCAGCATTCGCTTGCGCAGCCTCTAGGGTTGCAATGAGTCTCTCAATTCCCACCAACAAGTCGTCAATCTTATCTGCTTGATGATCAGCGAGAGCCGTCGCCGCCGCAACCTCTTCGGCATTAAGAGCTTTTAGGTCATCTATAAGTTTCTCTTCTTTTGTTGTTTTATCAAATATTCTCTGCATCTCTTCCGCAGTAAGCGGCCTACCAGTAGCTCTAATCTTAAGCTGGTTAGCCATCTGCATCTCTAGCATCTTCTTGATTTCTCCACCCGTTTGACCTTGTGGCCCAATCGCTATATCCTCAAGGGTTCCTAATAACCCTCCAACAGCAGACCTCATCTCGTCCGGAATACTATTCAAGCTCCCAGTCTCCATCACCCTCTGGAGAGCCATGAAATTCCTATCCATATCCTTCCGGCCCTGATTACTAGCAAAGGTAAACTCGGAGATTAAACCTCTTATTGTCTCCCGTTTTCCCTTTTCTTTATCTATCTCGCCCATAATGGCGGCGGCCAACTTAGACTGATCTGAAAGTTTCTTAAGGTTCTCCGTAAGAGCGTTGGTCTCAGATGCTAGGTTTTTTTGTTCGTTTTGTAGATTGGTTATTGTTTCTGCGTCTTGACCGCCCTCAGCCTCTGCCTTAACTCTATTGGCCAGCTCCCTAGCCTTCTGTCTGTTTCTTTCTAGCTGTATTTGCGTAGCGCCGACTCCACCTCCAACAAGACCTCTTGCCTGTAATGGCGCTCTTCTTTTAGCTTCTTCTGCCGCCCTAACATCTCCCACGGTCATGTCTCTTCCTTGAGCCTTAGCTAGGCGCTCTGCTCCCTTTAGCTGGACGCTAATTACATTACTAATAGCCTTAGCATATAGTTCATTGAGCTTTACTACCTCACCACCAAATTTAAACAGAGCACCAACATAATCATTCTGTGCTTTGGCTAGTTCCGCAAGCACCTTTATCTGCTCTTCATTGGCGCCATTTATTTTATTCATGATTTCTTCAATCTCGCCCGGCTGAAGCCCATCCTCTAGCATATTCATAATTTCTGTTCTTATGTCAGCGTCAAGTCCAGACAGATCAATACCCTGATCTCTCATGAATTCATCAAACCTTAAATTTGCTGCGCTCTCCTCAAGTGCTCCACTAAATGCCTCCATCCCCTTTTCGGTCAATACTTTTCGTATTTTTTCGTTATCTTTCATTTTTTGAATAAGAGCGACTGTCTCCCCCTCTAGTCCAAATTGGCCAGCCGTAGCCATTGCTGCTTGTTCAGCCTCGGGAGAAACATTTCCAGAGGCTAAGGTGGAAATTAGTTTATCGTTAACTGATTTAAACTGTTTTATACTGCCGGTAAGGGCCCCAAATTCCATATCTGCCATGCTCATCGCGCCGCTCAGCCCAACCATGGCAACCTCAAACGTGCTTAACGCTAAAGCAGATCGATATGCCTGTTTTGCGAGAGCTATGTCCGCAGCGAGCTTTTCTGCCGCAGCCTTTTTCGCTTTTGCCTCAGCTTCTAACCTGTCCCGCATTGATTTTTCTTGAGCGGCTGACGCTTTCTTAGCTGTATCAGCGGATTGCGCATCTATAAGCTCTTTTTCCCTCGCCATCACCTGAAGGCGCTGAGCCCGAGACATTTCTGCGTCTGTCATGCCAGCAAGCCCCAGCTGCTGTTTAGCTGCTTGTTTTTGGAGTCCGCTCATCATCATCTGGAGTCGCGTAGCCATCTCGACGGCAGCTCCGTACTTTTTAAGCTGACCCTGTATTGCGGCGCTATCCATCGCGTCTTTGGCAGATTTACCACCTTTAATCATTTCGTCTACAGCACTATTCATGCCGTTCTTCATGTCGGAAGCCATTTTAAACCATGCCTGACTTAACTCCTTCATTGCATCAACCCCACCATCCTTGACGGCCTCAAAGACGTCTGAGTCCATCATCTCACCCCTGAACTCCTGATCCATACCAGCTTCCATCCCCTGAAAAGACGCCATAGCTCCGGCGGCTTGGAGAGAAGAAGCATAGAAGTCGTCAAAAGCCTGTCCTTGTCTCTCCATTAACGCAACGCCGCTAAGCTGCTCAAGTTCCATAGCTTGGTTTGCCGCAGTAAGTCCGTTCAGAGCTGTGGCGGCATGGAACGTTGATGCTACTAAAGCGTCAGTAGACGCCCCTATCGCCTCCTCGGCCGTTGCAAACGCCGCCCCTATTTCCGCCCCAGCAGCTCCAGCCGCCCCAATAAAAATGGCTGCCGCAGCCGCCCAAGCCAGACCACCCGTGGCAACCCCCGCGATAAATAGGGCAATCGCAGAGACGACAACTACAATAGCCGCTGCCGTCATCGCTAAGAAACCACTGAATGTAGCCCCAGCGGCTTCTGCCTCTTTCTGAAGGGCAGCTCTAACTTTAGCCTGAGCGTCTGCGAGATTCGTACCTGCGCCACCCTCCTGCAACCCTTTTATAGAATCTTGATATTCCTCGGTTAGCTTTTTCGCCTGTTCACCAAGCGCCTTACTTCTCATTATAACATAAGTGGCGGCTATCGCCATACCTGCCATAACTCCGCCTGCCAGCATGGCGGCACTGGCTTTCATTGCATCTGCCTTCGCCGCATCGGCGGCAGCAACGGTTTTGAGTCTATCGGCTATGGTAGCAGCACCACCGGCAACCGTTTTCTGTGCATCTATCGCGGCTGCGGAGAATCCGGCACCTGTCTCCTGCATTTTCGCTAAAGTCGCCGCTTCAGATGCCGCAACTTCAACAGCTGTCGCCGCAGTCTGTGCGGAAAGTGCCGCAGCGGCTGTGGTCGAAGATCCAGTCAGTACAAACAGGCCCGCTAGTATAGGAGAAAAGGACATTGCAACCATCCCCAACATCATACCAATCATGGTAAGATCTGTCACGAAAGTTTTTGTTTTGTCGTTCAGCCCGTCCATGCTCTGGGCAACCATCCCCGCCGCCATGCCCGCCATCATTAGGTTGTTCCCCATTTGGCCACCACCACCACCACCACCACCCATCATCATGCCTCCGGCGGCTGCGCCACCACTAGCGCCAGTCTTTTTCATTTGGGTGGAGGCTTGCGCTGCGGCAGTTTCCAACTCTAGTATTCTAGCTTGGGCCTTTGCTAGTTCAGCCTTTAGCTCGGCTAATTCCTGAGCTGTGGCTGCGGAATTAATAGTTATATTATTTATACTACCTTTACCCGAATTAAGGGACGCAACCATATTAGCCATCGCCCGCTGAAGGCTAGCACCAATGATTGCAATATTGCTCATAATTTTGGCTGCCCTAGACATGTTCGCGGCTAGCTGAGTCATGGGCCCCTGTAGTGCCGCACCGCCCGCTCCTGCCGCAACTCCTGCACCGCTTGCAGCTATTGTTCCCGCCTGATTCTGCATGGCGACAGAAAGTTGCCGCACAGCCCCCGCAAGTGGCGTAAAGATCTGATAAAAGTTGTTCAGGTAACCAGAAACCCTAATAAGTGCCTGCTCGACAGTGGCAATAGGTGGTTTCAATATGTCAAAATCATCACCCTTTTCTATAAGCTTCTTGCCGAGATCGTTCATAACGGTAACTAGATCAGTATTGGCTTTCTTTAAAATATCAAAATATTTGAGCTTAAGCATTAGCTCTTTACCAAACTTCTTAAATTCTCCATCAAGCAATGACAGTGATGTTTTGAGTGGTGCCATTGCTCCTGTCATAGTGGTGTTCATTATGTTGTCAACAGCGCTAATTCCCTTGGAAGCATCTGCCATAGCTGCTGTGAAAGGGGCTAATGATGCCGTAAGGGCTTCTATCATTATATTGTCTATAGAGCCTATTCCTTTGGCGGCGTCTGCTAGGCCAGTTCCGAGCTGAACTGCTCCATCATCCAACAGGTTCAAAATCGTTGCGGGCAAACCTATAAATGCCTGACCCGCCTGACTGAGTTCCGGCCCAAGTACATTTGCACCCTGAACCAGCTTTTCAGACGCTGAATTTGCGCCCAATGTAATAGATTCGCCAGCTCTTATCAGCTGTCCAACAAGATCCCCTATACTTTTAGCAAGTTGTGTAAAGCCTTTAGACGCGCTTTCTATGCCGGGAATAGTTCCTATAGACGCGCCTCCACCGGGCACTCCATTCCCGTAAAACCCTCTTGTCCCAGTAACAATACCACCGGCGGCATATCCATTAACACCATTAGATTGATTCATTCTATGAAGGTTGGAATAACCTATACCCTGAGCGGCGGATTTTTTCATTACAAACTCACCGGGTGTGAGCATTGCGGGAACAGTGTCTGTGCCTTTTGGTTTACCTCCTTTGGCGAAGCCTACACGCTTTAAATCTATTCCCGTTGTTCTTTGTCCTACTTTGCTTTGTTCGCCTATAAATGTTTTTAGTTTTGTTGGAATTTGGGATAGCTTTCCAAAAGAAGATTTGACTTCGGCCATTTTCATTTGGTTAGCCTGCGAACCAAACAATTTCACTAACTCAGGTCTTGCTGAGCTTACAGACTCTCTTGGTAAGTCAAAACTAGCTCTCTCTCCCGCAGGTGTTGCACCCGACATAGCATCAATAACACCCTCAAACAAAAACCCGACCATCGAGGAAACTGCTTGCTCATCTTTCGAGGTGGTTGTCGCAGCTCGTTGTGCTGCACCCCTACTGAGTGTTAGTCCCATATTCTTAACGGTTGCACCCGCGTCACTAGACTGTAATCTTGATATTGTCTCTTCAACAGAGTCTTTTAGTCCTTGCGCAGCACTAGCTTGCAGATCGCTGTCTACTTGGGACCTCACACCACTTTCTACAATAGAAGCAATAGGGTATGACGAAGCCTGCATGGTTGCATTAGTCGTAACGCCTGATCTCTGTGCCTGAGCTACATCATCAATGGTAGATCCCGGCACTTTTGCCATAATGCCCTTGGCAAATATTTGAAAATCCTTAGCTGTCATTTTGGTAAGAGGGATGCTGCCTAAAGGCTTGTCACTTGTTATTTCTTTAACCTGCTTAGTTGATGCGTCAAGAGAAAAACCACCCGGAACCGTGCCTGTAGATAGGCCATAAGTTGCATTCGCTTTACCAATAGCAGCTAAAACTTTGGCGTCCTCAGATGTCTCTTTAGATGCCAATTCTGACGTACCTAACAATCGCGCTTTATCTTCCGGCGTCAAGGCTTTATCAAAAGTTTTTTTGTTTGGCTTAAAACCATAATTATTTCGTCTCCCAGTAACAATACCACCCGCAGCATAGCCATTATTCATCTGTGCTATATTGTTCGCGCCAATTTTCTTGACTGCGGATTTGCGCATAACGAACTCACCGGGCTCTAACATCGCCGGAACTGTATCTCTATTTCCTCGACCGGGAACCATACCACCACCAGCGAAGCCGTGTATTTTACCACCCGCATTTGCGCTAATACCGGCAAATTTACCAAACGCCGGAATTGCAATTTGACCTAACTTAAATGCCGCCAGAGCAGTCAACATAGGAAGCAATGGCTCAAGGGCATCAACAATTCTCAATATGGCTTCAGCCATTTTAATTGCCGATGTGGCTAGGGTTTGAAATGTATCACTATCAGCCAAAGAACGAACAGTGGCATCAAACTTTTCTTTCAGCTGTGCAAACTGGTTGCCAAGACCCTGTTGAGCAATACCTGCATCTCTAGCGGTAGAACCCATCGCGTTATTCGCTACCGCTAAGGCCTCAGTAGACGTGGTATACTGTTTAATAAGAGGGATAACCTTACCAATTTGACGGAATCCACCAAGCTGTTCTACAATCTCATTAAATCTAAAGTCTCTCGGATCAAGAGCTTGTAATCCGGCAGAGAGTCTCGCTATAGCCTGCATTGGGCCAACAAATTTGCCCTCAGTATCCTGAAGAACAATACCTAGCTCTCTAAGGCTATCAATAGTTTCAGACCTCTGGATACGAGTAAAGATAGTTCTAAAACCAGTAGCAATAGTATCAGCGGTTTCACGGGTTGTCGCACGAACAGATGTAAACAAGGCAATCAATTCATTTAGCTTACCACCGGCAGCCTCGAATACACCACCAGTCCTTCTGACCACAGAGATAAGGTCGGCAGACTCGACAGCAAAACTCTTAGAGACTGCGTTAATGGAGTCCATAGCCATTTCTAAGAACTGAACTTCTCCGCCCGCCGCCCGAACTTCTTTTCTAAACTGACTAAGAATAGCTATAGCGCCTTCTGTCGTGTCTTTAATGTTATCAAACGTAGCAGCTAAATCAGTCTGAGCTAAAACCTTCAACGCCCCAGTTACCTTGTCGGCAGCAAAACCTGCCTGAGATAAAGTTCTCGCAGCATTTAATAATTCTTCGGAGGATACACCTAGATTACCAGACAGTCTTGTTACCTCATTACTGAGATCCCTAAGTGACCGCACTGATTTACCAGTAACCTGAGAAATTTTCAACATCTCTTTCTCAAACTCGATAGCCCTACCAACAGCAGAACCTAGAGCTCTAGTCAAGGCTAAGAAGAAACCCGTAGCCAACGTAATAGAGGCGAACCTTCTAGCCGCCGCCCCTAATGCAGAACCCAAACTGTTTGCCGAACCGGCAGCAGTATTTAGATTTTTGGAAGTAACCTTTGCACTTACTCCAACCCTCTGAACAGCCTGATTTGCTTGGTTAAGAGATTTGGCATTAACAACAGGGTTAATCTGCATCTGTATACCCTGAAGCTGCTGATTAACCTGCCTAACTATTTGAGGAACGTTTGTAGGAGGCGCCAAGCTCAACTGCGCTGTTAAATTGAATTTTGACATATTCTCCTCTCATGCTCTGTTTGATATAAAAAAAGGGGCAGCTCGAAATACATATATGTATCGTTTGCTACCCCTTTAAGACTGTCCACGTTTATATACACAAAATTATGTAACTTCTTCAGTCTTTTTTGGTCTACCACGCTTTTTTGATGTGGTTTCTTCGCCCTCAGCTGTCTCAGCCTCTTCTTCATTGGTTTCGGCTTCTTCCGCAGCTTTTTCCGCCTCTTCTGCGCTAATAGGCACAGGGATAGGTTTGCCAGAATCATCCAAGAATGGAACAAAGTCATCTACAACAGGATTACCATCTTCATCAATTTCAACTCCGTCTTTATTAACGAAATATCTATCTTCTTCATCCTGCTTTTGATAACCTTCTTCTGTGCGATAAGCAACAAATCGCATACCTTCTGTTTCGATCAGGTGTTCTTTGCCTGTTTCCTGATCTAGAAAAATTGCATGCCCGTCAGAATTAATCAGCTCATTTTCTTTATTAGCAAAGTTATAATTCTTGAGGAATTTGTTTTCTTCAAGAGTATTATCATAATTAGGATCTAACTCATAAATCAAAGAAGCTAACTCACTAGCGGCTTCAATGGCCCAAGGCTCGTCACCCTTTTTATCATACTGAGCCAAGTCTTCAAACACTGGCGTAATCTTATCTGTATCCAAAACACAGAGTGTTACTAGAGCATTAAAGCGAGCATTGTCAGATTGGCCCTCAACGGTATTAGAGTCCAACAAAGTTCTCTCCGCGATTAGAGTTCTAAATTTAGCGCGCGTCTTTCTCAAGTCAAGCGCAATCTGTTTAGCATCTTCAAGAGGGATACCACCCTTTTTGAGCTTGCCTTCTTCTTTTGCTACTGCCGCAAGAAGTTTCTTTTCTTCAGAATCTTTAGCATCATCCCAAAGCCCCTGAGACCTCATGTATTCGCCAAGCTTTTTCTTAAGAATAGCTCCGCCTTCTAACGCTTCGCGAAAAGCCTTATTATACTCAATCTGAGAATCCTTGTACTCTGCCGTAGAAGGTCTTTTAACCCAGACAGTAACGTCTTTATCGTTCTTGTCTTTAGCGTTAACCTCTACAAAATCTTTATCCTTCTTATCACTCATTATCTTCTCCTTTTTCTACTACTGGTAAATTAATTGTATGTCTGTTCCAAGAAATGTCGTACTGTGTCATTTCCGCCTCTAGGTTTCTCATTTGGGTATTTCCCCGATCTAGAATTTGTGAGCGAGCATCTTCAAAAATAGTTTTAAGTTGAACTTGCTCATTAGTTAATTCTTCATCGGACTCCCACAAAAAACCAAAGCTTTTCTCTATCGTATCCAAAGCACCGATCATAGTTGTCTGTATTTTTTTCTTAGCTATTTTATACAGCCTATCCTTCGATAGCTCTTTATACTTTTCCTGTCTCTTGCCCTTTAGGTCAAGGGACTGCTTCAGTAAAGCATTGTAATCATCCATTTTTCATTCCTTTATCTCCTATTTTTAAGTGATTGACTAAACTGTTGTTGTCTTTGTATTCCTATATCTTGTTTAACGTCTGCAAGCTCTTGGAACTTCATCATGTCCTCTTGCCCGTCTATTTGTGCTTGTCTCTGATGTACTGTGCTTCTGGCCATCCCATCGTTGAGATCGTATACTTCTTGGGCGTCTTCTTTGTCTTGAGCCATAACAAACACCTCTCCAGAGTTCTTAATCTTATCATTCGAGATCATCCCATCAACTTGGTTTTGTTTCTTCTGCTTGTCTTGTTTTTTCTTCTGATCTATGAACCATCCATCAAGACAAATATCATCCGCTATTATCTCCTCTATGGGAGCTTCCGGACTTTCCGCCACGTTATCATACATTCTAGCGTACATGCAAAGTCTAGCCTGCTCTTGCGTAATCCTAGAAAAGGGCACCCCAAATATTTCTGTTCCTTTGCCCGCGCCCCACATTCCTCGCCAAGTGTCAGATCTAGCAACAGACCTATACATCCCTTGTGAAATAGCACTAGAGGCTCTATAGTTCGTAGCGCTAGGGACAGAGGCTTCTTTCCAACTATAGGAAGAACCATCAGGAAATCTTGTTGTCTTCTCAATAAGCCATTGGTTTCTAGTTAGCTCTGCGCATCCCGCGCATGTTACATGGTCTAGAGAATTCTTTTTTAGATATAGCTTTTGCCATTTTTTCTCTAGGTAGAATATTTCCCTTTTAATGGCGCCGAGCTGCTTCTTGTGGATAAATTGTTTAAAGGCTTCTAGCTTTTTGTCTTCAATTTCCTTCTGGACTCTTTCTGCCTCTTTGTCGTCTAGAGGGCTCCAGTAATCGTTTTCTAAGAGTATGGGGAGGACTTCTTCTTTAACGTAGACACCTCTCCAGTAGGCCTTTTCGTAGGCTTCATCGTAAACGTCATAAGACTCATAGACTAGCTCTGGTGTAGGCTCATGTATATATAGAACAAGGCCGTCTCGCACCTTATAGCGCAAGCGACCTTGTATAATTCTATATAAAGCTTTTTCGATATCTATATTTGACATCTAAACCCTTCCTTAGTCCATTCCAACGTCTCTTTTTCGCTTGCCACCGCACACGTCCCGAATTGTGTGCTAGCGACTATCGCGAATTATCTACTACCAATAAGTTCCACCACCATTGATGTTGAACGTATTGAATGTTGAGTAAGAATAAGTAACTGTTGCGTTTCCACCACCAGTGTCGCCACCAGAATAAGAAACCGAAGATAGCTTGTTCTTATTACCCAAGTCAATGACCGTACCGGCATCATCTTTAAGCGTAATCTGCTCACCTGTGGCGTGAAGATTAGGATGACTACCTGAAACATTAACTAAGTCACCACTAGCTGCCGTTACCTCAAATTCGCTAGTTACTTCAACTGGGAAGCCTGCGTATCTGTGATAAGGGCCAAATTTACCGAGTTCCATGATACTTTCACGACCAAAGTCAGTACTTGCACTCATGCTTACGATATGATGACCTCCACTTTTTCCACCAGCGCCCGAAGATTGTGACTTCACGGCTGCTGGAAGACTACAGTTTTCAATATCAACATTTGTTCTTCTTACAAGACCCGATGATGGAACATCCGCACCATCAAAATCAGTGGTCGGACTACCAAATGCGGTTTTTGGGTTTGCTGCCGAGGCGTTGGCCCCATCTGTCCAGAATTTATCATTCCCAACAAAGGAACACGACTCTGTGGCATTACCATCAGAAGGATAAGTGTAAGAAACAGAGCTAACAAACATACCAGAACACATTACAACCTGAACGGGTGTAGTAGCACTCGTACTTGAAGCAGCGTCTGTATAGATAGCTAAGTAGATATCACACTTTTTCTTACCTGCCGCGACCATATCAGTCTTGACAGAATTACCACAAGCAGATCCATAAATAAGCTTGTCTCCATCAATAACTTTTTCAATAGTAACTTCAATATCGGCGATTTCTTCCGAGTTCTCATAAATTTCAATTTGGCCCAGTTCAAATGCTTGGTCTAAAGTAAAGTTACTCGTAATACCAACCGACTGAACGCCTTTCACAAACGCGACGTTTGAAGACGCACCATCCGTCGGGGGATAACCCGTATTGCAAACTGCAACCGCTTGACACGCATAGAAAATTCTATTATTCAGCGCCATAATTTTCTCCTTATTAACATATATGTATAACTATCCACCTCTGGCCCTCTGGGTTAGTTATAAATATATACACAAAAAACATAAAAAGCAGGCTAGATTGCTCTAACTTGCGTGGAACATCGAACTGTTCCCATGTATAGCTCTGGCGATAGCTCCGTTATAGGTTGCGATCTTGTATCGCTTATAAAACACTTTTTATATCTAAGATTATAAGATGGATCACTTACATTTGGTGCGTCATCTACCAACTGAGGATAAAGACCGCTAGGTAAAGCATTTTCATTAAGCTCTCCCCTATAATCAAGAGGATATACCCCAGATACAGCTATTTTGTTTGTATCAAACAGCCATATATTTCTATCATTTTGATAGGCTATTTGATCCATTAAATTGCTACATTCCCAGTGGGTTTCTGTAATAACATAGAAAACCACGTCTGAATTTATTATCTGTCCACCACCCAATTGATAACCCTGTAGTGATTTTGTGGGGTCTACCTCTACAGCAATAGTAGGTAGCTGAACTCTGGTTTGACCTAGCTGTGCCCAGTCGCCAGACCCAAACTGCGTAAAGGTTGTATTATCAGCCCTGAAAGAGCCTTGCTGAATTTGCCTAAACCAAGGCACGCCCTCTGCGGGAATAACATTAACCCATTTATGTGCATATTCTAATTTAACTTCGGTACTGGTAGAAACAGCGGTGTCAAAAACAACCCTGCCGTCTGGGTAATTTATATGATAAGGCTGTTCTACATTACCAGTAGCCCTAAACGTACCTCCAACAAAAACGCCAGAAATTCTTATTGGTTGTTCTGAATTTAGAACACCTGTTTCCCAAACCCAATTAGAGCGATACCCTTCCCACGCCTGACCATCCGTATAATTAGGGTCATCGACAACTCGAAGCTTATGTCTGTCTCCACCATAGATACCAGACTGGGGGATTTCTATATTATAAAAAGCGCCAACATCAGTAAAGCCCCAATCGTAAAAAGATATAAAGTTTTCTAGAAGGGTGTTCGATAGATTGGCGTCTTGGGTGTTTACAATACCTCTTAAATGTTTATATTGTTCGTTTTCTGCCATTATATACTCCTCTCTATAACCTTAGCGATTTCGCCCACATGCCTATCCAACGCTCTGGTAATAAAGTTATTTCCGGTAGTTCCAGAGAAGCTAGTATTAACCTTAAAAGGCCTCGCCTGCGATGTCATGTGACCCGCACCACTTCTCCCGGCGCTAGTATATTCAACCCCAAAATCAGCAATAATGACTTGATCTCCTAAGGTGAGCAACCATTCTAACCAAGGTAATCGCGTCCCTTTTTCTGTAATAATCTCTCCGACTGATAGAGATAATAAATTAGCAAAGCTAGAAGGCTGTACATGTATAAAGAGGCCGCCCGAAATCTTTTTACCGGCGACTGAAAATCTTTTCATGCTAATGACTGTGGAGTTTGCAACAGATGCAACAATCGCGCTTGTGACGTCTTTGCCTTTAGGGATACCAAAGTCAGCTCTAAGAATACCCCCATTTAGCGATGATATCACTGGACTTGATTCTATTGCAGACGAAACGATCCTTCTTATTGGCGATAGCATTTTACCCATAGAGTTTCTAAAGACATAATTAACCTCTTTAACAAGAGCTTGCATAATCTCTTTCTCTATTTGAGCGACACTCTGTATTAGTTTAATGTTAGCCATTATTATCCATTCCTTGTCCAAAAGGTAACGGCGTATTTCTCTGGGTTTTGCTTAAACCCCTGAGGATAAGCGGCACTAGCCTTAGTAAACTTCATAGTGTGGTAATTACTTATATCTCCATAAGACTTAGGTATTAGATATTTAGCTTTATCTAGCTTTGGTAAGTCTGTCATTTTTGATATTATCTGTATTGAGCCCTCTGGTAAATTTATAGCCATGCCAACATCTTTCCATTGGCGAGGCTCCCAGTATATTCTAATATTAACATCCTCTTCAACTTCAATTGCCTTGTAGCCTCTGCCATCACAGTAAGGGCACGGCATACCTCTACCAAAAGGATAAGGGCCGCCAGTCTTGTACACGCTAACAGATCGCGTGCGAGTACCTAGAGTATCCAAATAACAGTTAGGACACTGTTCTTTTTTTTCTGGATATACTAACGTGGCGACCCTCTCAAAAAGAGTGACCGCCTCATTATAGACGTTAAAAACGCCTGTAGGGATTACTATAGGCATATTTTATACCGCTATAAAGAATACTTTTGAACTAGTTCCGCTTGGGGCTCTAACATACACTAAACTGGGGTCGCTAACCGGAATGACAATACTTTCTCCGGCAGCCAATGGGAACCCATCAGTTCCATCTGCGGCATCCGTAGTGACCGTAGAAATACCTACATAAATCTTAACTGAGTTAGTAGAGTCAGCTATGACCTGAACGCCACGCGATACATGACTAGTCGTTGTTAGTTGCAGAGCAGTTGTGCCGATACTGCTTTTTCTGCCGGTTAAAAAATTTGGTACGGCTGCCATATTAGTTCTCCTTATGCGCTATAAGTATTATAATCATCAAATCTATCTTTGAGATTTGAATACATTACGTCTGTTGGTTGGTCAATTAAAGATGCTGATTTTCCAGCAGAAACAGAATGATTGGAATCAATTTTATTGGCGGCAGTTAAGCCTTTAGCTCCTGCGACACCAACAATACCTTCTCCACCATTCGGCTGATCATCACCAGTTTTAGCTTTTTGTGCTACGTCTATAGCCATTATTTATCTCCTTTTATTAATTTCGAAATACAGAGCCTGATCGACCACCGTACCCGTAAGAATTTCCGATACCAGCGCTTCCGGGACTATAAGGACCAAGAACTGCCTGACCGTGTATACTGTTAGTTGTTTTATAAGTATTCATTAACTCTTCAAATTTTGTAGAAAGATCTTGATATAAACTATTCAGGGCTGTTGATACACCCCTAAGATCAATAGCAGAAGGGCCATCTCTTAAAGATAGGGAATTTGCCGATTCTGTCTTTACTTCACTCCCTAAAATAATACAGGCAGCCTGATAGGCTGTAAGAACAGTGAAATCCGTATCTTTGTTATCTACTGGATCTGGGGTAATTTCTTTTGTTGCAATATCTACTACGTATGTATAACTAAAATCAGCTTGATCGTACACCTTGTAGGCGGCTACAGCTATAATCTGCTCTAGTCTAGAGTCGGCATATTTGGAGCTATCTAAATCTCCAATTAGCGTTCTGACAAAAAGAACCAAATCTGTTGTCCAAGCCATTATAATTTCCTTTCTAAATAAAGTTAATACTATCTAACTATACACAAAATGTCCTATAAATAATATTAAAAATTAAACTCGGTAGAAAAGGCCCCAAAACCTTCCACGCCATGAAAAAGGTGAAATCTCGTATTCGCTTTTATCTTTTTCCCTACAGCAGAAGGTGGGGACAGTCCAAATTCATGTGCGCCCAAGTCCCACGTAACACCACCAGTATCTCTATTATTCCCGTTAATATCAATCTCTACATTCGTCGGGCTTGTCCCTACGTCAACGGCAGCGTCTATAAAATTACAGCCAGTCTTTAGGTGTAAATCAGGATCGCTAGTAGAGGTGTCAATAAAAGAGTTGGCGTATGTATCTGTTGTAACATTACTTACTCCAGTTATAGCTCCAACCGCGCCCCAGTAATCTAAGGTGGCACTACTATGTTTAGCGTTCCAGTAGCTATCGCTATATCTTAATACTACTATGTTCTTAGCTACGGACCCTTCGTTCTCCAAGGTGCCGTAAAATATATACCCATCATTTGAGCTACTATCCCCTACGTTATTATAGTAATATGTGTTGTTGTACACATAAGACGCCACCGAAGTATCCGAATGGTGAACAAAAAGATCTGCGCTTGATCCACTGGTATTGTTAAAAATAAAATTATTAGTAAAACTCACGGGACTGCGATTTCTCATTATGTAGACATCTGTGGAACTAACAGAAGTACTTCCAAAGTTATGTATTAAACAGTTCTGAACACTACAACCAGAGAGCCCCGTATTGAAACGCAGTCCGTATGCACCACTATCATTCCCATTTATTTCTAGCCAAGATATAGTAGTATTGCTTTCAAAGACATTAACAGTATAGGAGCCTGCACTTGCTGGCTTGATGACAACTCCCGACCCAGCTGTTCCGTCGTGCCTCTGTGTCACATCGCAAGTAAGGTGTATACCCGAAAGGTCAAATACCCCATTAATAGATAAGGTTTCACTAAAATCACTGTCGGCATAGCAGCTTGCCTCGGCGCTGTCTCCAGACGCATAAATACTGGTATCGGCTAAATCAGATTCCCACGCAGCTATAGTGCTATAGTCACGCCCGACTGTACCTATCGTTCTTGCTACATTGGCCATATGCTTATCCCTTTATACTAAATTCTTATGAACCATAAAAGTATGGACATCACTAAAATAGGTGGTAGCCCCAATCACGAGTTTTCCCTGAAGTTTCCAAGTTCCCGGGGAAGATAAGTCTCCAGAAACTGTTACATATTTAGCTTTTCCGTCGGTACCGTCGCTAACAAGAGCGCCACTTTTCGATAGTGTTGCATCGTCGGGCCCCTGAAGCATTATAGTAATAGTGGCAGAACTAATATTAACAACAGAGCCGTCGTCTTTGAACGTTAGTTGGAACGTAGTCCCTATATCGTTAACATGTATTTCGTTAGATGCCATAGTTACCCCTCAAATATTCTTAATGTTTCTATGCTAGCGTCCACATTTTTTGCTGTATTAATAGACGCAACCTTGCCTATATCCGTATTGATATACACAATAAACTCTTCGGTATCTGGGAATTGACTTATTTTTCCAGCAACTGAAACACTAGAGCTAGTAAGCAATGAAGCAGCACCAAGGATGCTATCGGAGACGGTACCGGCAGCCGATATGGTTACGCTGGCAGCCATGCTAGAGGCGGCAAACCTTTTGACGGCTCCCGTTGTTGCGGTGGAAATTGAACCCGATATAGAAGCAGACCCAAGTAACTTGGTCATCGCCTCTGCTTTGGTGACTGAGATTGTTGCCGTTATAGATGTCGCGCCAGTGTTCTTAGCTTTCGCAGTAACAGAAACTGCTATGGAGCCTGAGATAGATGCAGCTGCGCTTTTCTTGGTTGATCCAGCAGCAGAAACTGCGACTGATGCCGAAATACTGGCAGCTCCTGAAATAGTTGTTGTGCTAACTACTGGTACAGAGGAAAAGGGCGCCGATGAAAATGGGGCTGCTGAAAAACTCATTTATACCCCCTTTTAAGTTAAGATGTTATCAATCGCTTAATGTTATATACACAATGTTTATGGATCTAAAAATAATATAAAATCTTTCTGGTTATTATTACAAAATTGCATGACCCTCAGGTCTAATACGAGAAGCATCAACTATCGGATGTGACAATAGATCTTCATTGTTTTGTAGTAATTTTAAAAACTCCTCATATTTTGGATGGTTTACATTTGCCAAACTCTTCTCTTTAAACGTGGAGGTTCCCCCTCTTATGTCGGGCCAATCTCTTAACATTGTGAGATTAACCCTTGTAGAATTATGCTCTACGGCTCTTTCAATAAACAAAGGGATATCCGTAAAATTATCTGATTCAACTACCATGTTTAATATAAAATCCTTACCTAGCTTAGATATAAACTTCATAGCTTTATTAAGATCCTCAAACTTTCCTCCAAGTCTAGTCTTTTCATATATATCTTTACTTGCGGCATCAACACTCATTTTGATTCTAGTTATATTGCCATGAATGTGAGAAAGAGAGTCCCAATACTTAGGGATTAATAGACCATTAGTAAATAATTCAATATCGAGATTATCGTATTTTTTAATATCAAAGGTTTGTAATATTTTAAGCCAAGCAGGACTTGCTAAAGGATCTCCAGACCCTATAGCAGAAATAAATTTTATACTGTCGTGAAAAGTATCTAGTACGTTTCTTGTCTGTCTAAATATTTCATCTTGGCGTTTCTCAATTATGGGCTTAGATCTACAAGACCAACAATGTAGATTGCAAGTCATATCATTTGAAAAAACAATAACAGACGGCCCTCTTGTCATTACAGGAGTCATATAGCTCTTTATTGGAGGATCTACCCTACCAGCAACGGGCGTAGCGTTGTTTTCTAACAAGGGCAGAACGCAGTTTTTACATAAAGAATTATCTTGATTAAGCCAAGACTCCCTTAACTTTTGAAACTTTTCATGATTCCATACCTTCCATAAGTTTTCATATCTACCTTCCACCATCACCTCTAAGTGGCTTGTGAACCAGCTGGGACAACATGTTATATAGCTTGCGGGATGAACATGTAGAGTATTGAACGGGTTTCCACAGAATTTCATTTTAGAAACCTGTCTTCCAGAGTGTCTGAGGTGTCATTAGAGAGAACCTGATCTTTCCAAAGGCATCCAAGTGGCTCTAACCATTCTTTAAACATAGCCATGTTCTTGTGGTAGTTTATAGGCAATAGTGTCGTTTTGGTCTGCATAGCTAGGGAACATATAGCTAAATGCAACCTGTCTGTTGTGATTTCCTCAAATTCATCTGTCAGGCTCCAGTAGTCTTCCGGAGTGTGACAGAACATAGCAGGGTCTACCTTTAATTGAACTCTTACGTGGTGATGTACAGATCCACCGTTTCTTCTAAGAAAAATTTCAGATCCGTTTTTATTGATAGCCGACTCCGGAAAGTCAAATCCCAATGCTAAGTCCGGAGCTATTTCTCCATAACCAATAATGTCTCGACTAATAGACTCTCTAAAAAACACTTTCTCGCACTGAAGATCTTCATGCCTTATTACGCTTTGAGGCAAAAGCCAGCATGGAATACCTGACTCAAACGCTTTCCTTCTTATCGCTACAGCCGGTGGAAAACCAATATTGCCACCACCAAAAAGTAGTAGCTTATCGCACTTTGGTATAGGATTTTCAGCTAGGGCGTTAACCGTAAAATGTTCTATGTTAAACTCTTTGCAAAATTGTCTAGCAGCCAAATACAGTAACTGATCGCCTATATTACCTATTCCGTCTACTATGCCCACGGTTAGTCCAGACAGTGGTTCAAAAATTGGTTCAAATAGAGATAGATCAATAAGTCTCATTTTATTTACTCGAATTTAATCTTGGGAGAGAGCATTGAGGTATATCGCACTTATTACATATATCATGCCATTGATTATTTATTTCAGAGAAGTCATAAGTCTCTACCCCTAGACTCTCTCCGTCAGTCCCCCTAGTATACCAGTCAATCGTGTGACTCATAAAAACTTGCCAGTAATTTTCGTCTTCGTTTTTGAGAACCTTTTTCCAAGCCTCTGGACAGGTAGCATCTTCATGCACCCCATTATCCAAATCTCTTTGTATTAACCTAGCGACACTTTTTACTCTATCTTTCATAGGGCGATGAATAGCAAACTTGTATATGTCATCCCACTCATCTATGATTTCTTTCAGCGCGACTGCTCTTGCGTGACGCTTCATACCTTGCCAGTTTTTTATATCTCCACCCGTTCCGAGTATTATATCGATCCCCTTCCCTGCACAGACTCCAGCTATTGCGCCTGTGACAGAATTTCCTGCGGCTCTAGGTATGTGAATAAAAACAGCTCTTTGTGGTAAATATATCATACTTTATTCCTCCGGGCAAATTACAAACTTACCGCTTTCCCTTCTTATTATGACGGCTTCGGGCAACTCGCTTTCTACGAAAAAGTGAGCACTAGATCTTTTGAAGTGATCAGCTTTGAAATTGGCCGCTTCCTGTATATGATTTTTATCCCGAATTTCCTCTTTTTCTGTTGGATACATTTCTAGAGAACCATATCTTATTCCGTGCCTCTCTAGCCACTCCTCTGTTATGTCTCGATATTTTTCAAGTCTTGCCGTAACTATTCCACGACAACGGGTTTTGGGTATCCTGTGATAGAATGGCTCAACATTCTTTATATATTCTATATAATCTTCTTCATTTATGCATTTGTTATATGGAACATTTGGACAGAGTATTCCATCAAAATCTAAGAGAGCACTTTCTATGTACACGCAATTAAATAGGTTCCATTCGAGTATATGGGGAGGCATGAGTGATTTTGCAAAAAAGTCTACCTTGTCTAGCGAGTCGGGATGAGCATAAACAGTAGCATAAATCGCGTCCTCTTTTATTTTCTCTCTTATGTCTACAATTGCCGTACCTGCGTAGACTGTATCATCAACAATTAAAACCTTACCTCCAGAACCCTCATAGTCTCTCATCCTTATCCCACCAAATTCTGAGCAGGCCGACATGACCTCAAGCTCATGGGAAGACTTATTCATTGTATAGAGTGGCAAATTTAACCATAAGGCAATCATACTGGCTGGAAACATTCCAGACCTTGGTATTCCGAGCACGCCTTTTAAGTTTAGATGGCCTATTTGAGGTAATAGAAGATCTCTACAGTCTTCAACAAGCTGTGAGGTTTTTATATATTCGGTACCAAGAAATTTTTCGTTTCTATTGTGTTTTTTATCGCAATCTATCTTGTATTGCGCTCTTTCTCCCGGAGTGGCGTTTTGGCACCATTGCCAATTTGGCGGGCTATAAGTCATTTCCTGTCTGAAAAACTCACAAAATCCCGACTGTGCACATTGACATTTTTCCATACTTTTCTCCTAAATCCTTAACTTAATCAACAAACATTAAAAATGCGGCTCCCAAATCTCTTGTAAATTTATGGGGGGCTTTGTCTGGAGACCCAGAACTGCCTGTGCCGGAGGGTAGATCACACGGAGAGTCATCGCCACTACCAGCTGTGTCTGATATATATTTTACAGTAAGAGTGTCAGCGTCAGTTATTGCAGTAACTTGATAAGTATATACTGATTCTATCGTACTACTTCCCCCTGCTCCTGCTGCTCTTTTGTTTGCGGTAATCCAGTCTCCAACCTGAGCATTAGCCACGGAAGACCCATAGTTTGCCGTATAGGTTGGGCCAGAGCCAGAACAGCTACTTAAAGCAACGCTAGAATATATTGTAATAGTATTTCTTGCCATTAGTCTGGTAAATCCTGACCTATAATAAATCCATCAAAAGCGGTTCCAGCGTCATTCGTGCAGAGGAATCCATAAACATCTGTATGGGCTGTTGCGGTAGACATGGTTGGGGTTATATCTCCAGCCCACCTAACCGTTGCTGCTGTATTGCTAGCGTCAGAATCAACATCAGCCCAAGAGACCGTGTTTGCAGAGGATGCATGTTGCGTAAGTCTAATGATAAACCTTTGCCCTCTTTTTGCATTAGCAAATATTATCTTGTTTACAGTGCCGACACCGCTATTGGAAGGTAAAGATTGATTTTGATAATTACCAGTACTTAAATCAAAAGTAAGAGTTCTTGCGGAAGACGCTGTGGGTGTATCGTTAGCCGGGACAGCTTCTTGAACATATGAACCACCAACTAAATTTAATCTATCTTCGCTCTCGTCCCACTCTAAGTAAGAACCAGAAGTAGCACCAAAAAACTTAACATCATAACCAGTATCATCAACACCAACCGTTACTGTACCATCAAGCTGGGAGTTACCGTCTATATCTAAACTATCACCTTTAACCTCACCAGTCACATCAATGCCGGTGTTTGTGGTCTCTATTTTTGCACCACCATTGTAGTATAATTTAACAGCTGCATCAGCCTCTGCATATATCATACTTTCATCATCAGCATTATTATTAAGTCTATATTTATCAGTTAGTACTTTTAATTTAGCAGTATTACTTTTAATAACTGAGTCCGTTGCATCATGATATATTTCTAAATCATTATTGTTTCCAAACACAGCTTTTACATTATCACGGTACTTTAGTCTGTCGTTAGCTTCGTCCCACAACAAATATCTACCAGATGTTGCGCCAAAGAATTTCACGTCATGCCCTGTGCCGTCAACACCAACTGTTATTGTACCTATGCAGGTTAATGCCGATCCATCGAATGTTAAGTTAGACTCTACGGTTGCCTCGTCCGAATCTTTAAATGTGGCAATACCATTTGCCGTAGAACCATCCCACGATATACCACCACCACCACCAGAAACGGCTTCCCAGTCAACGGTTCCATCGGCTTGTATGGTAAGAACGTCACCATCGCTATGCCCGGTAGAGGTTACAATACCAACCGCTCCAGTACCTGTACCTGCCAGCACGTCGCCAATAGCAATGCCGGATATGTCGAGTTCCAGCCCGCCAACTTCATGTTTAAGAACTCCGTCTGAGGCGGTGAATGCGGTAATTGTCGTAGGGTCGGTGGAATTGTCACCAACCACGATAACACCATCGCCTAAAACAGCTAGCGCCGTAATAGCACCAGTTCCACTACCTAAAAGAATACCACCATCAGTAAGAGAAGTTGCTCCAGTACCGCCTTTAGCGACAGTAACCGTATCAGACAAGGTGCTTCCTGCCGCAGTTACAGTTATATTGCCAGTACCATCGAAAGACACTCCATTGATAGTTCTCGCGCTTGCTAGTGCGGTTGCGGTAGCAGCATTGCCAGTACAGCTACCAGAGCTACCGGATGCGTTACCAGTCAAGGCGCCAGCAAAGACTGTAGAGGTAACTGTTCCTGTGCTTGGATTGTAAGTTAGTGTTCCATCGGACTCCAGACCCAAATTACCTCCGTCTAGGTCGGCGCCTGCGGCAAAGATAATTGCGTTATCTTCATTTGTGCTTTCGTTGTCTGTAATCGTAACAGTAGTGGCTACCGTGGCGGTTCCAGCAGTTAGGTTAGCGGCAGTTCCGCTTGCGTTAGTCGCAACCAGAGCCGATGGTGTCCCTAACGCGGGTGTTACCAATGTTGGGCTATTGGCGAATACCAATGCTCCACTACCAGTCTCATCTGATATTACTCCCGCCAGCTGAGCAGATGTTGTGGCGGCCATAACCGAAAGGTTATTACTAGTATAAACGCCATTTGTTACTGTAGCAGCGTTACCTGTACAGCTACCCGAACTGCCGGAGACATCCCCAGTTACATTACCAGTGAGAGGGCCAGCAAAGGCGTCGGAAGTTACAGTACCATCAAACCAAGCGTCTTTAAACTCCAAAGCGTCTGTTCCAAGGTCAACAATATTGTTAGTTCCCGGCGTTAATGCTCCGTCAGTTAAAATTAATTGTTTTTCATTTCCTGCGTAAAAGTTAATTGTGTTAACATCTTCAAAATCAATCTTAGTCTCATCATCTTCACCAATCTTAATATCTGTAGCAAAAAGAGAGGTAATAACAGTTTGTGCGGCATCTACGTTCAAAGTCACAGCACCACTGGCTCCGCCGCCGTTAAGCCCGGTCCCAGCGGTTACTCCTGTAATATCTCCACCGCCTCCGCCGCTAACGGTCTGCCAGCTACATGTACCGTCCCCATCTTCCCGAAGAAACTTGCTTCCGCCGGTTTCTCCGGTAGACTTAACCTCGGTGCCTTCGATATCAATATAAGCTCCGTCAATTGCGGTACCTTGCCATACACCCGTCCCAATAGTACCAACGGTAGTAACATTTGCTAACGTTGTAATAGAAGCCTGCGTGCCGCCAGTGACAGTCGCAGCAGTTCCGCTCGCGTTTCCGGTTACGTTACCCGTAAGAGGACCAGCAAACCCTGTTGCCGTTAAAACACCCGTATTGGAATTAAATGTTAGATTACTACCTGACTTCGGCCCCAAATCGCCAGTTGCAGCAGTGACGAACAACGGAAAACATGTCTCATCGGTAGATTCGTCAGCCACGGTTACCGCTGTAGCAGTTCCGCCACCAACAGAAGCCCAAACTGGATTGGCGCTAGTACCTTGTGTCTTTAAATAATGCCCTGATGTTCCCGCCCCAAGCCTAGCCCAGTCAGTACCAGTATAGTACATAATGTCACCCTGAGCATCCGACCCCAAAGCGATCATTGTTCCATCAACAGAGTTAGCTTGTATTGCAGATGTCCCGGTTACATTTCCACTTCCGTCAAAACTAGCAGAAGTCCATACGACATCACCTGTCATGCCGATTGTTCTAGAGCTGGCCAACGCCGTAGCGGTAGCCGCGTTACCCGTACAACTACCCGAACTGCCAGAAACGTTACCCGTAACGTTACCTGTCAAGGCACCAACAAAGACTGTGGCGGTTACAGTTCCTGTACTTGGATTGTAATGTAAATCTCCGTCAGATTCCAAACCAAGATTGCCACCGTCTAGATCTCCACCAGCGGTGAAAATAATAGCGTTATTTTCGTTTGTGCTTTCGTTATCTGTAATAGTAACAGTTGTTGCGACAGTAGCTGTTCCAGCGGTTAAACTAGCAGCAGTTCCGCTTGCATTGGTAGCGACTAGTGCTGAAGGCGTCCCTAGAGCAGGTGTTACCAGTGTCGGACTATTGGCGAATACTAATGCCCCGCTGCCCGTTTCGTCCGATATTACTCCCGCCAATTCAGAGGAAGTTGTAGCAGCTAATACGTTAATTTTGCTGGTGGTGTAGACTCCGTTTGTTACCGTAGCGGCGTTGCCTGTGCAGCTACCTGAGCTGCCAGAGACATCACCCGTAACATTGCCAGTTAAAGCTCCAGCAAAGAGTGTAGACGTAAGAAGCCCACTACTTGGGTTATACGTTAATCCCGTGTCAGTCTCAGCGCCCTGAGTTCCCGTTGCTCCGTCTACAAAGAGCGGATAAACGGTCTCATCGGCAGTATTGTTAGCACTAACCGTAATGCTGGTTGCTAGCGTGGAGGTTCCAGCGGTTAAACTCGCAGCGGTTCCGGTTGCGTTAGTAGCAACTAATGCCGAAGGTGTTCCTAAGGCTGGAGTTACCAACGTAGGACTTGTAGCAAACACCACTGAACCACTACCTGTTTCATCTGATATCACTCCTGCCAACTGAGCGGATGTAGTAGCTGCCATTACCGAAAGGTTATCGGCAGTATTTACGGATTTCCCGGCGGGATAACCACAAAAAACAGTGTGCGTGCCGCTACTCAGGGTTATTTGACTATCACTGTTGGTGCTTGCAAGCACGGTCGTCCTAGCCAAGGTGGTTCCCGACAAAGTATACGTCCCAATACCGACTTCCCAACCAGTACCATTAGCGTCTTCGATAACATAATGGGTTGTATTGCCGTCACCAATAGCAGAAAAAGCCTGATAACCAGTCACAGCTCCGGCAAGAGTTATCGTCCCGGTTCCGGTAGTTGTGGTAGTTTCTTTTACTCTATCTTTAAGTACTAAAGCCATTGCCTATGCTCCTTATAAAATTAAGCAAAGGTAATATCAAAATCACCCGCCGAAATGATAAACTGGTCTGTATTCTCAACAAACTTAGTGGCTGTCAATGACCCATACAGCAAAACGTTTCCGGTGCTAGTTGCATCTGCTATAAAAACACCTGACACATGACCCCACTCGCTGGTCGCGGCAGGAAATGTTATGGCGTTTTCATTATCTGTAAGGCCGTTAGTAGAGCCCGCACTCCAATATGAATCTCCGCGAATACTACCAACCCTAGCGTAAGACCCGCCAGATAGTTCATGGGTAAGGGTTCCAGCCTCAAGTTGAGCTGCATCGTATTTACCTACTAGCCCCACATAAACGTCTGGTTGACTATAAGACGTGCCCCTCAAGAGGTGGTCTATAAGCTTATTTTCCAAATAGTTTGACATTGCAGTCATGACATATACTCCTGTAATAATATGTATAAATTATAGTGTGATAATTCCCGCGACAACCTTGTCTACATTCAAGTTATCTATGTAGGGTCTTTCAGGTACCGGCTTCCTTCCGTCTAATGTAATATCTTTATTTCTTACATCATCAATATTAATCCCCAAGTCTTGAGCCAAATCCCAGTAAGGAACCTGCCACTGTCTCTTGGCGACCATATCTGTTCCGCTGATAGCTGACGATTGTCTATCGCTGGCGGTGTCATTGGAAATTTCTGTAACTGTGTCGTTTCTAAAGCCCGATGAATTTAATATCAACAGATGTTTTTTCTCTATTTCTGTAAATGGCCAACTGCTATTTTCGGACTTCAAACTGTCTGAATGGGCTTCTATATCGTCCCACATGGCATCTATATCTAATTCTCTCGAATCTCCATACCAAATTTCTGATCCAGAAGACCCAAACACTTTGTGTCTAGGGCTTTTTAGTCTGTTTTTAAGGAATTCCGAAACGTCTATACTTTCTGCTCCAAGAATTTCTTCTCCTAGTGTTGATAGGTTTATTTTCTTCACCGTATCAGCTCCAGTGCGCTCAAACCTATACAAAGACGCTCTTTCTAGGTATTTCATGAGCAATGAATCATTAACTCTCAACCCTGTAACATCGTCAAGAGGAAAGTTATTTACATTGCATATTACCTGAGCATTGGTTAAATGTATGCGCTCGTAAGAGAACGCCTGCACAATATCCCCATCTTTATATGAGGTGTCGCCTTCTACACTGTTTGTTTTTATTAGCAGTTCCATACTTTACCCCTAAGTTCATATTAAAGCTCATTCAACTATGTATACACAAAAACTACAAAAAAACCGCCCCATTGTTGCCAACAGGACGGTTCTTTAAACTCAGGTAAAGTACCTAAATTAGAATGAGCCAGCGAGAACTCTTCTATTATCTAGTACACCAAAGCCGATTTCAGCCCAGCCGTAATACCCTTGGCGTTGATGTCGGTGAAGAGCTTCGTCTTCATAAACTTCAACTTCCTTTTTAAGAGGCATTACAAAACTATCGCTACTTGCTTGGTCAAGACCAATGATAAGCTCGACGTCTGTACTAGCCAACGAACCACCAAGATCACTCGTGAAGTAATTTTGATATTCTTGACCGTCACCAAACTCGAACAAGTCGTGCAAGTTAACACCGAAGAGTCTCGTCAAAGGAGCTCCGTCGTCAGCCGATTGATAGATTTCACGTCGTGAAACTTCATCAAGCTGATCGACACCCCAGTTACGGATATCTTCAATAGCTTCTGGAGACAGGTACATGTCTGTAAGGCGGCCGTTAGCGGTAACGCTATTACCACCACCATTACGTCTCATAACTGTCTTCATGAGCGAAACAATACGCTTGGTAAATTGACCAACCGCAGCGTCTGCATCATAAACTAAAATATTTCTATCAACAGCAGCGGCGAGCAATGTGTGCCAGCCATCGTCGTTGATCTTTTTGACAAAAGATGATTCCAAAACCTGCATTGCGCGAGCAACAACGTTCCAGTTAGCCTCACGAGCATACTTAAGCAAGAAATCAATCGAGCTAGTAATGCCGTAAGTGTTAACCATTACGTAATCGCCTTCGACGCTACGTTCTGGAATACGACCGTGACCCGGATTGGTATAAGCGACATGTTCGCTTTCCGTACCCGGAGCAAGAAGGTCGAGTGGGAATTCAGGGGTTGCGCCCGGCTCAAGTGGCATAGCTTCATAAATTGAAGTTACGACATCGCCGAACAAAACTCCTTTACGTAGTGGCGTTTCCAAAGCTTTTGCGATTTCTCGCTGAGCCTCGATAGCCACTGCTTTATCTGAACTACCGGATTGTTTTAGCAATGCGATGAATTCATCGGAAGGACGTTCTTTCATATTCATATTATTATTCTCCTTTTATGAGCTAAAAATTACGGTAGGTTAATTTCTACTTTGGCATATCCATCTTGGTCTACAGTAGACAAGAATCGACCAATAGCGGAACCAGTTCCGTCGCCAACAATATCTGTAATTGAAAGATTACCACTATGTGCTGGGAAAGCTTGTGCTCCAGCAGTAGGTGTAGTACCTTCAATATTATTGGTGACAACATAGCCTTTACGAAGAATGGTAACTTTACCACCCTTTTGCACTTCATCCTTATGTTGATTAATATGCTGGCGAGTAAGGTCAAGATTGACCATATCGTTCAGCAACAATCCCATAGGGACTTGACCTGAGGCAGATGCTGCATACGTAACCAAGGCTACGCCCTGATCCATAGCTGCACCACTACCAGCAGTGCTCATCGAAGCAATACCACCTCTAGTAGCAACTTCATTCATGAAGAAACTAATGTCAGTTTGAACTTCATTTCTATCTGATTTAAGAGCCATTATCTATTCTCCTTTTAATTATTTCTTAAGATTAGCCGTTGATTTAAGTAAAGAACCAAACCAATCGCTAGCTGTCGAGCGAAGTTCAACCGAAGGGTCGTCTTCGTCAATAGCTTCAGCCATTGCAATGTTCTCTTCCACTTCTACTTCTTCGAGATCTTCAGCAGATGCTTCGGACTCGTCAACCTCTTCTTCAAGAAGTTCGTCGTCGGCCTTAGAGGCTTTCTCGTCCTTCTTGTCTTCGTCTTTATCTTCGTCGTCTTTCTTGTCTTTGTTGAGCCAAGGTGGCATTTTTGCAACAATAAACTCGAAAGTCTCTTGATCAAGATCTTCAAACTTAGCAATAGCCTCGTCCAGCTCTTCGCCTTCAAGACCAGCTTCGGTTAAAGCAGCAATTCTCTTTTCGAGAGCGGCGGCTTTTTCAATTTCGGCTACTTTAGCAATAGCTTCTTCTTTGGCGGCTTCAGCTGAAGCCAATGATACCTCAAGTTCTTCCACTCTAGCTAGAGCTTCCGTGACTTGAGACTCAAGAGAGGCAGCAGCCTCGTCTTTAGCAGAAATAGTTTCTTCAAACGTTTGCAATTGAGATTCAATCGCTTCAGTCTTCTGAGTTTCCATCTCCTGCTTCATAGTTTCGTTAGTTAGACGTGCTTCGGCCAACTCAGCCTTTAGCTCATCCAACTGTTTCTGTAAAACATCGGACATTTTAGTCTCCTTTATTGATGAAACAGTAATAAATTTACTTTTACATTCACTAAAACTTTGACTATCATTTAAAATGATACTTCGAGGATTAGCAGGTTTAGAAACCAAGCCCTTGCCAGAGAAAGATATATTTCTTAATAATCTACCCACTTCATAACCCTCATACTTTCCTGTTCCACCATAGGATCGAAGGTGCTTCGACAAAAATGCAGAAGCCTCTTCTCTCGCAACAACTTTGGTCTCACCTTGAGAATTTCTCAAAGCGTAATCAAAATTTGGGAACAAACATTCCATGGATACGAACCATCGGTTTCCTTCCTCAATCTCTTCTATAATATTAGCCATACGTACTTGGAGATCCATATCACTCCAAGACTTATAGAGCACGGCGTTTGTGATAATATTAAAGTCCTCAGGAGAACCAGCTTGACTCCAGTCAACAGTTCCATCTAAAGACTTACCACCAAAATCAACCACATAGTTTCCTGTAATGTGACCAATAATGTCTTTTTCGTCGTGCATATAATTAAATTGTTTGTCTTCGGGGGTTGAGCGTGCTGACCACATTTCTTGGGGGTCAAAAACATCATCGTTTTTATTCCAGCCGCTACTCACCAGAACAGAACTAAGGTAATAAAGATCAAACTGCTTATCTTCTTTATCATCAACGCCCGCATGAGATAAGGCAATAGCCTTTTCTTCATCGGTTATTTCCAGATCTATAGGGGAACAGTACGCAATCGTACAGTTGTTTTCTACTAGGTCTTGAATACCGTCTGCTATTTCTTGTGCATATGCTTTCATGTGAATACTCCTCAAGAGGTAATACACAAAAAATACAGTTTGACTATTTTTTTAGGTAAAACTAGCAAAAGTAGAGGCGTATATATAGCGCATTTCATCAACACTAGGTTTTCTGTTCTGTGTTTGTGAAAAGTCAGCAATAGAGATTTCTATTTCATTCTTAAAACCATCTGATGGTTTTGTATCAGAGTCAATGATAGCTTTTATTACATCCGCATCAATATCCATATATGGCTTGACGCCGGTTAAGATACAGAGCTTGAGATATTCTAGCTGGTCAAACTCTGATTTTGTTAAGCTTCGAGCGTTCTTCTTTTTGAAGTGAGCTAGAGCCATAGGCATAACTAACTCAGAAATATCTTTCTGTGCTTCATAAGCCCATAGCGTAGTAGATACATCGCCCTTGCTGCGAGGTAGAACTCGCTTTTCTTTTCTCTTCTGTTGATCTCTAGAATTATTGGGCCTGCCACCCTTTGGGTCGGGAGATGCAGGATTTGTGTCCTCTACTACTGGTTTTGGGGCATCATCAACCTCTATTTTATTTATCTGATCAATTTCAGATGTAGGAAGACCTAAATTCTCAAGATATATATCATTATCCAAAACGTCTTTGGTAAGCGCAATCTTGGCAATATCTTCTTTGTGTTGTGGGTTGTGATATGGGCCAGCCTTCTTGGGCGCGAGTGCATCCTTAACTCTAGTCCGTTCTTCTCTACGTACTCTAATCTTTTCAATGGCTGGTAACTCTCTAAATCTTTCGAGAAGCGTTTCATGAGATATAATGTCTCTGTCTGCTAATTGAACTAGTAATTGTTTCTGCGCTGCTTCGTCTGACAATATAATTGAGTCGAAGTGAAGTTCTGCGGGAAATCTAAAACCCATAGCTTTCTGGACAAGCTTAATTTCGTGCTGCCAAAACCCTTTTAATATCTCTCGGCCATATTCGAGTCTTTCTACTAAGGTTTTCAGACTGACAAAGTTATTGGTATACCCACCACCAGAGGCCGCGCCAGTTAGGGTTGGAGGAATTCCAAGGCCCGCATATACGCTTGTCAATACTGGCTGGTATTTTTCTGAACCTAAAAATTTATATACCTGTGTACTGCTTTCTTTAAAGTCAATCTCAGGACCCCATACTAAATCCATGGTTCCGCCACCGACGTTACTAGCAAGGATGTCTCTAAGTTTATTAATAGCCGCTTTGGTCGGTATAATCTTATGGTCTAAATCGCCAATTCTCCACAACCTAACGTTAGATATAGCCCCATCAAGAGCCGCTAGGTCTGCGAGCTTCATTTTTTCCAGCATAATAATATCATCAAGGATCGCATAAATCATTGGGTTTGCCCAAAGGTTCCAGTCATCTTTTTTGTAATGGAACATTCTAACTTTGTCTTTATCTAGCGGAATTTCTCTTTCGCCCTGTGCAAACCTTTTCATCATCTCGGTAGGTAAGCTCGGTCGCTTTCCGCTACCAGACATCATCAAAGAATTCACGGTTGTCTTTGATACTTTTAGTACATATTCGAGATCTCCGGTAAACATCGACGCATCAACATTTTTAACATCGACAGCTAAAGGGTTGAGAAAATCATACTTCCAAGGAACCTCTCTCTTGGTAACGTCTATATTTTCAATCTTCATATCTGCGGCAGCAGTACTTCTCTTGAGTTCAGATTCTTTTTTCTTGCTTATTCTAGCAGTGTTTCTCTTTACCGTAACGTTTCCACATCTGTAAAGATAATTTAAGAATCTCTCTGACCTATCTAAGCCACCAATTTGCTCGAACCATTTTCTATAGAATCTTTCAATTGTCTTGTTTGGATGGACAAGAGTAATCCCCTGAGAGGCAAAATCCCCCATCAGATCGATAACATTTCTGATAATGCCAACCTTATCATATGCTTGCATGCATGCCTTTATGATGCGTTTTTGATGTGTTGGAACGGCTTCGCCGGGACGAAAGGCAGTATAATCACCTTTATGAAAACTAGGACGAACTGAGCGAGAAGATTCAATATCTAAGAACGTTCTATTGTCGTAAGCAAAGGACTTTTGTATGCCGTCATAAGCATGAACGGCGTCAGAAGATGCTTCATAGGCCTTGCTGCGCTCTTGGTCGTTTCCCCATGTTAAATAAAGGTCGTCTGCCATTTGTATTGTTCCTTAAACAATAGTATTGATAATTCTATTACATTTAGATATACACAGTATTAGTATATATCGCCCATATTTTCTGTAAACCATGCAGGGCCTTGATACAAGGGGCCATCGTCCTTGTCATTATCGTTCTTTTCTGCCGACTTTTCGGCAAACCCGCCATAGTGGTCATAAGTCCGTACTGTTCTCTCTACAAACATCTGTCTGGCAGACATGTTGGCCATAATCAAAGAAGAGTAACGGTCTTTTCTTAGTCGCCTTTTTCTACCTGCTGCTACCTTTACTTCAGGAGTATCCCACTTTTCTCTACCTAGTCCTGTTTGTGTCATTATAATCATAGATAGCTCATTCTTAAGCTCCTCTATCTCCATAACACAGTCCTCTAGCGTATCATACACTCTTCCGTGTATTCCGTCATCTTCAGCAGAAAGACCGAGACTCACGGCGTCGAAGTCTGGGAATAAAACGAGCTTATCTTCAAAGTCTTTTCTGAGTCCATGATTAGCTTCTGCGAGCCAGTCGTATTTTGCAAACTGACACATCCGCAATATGTGTAATCCGGGTTCGTCATCTGTATCTTTGGGCTTATCGTAATCTATGACCGGCCATATCTTGACCTCGCCCTCCTGAACCTTGTCTTTGTCGTGCAGGGCTTCCATGACGGCTATACCACCACCCTGAGCATCAAGAGCTATTTCCACGCAAGGGAATACCCTCATAAGGTTTCTAATCTTTCTGGCGCAGTATGAATAAAAATCATCCTCCTCAACAAGATGAGACTTGAGCTTCTCTCTATGTTGACTCCTGTTTGTAGTCCAGCAATGAACAATACGTCTATGGTCTTTGTTTACCTCTAATACAACAATGCTAAAGTTATCAACTTCTGATGCAGGGTCAACGCCAAAAATATATTGTTTGTTTGGATCTCCCTTTAGCTGCGATTCAAAATTAATATCCTCGCCGTTTATCTTTATGCTGTTTTCTGGAGAGGCAATGCACCCCTCAATTAAAGACCTTTTAAAGAATCCCTGACTATCTGTAGTAAAACACGCCCCATATTCCATCTGGAAGATACCGGAGTGAATTGTTGCTCTCGCTCTTGCTACCTGACCCTCATCCATAAAGCCTGCGGGAATAGTTGTTACGGGCATACGAATTACAGAATACTCTTCCCAAGCAAAATCCTCTGGAGCATCGTCTCCAAAGATCTCCCTGAGTTTAGCTTTATCGCCCTGACTATTTATGATGTCTCTATATCTCTTCCAATATTCAGCAAAGTGATTGAAATCATAATAAGCGGTACCAGATAAGATAATTTGGTTTGACTTATCGTCAGCCAGTCCTGTCTCCTTCTCTTTGTATTCTACCCCAAGCTCAACCGCTTTTTTCTGTCTAGCCTTAGCTTTGACCTTCTCAATAGGGGAGGATGCTACAGCAGCAAAACCAGCAACAACGTTTTCAAAAATCTCTCGTGGAATAGACGCAAATTCGTCTGCAATAATATCGTTCGCACGCTGACCACGAATCTTGCTTCCATCACCCAGAGGTAAACAGGTTATAGTGCTATCTCCAATATGCATAACACATCGGTCAACGTCTCTTCTGGGACCGCTGTTAGAGCCGCACAGATCTCTCAGGACGGGTGCGTTCTTCCAAATGGTGTCCATATACTCAAATAGAACTTTAGACTGCCTAAAGGCCGCACCGACGACAATGATTTTTCGTCTAGGCATAAACAAGGCTCTTAGCAAAGGATACACAGAGAGTAGGAATGATTTACCCATACCACGACTACCGATAAGCATTGGGAATTTCTTGTTCCAAACTTCTTGGAGTATGAGAGACTGAAAAGGGGACAGCTCAATATTAAGAACATATTTACAAACAAAAGAGAAATACTCCGGTCTCATCATGAGCCATGCTGTTCTCTCTAGCATCTTTTCTGGATCGTTATCATAAAAAAGAAAATCCATAGGGTTGAATAAATCTTCTTCCCTTAGGTCTACGCCTAGCCAAGCATCCTCTATAGTCTTTATTATGTTTTTTTCGCTCATATTTTTTTCAATAGGGTTTCTACAGAGTTTTTCCCTCTAATTAAAACATCGGCGAACCCATACTCTACCGCCTGCTCCCCGCTAAGTATCCAGTCTTCTTTTACATTCAGTCTACGCTTAAGTATAGCTTTAATCTCTTCGGGTTTCTTACCCTTAAAAGCCGAGCCCTTCTTGCAGCACTTAGTATATATATCATACATTGCATTTTTACTGCGTTTAAGAGCCTCTGCGTTAGATATAAACTGTTTTGTCGTTCCGCTAAGCTCACAAGCCCCTTCGTGGATAACCCACTCACAATTAGCGTGTGTCGCCCTGATACCTTTTCCAAAGACGGCCTGTGGGATTATACTCCCCATCGAAGATGCGGAACCATAGCAGATAAACAAAAACTTGCACTTACTGGCTATAATCGCATCATAGATAGCTAGTCCGGCGCTCTGGTCTCCACCCACGTTGTATTGATGTATAACAACAGGGTTAGAACTTAAAGATTCAAGCATTACTAGGTTCTTGATAAATGTTACTGCGTCTTTAGAAGACAGTCCATCATCATCTGCTGGAGAAAGGAATATTTCTCGCGTGCTAGACAAAACCCCATAGTCATGCCAATTTGATAGTGCTGAATAATTAGTAGGTCTACTCATGAAACATCTCGTTTAATCTCTTAAAAATACTGCTAGCGACATAGAACCCATTTGTCTTATCTCCACAGAACAAAATATGTACTCCATTCCATATCTGGTATTCCATAAGGGCTTTTAATAAGTACTTCCCTGTGACTTTTCTCTCTGCTATTTTACTTTTTGTAAATTCCGGTCTTGCTTTCTTCATCTCCTCAGAAAAGATAGAGTTCGGATAATTAACCAAATCATCCAAAGTAAACTCACAGATAATGAACTTAAAGGGAAATTCCCTCATTCTTTTCATCTCTTCTCCAAAAGCCTTTTTCTTTTTGCCTAAATTGGTGGCTATTTCTTCCACACTAAACTTTCGCTCCATACAAACCATTTCCTCGAAGCCCTTGAGCGTGTAGTCGCCCGTCTTAAGCGTTTCGACACGCATACCGTCACATCGGTCGGATTTGTTAAAAATCCAGCCACGCTGCTCTCTGGTGTCTTTAATGACGGTATAGTTTGGTATTTTCTTTGCCACCTGTTTAGTGTCTCCGTGTTATTTTTTCACCATACATATTAACCCTACAGATACTGCTCTAGATTCGGGGTCTAAGTTTGGCCACTCACCATCTAGTCCAGACAAGTACTCCGAGGTTTCCCATGTTTCAAGACCTTCTAGATATGGCCTCAACATTGAAGCCTTAACGGATGTAGCTCCATCAAAAGCTCTTGGTGATGTCTCCCAGTCGTGACATGAAAACTTACAACCGCTTTTTACTATATTGTCAAAAAACTTAAAATCTTCTAAATTAAGAGTGGGATCTTCGGGCCCATCAAAGAATAGAAAATCAGGAGAGGGCAAAATCTGACTTGGAAAAATATACTCAAATTCTGAAGAAAACGATAGGAACTTGATAAAGTCCTTATACCTTTCGTTCTGCCCATAAAACTCTCTAGCCGGTCCATTTTGCGGATCTGCGGTTAGAAGAACAGAGTTTTGACACTTGCCCTCGTCCCGCAGTCTAGCCATAGCCTCAGCTATAGAAAAAGTAGAACCTCCTCCTGACCCACCACCGATTTCTACTACCGTAGAGGGCTCACTCGTATAAACCCAATCAAAAAGTTTTTGTCTTTCTAGGTCGGACATCTGGCCCGTAAGCCATTCTGGTAGTTGATGCTCTGCTTCTCTTGGTAAAATGTTTTCCATTACCTCTCCAATAATCCTAATAAATAATATTCGTAGTGTTCTTCTTTACCTGTAACCTCTTTGTGGCAATTATAGCAAAGAGATATTCCATTGCTTACTTCGTATCTCAACGAAGACGCGCTAGCCCATTTTCTAATGTGGTGAACATACAGTTTTTTACGTTTGCCCTTAACACCCTTAGACTTGCACATCTTACAGGTAAACTTATCTCTCTTCAGAACGTCAGTCCTGAACTTCTTGTAGCTTGGGTCTGAGTAGTTCCTCATCTAAATCTCCATCAATCATATTGTGTACTAATTGCTCAAACGAAATTTCAGGCTCCCAGCCAAGCTGGTTCTTTGCTTTGTCTGGAATACCTAATAGATAATCAACCTCTGCCGGTCTGAAGAATTCTGGATCAATAAATACGAAATCTTCCCAGCCACTTATTCCAGCTCTCTCAAAAGCAATATCTAAGAAATCTCTAACGCTATGAGTCTTTCCTGTCGCTACAACATAGTCTTCAGGAATATCTTCTTGTAGCATAAGCCACATAGCCCGCACATAATCTTTCGCGTGACCCCAATCTCTCTGTGCATCTAAATTTCCAAGCCTGAGTTTAGGAAAGCGAGGTGTTGCTATCATATCCATGAACTGTCGTTCTCTTGGCATACTAATGCCCTCTTCCCCAATGCCAAATCTACAGTCATATGGTATTTCGGTGGAATTTTTTTTCTCCCAAGCCAAGAATCTAGCTATCCACTTAGTAATCTTTCTGGTTACGAAGTTTTCTCCTCGTCGCTCGCTCTCATGATTAAACAATATACCACAACACCCAAATATCTCATAGCTATCTCTATAGTTCCTCACAAGGTGGTGCGCAGCTAGTTTGGCGATAGCATAAGGTGACTGAGGAATGAAAGGTGTGTCTTCGTCTTGATATTTTATTGTAGAGCCAACCCCAAGGAGAGTATCCCCCACACTTGGTTCAGTTCCGGAGACTGAGTAATTTTTACCAAACATTTCACTCGAAGACGCTTGATAAAACTTAATTTGTTCCCTTCTAGGACACGCTCTGATCGCTTCTAAGATGTTTAAACATCCAGCGGCAGTTACGTCCCAAGTTAGTGTCGGCTGCTTAAATGAGGTACCTACGTGCGACTGTGCGGCAAGATTATATACTTCATCCGGCTCATGTTTATTAATAATGTCTGCAACACAAAATCCGTCGGTAATATCTCCCTCGACGAGTAAGAAGTTGCGATGCTTTAATTGCTCGCCGATTCTCTCCGTCGTATCCACGCTACTACGTCTAGCGACTCCTACTACCTTATATTTTTTAGAAAGTAGCAAGTCGGCTAAATAACTACCGTCTTGGCCTGTCACCCCAAATATAATTGCGGTCTTCATATTATTTTCCTCCTTTAGTGGTTTCTGCGGACAGAAATGGTTGATCTATCTGTCCATCCTCATATTGAATATACTGTGATAAACGCTCTTTCTCAGCTTCAGTTGCCAAACGCATTTTTTCCATTTCCATTCCTATCTGGCTTCTGAAAGTAGGATCTGATGATATCTGTTTCACCAGCGATGCAAACGTCAGCTTAGAGTCTTCGATTTGTTTAATACGCTGCTCTCTCGTTCCCTTAAGATCTTTAAGCATTATTGCTTTACGTGTCTGGAGATCTTTATAATCCTTAGATAGCGTCTCATGCGCCGCCCTAGCCATAGATACTTGGCGCTCTAGTGACGAGATGTAGTCACGGTCTTGATCCGCAGTATCTTGTTCCTTCTCGACCTGAATTAGGAGCTGCGTCGCCTCAATGTCTGTCAGGTTTTCATTTTGACTCGTTAAGATGCGATTCATTAGAATTTCGAGCTTGATGGTATCCACGATTTGGATTTCTTCTGTGTGAAACACGTCATCTTTGAACTGCGCCCACATCTTTTTGAAGTGGAACTGAAATAAGTCCAATTCTGACTCAGAGAACTGCTTTAATAGTTCGCCCCAGTAAGGTTTCTGTCTGAGTTCCCGATGGGCCTCGACTTCCTTTTTCTGTTTCGCCGAGAACCCTACATTCTCTTCGATCCACGCAGTTATAGACGAAGCACTACGATCAAGATGATCGGCTATGGCCTCTGGAGAAAGAGCCTCGCAATTTTGCTCGATATATTGTGTCTCTTCTACTGAAAAACGCCCTCGCTTCATTCGCCTTCAATTATCTCCCTGATTACTGCCTCTATCTCTGCTTTCCTATTTTTGGATACTGAGACTCCGGCACACAATCTTAAATAGTCCGACCTCATATTTGAGGGTATACTCCTCTTGACTAACTCCATTATTTCGGAATTAGATATTTTGGACAATAAGTCCTCCTCTTCACGAGCGACGCTGAAATTTTCTAAGTTAGCAGGCTCTAGAAGATTCTTTTTCCTCTTCTGTACCTTCTCTGCCTTACCTTCGTCCTGACGAAAGTAGTTATCTCTTTTAAAATTCTTTAATCTATTCGCCATGTGGACAAATAAGAAATTCTCTAAAGGTTTACTCTCATCATATCTTTCAAGCGCCTCCATACCTATAATAAAAGCTTCCTGCTTTATATCTTCAGTAGTATAGAATGCGAACGTGAATTTGTTGGACAGTCTTTCGCTAACCTTAGTAATTATATCAACAACTTCTTGCTCTGACATATTACTAGGTATTTTCAACTATTGAGGCCCCCTCATACGGACCGGAGGATCATCGGAGTCTGGCTCCTGAGCCGAAGCCTCTTCTTCACACTCAGCTTCACACTGAGCTTCACACTCGGCTTCACAAACTTCTTTAGCTTCAACAGCTTCTTCAACTACCGGGATTTCGACAGAAAGCTCTTCGATAATCGCCGCCGCTTCTTCTACAGAGGGGTCTTCGACTTCCAATTCTTCCGCTACTGCATCTTCTAGCTCTTCAGAGGCTCTGGCTACGAATTCGGATTCAATTTCTTTTGGTTCATCTTTATTACTTGGCATGGGAACTCCATTTTATCTGTGTTAAAAGTGTTACAATTGTATACAACATTGTAGGTGTTTTGTAAATAAATATACACATAAAATAAGTCTTTTTACAAAAACCTACGGAAATAGGTATAGATATTTAAAATTAGGGCCTAAATGGGTCTGTAAATATTAGCATGAAAAACATAAGGGGCGATTTTAGTGGTGGAGTTTAATATAATTATTAACCATATGGGAATAAATAATGAGTGTGAATCCCTATAGACCTCCTAGTTATGATCCTAAAGACTATAAGACACTAGACTTGTCAAAATTTATGGTTGGGTGTGCGATTTTTGCAATTATATCTATGATATTTATATCTCACCCATTTTTTGTAGCTATAGTGGATGCTGTGCGTGATATACCAAGACTAAAATACTAAAGGAGTAAAATTATATGATTATTGTAAACTATAGTGGAGGTCTCGGTAACACATTGTTACAATATTGCCTTGGCAGAATCCTTGCCAGCCGCATGGGATTTTACCTTGACAACAGGCCAATAAACGGATTTCTTGGAACGAGAGAGTTGGTTGATGGGGACTGTATGTCTCCACGTAAAGTTCAACAATTCAGTAGTCAGACAAGCAGATGTCTCGTTGAGGCCATAGCAAAGGGTTATGGAAATGTTGTGATTAGATCGGACTCAGACTTTAATATGGACAAAGCGATAAAGATTAAGGATGCTGCGATAGCTATCGGCCCTATGGCGTTCTTTCAAAAATATGAATACTATAAACCATATAAAAAACAGATTAGACAGTGGCTAAAAACAGAGTATAAAGATGTTGGTCAAACTAAACACGACGCCATTATACATCTTAGGCTTGGTGATTGTATACTGGGAGACCTAGAAGAGAACCCGTATGTAATGCCGACAGAATACTTCCATAAGGCTTTGGAGTCTATGTCTTTTGACAGACTTTACATTTGCTCTGATCCAGAAACAATAGACCATCCAATGTTTCACAAATACATGGAAAGCCTTGACAAGTACAGCCCTGAGCTGGTTGCTGGAAGCACCATAGAAGACTTTAATACAATAAAATCTTTTAACAAAATAATAATGTCACAAAGTACCTTTTCTTGGTTTGCCGCGTTTTTATCAAGCGCTTCTGAGATATTTGTTCCGGTTCCAGAAGGAGGGGAGCATGTAAACGAGTGGAGTATAGAAAGTCCGGGAGTATCTCTATTTGTGGATGACGAAAAAAGGTATAAATATATAAAACAATATAAAGACGAGTGGAAGCTTGTAAACCTACAGGACATAGAAGAAAGATAAAATGTCAGAAAAACAATTTTACAGTAAAGAATACTGGTACGATAGCCCAGAAGAGCATTCGGATGTAGACAACTACGGAAAAAACTATTACGGATATCAAATACTTGAAAAAGTTATCCTTCAGCTTCAGGACATTCCTAAAGACGGATACATAGTCCTGCTTGGCACAAACAGATGTGTTGCACTTGATTTATTGTGCGATCACTTTGGCCGAGATAGATGTATTGGTTATGACTTACATAATCCAATCGGACATGACTGCGTAATCGAGAAGGATTGCATGGAGCTTTCCGAAGTGGACAACATACCAATAGCTTTCTGCCATAATGATCTCGGAAGTTTTCCTAAAACACCAGAGCTAAAAATTTATGGGCAAAAATGGGCAGCTAAGAATATTATTAAGGGAGGATACTTCTTGGGAAGAAATAATCTTAATTCTGCTAAGTTCAAGTCAGAAGAGCTTATGCACGACATGGGTTTTGAAAACCTTCACTTCAAAGATATTCAAGACCAATACAATATGAAAAACTTTGATCCATCGTGGATTGAGGGTCACATGCTATCGAGGAGAAAATAATGAGCGTAATCAGCACTTATGACACTGACAATTATAACTTTTGTGGAGAGGTTGAAAAGATATTTGGCGTTCCGCAAGGGGAGCTACATAATTTACACGAGCTTAGAAGCGACTTGATGCCGCCAGATAAGCTTAACTTTGACAACGAAACAAGGACAGATTTTCACTCTACATTCTATGGTGCCTTAAATTCTGACAAAGGGGACGATGTAAAGGCGGTCTACGAGGCTTTTATTAAGAACGTGGTTGCCCCAATGTTCGAAGGGTCATTCGTCTACCAGACTTTCCCCAGCTTCAGGGTGCACATACCAAACGATCAGGCCATTCACAAGTGGCATCACGACTCTGATGAAAATCACAACCATCCAGACTGGGAGATTAACTTTCAGGTCGCCCTCACTAAAATGTGGGACTCTAATGCAATGTGGTTAGAATCAGTTCCCGGTCTAGGCGATTTTAAGCCAGTAGAAATGGAAGTGGGAGATTACACTATATTCTATGGCAACAAATGTATCCACGGAAATAAAGAAAACAAAACAGGCAGGACTAGGGTTAGTATGGACTTCAGGGTATTGCCTTATGATAAATACGATGAGTCTGCGGCTAAAAGCTCCGCTACGGCCAGCAGAAAGTTTGTGCTCGGAGATTACTATAGATTATATGAATGGAGAAAATAAAAATGAGTTATATAAAAAACTGGGAGGGTGATGGAGACTATCTTGAGGCCGTTCAAAAGGCTGTTAAAGACGGACTAGGGGAGTTTAAATCAGATCCGAGATATAGGGGCATATTAGAGCATGTTAGTCTCTCAGAGTTTAATGGGTGCTGTGGCCTACTTAGAGACAAAAATATTAGCGATGAACTACTAGAAAAGTTTAAAGAGAATGACACGATAGGTGGTGGCGAAAAACGGGAGAGCGAACTATTCAAAGGGTCTATAGGTACGGGTACAGTGAAATACATGGCCATAGCCCATCAAATAAAAGAATTGGTTAAAAATAAAAAAAATATTAAAGTTTTAGAAATAGGTGGTGGTTATGGCGGACAAATAAAAATACTGTCAGATTTGATTGACATATCTGAAGTTTACATGGTAGACATTCCAATAGTTTTAGAGCTTCAAGAAAAATACTTGAGCCACCATGCAATACAAATTACCAAAATTTGCCCAGACGAAGTTCAACCGTGGTATGATTTTAAGTTTGATTTGGTTATTAGTAATCACGCCATTTGCGAACTGCACCACGACCTACAGGACACCTATTTGCCTCTTGTCCGAAATAGTGAAAGTGGATACATATTGTATCATGATATAGATTCTTGGGGCGGATCATATTCGATGGATGAATTCACAGAAAAAATAGACAAAAAATACAACGGAGGTCGGTACCACGACTCTCCTATTATAGAGTGGTAAAATGTATAGTCCATTAAAAAAAACTATCTCGTCCCTAGAAAAGGACGGATACATCATTAACGACCCTTGGGATATTGTGGAGGCGTTTGAACACAAGGTTGCCAAGTATGCGGGTAGTAAGTATGCTGTTGCAACAGACAGTTGTACCAATAGCCTTTTTCTTTGCCTCAAGTATCTCAATGCAACCGGCAAGGTTAAAGTTCCTAAAAAGACATACCTGTCTGTACCTCAAAGCGTTATACATGCTGGGTGTGAAGTCGAGTTTACTGACCTTGAATGGTCTGGAGCTTATCAGCTAGACCCATATCCGATTATAGATGGTGCTACAAGATTCACTAAAGATATGTATGTTAAGGGGTCATACCAATGTCTATCTTTTCATATTAGAAAGATATTGCCAATCGCTAAAGGGGGAATGATACTAACAGACGATGCGGAAGCCGTTGACTGGCTTAAGCTAGCTGAATACGAAGGAAGGGACAGGCGTGTACCCCACGATGAAATGCCTGAGCCAACGATAGTGGGATGGAACATGTATATGCCTCCTGAGCAAGCTGCTCGTGGTATAGAACTATTTGACAGGACAAAAGAAAACAATGATGATTCGGGAGGATCATGGAAATACAAAGATATATCTAATTACGAGATTTGGAGCTAAAAGGGGCGAGGTGGGGGCCAGTCGAGAAGGATTAGCTAATACATTGATATATTTTATGTTACTTTTCGTTTACACCACCACGGGGCAAACACAAACAGGCAGCTACTTTTCTACTGAACAAACAACTACCCTGACCTACTAGGGCGGCCGCCGACGGGGGCACCTTTCCCCCCACGAGGGGGGTAAAAAGTATTTGGGATTATTCTGAGAAAATGGTTGATTTGGGCTTGTGTGATTAAAGAATCTGTGCTAAAATGACGATATTAATAGTATAAGAGTTAAACAAAGGACAACAAAATGTTTACAGTAAAAAAAGAACTACGATTTAACGGTGTTCACAATCGCTACTTAGTTGAACGGTTGCAAGGTGTTCGATATACTATTCACGCATCGCACGCTAAGTTAAACATAGGTGATAAGCTAAATGTAATTAGTCCAATCGCTAATAGTAACGATAAAAAATACTTGCTAAAAAGATATAATTAATTAACGATTGCTATTGACACAATGACCCATTTAGTATATAATTTAAGTATGACAAACAACGATACAAACAACAAAGGAAACAACGATATGATTAATGCAACACACAACGTAAGAGTTATCAAACA
>Ga0208299_1000054_pt1 | contig 109534 bp, 118 predicted proteins | sample 15_taG_FD_184089 | JGI IMG/M metagenome (GOLD analysis project Ga0208299, IMG submission 184089) | Marine viral communities from the Subarctic Pacific Ocean - 15_ETSP_OMZ_AT15312 metaG (SPAdes) (version 2) | ecosystem: Environmental > Aquatic > Marine > Oceanic | place: Pacific Ocean... | reverse complement strand
CCATGTATTAATCCACTTTTAAGTCTTTAAGATGTGCCATGTAATCTTCATCATCTGGCGCTTGGGTTTGCGAAGCAACGGTCTCAGGTTGTGGACCCTTCGTAGAAGCCTCCAGTTCCATCATCATACCCTTCAACTCATCATAATCAGCGACCTTGACAAGACCGTGGATATCATGCAGTTCATCCATCCACTGCGCATTCTGTGCGTCAGTACCAGCCGGACTTTGCTTAGGCTTCGGAGAAGACTTATCGTAGTTCGGCCATTGACCTTGGGTATCCTTTACGATTTTAAAGTCCCAGCCCTCTTTCACGTTAGTGATATCACCAAAGTCTTCGTCAAAGAAACAGTCTAGTACTTTGCCGAAAAGCTTTTGCCCCACAGAAAGAATCTTAACAGATTCGTCGCGACGGTCTACTACGTTCATGTAGTAACGCTTGCGAGACTTGATTTGACGGGCTAGGTCCTGAAGCTCTTTGCCTTTAGGGGTCTCCTTGCCAATCGCGTTAATTTCTTTCCACATGTTGTAGTAAGTATCACATACAGGACATTTATCACCCTTCACACGTGGGCAGTGATAATTCTTGTCGTTGAGACGGTGAATTGCAGTTTCAGCATAAAACTCTTGGTTCGCCTCATCCTTTGCAGGAAGTACGCGCACCACAGATGTACCTTCGTCCATCATGAAGAATTTGCTTAGGAAATCGGAGTTACCTCCACCGCCGGGATTATTAATCTCGGCATACTTTTTTCTTAGTTGTTCGATGTTAACCATAGTTTTTTAAAGTTGTTCAATTAGTTTAGCTTCCGCTCGTTTGTTTGCGGACAGCTGTATATTATTATAGTCTCTTGTGAGAAATAATGGCGCTTCCTTTGGATAAATTACAGGTTGGGCAAGATATGCACAAGTTACCTACCTCATTGGTTCGACTGGTTACAATTGCTCAATCAATTTAGCTTCTGCTCGTTTGTTTGCTGATAACTGGATAATAATATCCTTTTGGTGGTCCAAACTGGAGACAATATTCTTACATAAATTAAATTTATGTGCCTTCGCGACGATTCCTCGTTGAAGGGTTTGAAGCTCAGGCTGAGTCTTCAAATATGCGTCCAACGCACGGTCGGTAGTCTTCTGACCGGATTGCCTCATCTCCTCGCGACGTTCTTCTCTGAGCTCTGCTTCACGGGTTTCGTGAATAAGGTTGGCTCGGTCTAATTCCTTTTTTGCGTAAGCCATTACACCAGCAAAGAATGCGAAAGTGGAGGGGTGATTACCCATAGCTTCTTGGAAGTTATGCTCAGAAATAGCGATGTATTTCTTAGTAACATCCATATAAGAATCTTCTATATTATCGTAAATTTCTTTTATATTAATCATTGTCTGCAAAAATAAATTGGAAAAGTTCAGGATTAAGACCTGCCATTTGTTGTATCATGTTTGAAGTAACACTTGTTAAGAACTCGTTACTCATAGTTGGCATTTCGTCATCGTCATTAAGTCCGAAAATCTCATATCCGATATGACAAATCTCATGTAGTAAAGTTCCTTTGTAATCTTCAGGATGTTGATTAGGGTCAACTGTTAAAAGGTATTTCGAAAACTCTACACACCCATAAAGATTATCTTTTTTCAAAGAAATTTGTTTAATATCAAAAGTTTTGATACCAGTATACACTGTCATGGGGTGATTATATGTTGGGAATTTTTTACTCATTGTTGCGTTACCGTTAATCTAGTGTAATCGATTCGGATTGGAACAATGTAACGTGCCCTACCGTTTCGCGATTTCATTACGAACATACGAGCCTTGCCTTCGTCAAACTCCTGCTCTTTTTGATTGATTGAGAATGCCAAATCACACACACGAATCTTTCCGTAAGAGTCCGCCAACTCAGCGTCTGTAATAATATCTACCTCTTTACCTTTCCTGTTTGTTTGGGTAGCAGTCCACACTAAGCACTTGTGCTCGACAGCAATTCCACGAAGCTCTTGGGCGATACGTTCTTGACCTAAGTACTCAGACATGGTAGCGTCAGTGTTTGTCATTAACTCAAGATAATCAATAACAATAATATCAGGGTTAAAATCTTCGTAGTTGCGTAACTGATTTAAGTACGCACGAAGACCTGCTACAGTAAGACGCTTTGTCGGGAACTCTTTAATCTTTAACCGTCCCATATTTGGCGCGGCTGCTTGCATCTGCTCTAGACGGTCACTAAGCATCTTAACGCCGCCCTTCAACTCAGCTTGCTTAATACGAGTAAAGATACTGTCGAGACGTTGTGCTACACGGTCCTCAGACATTTCCAACGAGACGTACAGTACGTCCTTTCCATCCATTACAGACCTAGCACACTGATTCGCTAGAAACAGAGATTTGCCCACGCCAGGAGGGGCGACGACCATCGCCAATTCTTTAGGGGCAAGACCTCCTTCAAGCTCCTGATTAACAGTTTCGAAAGGAGTTCTAAACTGAGCATTAACATGAGTATTATTGAGTCTTTCATAACGTTCTTCTACACCACCAAAGTAATCAGTTCCGAGGTCTACGTTCCGGCTGACGGAAAGTGCTTCCCTAATCTGTTCTTCGATTCTACCGAACTTCTTTTGTTTTAGCAAATCGATAGAACTTATGATGGCGTCTTTAAGAGATTGCTCTTTAGCGAACTCCTCAACTTTATCTAAATAAAACTCTTCGTTCTCTAAAGACTTCTCATCAACGGTGTTGATTTCTTTAAGCTCTTCTTTGAAGTCCGACATTAACTCATTGTCAGTTTTTATCTCTCTAATCTGCTCCAAGATTTGCTCGTCCGAAGGGAGCTTTTTGTAAGAGCTATAGTGAGATTTAATTACCGACCAGAATTTTTGGTGTTGAGGGAACTCAAAATATGAGTCCTTCACCATCGGCATTGCCTGTACCAAAAAGTTGTCGTCAGATTTGGCGAGATACACAATCCCGCGCTGAATAGATTCTTGAAATTCGTAAGCCATTATTTGTCCCCTGTTGAACCGAAGCCACCTTCTCCTCGAAGAGTTTTGTTAAGAGGTGAGTTCCACTCATCAGAGTCCATAATGTGAATTTTTGGACGATAATTTTGGGCACAAATTACTTGTGCTACGCGCTCACCGCTGTTAATCTTGATAGGCAAAGAAGTTAAGTTATGTAACATAACTTTAATTTCTCCCCTGTAATCTTCATCAATGGTTCCTGGCGCATTTGGAATTATCAGTCCTTTTAATCCCCACGAACTACGAAGCCTAATTTGGGCTTCCCAGCCTGACATAAGCACAAAGCCTAAGCCAGTTCCTACAAGAACCGTTTCTCCTGGCTGAATCATTACATCTTCGTTCGATGCAATATCAAAGCCAGCGGCTCCTTCGGTTTTGTATTCCGGGTCTGGATTTTGGGACTTGTTAAATACGTACACCTTGTCCATTTTCTTGAATGTTTTATCCGTCATGTCTGTTTCCTGTATGTCGTCGTTCAATTTCGCGGTCGATTTTATCAGACGCATCTTCCGCTACTATTTTAGCGCGTTCTTCACGAATACGCTTTTTTTGTTCGGAGGTAGCCGTGTCATCACGCTTTACCCTCCCTTTCTTTTCCATCTCCTCATAGTTAGGAACTACTTTGGAGTATGGGCTTGCGGCAGTACCAGTTAGTTGGTCCTCCGCGTTCACAGCTTTCTTAGCTTCTTCAATTTGTAGCTCCATCCACCTGTGTTCAGATGCAGCCCTTGCGGTAGTGTAGTGAGGGTTGTCTTCTCCTCCTGCGGTTCCATGTATATGAACCGCAGGACCTTTATCGATAACCCACACTGCGTCGTGGTCTCCTCCGAAAGGACATGGACATCCCGAAGGTACAAACTCGGGAGGCTCCTCCAACTGCGCGTGAAAGCTCTTTTCACCGAGACACTCGTTATCCTCACACGCAAAGCGGAACTTCTTGTATCCGTTCGTGTTTTTATCTCCTGGAAATTCCCATCCTGCCATAACTTATTATAGTCCCTGACTACAGTTCACAGACGCCATTTATGCAAGTTTCTACGGATTGGACCTGCTCTTCGATTTTTCCTTCGATAATGAGCTTGTCCAAGTCGAGACTGGTAATATCTACAGCTTCCAGGGGCTCATTGCCACGGGAACCCGCACGATAAAAAGTAAACCCTTTCATATCATTTGCATACATAAGCAAATCATCATAAAGATTAGAGGGCTCAAAGTCTGGAGGTAGATTACAGGTTTTTGAAACTGCTGAGTCAATAAAAGATTGGACCACTGCCTGAACCTTAATATGTTCTTCTGGAGTAACATCATAAGCCCCAACACAGTGAGATACATTTCTACCTCTTAAGTGAAGTTCTTTAAACAGAGGGTCCACCACAGTAGTCTCATTCCAGACACCATCAGTCCCAGTGCGCCAACGGCGCTTATAGACGGGAGCGAATATGGGTTCAAGACCAGTACTGACCCCCAATACCATAGAGATAGTTCCAGTCGGCGCGACAGTAAGGAGAACTGCGTTACGAAGTCCGTTCTTTTTAACATCAGAGCGGATACGTGAAGGCAGGGTTTTAAAGAACTTTTCATCTTTTAGTTTGTTCCAGTCATAAGCCGGAAAACTACCTTTCTCACGTCCAAGATACATAGAAGCTTTGTATGCCTCGTTCCTTATTGTAGCGAATAACCGTTCCAAGAACTCCAAGCAATCTTCCGAGCCGTACTTGTACCCCGCTTTGATGAGGAAGTAATGGAGTCCGGTAATGCCCAATCCGATTCGTCGGGAACGGATTCCTGCTTCATCGCACTCGGGGATAGGGAAGTGGTTCGCCGTAAGGATGTTATCCAAGAACCGAGTACCTGTGCGAATCGTACGGGCAAGCCTACGCCAATCGATAGTGCCGTCCATGTCAACCATGTTAGCCAGATTAACGTGACCAAGACAACAGTTGCCGTATGCAGGAAGCACTTCCTCACCACAGGGGTTAGTAGAAGGCATGTGCTCAAAATAAGATACGTTAGTGTACTCGTTAGCAAAATCAATGTTGAAGATACCCGGTTCCCCTGACTCAATCGCATTATCTACAATGCGTTCCCAGAGTTCACGGGCGCGGATTGGTTTCTTCGTAGCTCCTTCAAATGTATCCTCGTAATGCTTGAGGTGGTGCAGCTTGGCACGTCCAAGCGCGTCCTCTTCATCTTTAGCCACGACCTCAACTGTGTCGTTGCCTTCCTCAGAGATACGCCCAACTTCGTAAACATAATATTTATTTTGTCTTCCCCCAAACGTAAAGTGCCACTCCTCGTCTTTTTCAACAGATTCGATAAATCGCTTCGTGATTGCTACTGAAATATTGAAGTTGGTGAGTTCGTTTCTGTCCAACTTAACATGGAGAAACTCCAAAAAATCGGGATGTGTAATATCTAGGATAGACATTAGTGCAGTTCTACGATTTTTCCCTGCACGAACATGATTTCCAATCTCATTAATCATTCGCATCACTGAGATAGACCCGGGAGCCGAGTTCCTAATGTTTTGAATGTTGTCCCCTTTGGGACGAATTTTAGAGAAATTAAAACCGATTCCTCCTCCACCACAAGAAATCTTGTACATATCAGAGATAATCTTACCGATACTATCTACGGAATCCTCAGGGTCAAGTACATAGCAATTAAGCATGTTCTGACGGTTCCTGCCAGAGCCATACAAAATACGTCCTCCTGGGCAGAAGTCTCCATTGTTAATCGCCTCGTAGAACTTCTGTTCGTATTTCTCGCGATTCTCGGGGAACTCTGGGTCCGCAGCTGCTTTAGCTACGCGCTTCGCGCATTGCTTCCAGGAATCTTCCCCTGGGTAAGCGTACTTATCCATGAAAATGGTCTCCCCCAGGGAGCCTTCTTTGATTTCAAAACCCATTACTCTTCCTCGCTATCCCAGCCGTAAACCAGCACATCTTCTTCGGGCATTACCAAATACACATCCTCACCCACCTTAATTTCTTGTCCAGCGAACTGAGCAAAAATAACGTGCATCCCTTCTTCCCAGTGGTCGCCCTCGCAACCCCGTGCAATACGCTCGATGTAGCCTTCGCTCAATTTCTTTTCCGTCATCTGTTCAGGGAGGACAATGCCGAACTTAGTTTTAGTCTCGTGCTTTTTGCGAGTCACGATTAATCTCTTTCCGTTAGGGGTATATTTCATTTTTCTATGCCGTTTATTTAGTGATTTTGGTAAGATTATTGCGTTTTATAACCTTTAAAGTTTCAGAATATTCTTCTAAAAGCGAAGTTAAATACTCGTTGTGAGTAATCAAGAATAATTTCTTGTGTTTTGTCAATTGGTGAATAAGCTCAATTAAGCCTTTTACCCCGTCAGCATCTAGGTTTTCCGCTACTTCATCAAAGAAAATAATGTTAGAGCGGTCCTTGCCCGTCAAAAGAAGAAGGTCATTGAGTCCCAGCATCACAGCCAAAGACACCCTCTTCTTCTCTCCTCCCGAAAGGGAATCGAAATGACATTCGACTCCGTTATTATAGATGCTTTCGACTAAAGAATCATCAAATTTTATGACGAAATTACCTTTCGTTAGGGTGCTGAGGTAGGAGTTGCATCGCTCATTTAAGTAGTCGAGGATATTACGGATAACGTACTTAATTAAACCTGCTTCGGAAAAAGCGTGTTCCCAAAACTTCTGGATATCATACTTTTTCTGTGCGTCCGTTGCAAGCTTTCCGTACTTCAAAATAAGTTTTTTCTCTTCTTTACGTTGTGAAGTGAGAATTTTTATTTCTGTATCAATCTCCTTAAACTTTTCAATGGTTTCGAAGTCTGAGGTTGTAACGGGGATTTCCAGAGCATCGACCTCCTTACCCAAAGCCTTTATTGTTTTAACGATAGCCCTTTCTTCGTTCGACATCTCTTGAATTTTATTTTCTAGAAAGACACTCTTGTCGTAGTTAGCGTTAGAGAGCTTCCCACAATGCTCACACTGCGCTTCCCCCAAATTCTTTATCATGGAATGGGTTTGGAGGATACTTTCTCTCAGAACGTCCCTACGTGCTACAGTACGTTCATACTCTAAATCCTTTTCGTGATAAGCGCGTTCCTGTTCTTGTATCTCTGTAAGAGACTTTCCAAAAATAAATTTATATTTTTCAGAAGACAGGAAAGATTTAGCTTCTTTCTTCATAGCCCGTAACTTCTTGAGCTTACCAGCTATTTTGTCAATCTTATCATTGCCGTTATTTAGGAGAGCTAAATTAACCTTCTTGCCGTTTAAGTACTTAGATTTAAGGGACTTGATGGTAGACCTATTCTTAAACAGGTCCCCTACTGAGAGGAAGTTTTGAATGATAGCCCTTTTTTCTTCGGGCGATGCTGTGAGAAAGTCTGTGTTATTCGACTGACCGAATACGATAGAAGCAAGAAAAACATTATGGTTAATATTGAGAATCTGTTCCAGGTACTTCTGGGTAGCCTGAATAGACTCCTGCGTACAGTTCTCGTCCCCTACCGTTACTGATAACATAGGGGCTCGTTTTATACGTTCGATGACGGTGTCTCCGTTTACTGTAAGAACAACGCGACACTTTCCTTTGGTGTGGTAGTTCTTTAAACTCTTGTCATTAGTCTTACGGATAGTCTTCCCGAACAGCGCGAACATAACAGCCTCAATGATGGTGCTTTTACCTGCCCCGTTAGAACCGGAAGGTTTGCTGTCAAAGTTCTTTCCTACAATACGAACAAGGTTTCCATAAGAATCGAAGTTTACGACCGCCTCTTTTACAGAAAGAAAATTATATATTTCTATTTTATTTAACTGCATCTTTTATCTCCGATAACCCTTTCAGCAACTCTTCTTTTTTGAACACAGTATCGCTGGCGTCAATATACTCGTCTATTACCTTGTCATCCAAACTAAAAATACGATTTTTAGGTACGTATCCAGATTCGAACTTGGGAAGCACATCCTCAAACACGAGTTCCAAACTTTGGATAGGGTATTCTGCGAATATCTCTTCCTTCAATCTCTTCTCGGTGTAGGAATCCAGCTTATCCATCTTAACTCTGAGGATGGTGTAAAAGTCTTCGAACTTGTGTTTTTTGGCGAGGGCAGGAATTTCATCAATAGTTCCTACAATATGTTTAATGCCTTTACCAATAGGCTTTTTAATAAGCTCTATTTCTTGGTCTCTAATTACTAATTCGTGCGAAAACTTCTGTGCGTTTGCCTCTCCGAAAGTATTAGAGTACTGCGTTCCTAGGATTACGACGTTATCGTAGATTTTAGGTTTATGAATATGTCCGAGGAAAGCGAACGGTTTCCCTCTGAGATGCCACTTCTTCACACGGGCTTCATAAGCATACGTCCCATTAGACACACACCCGTCAAACCCAAAATGTCCGAACACTGGATTCTTTGTTTTCTTTAGGTCAGCAATGATTCTATCTTCATCTTCATAATGAGGAATAAAATCAAAGTTTACGTCTCCAATTCTAATCGTTTCAGTGTCCTTAACAATCCTAGCTTTCTCAGAGAACAGTGATAGGATGGTGTCTGAGGTTCCGTCTTTACGGAGGGTGTCGTGGTTACCTCTATTAACAATAATATTTTTACATTTAATATTATCTAACAAATAACCAAACGCCAGGAGCTCTTCGCTGCGGGGGTTTCTACGCTCAAACACGTCCCCGTTAATGACGACGTGTGAGCAAGGCTTCCTGTTAGTGAGGTGCAGAAGGGTCTCTACTTGTTTATCCAAGAACCCTGGAAAATAATCTGCGCGTAAATGCAAATCCGTTAGGATAACAACTTTAGCTGGTTTCGACATAATCTATAATTTCTGCTTCATTAAGCAGATGTCCTTCGCTACTGAATTCTGCATCAATCATATCCCCAAAGGAATAACCTGCTTCAACATCAACAGCAAAAGGAACCACAAAGTCCAAGCCATACAACTCTTTGAAATCTTCTGTGCTTTCCAGCACATAACGCATAAGCTCAATAACTTTCTTTAAGTCTTTTCTTGAGCATTGCACTTCAACAGAGTCGTGGACCGTAGCAAGAATCTGCGCATCTAAGTCTGTGGCTTTCAGGTATTTTTGCAGACGAAGGATTGAGTGGAGCATTAAATCAGAGGCAGAGCTTTGAATAACAAAGTTCATGCCTTGTCGTAAAGCGCGGTACTGATATTTTTTATTGGGACTCTTAACATTTGGAAGATGTCTCCTGCGCCCAAAAAGGCTCACTGCGTATCCATTTTCCCTCACAAACTTATGTACAAAGTTAATCCACTTAAAAACTTTTGGAAAAGAATCTTGATAAGCTTTAAAAATATTCTTACAATATCCTACAGACTGACCTATCTGTTCTGCGAGTTTGTTCGGACCCCCTCCATACACAATGAGGAAGCTTACGCTCTTAGCAATCTGTCTTTCTTGTTTTGTTACGTCTTTAGCATTCTTGCCAAATACAAGGGACGCCGTGAAGCTGTGCAAGTCCTGTCCGGAGTTAAAAGCTTCAATAAGGTTCTTATCCTTACAGCACTGAGCGAGGACTCGCAGTTCTGCTTGAGAGAAGTCAGCAGCCACAAACACTTTATCATCATCCGCAGTCATCATACTACGAAGATTGACAGGGTCATCCTCATCAGGGCGGGGTAACGTGTGGAACGAAATACCTTTACGTTCTTTACCTACAGAATAGGTTGAGCAGCTTAGACGACCCGTTACCACGTTACCGAAGTTATAGCTAGAGTAAACCCTACCATCTTCGTTGTATGTAGTGGCTTTTTCTACACCTTTAACATAGGTCTTATGTTGTTTTACTCGACCTTTGTATTTAAGTAAAAGGTCAATGTACTCTTTGGCATCCCCTGTGGCAGTCACGGCCACTTTCTGTAAGTGAGCTTCAGTAATCGACGCTGCTTTAGTTTTCTTGGAAAACTCTAAAGCTCTTAACCCGAAACCTTCTTTAGTAAAGAGCAGGAGTCCCATATCGGCATTCGACCTAGGATTAACATCGTCAATTACTGATAGCTCAGAGAGCTTAGTTTCTAGCTCTCCAATTTCTTTTGCGAGAAGCTCATCGAATCGGGCTACGCAATTATTGTCTACCAAAATACCTCGGTGTTCCACATCTGATGCTACAACGAGAATCTTTTTAAGAAGCTTTTCGTAAACATGGTTTACGCCCTTCCTATTCATCTCTCCAATCATATTGGTGTGGGCGCGTAAGGTGAAGTCCGCGTCCATAGCGTTTCCCAACGCCATTTCATCCAGAGGCATGTTTTCCCAGTCATGGGCTCCTCCGTTAGTTACGGTTAGCATTTTTTAATTCTTTTATTATGTGGTTTAGTTCGAAAATAATATTAACGTAGTGTACGTTAGATTTGTAATTAGATTGGGTTACTTCCCCCGCTTTCATTATAGCAGCTTGATACTCATTTAGAGCACGAATTACCTCATCTAATAATTGAGGGGGAAGTCCAGGTTTTAACATCTAACTAGAGTTTCCATCATCTGAGAGGTTACTAGGTAAGGGTCACAGGTAGCTGCTGGGCGACGGTCTTCGAAATAACCACACCTATCAATCTTTACGTGCGACGGGATGCGAACACTTACGCCACGGTCTCCGACGCCCCAAGAGAACTCATCATAGTTAGAAGTCTCACATTCACCCGTTAGACGCAAGTCATTACCTGCACCATAAACGTTGATATGTTCTAAGTGAGCTTCTTTCAATTTGTCCATCATACTTTCGATTTCTTTAATACCGCCTTTCTCACGAGTCTTTTCGGTAGACACATTAACATGGCAACCAGCGCCATTTAAGGTCGGGTAAATCTTTGGATGGTACGAGATTCTCATATTGAATTTCTCGCTACCTTTCTGTAAGATGTACCGAGACATCCACAGGTCGTCAGAGGCTTGAAGAGCTTCGGCGGCGTTGGTCTGATATTCCCATTGAGAAATCATTACCTCTGCGTTGTTGCCGAATAAGGTAATACCTGCCTTATCGCAGTTTGCTAGATGCTCATCTGCAATCAAACGACCAATAACATTACCTGCACCTACACCGCAGTAGAAATCTCCCTGCTTAATGTCTTCCGGTACAAGGGGTTGCATCATAGGGTCTACAAAAGTATACTCTTGCTCAAACCCGAACAACATGCTAGTATCACCATCATCTAACTGTTCCGCCAAAAGGCTACGCATATTAGATTCATGGGGAGTACCGTCTGGGTTCATAACCTCACACAGTACCATGTAATTACCCTCACTAAAAGGGTTCTTATATAAGCGCACAGGCTTAAGCTTACGGTCTGAGTCTGCCAAATCTCCTTGTCCGGTGCTACCACCATCGAAAGACCATTCAGGCAATTTAGCCAAAGCGTGTTTCTCAGAAAAGACTCTCGTCTTTGAACGTAGTTGGGGCATATCAACAGACCCATCCAACCAAATATATTCTACAGTAATCATTAAAATTTCTCCAATTCTTGAGGGAAGTACTCCTTCACTAAATCCATAAGGCCGTGAGGAAGATTTTCATCGAGTAGCGAGTGCATAATTTTTGTGTCGCCAATATTATTAAAGTTTGTAATTCCAAAAGTCATCAAAAATTTTAAATCAAATTGGCAATTATGGAAAATTTTCTCAGTACTCGAATCTGCCAGCAAATCACTGAGCCTCTCTCTAATGATTTCTTTGTCTTTATCATCGAATGGACTTTCGCGATGATGAATAGGTATGGTAAAGGCTTGATTCTCTCCGTACGAAAACGCAATAGTTGACATAACATCTTTCTTGAAATCCAATCCAGTTGTTTCAATGTCTGCACCAACTACGTCATAATTTTTAAGGTTGTCCATTTGCTCATTGAACTCCTTAATGGTTTTGCATAGAACATACCCAGTTCCGTCAAACTTATTCTTATCTAAGATGAATTTATTGTACGCATTCTCTACATCCTGAACAAACAGCTTTCGTAGCTTTGGCTCTAGGAAGACGAGGTCTGAGCTATAGGTCGGTACTACAGGACAACCTTCATACTCAAACTCTTTACCCCGCTTATTAAATAAGCCGGACTTCTTCAGCAGAGTCTTCATCGCTACATTACCTAGAGGGATAATAAGCTCTGGCTTAATCTGGTCTAGGTCCTCATAAAGGAATGGACGATGGGTGTTATAGTCTGCCGTTGTTAAGTCGTCCTCTGAGGTGTTGGGTTCCCGAATCGCGGGTACGAACTGATAGTGTCCCTCGGGTACGCCTGTCTTCTCTAGAAGGGTTTTAACAGCCGCATACTCATGGTCGTTGAAATCATATAGACTCCCGCGCTCACGATATTGACAAGTGGTAATGAAAACAATTTTCTCATCACCAACATCTGTAGATGAATAATCTTTTGTTTTTTCGTCTTTGTCGAAATTTTGTAGTAATTTTTCTAAGTCCATGTTCTATGATAGGTTATGGCGAAGTGTAAAAAAAAGAAACACTATATTGATAATAAGAAGTTTGAGGAAACCATCTTTAACTACTTGGAAAATCCCTCGGAGTATGAAGATGAACTTATCGGGCAACTAGACTTATTAATTACAAGCATCCTTATATCCTTTAAATTTAAAGTGGAGTTTGATGATGCTAAACAAGAATGTTTCGTATTGTCCTTGAAAGTACTTAAAAACTTTACCCGTGAAAAAGGTTCGGCTTTCAACTACTTCACTACTGTTATAGTAAATAACCTGAAGCTTATTTATACTAAAAACAAGAAATATCAGGAAAAGATTCAACAGTATAAAGACAAGAAGATTAGGTCGTTTCTTGAGGAGACGGAGTAGAGAAGAAGGAGTAAATCTTAGGATACTCCACGTCCACTTTAACCCTCTTATTCACGAGATGAACTAGCGATGGAGATGATGTAATTGAAAATGATGCAAACGACTCAGGTAAATCCCAACTGTTTACTAAGTAAACGGTCTCGTGACCCTTTTCGTTTTTCCATTCTTCGGCGCGTTCAAGAATACGGTCGCACCACTTACACCAAGTTGAGTAGTAAAGAACCGAAAAGTTTTTACACTTACGGTCCTTTAGTACCTCATTCAACTCCTGCTCAGTTACTAGCTTGGTCAGACTTCTCATCGCCCTCTCCACTAAACTCTTCTTCTGCCATCTGCATCGCAGCATTGGCTTGGTCGGCGCTCATTTGTTTCATAACTTCTTCTTTTTCTTCTTCCGTCATGTTTTCAACGCGCTCATTAAGTTCAGCAGTAATTGCGTGGATGCCTTTGAAAAACAGGATACGGGCAAGAGTGTCGTTAGACATCTGTCCGCCTGTAAGGGCTTGTTTGAGAGAGTCCCATTGGCTCGTCTCTTCTTTATCTAATTTAATGTATAGTTTCATTCTTCGGTCTCCTTCACGGAGTTTAAAGTTACCAAAATTATTGCCGTCAACAGCAAATGTGATTTTTTCCTTGTCGGCAGCCATACAATATTATAGTAAACCATGTCAAAAAATATCGACTCAATTTTAGAATTTGGAGAATTCTCCAAGAAGCGGCGCGTCAACAGCAAGCGCAAGGGAAGCAACTTCGAACGGAAGATAGCCAAGATACTTAATGAGAGGTTTGAGACTAAGGAGTTTAGTCGCACACCGGGCTCAGGAGCTTTCGCTACTACTCACAAGAACTTGCCCGAGAATCTACGCATTCAGGGAGATTTAATTACCCCAACCTCATTCCCCTTTGTTGTTGAATGTAAAAATGGTTATGACGTACAACTTGATGATTTATTCAAACGAAAAAGCGATTTCAAATCTTTCATCTCACAAGCACAGAAAGACGCCTCTCACGCGAATAAAGAGTGGATGGTAATCTACCAGAAGACCAGACGAATGGCTCTTGTAATCGTCGGGAAGCCGTATCGGGTAAGTCCAGAGTTAGTTCTAGACGGTCGATACTTCATCTATCCTCTGAATGAGTTCCTGAAGATGTCTAACGAAGTCTTCGGCTTTCATGGATGAGTTACCGACAGATTGAGCCTTTTCTAGCCCAGAGGTAACCTCATCCTTGGCTACAATATAATGGGTGTTAGCGGAGGTTCCTTTACGTCCGATTCTCAGTCTACTAAGCAGTTTTCCATCCTCGCTTACAAAATTAGTACCGCTCCCAAGAACTCTAATGTCGGCTTCTCCCGATAATATCTTTAGCAGGGAAGGACCGACTGCGTCGGTTTCCATTCCTATCATGGAGTTCCCGTCAGGGTTAGTAAGAGCGAACATTTGTCTTTCGGTTGACATTCCACAAACAGCAGCATCCAGCACACAGTTATACCTAAACCCGGGTTCATTTGAATGTTTAGCTGCATACATCTGAGTCATTTGAGTTATACTTTCAGCGCGAAGACGTAGTTTTACTTTAGGGTCCTTAGTTTTTTTGTACTCTTTTAATTTATCATAAAAAGCCTTTTGTTTCTTCAAATCATTAAAAGGTACTTTAGACATCTGGTCCGTAGTCCAATCTTTCAACGCACCCGAGGAGATATTGTCTAATGCTCCCATCATCCTATCCACTTCACGGGTGCTTCGGTCTCTAAACTCATCGGCTTGCTCTAGCCAATCGTCCGGAAGGTCCACGCCATGGTTTCTGGTAATCTCACTGAGGGCAGCCGCGTGGCTCTGACGAGCTATAGTTACAGCCTCTCTATCCGCAGACCCCCTAAGTTTAAGGAAACTTCTTTTTCCAAACTCGATGGTTTTTCCTCCAAAACCATTTTTCACGCTAATCCTGACAACGTCACCAAAGCTTTTAGATTGGGCGGCGCGGTTTCCTTTCACATCGAACTTTTTGTTTACTACTTTGTCTAAAGTGCTGCCTTCAGCGCAAGCCACTTCAACATCTGCATTTAAAACAGTGCCATCACCCAGAATACCGGCACCTTCCGTGCCTACCTTTCTAAACTCACAGTCTGGCGGGAACTGCTCTACAATAGGTTTCCACCCACTTACTTGCTTTGATAGAAGCCATGCTAAAGCTCTTTTCTCGTCTGGGGTTTCTCCTAACTCGGCGGTTGCTTCCTCCAATAGCTCGTTAGCCCCCTCTTCGACAAAGTTAATTACCTCCACATCTTCTAAACTTCCTCCTGCCCGTGCTTGAGCAACTTCCAGAAATAGTTTGAGGTCCAACTTATCTCCGACACCTGCAACAATACTCTCCATAACTTTTTTAACAGCCTTTTTATCTTTTTTAACAAAGATGGCTTGGGCGAGGTCGGAGGAGTACTCATTCATATCCCCAGCAATGGCTCGGTATGTATCTTCGGAAGCTCTGTCTGCGGAACGTCCTTTAAGGATTAAAGGCTTACCGTCAACCTCAATCTTGGTTAACCTACACAAATCTTTCGCCACAAGACTATCCTTGGTTCCTATCTGCATACCAAACGCTTTACCTGCATCGGTATCCATAGTTGCTCCTAGGGTTGCGATATCTCCTCCACATTTATCTCCCCCTTGTACGTGTACAGTTCCTTTGTTTCTACATCTAAAGCACTTGAGAAAATCTACGTCCTCCTGGGATAATTTGTCTGGAGTGATTATTTTATTTTTTAGTTTGTACGCCAGACCCATGGCTCTCATGGCTGTCTGAGATAACTTTTGTGCAGCGGCTTCAGTCTCTTCCACAGATACATTTTCTTTTCCTTGCAAAGCCAAAGACGCTTTCCTCATTTTAGTAACGGTTCCTAACCCTCTAGCTTGGTCATTAAAAGTTTGAGCCCATTTCGTTACATCTGGTCCGGTATACCCCATTTCTTCTAATACCTTGAGGTCTTTTTGGGTCGCCTCCTCGGACAGCTGTTTTAAGAAATCTGGTTGCTCGGCGGCGGGAGCAGCTGGGTCCATTACAGGAGTTTGCGCTTGCTCCTTGTCCCTCATGTCAGGGTCTTCTGCGGCTATGTTACCTTTTTGTTGGTCATAATACCCTAGAACAGCATTCCACTCAGGTTCAGTAAATTTAACCGCTTGGTTTGCAGAATGACCTTTAGGGTTAAAGGTTTTACCTCGATACGCAATCATCTTCACTCCTTTTTGGTTAATGTACTCAAAAGAAGAATCGCCTTGAGCCTGGGCCGCATTAGTGTTAGCTGTGTGTCCGTCTGCCGCCGCAGTTGCGGTCCTAACAGTAGGAGGTAATTCGTTAGGGGCAAAAACAGCAAACATCTTAACTGCTTGTGCAGGGTCTTGTGTGAACTTACCCTCTAGCAAAGTGTTGCCGCAGTCTAGGTATACGTCAAGAAATTTAGATAGTTCCATATTATATTAAAGTAGGCTCCCCTGATATTATATACCAGGAAAGCCCAAATATTTTTCAATTAAAACTTATTAGATAGCTATCGGAGACATTACGGCATCGATATCAGAAGTCTCAGTAAACTGGACAGCGAAGTCATAACGTAGGGTCATCTCAATAGTATGGAACTCGTTAGTTGAGTAGTTGAACTCACCTAGCTTCCAGCCTTTCGGATAGCAACCGTAGAGATTAACGTGAGTAATCGGGTTACGGTGAGCATCTAATTGCCAGATAGTTACAGTTCTCTTGAAGATAGGAGCTTCAGTAATACCAGCAAGACCTTCAGGGCTTGGGTTTACTTCGCTAGTACCGTTGCCTAGACCACCGTAATGAATACCGTAGACTGGGTCATACACACTTCTCATCCATGCGAAAAGCGTATCAGCGATATCACCTTTGATTAAATTATCAAACGTAACAGTGATTTCGTCAGGCGAAGCTTTGCCAGGGTAGTAGAACTTTTCGTTTACACGATGAACTTCAATGTCTTCAACAGTAAAGCCCGGTTGAGTAATTTGCTTTGCGGCGAGAGTAAGACGGTCTTGTGAATCCAGACCAGGAACGTTAGAAAGAGCGCCCGCGAATTGCGGAATCTGAATCTCCCAAGCGTATGCACGGAAGGACTCCAGTGCGTGAGAGAGACGGGGGCTGTCAGCGATTAGCTCGGCAGCTCTGTCTACGTAGTATTTTCCATTAGCCATGTTGTTTGTTTACCTCAATATTATATAGTGTTATACACTAGCTGATTGGTTTGTGAGGTTAAGCTCGAATACCAAGATTTCAGCGGTCTTAGTAGGCTTGATAATAACCTTGCACCAAAGTTCGTTTCTATCAACGCGAAGGGGGGTGTTAGTAGTTGAATCACACGTTACAGAGAATTGAGTAATACCTCGTCTCTGTTGAATGTCAGCCAACGCTGGGTTGATGACGCTTCGTACGGCGTTCCAAGTGATGGGGTCGTTCGGCTCAAACACAAACCTACGGGCGGCTTGTAGTACAAGTCTGCGTAAGTAAATCATCAAGCGACGAACATTAATTCTGTCCAGAGCAGTAGATGCTCTTTGAGTTGTTTTTTGTCCGTAAATAACAATTCCATCTTGGAGGAACTTGGTTACCGGGTTAACGACATTCCCAGGACCATAGAGAGCGTCTCTGTCGCCTTGGTTGAGTTGTACCTCAACATCAGTCGGCTTAGTCAGACGACCTCTACGCAAGCCAGCAGGGGCAAACCATGGGTCCGATACTTCATCAGTGAAGCACATCTGGCCGATAGCGAAGATTGACGGGTCGAACCAGGTATCCGCACCAGTGTAAGTATTAAAGGATTTTACCCACGGCCAGTATAGAGCAGCGTAGCTACTGTTTAGAGAGGTGGTTCTACCAGTTCCTTGACCGTTAGACCACGCAATAGCTTGTTGCGCACTTCTAAATCCTACAGGAGGAGATACAACCGCAATAAAGTTTTGAGTAGTTTCAGCTAAACTAACTAGTTCGTTTTGTACGTTCTGGTCAGTTACACCCGGAACAGCAGCCATAGTAACCGGAGTTGCTTCCGAGTCCAAAGCCCGAAGACCTTGGGCGGGAGTTTGGCCAATCAGCGCCGTTCTTACATCAGAGTTACTTATGTTACCTCCGTAATCCGAAGCATCGCCATTCTTACCTCCAGAAAGGTTGAAGTAAATGTTCTGGTTATTGGCAGTACCATCTAAAGAGAGGCAACGGAATGCATGTGCGGCGGTCCCGACTTCGCTGCCCTTACCCTTACCTATTTGGTAAGCGGTTGAAATCGTAGTACCTCCCGCAAAGGTGGTCGGCTCAGTCCAGGTATTAGTTCCAGAAGGTTCAATACTAGCATCATACTGGTAGAAGTTACCTTTCACGTACGGGGAGACAGCATTAACAAGTCCTTGGTTAAGAACGTCTTCCGGCCATAGGCTGGTTGCTGAGGCGGTACCAGTGGGCTTCCATAAACCCATATCGTAGCTTTCTTCCAGACCTCCCTCGGAATAGACGTTAGTTACGAAACGTCCTTGGTCGTTAGTATGGACAATATCTGCTTGAAGACCACGGTACTGTAACCCACCCGTTAAGTTCACTGCGGAGTAGTTATAACCTAGTCCTGGGTACAGGGAATTTATTTGATAAGCACCTGCTTGAGTCGCATCGACGTAATCAAGAAGAGCGCCCGAAGGTACGTTTCCAGTCCAAGCGTCATCATCATATCCCAACGCGGTGGCTTGCGCTGCTTCTAGTACACAGGCACTACCGCCGAAGAAGGTAGTAGGACCAGTCGCCATATCAGGAACAACAAAGAAAGGCTGGGCGGATACGGCTCCTAGACTGCTATCTGAGTCGATGGTTGCCGCAGCCGACCATATGAAGTCATTAACATCGAGTGGTTGGCCTGATAACCAAGTTCCAGTAAAATCAAATTGACCTCGGGCTCCGCCTCCAATGCTAAGAGAAGAGGAGATAAACGTGTTGATTGTAAGTCGTGAAGTGTTGCTCGCAGTTGCACCAGGTTCTTTTGCCACAAGCATACCACTTGTAGCGCCGTAACCACTAGGAATGAAGGAAACCGGTCCAGTAGTTGGGTTAACTGCCTCTCCAAGACCAGCCTGTAGGGCGTCCTGCCACAGGTCAGTGGTCATTCCAGTCGCGTTTAAAGGTGCTGGCATAGCAGCTAGTGCAGAAGCGTATGGGCGGTCGCGATAAGCGTAGAAAGTAGCGGTGTTCCCAACGGATACGCCGTTCTTATCCCAAGCATTCACATCAAACCTATAAGCTACAGTGCCATTTGCCAGTCCAGTAAAAGCACCCATGTTTACAGCCACGTTTGGGTGGGTCACCAAAGGAATAGTGTATCTAGCAGCTTTAGCTTCACTGGTCGCGGCGCGAACGTAATAAACTTGGTTAGTTTTTTGCAGAATCTCCAAAGCTGCATAAATACCTTGACCGCCATTCACTAGGTCAGGAGTACCAAACTCCCGAATCACTTGGGCAGGGTTGGTTAGGAGTGTTGGGGTGTCAACAGGACCGCGAGAAGCAAATCCTACCAAACCAACGATAGACGGATTGACAGAAGGAGCGTAATCAGATACGTCCTTTTCAATCGTATAAACACCAGGGGAAACGAAGTTAGCCATATTTTACCTTAAATTATGTTGAGAAGATGTCTTTTCTGAAGTTCCAGACAAAGGTCTGTGATTGATTTTTCTGGAACAGAAATCTTCTGTCCGGCAGATAAGCAGATATGTTCAAACAAGCGACCGGACTTTAGAACAATTTCTAAATCCTGTCCTGCGATATTTACAATTGTACGGTTCTTCATAAACTTCTTCCTCTTTAGTATTTAGTTAATTGAGGGGTAAAAAAAGTCGTATTTTTAAAAATTAACTAGGAGGAAGGGGGAGGTACAACTACAGTTTCTGAGCCAGAGGTAGAGAGGATAGAGGTTGAGGGGGTGCCAGTTCCAGAAAACGCGATATCGGTCTTCAGCTCTACGTCATATCGCATCTCTCTGATGGCTCCGTTGCTTTGAATCATGTACTTTCTGGTAGGCATCCATGTCTCTACTTCAAAGGTGACGGTTTTCTTGATGATTCGGTCTTCTCTATCAGGTACGGTCAAAGTAGAGTTGTCAGATACAGCGGTAATAAATGCTGGTGCGTTGGTGAGGAAATCGGTCCCTACTCTTAATTGAGGTCGAAACTTATTCATCACATACTCAATAAGCTGGTTCATGTCCTCCACGTACCTTGCCCATAAATTTAACTGGTAAGATACTTTAACAGCTTTAGGGGACATCGCTGCTACACGCGTGTACCTCATGCTTTTTTTGTCGCGAATCGTCCAGAACTCGATATCCGTATTAGGTTTTCTTCTTTCAAAATCTTCTACGGTGTCGGAGATAGCTAACGTCATTTGAGGTAGCGTTAGGTTACGAGTCTTGAAAAGCATCGCAATAGCTCTTTCATAGTTAGCATACGAAACCGTAACCGGCTGTACCTCGTTATCACTTCCTATGATTTGTGCGTCAGAAAAAATATTTAAAAGTTCTCTTGAGGTCTTTCTATAAAACTCTAAACTTCTAAAGTTTTTATTTTCTCTTTCAAAGATTTGGCGCTTGATAGCAAAAACATTGGATAGGCGCTTACCGTTATAAAACGTTTCCCTGGTACCATCCACCATAGGAGGATACCTATCATACGGAGGTCCAGATACTTCAACCATTAGTAAGTAGAGAATACGGCTGGCTCTTCAATCTCTTGTAGTAATTGATTTTCAAGCAGTTCCATCTCCCTTTGAGATTCTGCGATAAGTGCAGGACCGTTGAGTTGTGCGCCTCCTTGCGGAGATGGGAGAGTAGCGTACTTACCTCTAATCTCACCTAGAATACCTTTAGCAATAGCTAGAGTATACCTTTGGAGCCAGCTGATGAAGTAATGGTGCAGGGTGTCTGAGTTAAGACATTTATATTCAATAACTACACTTTCAGAACCACCGGCTGCTGGGGTGGGGTATACCATAAGATACTTGTTGTTTATGATTTGGAAAGACCCTTCTCGCCCCAGAATCTTTCTAATAGATTTGAGGTGCATCTTCATTAGGAGGAAATCGCTAATCGCAAAATCCTGGAACAGGAAGTTATCCTGGAAATACTTAATGAAGAAGTCCATCTCAAGGGACTGTCCAGCTAGGGGTACGCTCAGTAGAGATTTCTTGTAAGCAGCATACCTAAAGTTGTTTACGATAAACGATGGCATTTCGTACATATTCGCACCAGCCACAGTCTTAAAAGCACATAGTTGTGTACACCAATCCGGTGCGTGGTAGTCCAACTTACTTATCGCTTCGTCAATAGCCGTTAAGATTTGAAAGTCGTCAAGCTCAACTCGCACAACCGGGTAACCCAAACGTGATTTAACCCAGTCTTTAATAATCAAATAAAACCTATTAAACTCTACGTCCTCCGAAAAGTACCTACGATTTAATGAGTCGTAGGGAATATCCCCAGAAGGAGCCGTAATATTGGAAACGTTAGACCCTGCGCCATAACGGTCTACTAAAAAGGGTCCCCATTGGAAATTAGGTTTTACTGGTCCACTAGACATGCTACTATTATATATGGAAGAAGCCCAGCCAAAATAGCTGGGCTTCTTTTATTACTATACTAAGAAGTCTTAGTAGTTGTCGTAGGTAGTCGTACCCAGTGACGAAGCCTTCATGAACGGAGTCGTCAGGTAACGGCTATCAGCACCAACAATACGGATGATACGGTAGAACCTTGAAGCAGGGTTAATTTGAGCAGTCGCATAGCGAGTAATCAAGCCCTTTCTTGGTTGGAACGTTTGTGGGTCCGTGATAGTTGGAAGCATTTGCAGTGGGATGTACGGAGCGTACACAAAGCCAGCATCCATCGGGGAAGCACCTTTGTAACCTACAAGCATCTCATCTTCAGGGTAGAGCGGGTCAACGTAAACATCGTACTGACCCATCCACTTACCTTTGTAGGTAATCGAGGCACCTAGTTGACCAGCTTCACCACTATCAATACCACCTTCTAGTTTAGCAGCAGACTGGAGCATCGCAGCCACGAATGGCGAACAGATGACGTAGTTTGCAGCAGAACGTAAAGTAGTTCTGTAGATGTCTTGTGATGCGAAGTTAACAACAGCAATCAAGTTACTGTAAACCTCACCTACGTGACGAGGAGCAAGTCCAAGTGCGGTAGTACCGAAGTCAACGAAGAATACGTTGGAACCCAAATCAGAACCAGTTGGCATACCAGCACCAGCACCAGTGTTACTACCCATACCATAATCGTTAGGGGTATAAGCGGCGTTGGCGTTAGTGCCGAACGGTTGGTCGTAAGTGAAGCTACCTTGGGCACCAGTGCCACCGGGATTGGGACCGCCGCCTTGTGGTAAGCCAGTGTTACCGAAGTCGTTAGAGTTACCGCCGTTAGTGTAAGCATCCCATTCAGCACCATTCAAGCCTGGAACGATACCATAGGCTAGGGTGCGGATGGACTCAACGATTTCACGGTCGATTTCCAAAGCAACTTCCTTAGAAAGAAGCTCAGTCAATTCGCGCTCAAGGTCAAGGTTGTGGTATGCACGAAGGTCTTGAGAAGCTTCCAACGTCCATAGGGCGCGGAACTTACGAGTACGTGCAGTTACAGACTGTTGCTCGATAGTGAAGCTAACTTCAGGAATACTCGAACCAGCAAGACGCTCACCAGCAGATACGAAGTACTGCGGACCAGCGATACCAGAGTTTGGGAAGTTCGCAATACGAGAACCGGCAGTCATCGCTGACATGTTTGCATTGCTTTCGGAGATAGCGAGACTATCAGTGCGAGCTTTGCCATTGCCGTCAAGACCGGAAAGACCGGAAAGAGCGAAGCCAGCAGAACCAGCAGCGGCAGCTGCGGAATCTAGAGTACCAACATTGCTTTGAGCCCCTGCGATACGACCGCCATATACCATACGGTACTTGGAGTAGACTACATCAGAGACAGCATTGGAGTCCATGTCCTTACCGGCACGGTTATAACCTAGGTAGAAAATCTGAGACACAGGACCTTGCATAGGCTGTACACCACAGATTTTGTTAGCAATTAGTTCCGGGAAGACCCGGCGGACGAGAGGAAATGCGAACTTCTGGAAAGTACCGAGGTTACCCACAGTTGTTGCCTCTTCAAGAGTACCAGACTCACGAGCGTTCTCTGTAAGAATACTCTTGGCTTGGTTCTCCAAAAGAACGGCAGTCATCTGACGAGTAGAGTCATCGGTGATTCCTTCCAGGATTGGCTCCCACTTCTCACATAAAGATTCATTAAGATTTGAATTTAACATAATTTTTTTGTTTTAGCCTTTCAGGGCTTCCTGCTTTGACAGGTTGATTACGTCTTCGGTGAGGAAGATGTTGTTAGCCGCTTCAGGAGAAGGACGGCTCGAATCGGTTTCGTTAGTAATTACAACGGCAGCTTCAGAAGATTTAAATGGTAGTTTAGCACTTTCAGTCAACTGTTCGTTTGCTTCGTTCAAACTCTCTACTTTGTCAAAAAGCAGAGTGTTTTCTTGAAGAGAGTTAGTCAGCTGTTGGTTTACAGCGGTCAGGCTCTCTTGGAGTTCATCAAGCTCTTGGGCTTGTTTGGCGATTTTAGAATCAACGTCGGAAGTTTCTACCTCAGCAGCGACCATGGCACGGATGCTCTCAAAGATTCTGTAACCGCGAAGAATTTCATCATCAGACTCAACCTCTTTTTTGGCTACTTCCTTTAGGTCAGCTATTTTGGTGCGAAGGAAACCACTTACTTTGGTCTCCATCAGCTTAACTTCCGCAGTAACTCTTTCTTCGACAGCCTCGTTAACCATCTTCAAAACCTCTTGAAGACCGGCTTCGGACAAGCTATCGGGGAGTAGTTTGGCAATTTTTGTTAGTTTATCGTTCATAGAAATTCTCCTACTGTTTATATCTACTGAGTTTACGAAAAAAAATCGTTAATTTTCATCTAAAAGTCTACGTAAGGCGGTTAAGTAAACTCTCTCTTCTTGTAGTTTTTGTTGGTAATCTAGGGATGCGTCCCTGTTCTCCATTAACTGCTTATGCTCGACTAGTGATGGAAATGCGTTTTGGCAAGATGGGTCAGCTACCATATCCCAAGTAATCATACGTAGATTATCTTGGACCATGTAAGCATCCTCCTTCATATCATGCTCAACGCTACCAGTAGCGCGGGAAGAAATACCAATACGTACACCAGCTTTAGCTAGTTCTTGTAGGATTCTTCCGGAAGGGGTATCGAGGAATTCAGCTTCTCCAATCAAGGCATTACCTTCCATTTTTAAATTCGTAATGATATGAGAGACATTCGAAAGATGTACAATCTCATCATTAGGGTGGTCTAGTTCACCGCATAGACGCCGCTCACTTAAAAGAGGTTGTAGTTTCTGTACTTCTCTCTCCAACAACTTTCTTTCATAAATTCGACCATTGCCGTTCTTCTTCTCAGCTTCGCTGAAGATACCACGCACTTTCATGGTCTTAGTCCCCTTACCTTCACTTAGAATTTGTAGGGGTTGGAAATCGTTGAAGTCTCTGAGTAACATTAGGCTTTTAGATAGGATAAGAAGCTGTCTGTAGCTTCGGTTTTCACTTTTCTCTTAGTGCGTTTTTTAGGGGCAGGTTCTTTGTAATCTTGTCCAGGCAATTTAACTTTCTTAGCGTCGCCTTTAGCTCCACCAGCCATATTAACTCCGATACTTCCTACGCTCGTCATTTCTTGAATCTTTTCGATTATCCTTTTGGCTTCCGAAAGAATTCGAAGCTCCGTTTCAGTAAGTTGAAGAGTTTGCGTAGGGGCGGGAGAACTAGTTTGAGTTTCAGTAAGAGTTTCATTTTTAGGGGTTTCGTCTGTAATACCCATTAACTGATTTCGCTGGAAGTCAGTCATCTCCAGCAATGTATCGTTAGGGTTCATAGACGGTATAGATGCTTGGTGTCCCTGTACAGGGTCATAAGGATTCTTAGTGGGGTCCGTTAAGGCTCCACTAAGAATCTCATCAGCCATCTGTGAGTATGATTTACTCATTATTTATTACCGTGCGCAGCAGCAGCGGCATTGGCTGCTTTCTTGCTTGCGACTGTTTGACTAGGGTCGGTAATAGGATTCTTTTTGTCTAAAGCTTTTGCTTTTGCCTTTCTTTTTAACTCAGTGGCTTTTTCTACACCTTTAGGCGTAGAGGGGTCGAGGTTTTTAAGCTGACGCTGAAGACGACTTTGAGGGGTCTCTTCAGCAGGGGCTTCCTTGGATTCCTTCTGGTTCTGGACTGGACGTACTTGACCGTCTTTTTTGTTCCTCAAACTGGCTTGCACGTACTTGGGATACTTCTCCTTGACGGCGGCGTGGTGGTCCATTTCTGCGTCGCTTCCACGACCATAATTCTTTCTTATTTTGGCTGCGTACGCGTCAGCTTCACTGTGGTCCACTTCTGCTTCATCAAGCTTGATAAAGATTTCTTCGCCAAAATCATAGATGTCGCCTAGAGAGAAAGGAGCCTCTTCAAAACGAACTTCGTTGATAAAAAGGTCAGCGTGGCTTTCGGCCAGGCCCACAGTCGGACCAACCTCGATAGCCTTCAAAAATAAATCACCTTCGATTTCAAAAACTTCATCGTCAAGAGCAAAGACAGAGCCATCCCATTCGTATAGAGTAGGCATGTCATAATTTTCTTCAACTTCGGCTTGTGGAGCGGCAGACTCGTTAATCTGCTCAGGAACTTCTCCCTTCTTAGGAGTGTAGCCCATACTTTCTAAGACCATATTGCGCAGGTCATCAGTCAGACTGGCTTGACCACAAGTGTTATTTTCGTTTACGATGTACTTCATAATATTTAAAGAGGGGGTTTCCTCTAGTTATATCTAGAGAGGTTTAGTGAAAATCTATTGTTTTTTCGGCAAGACTTTTTGTTTCATCCACTTACGTCCGCGTTTGGACATAAAAGGAACGAGGACAAACAAAATTAAATACCACCAACCTAGCTCTGAAAGTAGGTCAGTAATTTTTTCTATAAGCTCTGCCTCTGAGCCGGGGGGAGCGTTACCATGTTTTGCAGCCTCTAAAGCTACTTCCTCACTTACTTCTTCCTCAGGAAAAACCGCCTGTGCCGTTGCGACTCCAATAGCGGCACCAGTTGCGGCACCACCTGGACCTGCTACAGCGGCTCCTCCAGCCGCGCCAACCGCGCCTCCTGCAATCGGAGCTAGTATAGAACAACCTACACAGAATCCCAGAAGAACGAAAGCGGCAAATTTTATCAAAATACAAATACTCCAGCCAGAACTCCTAGACCAAACATGAATAAAGATTTCCAGTTTTCTAGAATGAGTGCGTTAACGTTGTTTAAAATGGTTTTCCACATAATGTTATTATATAGGTTAAAGGGTATTAAAATCCAGGGAAACTTATAGGGGTAACGTACCCTCTTATCCAAGTACTCATATATTCCTGGGATAGTGTTGCGCCAGTGGTTCTTTGTTGGAAAGTGCCGTTCGCTTGTAGAGGTAATATTACCTCGTTAGTATCCCAATCTTCTCTACCTGCCCTGTTGTCACCACCCGGACCTGCCCTCACTACTCTTATATCCCCCGAACCGCCTTTTAAGTGACCTATAGGTTGACCCCTATCGTCAGCGGATACTTCGCAATGAATATAAACAGCAGTAGCATTAGCAGGAACTCCATATTCTTGAGGGTTAACAGTTCTCCAGGAGGACCCGGTACTAGCTACAAATTTTTCTTCTGGTAAGAAGTGCATTTGAGAGCCTTGACCCCCTCGCAGTGCATCTTCTAACATTTCAATACGTGCACCTAAATCGTTTATGCTAGGTTGGTTTAAGGCTTTAGCGTGTTCCTCAGTAACGAAAGGATTTCGGAGGCTAGGTTTGAGCGCTCCTACTATCGCCTGTCTTTCCGGGTAAGTAAGTTCAGCAGTTCTGAAGAATGGTCTAATATCCTTTAGATATTGTTCTGGAATTGGATTTCCTTCTACGTGGCTTTGTGGAACAAAAATATATGCTACGGGCAGGAAGAAGTTTCCATTTTTGTTGGACCTCCCCAAATCATTGAGGCTCTGAGCAATCTCCCCATTATCCAACATGTTTCTGGCGAAGTTTACGTTCACCACATCATCGGGAGCGGGGGTGGTTCCGAACTCAGGGTTTGGGACGACATCTCCATTAATATCTCTACCGTAATCGTTGATGCGTTCCTGAGAGATACCTATAGTAATAAATTTTTCTCCAATAGTTACTACCCGTCTGCCATTATCTGCGTCTACAATACCTGCACCTTTAACAACAGCGAGTTTGGCGTAACCATCGCCCGTCAACACACCGTCAGCGAGTGGGTTTCCTGGGAGGTAGGGGTCGTCCATCGCGCCATTCATGGTTGTAATTCCAATAAGGTCAAGGCGTCCTAACGGTGCGGTTGTAGTATATGGCTCGCCTATTTGTTGGAAGTCGTTAAAGTTAAACGAATCAATACTAATATTCCCACCTTTAAAAATTATAACGGAGTTACGCCCTACGCCTTGCCCCAATTTTATCCCCCCTTCAACATTAGGTGGGTTATGCACATTATAAGTACCTGTTGGGTTTTCCCCGGAGCCAAATGTGGTAGGGGGCTCATTCACTTCTACAGTACCGTCGTATATTCTATAACGGGAACCAATATTTCCTACAAGGTTCCCTGCGTTAGTGCTTTGGACACGCCCAATAAAATTACCTGGTCGAACGCTTATAGTGCCAGGTAAAGCTGCGTCGATAAACGGTTGGAGTTCGGTAAAGCCAGCTCTGCCAACTGTATTTCCCCGCTCGGCTGAATTAATCTCATCAATCTGAGCCTGGAGTCTTACGTCGTTAGATAACAAATCCTCTAGAGGAAGGTTATCCACTTGGTAGTAGTACGGGTCTGCTGGTAAGTAGAACCTAATATCCTCATTAATTCTTTGTGCCATTATACTAATCTCTCCAGGTCAAAGAGGTTGAGTGACCTAACCCCAACTCCATAAGAACAGGCGCCGCCGCCATCAAATTCCGCATCACAATCTCGTCCCTCTCCTCCCGTGAGTCCACCCATGTGGGACCTATAAATGGAGACTCCATTAACTTTATCCTCAGCCATATGTTTTGCGTTCTGCCACATACCAGCTGCGCTTTCATCAAACCAATTCCTCATATACCCCAAGGAATCCATTCCTAGAGGAGGTAGAGGGGTTGCTGGCTCGGCAGTCGTGTAAATCCATCCACTGTAATCTTTTCCATCCAATCCAGAAACTGCGTTGTAAGCGCTAAAGCCACCTAATCTAGGTTGCATGGTTCCTACGCCCGCAGACGGATTCATGGAAGGCATTCCCCAACCAAACACTCTTAAACAGCTTGATAGTTGGTAGATTCCTCCCGGGAAGTCCGAATCAGTTCCAGTGAGACGGCGAATGTTGTCGGCGGCACCAAGAACGCGAACATTCTGTGTCCAGTGGGGATACCCCTGACCGTTAACTTGGTCTACGGGAGAACCACCAGACAATGCAGTGTCTCGCCATCCTTGAGCGCCGGTAGAAGTTCCGCTCAAAGTACTGACATCGTAGAACGACTTTAGGTCGCCACGAGTAGACATCATCAAACGGAACACACCAGTATTTGCGAAAACTGCGCCGCAACCACCATAAGTAGTTCTTCTACCTCCTAAACCGTAGTAATCTAATGCAACGCCGTTTCTCCATTTACCCATAGGACCGTGGCAGTTACTTGCACCACCAGGAACGGAGGAGAGAGACCACGTCATTGGGTCCATTCCATTAGCTAGAATGTTAGAAGCGTGAATTCGTGAAGTGTCTGCGATATTCCAAATCTGAAGTTGACCTCCCATACACTCTACTTCGCCCATCAGACTTCCTTCAGGAGCATTTATAGTGACTCCCGCTTTAGTTCTCATATATGCACGGTAACGGACGCGAGGGTCTCGCTCATCCCCGATAACCGTCATACTACCTGCTTGGTCGTTACCAGTGTCATCTTCAAATTTACCGGTTGAGTTTTGTGTTCCTCGTCCAGCTACAGTATACATCGTACCTTGGTTGGTGGCATTACCGTCCGTTGTAGCGTAATTATCTCCGCCTACAATAATATTGTCGTCGAAATCAGAATTACCTCCAGACCCGGTTCCACCACCTGCACCTTCACCCTCGGCATCGATTGGACCGATTCCACCAGCCTGCAAGCCCCCATCTCGTTCCGAGACGGTCCAGGGGTTATCATCACCTTCACCGCCACCGCCAGGACCATTGTCAGGTGCTGTGTCTTTGAATAACTCACATCCAGTTCCCCGGAGGTTGTAGTAAACCCCCGACACAGAAGACGGAGCGCCTTGGAAATGGAAGTTAACTAAATTAACATCGACCTTACTGTCCTCAACTGCTCGAACACACATACCGCCTGTCATACCATTTCTGTGGTAGTTACTATCTGCGGCGGTATCAGGTGTTTTGATGTAGGGGTTAGTAATGTTAAAAGTTTCGTTTTCGACAGCAGTAGGAGATAGAGATACGCGGGCAGCGAAGGTAGTCATTACACCACTGGTGAACGCGTTCGGATAAAGCTTAACATATCCACCAGAAGTAGATTTATCCCACTGGTTATTTTGGTCTCCAATAAAACTGTCAGCATATCCTGTCGCAAAGACATCTACCGAATCAAGGATATTGCCTGTGGTACCCTGAACAACTTTTCCTCCCAAACCAAATAATTCGATATTAGAACTCTTGTTTGCAACCAGACAAGCTCTAGTTGAATGAACTTCAAGTTTTGTGTGGTTAGGTTGAAGGTTATTGGCTCCAGTATAAGGAATAAGATTATACCCAGAGATGTCTAGAATATTATCGGTTCCTATGAAAGTTGGGGGCTTAACTTTAAAGTTGGAGTTGTTCTCTGCTAAGAAAGGAACTCCAAATCGAGCCGACTTAGTCGGACCAGTCAGTTCCACGTTTGAATTATCGGTAGCTACTACGCCCGCAGACATCCAACTTCTAAATTGTTGTGCGGTGTCGGTAACAGGAAAATAATTAAAAGTGGTACAGGTAGAGGAGGTTCCCCTGAAAGTTAAGTTAGAGCCATTAGAAGCGATTGCGACTTTACCTTTACCTGTGTCGTGAGAATCAACAGCGTAACTCACACCAACAAGTTCAGCGTCGGAGTTGTTAGTGACAACCATTCCAGGCTTGTTATTTGCTCTGTACGGAGTTGCTCCGAAGTGGGTTGCTGGAAGAGCCCTTACATTAATGCCTAAGTCGTAACTTGCGCCAATATCACTATCATTTACCCAATCACTTCCACCCCACTGTCCTACGTATAAGGGAATGTTATTTATTTGTGAGACTTGAACAGAAGATGATTTGTCAACCAAAAGGTTTTGATTGTTTGAATCTACGTGGAACTGCGCACGGTTTCTAATACGTCTATTCGCCGTTTCTATTGGACCGGCACCAAAGTTATTTGTTTGGATAGAGCCGTCAATGATTCTACCCCCTGCGGTAACTTGTGAGTAGCCGTCTGCGCGGACAGGGAAGTTTTCACTTCCTCCACCGTAGGTTAATTGAGAACCCTCTAAGCTCATACCCCAGCCCGAATTGTGGTTACAGGTAAATTGAGGTAGTGACGCTTGTGAGCGTCTCAAACGAATACCGTCGCCAACGTTCAGATAACAATTAAAACGTCCATTAAAATCAATATCCGTTCCTTCACTGTATAGACCGTGTTCATTACAATCTGAAATATTGATTGTAGTAGTTAGGGTGTCTCCTCCTGCGCCGGATGTCGTCGCGAAAGTCGTTGCCCCAGCAGGAGTAGTGCCTCCTATTGGTCGATTTGGCATTCCTAGTAGTTGGGAGCCTCCGTTAGGGATGGCGGAGGTGGTGGTTTCGTTCCACGCGATTCCTCCGCGTAAGGTACAATTTCTTAAGTCCATACCGCGCTTAGACTTAGTGAACAAGTTAATATATTTTCTTGAATCTTCGTAATCCGTAGAATCCCACTCCAAATCACTGTTTAGTGCATAAAAACCTACGCCGTTTTGTAATCTGTTGGTATCTCCTTTACCTGTTTTGGTGTAGTTACGGTAAGCCATACAGTGACCAGTTACCTTAACTCTAGAGTTAGTAGCCCTAAATCCACCAAGCGCACTTCTCATAGAAGTAACGTTATCCAAAATAACTTCGGAGTTTTCTATATCAAGACCATATTCTCCTCTGTGGACTTGTCCTGTTGCGCCGTCATAATCATTTTGGTCATTACCAGCATCAACTAGCACGTCTCTGAGAATAATCGTACCTTGACAATCTTTGAGGGAGATGGAACTGAAATACGCCCCATACCCAACCAAGGTACTTTGTCCTTGAGTATATTGAAGGGCTCGCTTTTGAACCATGTAATCTTTCGTAGCGGAGCCGTACCAGGGAGTTGCGTCTCCCCATGAACTCGCGGCAGTTCCTGCTATCGTGGTATCCGCCCCAGCGCCGTAATCATTTCTCCAGTCATAGGGGTGTGGTATTTGGAATCCGCCATATGAGCTTATTTTCCAACTACGAGTGGTTCCTCCAGATGCCACATATGCTGTGATATTATTGGCTTGTCGGTCCGTGTCCGGTCCTTGCATAGTAAACAAACGAGCGTTATCATACCAAGAAGTTGCGTCCGCAAACGCTGCCTCAAGTCTCGTTGACGAAACATTCATCATAGTTGCTGAGGCTATGTAAGAGTAAACTTTTTTTACATAGGTACGGTCTTCAAGTGCTGCGTCAGCTGGACTTCCTGATACAGTCGCTGTGTGGAAGGCGGAGGCGTTAACGTCTTGGAAAAAACACTTATTTTTAATTTCTAGTTTTCCTTCGCCTTCGCAGGTTATATTGGCGAGGTCCAGGTGTCCTAGCTGTCCATAAGTACAAATCTCAATTAGGACAGGGAATTTAAGCCTTTTAGGAATTCTCTCAACAATATCGCCAATGGAATCGTAAATGGCTTTGCTTTCGTCATAATTACCGGTTGACGAAAGAGTGAAGGTTACTCCCTCAGGATTACCTCCAGGATAGCCCATAGCACGGTAAAGAGTGTCTCCTCTTTGTTCGATAGACCATAACGGCACGTTATCCTGCTCCCAGTTATAGAAAGAGCTAGGGTCGTACTTGGGGACAGTATCCCAATTGAGGGGGATGATTCCATCACCGCCTACACTGCTTACATTTTTGAAACTTACCATTAGAATTCAATCGTCCATCTAAAGACTAAAATAAATGCGTCGGTCTTATAAATCTTTTTAAAGTACCTGTACGCGCATAACATAGAAGCGTCCGTCGATTCTACATAAGGATTTTTACTATACAATCCAATCTCATTAATATACCCTTCGTCAGGGGAGTTATCCCCTACATTCAATGTTTGCTCATCTAATACAATTTGCCACATACATTTTGTAGGAGTAATTCGTTTAATATAACCATAAGGGATTCGACCGAAAGGAGTGGTAGAGCCTCCTTTAGCTCCATTCTGAATAAGATTATGGATGCTCATGTCCAAATTTCCCGTCCCATACTGGGCGCGAGTAAAACTCCTATTTACATCCGAAGTGCTTGAGACTTGCCACTGTCCTGCGTCGCCAGCGCCACCCGTAGCATCTAAAGCTCCCCCCGACCCACAACGGAAATACACGCATTGAAAATTCTCTACATCTACAGTAGGCTCCGCATCAAACATCTCCGCTAAAGTAGCTCCCATACCACTACAAATAACGTTGTCGTCTTTGAAGTGAAGTTCCTTACTCCCATCTGGGTAATGTTTCCAGATTTCTAAATGTCCATGAGGCTCTGATTTTTCGAAGAATTGCATTTTAATAATTGATATCCCATATTATAGTAATATGGTCTGTGTTATTGTAATCTATTTTTAGACCTGGAGGAAATGTTACTTTCTTATTGGTTAGATTAAATACAGGGTTCCGTGAGGGGTCTGCTATTTTATATAGTCCTACACGAGAACCTGGAGAATATGCAGCACTAGTACCGCTAATCTGATAAGCGGTTCCTAGTTTGTTATAGGTTTTTTTGTAATCCAAGGCGTGTAGCCCTAAGGCTCCTATACCACCCATGTAATAATCCAGGAATCTCCAGTCATCTTTGTGGAGTTTTAAAATGTATCGCAAGGTTTTATGTCCGTATGTGGTGGCACCACCTTGGGATACTTTAAATGACGATACAATAAATCCTGCGCTTGCGTCCCGCGCATCATCATCAGTAGGAGTGTATGGGTGACGATAAATGTATCCGTCACTGTTCACGACTCCCATTTGGTTGAGAACGCCTGAGACTAAACCTCCGCTAGGGGCTAACCCGTAAGGCTGTTGCGAGTTTTGCAACCCATAAGTTCCTGAGCCAAAGAACAGCCCCGCTGATGGAAGATAAGCGCCCATGGCTACGGCTTCCTCTAAAGTCTTCTCGCCAGTGATTGACGGGGACATTGGATTGTTGATTGCTCTCAAGCCGCTGAAAGGTTCTCCAAAACGGTTTGAATCTTTATTAAATGGATGCGGGTAATAATTAAAGAAATTAATTCTATTTAAGAATTGTCCCAGCTGACCGGGATTGCCAGAAGGTTGAGTTGATTGCAGGGTCACATCTGCTGGCGCAGGGAACTCAGGGAAGTTAAACGTTGCTCCTGATACATGATAATGGTTAGAAGAAGCATCAGTCCATCTATAAACTTTAAAGTCTTTTATATCAATAGCCCTTAATGAGTCGCCACCTGCATTAACCGTAAAGCTTGCGGTGATTTTAGTATTAGCTCCAAACGGAGGAGCTACGATTGGAGAGGACAGCAACTGATTCCAGGTTTTTGCGTCGGCATAATATTCGTCTCGCCGTTGGTCGTCTCTATTATATAACGAAAAGGAGCTTGTTCTTTGTTCTTTTCCTGGAAGCCACTCTCTTGAGGTTTGGTTATACAGATAACGTACTTCATTGTATTTGGCGGCGATGGACATTTCTATAGTGTCATTATTTTTGGTGAGGGAAATTCCCTCTAGACCCACCGCAAACATATCACCACCTTTGAGATTGTACTCTCCTAAAGTGAAGCTTTGTGTGAGCCACGGAGCAAATGTAGAGTCCGTCTCATTTTCAACTCGTATAACAGGTACATAAATAGGTGCGAACGGGACCGGCGTCCGATTCTGTCCGGATGTTGCTCGGAACATAAGTGAGCCAGGAGTTTCCCAAGCAGTCATTGCGGAGGGAGATGTGGTGTTGGTCAGTACATTAGAGCCGTTGTTCTTGTTTCGTAATTTGAACACCGCGCCATCATCGTACTTGTCATAATGGAAATTGCCGTAAGGTTCACTTGTCCATACACTGGCATCCCTAACCCACCTACTTCTTCCGCTATTGGCGACAAAGGAAACATCTTGTAAACTAATATCGTGAATAGTATAAATGCCGCCAGCCGCATCTATAATATTAATCTGGTATTCGGTATCTCTATCCAAACCGAATAAAGCCATTTTACTAATTAAGTTTTTTGGGCATGAGATAAAACTTTCTGGCGTATCGTCAGTGTTTTCGGAATAGTAATCTATAGCTTGAACTGGTTCAGGTTGCCATGAACCTGCTGTGAAGTTATAATATAATTCTTTCCAGATATCGACGTTCGTCCCAAGACCGGGTCCTTTAAGGGCGAGGTCACTTATAAGAGTAGACCCTGCCTCAGCATTGGGACCGTAGACTGCGGCGGTCAACCTATAATCCCCGCGATTACCTAAATTGTCCGGGGTATTGGCAAAGTATTGTCGTAGTTTCCCACTAAGTACCGAAGGTAATGCAATAGGGTTTGGGTAGGTATAAGAAGTAAATCGGTTTGTATTAACTCCTGAGGGAAGGGGAAGGAAATAAGCCCCGGAAACACTGTTTCTATACGCGGGAACTATTCCTGTTACAAAGCTATCCCACTCAGCAGTTTCCCAATTAAAGAATGTGGGGTCTCCTGTACCATCGGTCGTAGAGCTTAACACGAAATAAGAGGGTGTGTTTTGGCTGTTAAAGACCTTCATGGAGAGGGTGTATTCTCCAGCGTTCGCAGCTAAGTTGTCTGAAGTAACAGAACTTGCGGGCGAAGACCCCGATGCGGTAACCCACAAACCCCAATCCAGTGGCGTTGAACTATCATCGTTTAGTGATTTAGAAAAGAAGGGGTGGGTAGCTCTATGAGCATTAGTGTTTGTACTATATGGGTTTAGATTGGTTGGAGTGTTAGTCCCGCTATACAAGCCTCCATTGTCTTTCATCCAAGTGGATAGTACGTTGTATTTGTTGGAGTTAGGTTTTGTCCGGGCTTTCGCCTTTAAACTATATCTAAACTGTGGTAGGGTGTCGGTGTCGGATAAGTAAGTTCCTTTGACGGCTAGTCTATAGGTTTTAGTTGGTTCCAGCCCAACAAAGTTTTGTACTAATTGAGTTTTAGCTGGTACATTAATACCATTTATAGAAGCATCAATGTCTGCCTTAGCCGTACCTCCTCCAGCCAGGGTGTCATATCTAGTTGCACTTAACGTTAGCCCAGAAAAGATTTTCCCAGACTGTACACGTGCGCCAGTAGAACTAAGGCTCCACTTGGCAATACCGCTATGGTCGTATACATAGGTTCTCCATCCAGCTAATGGGCCAAAAGAAAAGTTTCTTATTAAGTAATAACAGAATCCGTTGGTGCCATCGCTTCGACCTGTCCCTGCTATACTAATCGAATACGTTTCTTGTTGGGCATCGGCTGGCAAAGTAACCTGTACACCTTTCTGATACCATGTATCTTTTGCGTCATAGGAAACATTATAAGTGTTTCCGTTAGGTACCCAAATATCATTTTGCAGAGTAGTGCTTTGTTGCGTAAAGCTATACTCATACCCATCGGAGTCTCTTTTTAGTGTGATTTGAAGAGTTCCGCAATCAGCTGCTGCTGCTTCACCAGATACCATCGTATCAAAAGATAGCATTAGAGTTCGGCTATTATCATACTGACCGTTGGCAGCGGCTAATAGCTCAGGTTCAGTCGCAGTGTTGCTCGCGAACGCAAAAAGATTTTTATACTCGTTTCCAAGATTGAACGTTTGTTCTATTTGGGCAGCGCCGCTAGAATCTAAATCAATGGAAGATGAATATAGGGCGACACCATCGAGCTGGGTTTGGTTAATTGCTTTTTGGTTTGTTGATAAAGGGAAGACAGCACCAAATTGAGCATTATCCTCCCTGTTAGAAGGGTTGTTTGCGTCTCTGGCAAGGGGGTTTAATTGTCTCCACCCAGGAATCTTATAAAGACCTGCTTGCGCACACCCATCAGGATTTGTCACCTCGGAAGACGGGAACTCTACTAGAATACCAAAATCATTATTCATTAATAAACTTTGGTGTTCCAGGAAGTTAGGGTTCCTTAGGATTTGGTGCCGTTCATCACACACCTCCAGACGGATAATATTAATATGGGGATTTACATAATTAAAATCCCATGGCGCAAAACTTTCATCTATAAAACCTACCGATGGGAAAATATACTCAACAAAATATTCGTTGTTTGATTGGAATGCTTGGTCTCTCTCATTTCCGCGCAGACGGCACCTGAATTCATCTACTTCATAAAAACTCTTAAGTTTTATTGTGTAATATAAATCTTTATTATCTTTGTCTAGAACAACAAATCTTTCTGTAGAAAAATCATAGTACTCCAAGGGGACATCATTCTTTCCACGAGAAATACGAATATCCATAGTGGCATTATGGGCTTTACCGTTGGTATAGAAGGTGTATGTGCCGCCCATCTTCATCTCAGGAAGTCTTTGTCGGAGGGTTACTTGTTCTTGTCCAGCGACCAGTTCAAATTTAGTAATATCAATCTCTCCCTCCGAGGTGATATCCGTTGTCCGCGTTACCATGCTCGCCGCCATATCGGCGGACAGATTATACAAGGAGTTTATCTCCCAGCCTGACGTGGAGGTTAGAGTAGGATTTACTAGTAGATTGGCATCTACTTGGTTATCATATTTCCATTGGTTAAAGCCGATACTCGAATAACAGTCCCACATCTCGAATACGGCATTGTCCGTTACGGGAAGAAGTTGATAATTCTCGGCAGAGGTCGCCATGCCACTATACCAGAATCTGGAGTCTCTCTGAGAATAACCTTCCTTGGCGCTTCCCAGGGACATGGCTTGGATTTGGTAGCTAGACACTGAGCTAACTCCAGGCTCCATAGAGGTGGGAGTCGCGCTCGGGTTTGGCATATAGGTCATTACGTCGGCAATAGTTTTCCTGAAACCATCAACGACCATATTAGAGCCTTTGTAAAGACTCTTTTTTTCATCTCCATAACTTTGGAAAATTTCTATATTACCTTTAATCATTTTCTCTAAATCCGTAAACTCCGTTTGTGGCAGAATGACTACCTCCCCAATATTCGAGATATTCACTACGGCTTCCTCCTGATAGTAGGTAGGTTCCGGATGAATCTCTTGCATCTCTAGAGGATTTGCTAATATTTAAACCATCAAAGAAATCAAAGATATCCACAAAATCCTTTTTGGAATAATCTTCCGCATAAACATTATAGCGTTTATTTACAATATCTACACCTAAAAGTGTGACTCCATTAAATTCCCCGGTCCTATCCATCTTTGCTACTTCCACATAATAAACAGTTTGGTTATCATGTACTGGACCTGCCGAAGCAAAGTAGCCTCCAAGCGGACCGTCCTTAGAAAGTGAGTGGTATTTAAGAGGGGTGCGGCTGTTATGAGTGTTGAACTCTAACACGTGTCGTGTAGGCTCGATAGAACTTCCAGGGAAGGTTAGTCTCTTCCACTGCCTGTCGTTGGAGGTTTCCTTTGAACTGGACCAGGATTTTGCGGCCCAGTCATAACACCAACTCTTCGCAAACGAATTCCATCCGTTCCCTACAAAAGGTTTCGGGTCCGTTACAACTCTAACATATAGATTCTCATCGGGATAAGTTTGTGCGGCTGCAATTCTAGCAACCCGAGCATCAATACCTAATAGATATTCCTCATCCTTAAATAATTTATTTCCTTGTCTGCCCGCAGTAATATTCGTAATACCCTGTTCATAATTTTCTATTCTAATATTTTTAATTTTGTAGGGGGTAACACTACCTTTTGTCTTACTTGCTGGGGAAATGATTAACTCATAATTATCATTTTGGTTGAATGTAGAGGAGGGTGTAATAATTCCCACGAACGTGCCAAAATTAGTCTCCGGTCGTACGGTACCACTGGTCATAATGTTTACGAGGTTAGATGATAAAGTGCTATCTATATCCCTCCACTGGCCAACTGTGTTTGTGGCATATTGTGTCGTTGGTTGTATCCATTGTTTATTTTGGGTTCTGTTAAACAGTGCATAACTAAATCTTTGATTTGTGGAAAGCGACGCACAAGACGCATCGACCGAAAGACGGTAAGAGTTTGATGGGGTCAGGGGTCTTAGGTTGGCGGGCGTCTGACGCTCCGTCGTATTGACTACCGTCGCAAGGTTAGGGGTTTGGGCGGTTCCTAGTACCCCCGACACGACGCCAAGAGTTCCGGGTCCAGAAGTTCCTCCTTTACCCGCTAAAGCTACATAAGGAATCCCACTACCAGCCGGGTCTACGAAATATGAATCTGAGGCGGGGTGGGATAAATGACCTGCTTGGTTAATTACAGGGGTTCTGTTTTCATCTTGAATTTGCCATCCAGCAATAGCTGACAGAGATTTGCTTCGTAAGGTTTGTAGGTCCTTCGGGGGGAACTTTAGTTGTCCGTTATAAGAATAATTCATATTCCCATCTAAAGTGAATCTTGTACGTACGGCTTGGAACGGACTATCTGTCCCATGTTGTTGTACCATGGTGATTCCGCTAGGAGAAATTGAATCAATATTGTAAGATGGGTTAGATGGGTTGTTCCATACCGCAAACGCATCAATTTTAGGAGCCACAAAATCTACCCCTGATAGGATAGTCCTATTAGATTGATAAAGCTCACTTGGACGTTCAAACACATCCAAAGTATTCTCGTATGTTCCATAAGCTCCTGCGGCTAATATCCCGTCAGTCAGAGTTGCATTATTACCTAAAGTGTTAATATAAATATTGTTTCTCGTGGCAGGAGTAGCAGCCACCGCGCTCCAGTCTGGGTTGAGAGAGGAGATAGAACCGCCATAACTTCCCGGGAAAGATTTAGCTCCCAGGTTATCTTGTATTTTTCCCTTAATAGAGAAATTATGGTTAAACAGAAGAGGACCGAACACGTGGGCTAGTATATTGAATCCGCCTGCGTACCTATCTCCATCAACTTGAGTTTCCTGGTCCACCCAGCATTGAAGTTGTCTCCTGAATGTGTTGTTGTAATCCCAGTAAAGTTTTTGTACGCCTGTTCCGAATTTGAAGTTCTCAAATCCTTGGTCGGTAAATCTATACCATCTAGCATCCTTTCTTCCTCGTCTTACAAAGATGTTGGTCATAGCCCGCAGAATCTGAGAGCCAAAGACGTCTCTAAGCTGGTTAAAGCTAGAGGCATTGGGTTCGAAATCAGGAATAGCTCGTGCTGGGAAGAAAGATGACGCTTGGAACTCAAAGAACGGGGTTGCGGAGGTGTTGTAGTATGAGTATACCGACGATAGACTTCCCCTTGTATCCACGAAACTTTGGGAAGAGAAATTAAATCCTTTTGGTACGAAGCCGGGGAGGTTTAACCCTCTTCCTTTGAGAACGGGTTGGAGCGTACCCCCGCTCATTCCAAACCAATCTGTAGCAATTGGCTGGTTAAGTCCTTGTCTGTTTTGTGCCCATCCAGTAAATTTATATTTTAAATCTTTTCTTCTTCCTGCGGTTCTCCTCGCAATAAGTTTCTTAAGACCTAAATCATCCTCGGAGCCGCCTCCACTCCAGAAATACCCCTGAGGGGTAGTTCCTTTAGTTCCGTGTAGTGTAGCAGAGGGTAAGAACCTTCCGCTCTGAGGATTGTAGATGCTGGGAAATACTCCTACTCCACTAAACGACCCTCCTGCACCCCACGCACCCGGGAAAGCCGAGGCAGTGTAGGTGCTATGTATTTGGTCCATGTCCGACTGAATAGTATTAACTACTTCTATATCTTGGATTCCGGACCACGGAATATCGTAGTTTATGTCATCTACAGGACCATATCGAGTCCCCCAGTAATCATCCACAATACTAGACCCAACATAAATCTTATTCAGGGTGTGGAAAGGCGCAAACTGCCGGAACACATTGACAATGGTAGGGATTCCTTTACGCCCAAGCTTCGTCTTCGCTAAGTTTGTGAAATCATTAGAAGAGAAATCGATTGACGATGCGAAAAACTTTGAGTGCACTTCAGAAGATTTTGAGTTCCAAAAATCAAACACACTCATACTGTCCAGGTCCCCGTTCTTGATTACACTTTCGTAGTTAAACGGAAGTTGTAAAGAAGAGGTCATAAACTTGAATGAGTTATTCGCACCCCATCCAGGCTCGTTGATGCCTTCTGCTTCTTTAATAGAAGCAGAACTTAATATATATTTGGCTACACTATTCGCAGCAGTGGAAGACACTCCACATCCCGCTTCATCAAATGTCCGTGATAGGATAGACGAGACACTGCGGATGAAGTTGTCCATGTTTGGACCAATCTTACAGTTCTGGTAAAATCTACTCTCCTCCCATGGGGGTACTTGGAGAACGGCATCTCGATAGTAATACCCTGGCTGTACGCCTCTACTATTCTGCTGCTCCCAATAAGCTGTTTCCTTATAAGGGATTCCGCCAATCTTTAAATAACCATACTGATGATTTAGTAATTCTAAAATCGCGTCTACCGCGAATCGTACGTTATTATCCTGATTTTGTGGGTCGTAATTGGTTACGGTTATAGGAATTCCCGACGATTCTAGGGATTTAGTCCATGACGCTTTGAATGCTTTGTATGTCTCTGGACTCTTTCCTAGGTCGGTCTCGGTTTTAAGCGTGTAATATAGAAGGTTTGGAACATAAGATTCCCACAACTCTTGTAGTCCAGATACAACCGCATTTGGAGTGTATACGGAAGACGGGATGACCATGCCTACCGCATTCGCAAGTGCCTGTCTTGTACCTTTTGCTTTGTAAAGGTAAATAGCTTGTCTAAGTTGGTCACGCCATTTATCCGGGTCATCAGAGAAAAATGTCCAACCCAAATACCTTCCTAAGTACTGTAAAAATTCTTCCGGGCACTGCTCAATATCCAACAAATATTGAATATCCCTAATAGAGGTTTGTACATCATAGAATCCATACGCAAGTGCCTTGAGCATTTTGCCCATGGGACCAGCGTTCTCCATCCTGCTTACGTCAAGCCCCAGGAGAGACGCGTTAACGATGTCTCTGAAGTATAACGAGTTAGGGTCGTCTTCATTTACCCATACACTAACAAGCGTGTCTAAGGCGCTTACAAGCTGTCCTCCAGAGGCATAGAAATTGCCTACCTGACCTGGGTCAGGTTCGTACGTGGAAGAGGGGTTGTTAAACGGGACGGGGACAAACTTTTCACGTACAGAAGCCCATAAAGAGGAGTCTCCTTTAGTGTTCGTGTACATCCACTTAAATAAGTTTCGTACCCCATCAGAAGTTCGAATTCTCTTTCCGTAGTATAGGTTGTCCATTATAGAGCTATACAGGAAAGAGCTTACAGGAACTGAGTTAGAGTCAACTACAGTTCCGGGGGTGTTCTGAAAATACACCCAGCCCAGTTTATCAATTAGTGTATTGGCTACCCCAGACATCGTAGTGGCGTTAGGGTCAACTGTCGAGCTAAAGCTGCTTCCAAAAAACTCGGTTACAGAATTAAATTGTGTGTGCGGAAGAGCCGATGTTAGAAGGAAGTTAGAAAATTCTTCTTTGGTGGAAAAACTTCCAAAGGTTTTTCCTAAAGGTCTTAAAACATACTTTTCATAGGTAGTGGGGCTTACATCCGTCAGATTATTGAAAGGTACGAAGTAGGGGACATATGATTCATTACCGCTAAAAGAAGATACTTGAAGGTTATACGTTGTCGGCGCTCCAATTAAACTTGAAACGTTATTGGCAAGGTAAAGGATAGACCCAAGTACACGGTACTGTAAATCCTCCTCGGAACCAAAGAGATTGTACTCGGTTGATTCATAATATTCAGGAACAATACGTCTGATTACTTCAATGTAATTAGATTTAAAATGTTGTTGTCCCGCACCTTTATCCGACATCGTCATGGTTATACAAGCTCCGTAGTAAATTCAAAGTTGTTCAGTTGAACAATTTCATTAAAGTTCACGTAAATGTTTTCTGGGAGATTGTTTACTTGGAAGAATCTAATCTCAGGAACAGTTAACATGAAATTATTCAGTTCGGCCATGCTTATCTTTTCACCGAAAGCTAAGTTATCGACATTAAAAAACTCAAGCAATTTATCTGCTGCTTTTTGCTGAATCGAATCAATGAATCTCTTATTAGATTTATCAATATAAAGGGTTGCTACCAAATCTAACGTTCTTACTACTCCGTCAGAGATGACTATATCATCCGTCAACATCTTATAGTTCTGGAAATAATCTAATAATTCTTTCTTCATCGCCACGGACGCCCTTTCCAGTTGGTTGTTCGACGCTTTTGATAATACGAACAAATCTATAACATTGGCTGCGGCTCCGTTAGTCCGTAATGAAGCCATAGCTTTGGCGGTAGTTCCCCCCGTACCCACAAAAGAATTAGCAAGGGTATTATAATCTTCCCCTGTTACTGCTCGATATTGAGTCCTGAAGAAGTACGGCGCGTATCGTTTGGCGTGTTCTACCGACTCGGGCGGGTTTCCTCCGGAACCTTTAGTTGTGTTTGTTATGGTAGCATCTACCGGGGTTGCAGTAGGACCATTAAAACATCTAATAGTACTGTTTAGAGTTCCTCGTGCAATGTTTCCGTTACCCCCACCTCCGGTTCGATAAGTAACTACAAAAGACGTTCCTGGAGTTGGCAGCTTTCCTCTGACTCCGTCCCCAAAAGTAAGGACACATCCAAACCCTCCCGTATAAGTTTTTTCGAAAACAGGAGTGCCTCCTCCCGAGGCGAGGAATAAGTTACTGATTTCGTTATACAGAGTACCCCCACCTTCAGTGGACGAAACACCGATACTACCTTCAATCACAGGTCCATCGGTAATCTCAAAGGTTTGTCGGGTTTTAACCCCCCCTCTAAATGTCCCGTTTGCCGTATTAAATGCTCCTTCAACCAAAAACAAACTACTTGCTACTTGACCTTCAAAATCAGCAGAACCTAAGGATAAGTCCTTAGAAAATAAATCTAAAGTTCCGTCTGTTAACTGCTTGGTTACGGTGTATGCCAATGGAACATTGCTACGCTGATTAATCACCTCAATTGTTCTGGAGGCTTGATTAATCACAACAGAAGGAACTGGTGTAGTGCTATCTGGAAATGTTAATAGTCCCGTGGCTTTAGACGCAGTGGGACCTTTCATACGAACCCCAATAAGCTCCAAAAGCCTTTTTAGATTATCCTCGCTCTTTACAGTATCAATGTACATTTCATTGGCTGTCATATCAGTCCGCAAAGCAAGTACGGAAGACATATAAGCAAACATTTCTAGCAGCATCTGTCCCAGGTCAGAGGCGGCAAAGTTATTGTAGTCCAGTGGATAGACCGATTTTAAGTAATCTTGTAAAGCTTTACGATACTGGTCAAACCCATTGATATTATAATCAATAAGGTCGGATTTTCGGTCATCGGGTACCTGACCTAACTTTAAAAAGTCGGACTCAATGGACCCATCAAAGCCTGATATGTTATACAAGCCTTTAAAATAACGGGAATAATTAGTGTTGGTTGGCATAATTATATGAGAACCTCCACCAGTTCTCCGTTTAGCAAATCATCTTTCGATGTAATATAAAGTTCTACTTTTAAAGTATGGTTTTCGTAGTCGGGAGTCAAAGAAATACGCTTAACAATAACTCTCGGTTCATATTTAGAAATAGTTTCTAAAATCTGACTCCTTAAAGTGTCAATTAGGTCGTCAGTAAACTGTTCAAATACGGAAGCTCTCAAGTCAGTCCCAAAATCTGGTCTCATAACTCTCGCCCCTCTTCCAGTCATAATCAACTGAATAACGCAATCCCTCAATGACCTTAGATTTTCGTTCTGTGCAACGTAACCTCCAATTCCCTGTTTCATCATCGGGAATGCTACGCCAAAAATATTTTTCTTGGCGTTAGTTTTTACGTAGGTTAAATCGAAATTAGTCATTTATTCTGGGCTTGATATTAAGATATTGTGAAAGAATCCTTTCTGGCTATCATAATTTATTTTAGCTTCAGAAGTATTTAGAGGTCGAGAATAAATCTTAAAACTACCGATAAAGCCATCTAAGCCACTGCGGGGAATCTGTCTTCTTGCGGGGTGAGTTCCTCCTGTTCCTCCTGATAGGGGAGGGTCATGCTGACCCACGGGATAATCCCCCAAATTTCCCAAAGTGATTGAGCTTACGGAATCACCTTTTTGTGTCTGCTGATGGAAGTTATTTGCGTTGCTCCCTAGAAACCCTTGGGGTCTAGAGCTGGTGCCGGGGATTCTTGGAATGTTATCCGTATACCCACCACCAATAATCCAAGGGGTGAATACTGGGAATGCTACTCGCTCCGGGGTACACCTCTCATCATAAACCGTATTTCCTAAAAAGCTCTCGGTCGTAGGGTCATTAAAACTAATAACATCAGTTTGGTTCTCTAGATTCATTTTTACTGCCGTTGGAAGCACTGTATCATTAGGGGAGCCTCCCAATACGTCAGTTAATGAAGAGGTGGTAAGTAATTCTCCATCAAAATGGAAATCTACTTTCTCTTTATTGTAGTCAAAAGATATATTGATATGGTGGTATCCCGAGCTAACGTCCTGGATTCCATAGCCACTTGAAGTTAGGACCGAACTAGGAATAAACATTCCTACTTGGGTAGTTTCTCCTGGCGGAGGTGTAATTCCTGCGGAGGCGGCCCATCGCTCGGCTAAACACACACTATGTCCCCAAGATGTTTGTGGAGTGGTTGTATAAGATTGGTTTTGTCCTACAGTAGGCGCAATACAAAACTCCAACCCGCTTGAATAAAAAGGATATGCCCCCAAAGTGTTAGTTTTTGGGGAGCCCTGGTCTCTCCAACCCATTATCATACCTATAGTTCTAGCAAAGTTAGTGCCTCCAGCTTTCGACTGAGTGGATGCGGCTACATAATTGGATGCTACAGGACCACTGTTCTCATTAGCAAACGCTAACCTGTACCTATGAGTATCCGTCATATTCTTGTGTACATTAGGCACGTAAGCCCAGAAATCAATCGAAATTCCCTTCTTACTGTAGAATAAATTATCTAAAGGTCTAACTCCGTTGAATGGGATATTAGGTTCAAGTAAATTGTAGTTTCTTGTAGAGTTAGGTAGTCGAGCATAAGACCCAGAGACATTAGCCCATAAAGGATTTTGGGATTCGCGTTCATCAAATATGGTTCCTGCGAAATAAGCTTGACCAACACCCGAAGGAAATACTAGTGATTTATCCCACCCCACTAATTTTGCGTCGAGACGGGTCGAACCTTCGGCTGCATTATTTAAAGCGTATAAAGTTCCAGACGGTTGGGTGACGGCGTCTGGGTCTAGGAAATTGTAACACGCCAATAGACCATCAGACACAATATCATCAGTTAAGGATTTATACAAAGGAGTTGTTGCACTCAAACTGCCGTAGGTTTGTCTGTGAGTCCAGTCTCCCAAACCAATAGGGTCTACCGCCAACGAGTCCACGGACCGAACGGGGCGGTCAGTTGGAGCCACCACATACCGAGCTTGATATGGAACGATAACGGTGTTTAGGTCCTCTGAGAATAGGGTTATATTTTTTTGTGCGTTTAAAGGAATATCCGATTGCTTTAAGTAGGAGAAATCGTTAACGGGGATTCGGGGAATTTGTTTCCAACTACCAACTTTAGCCAAAATGTTTTCTGGTAACTGAACATCCACTACTTGTTTTGACTGGGTATTATACGGAACTGTCTGACCTCCTTCTAGAGTGTAGAAAGTTACGCTTTTTAGTTTGTCGGGTAATTCCTTATACTGTAACTTGTACTCAAAAGCTTTGCCTTGCGGGGGTTCGTACTGAAAGAATAGACCTTCACCGAGAGGGTGGGTTCTATTGGTTACTGCGAAATCGTTTCTCCCGTAAACCGCTGCGATTGTCAGCTGTCTCTTTCTCTTTTTTATCTTTCCATCATACACAGATGCCACAGCGCCTAGCTGCGCGGTATAGGACTGGACAATCGCGTCTGTGGGACCGTACCCGTTTGCTAGAATCTCGCTGATATATCCGGAAACCTCGGTCATATGAGACATTTTATCGTCTTCAAACTGTTGAAGAATATCATCAAATTCAAGAAAGTCTTTAACTCTGGGGTTCTCTTTTTCGTATGCCTTGTTTAAATCAAAAATAGTATTTACAGTGCTCTCTCCATCCTCTTCCGTAAAAGATAAACCGCGTCCACCCCTATTAGAATCGTATTGAAGGTTCCACATATTAGCAGACACGGGGTACGGAACTATGTCAGGGACTTTAGCTGTTCTAGAGTTATAATAAAGACCGTCTTGTGATAGCACGAACCTATCTGTAGTAGAGATAGGGGGACCAAAATCTAGGTCAAACACGGGGTCCAAATCCCCCAAGATACCTGAAGCCTGTGCTTTCAGTGTATTGAGTATACGTTGGTTCGCAACAAAAGGAGCAATGATTTTGTTCTGAATAAGATTTTCGTTGGCATCAAGAGCCGCATCCAATTTTTCTTTGGCAAACTCAGGAATATCGTCCAAATTCAAGGCTGAAAAATTAAGAGCTGGGTTTGGCAGCTCGCCATTTGCTCTCCGCTCTAAAATAAGAGAAATCAAATCAATTGTGGTATCTATCTGCTTAATTCCCGCTGCAATCTCGGATGCGGCTATCTGTAATACCGATATTTTTCCTGTAGTTATATTACTTGTAGGCGTTTCGGTAGTAGAGAAGTATGAGTTTACTTCTGAGGACATTTCAGCGATGTCCTGTGAAGATGTTTCAGGTGGAACGGTGCCGGGCACATATACGGGCGCTCCATTGGGGTTCATTTCTGAGTTATTAAGTAAGGACGCTCCGTTAGAGACTGATACAGCAGGAGCACTCATAGATTCCTGTGTGGTTGCAGCGGATGGACCTTCGCCGTTAGCGACTTGAATTCTACCTGCTACTGGGTTTCGTAAAACTGACGTCCCTGAGAGTTTGGCGATTTTATTGTTAGCCGTTGCCAAAGAAACTTGTTTTGCCTCTTTATCTACAAGCAAGGAATTGCTTAACCCCGTCAATGCCTGTGATGGCATCAAGTTAAGAGATTTTTCTGTGAATAACGTCATTAGTCTATTATATTTAGGTTATTGTTCCGTTGAGCCAAAATCCTGGCATTTGTCTGGCGGTAAGGGCTTCTGTTGCGGTTGGTATGGTTGATTCAAAATTGTGCAGCCTAACTGCCAACCACTGTCCTTTGTCTACTAACAACGGTCCTATATCCTTTAAAAGCCCATTTATTTCTAAATCAGAGGCTACGCCTCCTGTGAACCTAACGTACTTTCTGATATATCTGGTTGCGGGGGGATTACCTTCAGTGTGCAACATTATAGAATACATAAATTTAGTTGTGGAAATTCCTCCCCAGGGGTACGCGCTTCTAAAATCTAAATTCTCTAAACTAAAAGAAGTAAACGAAGAGGTGTTAAATGGGGGTTTGTTTAGGGTGGGGGAGTTACTGCGGAAATCTAAAAGGGTTATGTCCTGGTAATTGCCGTAAATCTCAGTAGCCTTTAACTCAATATCATTAAGACTTGCTCGATGAAAATATTGGGAGGAAGGAGTGAATTCATCAAGTTCAATGCGAATCTTGGCGACAGGCTGCGTTGAGTTATACCAGTTATCGACCCACTGTCCGAGACGTGCGGCGATGGCAGTTGGATTGCCAGCGGGCAGGGTCTGTAGTTCTCCAGATAAATCAGCGTTAAGCAGTCTTACTTTTAAATCTTCCCATGGCTGTAATACGAATTTATCGTCATAATGTATATCGTTAGCACCTTCTTCGAGACCAGCGGTAGGACCCCATTGATTCAGTTTCCATTCTACATCATTGCTTGCGGAGAAAGCAAAGAAGTTTTGGGTTAGATTGTTAAGAGGTTGGGTTGCAATATAAGGCTGTACTCTCACATTCCCGAAAAATGCGGTGTACGGACTTCCCCCTCCCGGGCCAGCAACACTATTAGGATTTATATTACTATAGGTCCATAAAGGTTCAATACTTAACTTGCTTATAATTTTTGGAGTTGGGGGGAATGCTCCGTTAGACTGTGGGTCCCTATTCCTATACACTGTTTGGCTACCGGAAACCGTGTCTAATTGGTACGTCTGTCCGAAGTATGGGGACAAATCATCCGCATTCCTATCGGGGGTATCTCTAGTATTCCCCCAAAAGCAAAGAGAGCTTCCGTATATTTCTTTTTCTATGACTGTAACCATGGTTATGGGGATGGTGGCTGAGTTGGCACGGTGCCGAGTGGTACGTTGGTGTCAGTGTATGGGTGCGTATGGTTGTTGAGTGAGGTTTGTTCGATAACCACATCTCCATTAGGACCATTAATATTAATAGCATCGGGAGTCATAACGATACTACAAGCCCCACATTTTATAGTGATTCCTGCTTCCGCTTCTAATACAATGTGTCCATTATGTGACGTTAGTTCTATATCACCTAACCCCAAGTTATCTACGGAGAAGTGTTTTGTACTTCTTTTGCTGATGGTGTGCTCCATCGCTCCCGTCTCGGTATTTACTTCTACATTTCCCCCTACACTTGTTATAATGGAATCATCTCCCACATTTCCATGACCAACGCTTGTGATTTTTACCTGATTATTATTCTCGTCAACGAGGGTAATATTTTCTCCTCCCGTGGGGGCGGGAGCATCACTCATAACAAGTCTCTTGTTTCCTCCCGTCTTTAATTTAATTTCGTTTGTTTTACGTTCAGACGTGTTCTTATCTGTTAAGGATATACTGTGTCCTTTTGGGTGTTTTAATACGAAAGAATCGGGGAGGTCATTATCCCGATAAACATCCGACTCGTTAGGTACCCCATAAGAGACAGTGGGGTCATTGGGGGGAGCCTCACCATTATCCATTACTTCGTTTTTCGGAAGTTGAGAAGCTTCTCCTAAAATATAAGGTTGAGTTTTAGTGTCGGGTAGGTCAGCCTGACCCGGAGCATACAAACAGCCCAGCCAGATATTTTGAGAAGGCGGGTCGTTGGATGCTACTCGAGCTACCAGAACCGTTGCACCTATTCCTGGTACAGCAAAAAAACCATAACCAGCTCCAGCAATTGGAGATACATAATCACATGTTTGTGCGCCTTCGGGGAATGCGGGGGAAGTAACCCGAATTCTACCTGCTCTTTGTTCATCAAGAGTTTGTACTACTGTGCCTAAAGCAAAAAAGCCGTGCCTTTGGGAAGTTCTCGACGTGACTTCCTCTTGTACTGGAGTCTCGTCGCCAAACGGCAACATACTATCAAGCGTGTTTCTCGCATAATTCGCCAACCAGGAACGCCTAGCTTCGATATCACTTTTCTTAATAGGCATTATGTTACCTCCTTAAGATTAGTTAGGCTTTCATTCGGGAGTCTAACCATCTCCAATTCGGTGAGGAACCCTTGTGATGGGTTGAGCCGGTGTTTAAAGCCTGTTAATTGGTACACGCCACTAAGCCAATGAAGTGACCCGTTGGCTAATCGAGGGTCATAATATTTAAAACATATTCGTCTGCTTAGGTACTCTGATGCAGGGTCATCAATTTCAGGTATACCCAAAGTGGTTAATTTTATGGTAAATGCTTCTTGTTGCATCGCGACAGAATAGTTGTACGCCACGTCAGTTATCTTTCGCGATTGTTCTACTTTAGATATTCGACTTCTCATACTATCTAAATCTATTCGTTGTCGTAATAACCGAACAGGTTTATCTTCCCTCACGATTCCATTTGCCGTAACTTTAATTGCCGGGGTAGTCATGTTATTAGTTTGTCCATCCACCCCATAAACATCAGGATAAAGCGTATGCAATATTTTTGGGTTGGACACAAGACTTGCTAATTTTCTTAATTCTAAGGCACTATTTTCAGTAACAACCTCTAATTCAGATAATTCATCCTCACCAGTTTTAGGGTCTACTTGGTACGAGGATAATAATTCTGGTAGTAGTTCGAGAAGCTCTACATTAATCTCCATATTAGACTGGTTATGTGCTATTTTTTGTAACCTTTGCAGCTCTTCCTTTTGCTGTAGTTGCGCTTCTACGGATTGGGTATCATCAATATTAGCTATTTTGTCGGCCAAGATATTAGAAATGGTATTGGAAATTAACTCATTGGAAATAGTTTCGTTCCCGTCAAAAAGTTGCCTTACGTCATTCCACTGTCTCACGCTGTAATTACTTTGTGCTAGGTTAACAAGCACACGAGTATCCCCCGTAAACTCTACGTTCGCTACGATAGAATCCGGGGTTCCATAATCCAACCAACAATACTTAGGTCCCGTACCTCTATTAGTTTGTGGGAAAGACAAAATAGGTCTTATTACGCTATCGGAATATTGAGATATAATACTATCTCCAGGCATTAGGAGAAGAAGACAGTTATTATTGTTTGCCCACGTTTCCTCCCAAGTAATACCATTAAAAAGAGCAGAATTCTCTTGCAAGTTCTTTTTGTCGGCGGGAGTAAGGGCATTAACCTGCACTTGCACTACCCTCATTTTAGAACTCTTTCCTATTAACAATCTATTGAGGTTATTGAGAATAGATTGTAGGAACGCGCTGATATGAGGGTTCTCACCGTCATCGCCCATACTTACATACGCATTTGAAAATCTATCAATAAATTTACGGAATCTAGTTGCTTCGCTAGGTTTGGGTCTTTCGGGAATAAACTGAGTGATTCCGGAAAAAGTTTTTTTGGCTGACTTTGCAAGTTCTTCCAACCCTTTGCGCAGGTCCTCTTGCTGCTTCTGTTTGTTCTCATCGTAATTTTGTATATTAAGGAGAATCCATAGTGCAGTTTCGGCGGTAGGCTCTAAATTTACTAGCAAAGGGTTAATAGCAAGTTTATGGAGCGGGAGGGGGTCAAACCGGTAACTGTTCTGGTATACCTCATTAGCGTACCAAGCCCAATCCTGAATTGGGCTTTCAGGAAAAGTTTCCCAGTAAGCATAAGGTTGCCACATTCCACTCTCAACGTCGATAAGCGGCGCGAGTTCGCCGGTAAAGGTTCCAGCTACCGATGGACCTACAACATTATTTTGTTCCCCAAATAAGGGTACTGTAGAAAAGGCACTTTGTTGGGTGTGAGCTGGATAAACTACGATAGGGAAACTAACCGGGATGGGCTGAAGAGAACTGTCACCTGTGCCTAGGGCTAACGCGTTCTTTGCATCTATTACGGACTCTGCAAAGAAATATGATTGTAGTTTCTCAACAGTAAACGAGAATTTAAAAGAATCGTCGGGGCTGAACTCTTCGGGGTCCGCTAAAGCGAAGCCGGGGAAGTCCTCGGTATTTTGGGGGTTCACCATCCCTGCATTAAGCCATATACGCCACTCCGGGTGGGCGGCTTTTTCTTCAGTAGTAAGAGGTCTTATTTGCTCACCGGTTCCTATGACCCTGGCGCTGGTGGCGTAGGTTCTCTTAAGACCCATCGGCCAAAAACTTAATCTTTTTTGACCATCCAGCTCGGGGTCCGTCGATTGAACCTTAGTATACTTGGGCTCAAATGAAGGCTCCAACCATTCCGTTTGAATGTTAACCTTTAGATTATTAATATTGGAAGCCGAATTGGCTTCGTCTTCAAGACCCTTGCCAGGGTCAACATTAGAACCAGTTGTCTGGTTAGGCGATAAAACGCCAGTTACAGGTTCTGGAGCACCGACCGGGTTCATCTCCCACTTTAAGCCGATTGACTCAAAAACCATCTTAAAAGCTTGGTACAAGATTTGGGGAGTTACGGTTCCATCAACACCACGGTCTATATTTTTAGCGGTGATAAGAGGACGGTCCAGCAAGTCCTCGAACGCTTTTACCTCTTCTTCAGTTAATCCCTCGGCTGTTACTACGTCGCTCTCAGTAACTTCAAGACCCTCCTCTTTAAGGGCAGCGTTCCGGTCAGATATAGCATCGCTTTCCCCTAACGCCTTGGCGACTGAATATACGAGGTTATCAATACTATCAGTGTAAGACCCCAAGTCCACAATAGGAACGCATTCAGGGTAAGTGCTTGTATAGAGGGCAAATATCTCGGTTAAAATTTCGGAAGGTTTCCTAAGCGATAATTGACCGTCTACCTCATCGGAAACTGGTACTCTTGCGATGTACGGGCGTCTGTTAAAATCCGGATTTTGTTTAGAGTAAGAGAATAGGTCAACCGCATGAAGCTCAATTACCCTATCTTCTTTGTCCGATACATAATATTTAATATCGAAAATTTTAGCCTTGTGAATTCTTGACAGTCCCGTATCGGCCTCGGTGCCGTACCCAAACCTTAAGTATATGGAGGGAAGTGCGGGAGGAGAGTCATTAGCTAAAAGCTCTTTGTCTAGGTCACCGACAACGTCAAGCATTCTCGCTTCCTGTTCAGCGGCTGTTTTAAACTGCTTAAACGTAGACATGGTAGAAGGGAATACCTCGTCGTAAAAACCCAACAAAAGTACCTCTAGCTCCGAGGTCGGGTTTAGGATTCGAATACGATAGGATTGCTTACCTGAGCTCTGAGAGAAGTCCACCTCAAAGGACTCAAGCATACCCCTCAAATTAAATGGGTCTGATAGACCATAAAAACCGTTTCTTAACGTGGTATCCGAACTTAGCCTAGAACCGCCTTCGTCTGTGGACAGGAGGTCATCCCGGTTAAGCGACATGTAAACTGCCGCAACCTCGTTAGCATTGTACGCGGCTGTCTTTGTCATTTTAAAGTATTGGGATAATTATTTGGGTACCTGCTTTTAGGTCTTCTTCGTAATCATATACGTTGTTTGCTTCTACGATAACCCACCACAAAAGCTCGTTACCGTATGCCGCATAAGCCAGCAAATCAGGACGACCTTCCATATTGTTAGGAACAACCGCAACCTTAGATTGGTTAGGCTCTTGTATTGAAGTTATAAAACTTCTATACTTTTTAGACATTCCTATATCTGTTATAGTCTTTCCTCTATGGGAAATAACTGTTCCTTGAAAAATATTTTGTCTATCTCCGTTTAATGCCATTGGTTTACCTGACCGTATTGTTAGGGGTTATGGGACTTCTAGGAAGGTCTGTAGGAACAGGGTCAATGTTACCGAGACGGGCAATAGAGTCCCATCCTGGAAGGTCCCCTCCAATCTCGGGATTACCCCATAAATTTCCGTTAACATTTCTCATCTCCTCAAGGCTGAGGGATACCTTTAGACGCTGCGCGGTTAATGACTTTGTGTCGTATCCCGCATTCTCAATTGGCTGTATTTTATAATCTGTTACAATACAAGGGGTGTAGTTATACATGGTGCCCCACTTTAATTCGACAATAGGAGGACCTTTTACGGGCATCTGTTGAGTACCTATAACGGCGCTTCTAATGTTGTTTATAACTTTTTGCATTATTTTATGGTGATTAACCCACTGTGGTGTAGTTCGCATCACCCACATTAACGCGAAATTCCAGTAATTGGGGCGTGGAGAAGGTTGTTCTGGGTTTTTCCACCAGTTGTTCGGACCCCAAGGACCCTCCGAGGAATGTCCTCGCTCGTGAGCTTTTCTGGTTAAGTCAGAATCAGATTCCGCTCCCGCTGTAGAGCCGGTATCTCTCTCCAAAGTATCTTGTAGATACTTGGTAACGGCTAGGGTATCGTTGTAGATATCCATTCGTCCAGTGTTAATAGCAAACATTTCAGTCAAATCTTGCTGCCCAATCATTGAAGCCATATGTATAAGACTATAATGAATATCTATCTTGATTTTTCTTGCTTCACTTCCTGTGTAAAGTCTAACGGGCTCATTTCGTAAAAGTATTTTCTTACTTGCGTAATTCGCCTTTCTAGATTCCGTTATCATGGGGTTTTCGAAGAACGGAATCCACACTCTTCTTGTTTGCTGGTAATTATAATCATTTACCGCAGGGTTCGGGTCCCCGTGAACAGGAGCATAATTAAAACGAAGTCCTGCCCGTCTCTCAATAGCTTGATTCAACTGAAATCTATCTATAGGATTAAGCTTGGCATTTATCTGCCCCGTATCTTTACTTGAAGTGCTATACGATTGAGAGAAATCGCTATCACTTTGCACCATCGCGTTTACAAAATCAGTTTGGTTCATGCTCAATATGCCATCCTCCCGGCTCTAATTCGTGTGTGTCCCCCGTCATCAGACATAATTTTAAGTTGGTCTTCATTCAGATTGTTACTTTCTTTATTAGACTCTAGAATTTCTCTTAATACAGTGGTATTTTCCTGCAAAGCATTTGTTACGGAACCGAGTGCTTGCTGACCGGCATCAGACATACCGAAGTCCATTGATTTGGCTCTTTGCTCTGCTTGTGCAACCATGGGGGCAGTCTCCTCGGACATGGAAGCTGCGAAGGTGCCTCCTGCCGAGTCTGCTACTTTTCCGGTCGGGCTGTTTGCTACGTCTCTGGCTATAAGACCCGCATCGATGCCTACGGAAGCAGCCGTCCCTAATCCTGGCATTGTACTTGCGACACCTGAAGCAAGCTCCATAGCCGCCCCCGTCCAGTCCCCTTTCACGGCTCTACTAACTGCGTAGCCCGCGCCAGCAATTGCGCCGATAATAGGTATCTTTTTGACCAACCCTTTAAAGAATCCTTTTTGGATAGCTACAGCACTACCTTTTTTAACAGCGCCTTTAGCCGCTGCGCCATGAATAGTTTTGCCAGAGGTTTTCATTACCGCACTTTTTACCCCAAAAATTTTGTTGGCGAGAACAACTCCCAATCCACTAAGCCCCCTCCCTAGACCTTTGCCGAGCCATTTAATGGGGGTCCAAAATACCCTTCCGAGACTTTTGAGTCCTAGAAGACCCACCAGGGAAACAATCCCGCCTAAAATAGGGACAAGGTAGTTCCCTAGTGTCGGATTGAAACCATCAATTTTAGTGAGTATTTCGTTCAGTTTTGTCGTAGTGTTTCCGACTCCCTCCGATATGTTTGTTTGGAGGGACTCTGTTCTGTTCCAGAAAGTCTGTTGTGCGTTTATGCTAGCGCTCTCCTGAGCTAATTGTTTAATATTACCTTCCTTTAGAGCATGAATACTTGTTCCTATCTGCGTTTGAAGGTTGAAGTCCTCTCTACTTAAACCAAGGGACCTCTCCATGGCATCAAAGAAGAATTGAGAACCTGCTCCTTGTTTACCAGCCTGTAGACCCTGTATCTTACCAAGGATGGTTTCGAATTTACGAGCCATCTCAGCAGTACTTTCTTTGCCAGTGAATTGAACACCTAGCTTGGCAGCTTTCATATACCCATCACTACCTGCTAAGAACGATTTAACGAATTTAGCGGACGACTCTTGTAGCTCAGAGTTACCTTGCGACATCATAGCTGCTATTTTCTGAGCATTCATAGCTGCTTTCGGACCTAGCTCCACAGCAGTGTCTATCATCGCATCCTTCATACTATTGATGGCGCCGATGAGACCGGATATAGAGTCCTTGTTCTCGATGGCAGTTGTGATTAAATCTTGGGCAAGACCAAGGGAGGCTTCTTCCGCTAAACCGAGTGCCTGGGTATTAACCCGCATTAATTGAAAAGAAGTTCTGTTCTGAATACCAAGAACCTTCAATTGTGTGCCAAACCGTAGAGTTTGGTCGGAAAACCGTGTCATTCCCATGTCTACGGCGTCTTTAAACACCTTGACCATTTGCTCTGCGCCTTGCTGACCTCTGAGGAATCGGCCAGTAGCCTCAGAAATACCTTTCGCGGCGTCTCCAGTCTGCCCCAAAGCGGTCGCTAAACCTTGATTCATCTGAAGCTGCTTTCCTATCATGGATTTCAGACTGAGCATGCCCTGGTGGAGCCCCACTAAAGCTAACCCATTATCTCTGATAGCCCGGGTGTTTTTCTTGAAATTTGTGTTTCGCCTAGCTTCCGCCTCTTCCGTTTTGCCACCACGTTTATCACTTGCAATCTGTGAAAGCAAGTCTATAATTTTCTGCTGTGCGGGGTCGATTTTTTCTTCAGACATATTAAATCTCTACTTTATGTAGGGCTCGTACCTTATTTACGTTATACGTCCTGACACAACACGAGGGATGACGCTTGGAAGCAGCTTTAATGTCGTTGTACGAAACAGAACCGACAGGTAGTCCACCGAACTCCTTAATAAGTTCCTGACGAATATCTTTAGGAAAAGTGTTTAGGTTGACCCCGGTAAAATAAGAGCCTCCTTTTTTGGCAATCCATTTTGGAGAAATCATAATAATTAGGGGGTTAAGGTCAGTAGCACTCTTGGACCTGTAGTAGAAGGAAAATAAACAGCCTTTAGCTACCCTTTTCGAATGTTTTTCCGCCTGTTCCTTTGTCGGAAGCTTCCGGGTCGTACCCAAATATTTAGTTTTTAAAATTTTTACCATTTTATGTGTCAGAACTGGTTCAAGTTTCTCTATATTATATATAAAATATAAATTATGGATGATTCTATACGTCTTAGCGAATTCATGGAACAAATAAATTACTGTTTATCTCTAAAGTTTAAAGAAGCATGGAGATACAGGTTTTCTACACACTTTATTGAAATATTTCAAGAAAAAGTTTTAAAATCTTTAGAAACACAAAGACCATTAAAGTTATCTACCCTTGTATCAGCATATACAAAAAAGCATAAGTACAGTATCCAGGAAGTAAGAAACTTCTTTGAATCGGTCAGCATAGAGGATTATTATCCTCTTATATATGAAGACCCCAAGTATTTCGTAATGAAAGAAGAAGCTGATTCTTAATACTTAACTAAGTATTGAACCTGTTACTTTCAGACCTTAGTCCCTAAAGGGACCTTTCTCTTCTTTGCTTTCTTGGATTTAACAGCCTCAACATACTCAGTTAAGTGAGTAGTTGGGTTCTGTTTAGGGCACATACCTTTGTACCCACACCAGTCACAATACTGGTTTACCTGTGGGAAGAAGTCATCCTTTTTTTTCTTCCTAATCTCCCAAATTTTCTGTGTCAGCTTCCTCATGTACATCAAGACATGAGGCTCAGAAAATTTAACATGAACCAATTTGTCCATGTGGGGGTAGTAGTGGGCTAAAGTTATTGAAGCAATAGGGACAGTGTACAACACCGACACTGCGTAAGCGTATAAGAGCATTTGAGGGTCGTTAAATAACTCCCTTTTGGTAGAGGCTCTTTTGCTTGTCTTGTAGTCGATTACAAGATAGCCCCCGTCCTGACTCTTTACGATACGGTCAATAATTCCGTTTACAGCGTATCCATGCTTAAGTTCAACCGCAAAAGATTGCTCGGTTGAGATTTGTTCACAAGAAGAAAGCGAGTTATTGAATGCAAAGAAGTTGTTAATGCACTTCTCAATCTTCACTTCGCGCTCTTTGTCGAAAGTGTAGTTCCGACGTAAGACCTTCGCAATCTCATTAAGTTCTTCCGCTGATGTACTTGCTACACCGTCTTCAAAAATCTTGTGAATGTAAGAACCAAATTGCAGAGCATCGGTATTGGTAGACTTCTCAGGCAAGTAATCGACGTACTTAAATTTGTACTTCAGCTTGCATTCGTCGTAAACCTTTATCTTACTTGGGGAGACTTTGTTTATAAACATAATTTTAGGTCTTATTAGTTATTATAGTGTTTTTTTTCCGGTAATATCGGGATTTTTTGGCGTTCGTCGCTGCTATTATATACTTGATGTTCGTCCCAGCCAATATTATTAAGACCTACCTCTCTGAACTCTTCCCTGAGTCCTTGGAGTCTGGCAGGGAACTACGAATTAACTCCATTTTTACAGACGATAACAAGCAAAAACTGTATGTAAATCTTGATTCGGGGCTATGGACGGATTTCAAATCAGGTGAGAAGGGGAATCTGGTTCACCTAGTATCTCATATTGAGAACGTCCCATATCAGTCCGCAAAACATTTTTTAAAACGTAAGGCTTTTGACGCGGGAGCCGACCTCTTCGACGTATCTACCTTGAACGTAGACAATAAAGCAATCGGGGTCACCCGCACCATTGATAGTGACAGTAAGGAGTGGATGGAGGTAAACCCTAAATCTGATATCAACTCCCCAAGTAACCTCAAGCGTCTCGCTTCCAAGTTCGCTATCGAACGAAAACTATCTTCCTTTAAGTTTTACGTTGGACGTACAGGTCGATACTTTCAACGTGTTATTATCCCATACTTTACGGAGAAAGGAAATCCTTTTTATTTTCAAGCCAGAACTCTTGTTAACCGAGACCCAAAATACCTGAATCCAAGCAAGGGTCTTTATGGAATCAAGACTTCTGAGATTTTGTATCCGTATGACAAAACTAAGGATTATGTTATTGTTACGGAGGGTCCGTTGGACGCGATGTCCCTCCGTTCAGCGGGGTACAACGCCACCTGTACGCAGGGCTGTAAGATGTCTACAGTCCAAGCTAAGGAGCTTAAGGGCAAGAAGGTAATCCTCGCCTATGATAACGATGAAAGTGGACGAGAGGGCTTCTATGAGGCTCGTAAGAGGATGCTGGCACAAAGGACCACAGACATCTACTCATTAGTTCCCCCGAAGGAGCATAAAGACTGGAATGATTTTTGGGTAGCCTCTGACCGCAAGGATTTCGGGGGTTATATATACTCAAACATCTTCAAGGCAGATTGGGAGCTAGACGCTACCTCGCTATTAACTTAAATCTAGGGCTTACGATAGTTTCTTCCGCTACGTCATACTGGACAGCGACCTCGTAAACCCCCATTTCACTACCGAGTTTCTCACCAGTGTAGAAGGGTGATATATTATTAGTATCCCATACGTAGCTAATAGTTCCTTGGCTATCTAAAGATACCCCTTCGGACTGGAACCCACCTGCACCACTTTCCCCGGTTACCTGGACTCGGGCATCCAAAATCGGACTTTCGTTTAGTTTGGTAATACTAATTTTTGGGTTGGACAGCAACGAGCCTGTCTCCATTAGATTACGAAGATTTTGTTTAATAGATTCATTGTCTACCACAATTTCAGTTTGTATTTGAAGCCTTTTCTTGCTTCCCAGTTGCACGTACCGTTGAACTAGTTTGTTGGAGGTAGTAACTTCAAGTGGTTCGGAAACCGCAAACGTATTAGCGGTATCCATGTTGAAGGTGTTTACATAAATCTGGGCTCTAGAACCTTCGGCGTGTACCACAGTCCAGATATCAATATACCCTCCGGTCGCAGAGGCAGTATTGTTGTACGAGGGGTCCCAGTCCGCCGTTTTCCAATACGTTCCGCTAGGCTGAAGAATAACGCTGAAATGACCTACTTTTTCTTTGAAAATTGAAGACGCGCTATAGCGTAAATCTCCTTCGTAATCGGTCTCGGCAGCACAAGCACTTACATTAGCATCAAACCCAATTCTCGCACCCTGCTCGCTCCGTTTATAGTTATGGAACACCATATTGGTGGCAGTAGAGCTCACCAAACCGTAATCAGTATCCCCAGGAGTTTGGTTTACGTAGGGAGATGCGGTACCAAAGGCGGTATTAGGGAAAATGTGAACAGAGCATACCTGGAAAGGGTCGCTTAGTTCGCCCGCAACATAGTTGAAAAAGTCCAGTTTAGCTGGAATAATAGGTGAAGGTCGATTGCCCCTTTGAATTACAGTAACGCCGTTGAATGTAGTCATCTCTTATTTATTTAGGGAGTCATAGGACTCTTTTTCCCTTTGATTCTCATCAATTAATAGCCCCATAAACTCATCTCTTTCAACAGCTGGCATAAGTAGCACGTCTTGGTAACTGAACCTCGCGTGTTTTACTAAATAATAAGCTTCCGACGCTAGAGCGGAGATTCGCGCTTCTAGCTCACTGAGAAAAAAGATTCTGTAAACGGAATAAGACTTTCGGTGACCGCATCACAATTCGCGCACTCGTAAGACATCGCTTTATTCATGCCGTAATTATCTTTCGTAAGAGCCTCACGGAAATACGCAACGTCGCGGACTGTAGTAGCTTCGAAGAAACCTTTAATTATTTTTTTCTCGCTGTACTGTCCCACCGATAAAGCGAAGCGCCATAAATTATCAATTAATTTCCCGGCACTTTCCAGGTACTGCTCATCTTTGCATCGAGGAGTTATGAACCTAACTTCTTGTTGGGAATCTGGCAGGGTGACCGTAAGGGGCTCTTGAAACCCATCTTCTGCGTAAGTGACAGGAACCTCTGAAATTTTCACGGTCAGTTTATTAACTGACTGGCATTCCTGACACTCTGCCTGAATAGTATAGTCATCACCATAAGAAATCTCTCTTAATTTAAACAAAATATAATTTTTGTCTTCTAAAGTCATTGAGTCGTAATCTAGCCCGCGCACACAATCTTCAATCAAAGCGTTAATCACCTTTAGTCCTTGAGCATTGGTTTTAATGCTGCGTAACTTTCTTTCTTGTGCAAAAGTAAAAGGTTTAATCATAATACTTTCGTCACAGTCTACATAAGCCAATCCTCTTGAGGGGAGTTTTAAGGCTCTCCAGTCTTGGTTAGTCGTTACATTAGAAAGGAGGTCTGCTACTGCATCTGATAGTTTGCCGTCAAAGTGTTCTTTAATTTGTGGAGTTTCCTCCCCCTTATCGGAAGTAGGTTTTACAGCGCTTTGATGGCGACTGGCAACGGGTGCCTCGGGAATGTCCACTCCTTGCTCGGGAGAGGCACCCTGCTTCTCCATATGTTCTCTAGCAAGCTCAATAAGACTTTTTTCTTTTTCGGGTTTTGGCATGTTTAATTAAAATAGTTTGATACTATTATACTATAATAGTGATATGCTAAAAATTATTGTTGAAAATAATGTTTCTTTTCTAAAAACAAGCAATAAAAAGCTCTTAACAACTTTAAAAAAGAAATATAGCGCAAAGGTTCCCGGCTATAACTATTCTTCTGCCTATAAAAAGGGCGGCTGGAATGGCGAAAAGCATTTTTTCTCTGATAAAACAGGAAAGTTCGGAACCGGTCTTTTATCTCATATCGAGGAAGACCTTACTTATTTAGGTATGGACTACGAAATAGAGGATTTGAGGACTGCTACCCACTCTGACGATATCTCTTTACCCGGGATAACTTTACGAGATTATCAAGAATCCATGATTAGAAAGGCATTAGACGCCAAAGGATGTATCGTTAAGGCTCCTACGGGCGCGGGAAAGACTCTTATTCTCGGAGGGCTACTTAAAGCTCTAGAAGGGAAAACAGGTCTTATCTTCTTCACCAAAAAACAGCTGCTCAAACAAACATACGACGAGCTTAGGGAGTGGGGGATTGATGTAGGTCTAGCCTTCGGGGACGGAGTAATACTCAAGCCCATGACGTTATGCACTGTCCAGTCTATTGATAAGGTTATTGATAGCCACCTTAAACAGTCGGACTTCATCATTTTTGATGAGGTACATGAATTCGCCAAAGGAAAGGTCGCTACCAAGGTCATAAAGTCTTTCCCTAACGCTGCTTACAGGATTGGTATGACTGCCACAGTACCTCGGGACCCTATGAGCCGTCTAAATCTTATATCGGGACTAGGCGGCATTATTGAAGAAGTTGACGCTAAAGGTCTTATTGACGAAGGATTCCTCACCGAGCCGCTCATCCAAATAATACCCATAAAAGATACGGGCACAGTGGAGGATACCGAGCTATCTTACCGGGAGGTATACGAGAAGTTCGTCACGGAGAATGATGACCGCAACGATATTATCGTGGATTTAGTGAAAAAAATTCAACAAAAACAATCCAGGACCCTTATAATAGTTAAAGACCTTAAACATGCTGAGATTTTGCATTCACGTATCCCTAACTCCTTTAAACTAGAAGGAAAAGATGATTTGGCTGCTCGAAAAAAGACTATCGACGCCTTTAAAGATGACTCCGTCTCAGTCCTAATAGGTACTACGATTATGCAAACAGGTATTGATATCCCGGAAATCACCCACCTCATTAATGCGCGTGGGCTGAAATCTGAGATTGCTACGCTACAGGCTCTCGGACGAGCCTTACGTATTCACAAATCTAAGAATCGCGTGTTTATCTACGATTTCTTTGACAGAGCGCCTTACTTAGAAAAACACGCCAAAGAGCGTATTAAATCCTACGAATCCCTAGGAATGGAGATTAAAAAATGAAAAATAAAAAAGACGAAGAAAGAAAATTAAATGAGGTTACCCCTCAAATGGTGGAACGCCTGACCATTATGGCACAAACGCTCACACAAATGAAAGCCAAGGGAAGGACTATCAATGAACAAACAATAAAGGAGTTGGATAACTTAATATCCGAACTCCTTGTATTGCGGTCGTCGTGTGTAGATAACGTTATTAACTGGACTAAGCAGGGCTATCTTGTGGAGGAGTAGGTTCTTCACCTTCTCCTGCTGCGATATCTTGCTCCTCTTCTTCCCCATCTTCTAGGTTGAGGTCCATATCGCCCACGACATCCTCGATAGTATCAACTAATTCGCGGAAGTCCTTATCGGCTGAACCTAGTGCAACGTCTTCAGCGTGTTCCTCCTCTTCAGCTTCAGCAGCCTCTTCTTCGGTTTCTTCTGCAACAGCCTCTACACTTTCTTTACGAAGCTTCTTTAGGTCTTTGGCGTCGATGTCGCCGTCCTCGTCCTTATCAAGCTCGTCTTGGTCTCCAGTAAGGTCGTTCTTACCTTTCTTTTTCTTCTTGTTCTTACCTTTCTTTTTCTTCTCGTCCTCATCACCATTCTCGTCCTTTTTCTTCTCGTCCTTTTTCTTCTCGTCCTCATCACCATTCGACTTGCCGCCAGAGTTAGACAGGGCATCATCATCTCCGTAGTATTGAGCTTCACCTAAATTGTGGGTTAAGTAATCAGAAAGCTTCTTCATGTGGAAGTCTTCGTCAATATCAACAATATGGAAATTAGACTCTGCCATAACCTCTGAAAGTGTGCTTGCGATATCTAGTACCTGCACACCGCCCTTACGGGACATGCACGATGCAAACTCCTTTAGGACATCGGAAAGAATTCCTTCGTCGCAGGACTCGGCAATCATACCCAGTACTTCTGATTGAACTTCGGCTAAACCCTTGAAGGAGGGTACAAAGCGAAGGCTCTGAATATTTACGCCATACTTGGAGTTGAGTGCCTCAAGAACCATAGTCTTGAGAGGTTTTTTGAATTCGTAAATCTTGTTAACAAATTCCCGAATATCCTTTTGAGGTACAGTACCGGGGTTGCTTACCTGGAAAGTAGCGTCCATGACGTTAGTTAAGTCTACTTTGTTTGATAGTGCTAGGTAGGGAACTGCGGCAACAGCCTCTCTTAACGTACCTTTAATGGTCGAGTCATCTGAGTAAATTTTAGATGCTAGAGAAGCGACGTGGTCGTTATTGTGCCACATTTTAGAAAAGGAGTCTTTGGCTTCTAGTAATTCCTTACGAACCAGTTCCTTATCACAAACCATTTCGTAAAGAGTTCTCTTAGAGTTCGAGGGAACTACGACAAACTCTTCTTTAAGGTTTTCAATATCCAGTTTAGGTAAGTCATAGGTATCGCCAACTACCTTAGAAAGGCGAAGACCTTCCACCAACTTAGCATTAGTGGAGAGAGACTCTGCATTTTCCTCCAAGAACTTCTTAAGAAGTGGGAGTGCCTCAACAAACTTCTTGTACGCTTTGGCCTCAAAGATATTGTAGGACTCATTGAAACGGTCTAGTTTCTTAGAAAGCTTTTTGCGGCTGTTACCGATTTGGGCTCTCATAGAAAAAGACTCAACGATACTGTCAAAGTTAACTTCAGCGACATCGTAACGGTCTGAGACCAGTGATTCCATGAACTTATGAACCTCAGCCTCCACCCGGTTATCAATTGCCTCATCGGAGGTAATAGTGTCTAAGTCCTCCACAATAAAGTTTTCCAGAGTTAAGCGACCTTTAATCTCTTTATAATCGCAAGAGATTAAGTGGTTGCTTTCGGTAACAAAAGTAACACTGTTCTTCGAATCATCAATATCGAAAATAACGAGGTTCTCTCGTAGGCGGCGACCTAAGTAATCGCCAGCCTCAGTAATTCGTGCATAATTCTTGTCACGGGAAACAAATAGGTTTTTCAAATTCATAGTTCTTATTTTATATAGAGTTCTAAAAGTTACTCTTTTTGGTTTTATTCACCGGGTTCTGGTTGGGGGGCTCCTCCAGGTGGAGGAGGTGCGCCGCCGGGTGGGGGAGGTGCGGCGCCGGGTTCTGGCATTGCCGGTGCTTCGGCTTCTTTTTGCAAGGTCACCTCTTTAATTTCCAAATCAGTCATAGTGTAGAAGTTTTTATAAATATATTCATTGGAAAACAAATCCAATCCTTTCACCGCTTGTACGACTCGGGTTTTCTGTTCTGCAAGCTCCAGCTTTCTTTTCTCACTCAGGTCCGATGGTGGAGCTAGTTTAATTTTAATTGCATTAATCGAAGACTTAGGGAATTGACGCAACTCCAAGTGGCGTTTGATTAAGGTCTCCAAACATACTTCCGCATCGCGTTGTACGCGCATAACGGCTTTAGCAAACTTAGCGTCAAGCTGAGACAAATTAGCTTTGCGCTCAGGGGACTTATCTTTTTCGACAATAAAGTCCTTAGGAATCTTCATTGAAGCCAATACTTTATCGCGGAAGTAGCGCACGTCGTCAATCTCACCTAAGTTTTGTGCGCCTGGAAGAGTTTCAATTTTAGTGCCTTGTCCGTTTTTCATAGGAACAAAGAAGTCTTCTTCCGCTGACAATGGGTTGAACCTTTCGTCAGCATTACCGGTCTCATTGTTAAAGAACTTCTCTTTCTTGAACTTAGCCTTAATACGTTCCATGAACATCTCAACCTTCGTTTGGGGGAGATTACCAGTATCAATATAGAAAATACGACGCTCGGGCGCTCTGTGCAAACGATAGATGAGCATTGCGTCTTCCATCATTCTTAGCGACTTCCAAGAGCGCACACCAGGAGCGCAGATAGACTTACCGTAAGGATAATAGTTAGAATCAGACGTGTGCAATCTAAAGTGGATGAGCTGGTTTCTATCCAGTTGGATAGTGTTTCTCTTATCAAGCTTTGCTCCCTGTCCGTACTGTTGTGCGGCTGCGGTGCTTTGTGGGACTTCCTGGATAAACCCTTTAAGGTATCCATACCTATCCTCTCTCCGGAAAATAAAGACGGGGTTTAGAATTTTAAGTCTTTGAATACCTGCATCGGGGTTATTCATGTCCACGATGTTTTCAACGAAACAATCCCCGTACTTACACATGTTACGAATAATATCCCAGAGGTACTTATCGAGGTCGGTCTCGCTCACAAATCGGTCTACAGCTTCCTTTACTATCTCGTCTTCAGTCTCAACCGCAAGCATCTCACCATCTAAGTGAGTTTGAGTAGCGTCATCGGCATAAATATCTAACGCAGCACCAATTTCAGGATACTCATCCATCTTTTCATAGTCTTGGTATCTGCGCCGACGTTCGTACTCAACTTGGGGTAGGGAGGTTGCTCCCTTAACGACATTAACGGAACCTTGGATGGCTCCTCCGTCAGGTTCCCCGTCCGCATTTTTTACAACATCTCCACGGTAAGGGTCTTGCGCGGGGGGTCTACCCGGCTTTCTTTTTGTAGTAAAAAAAGATTTAAAAAATGCCGCGAACCGTCCAGACAGGGGGCTTCCCTGTCCAAATGTGTTAGAGCCTGGGAATGATGTATACCCCGCGTTCTCCTCTAGATTCTCATCCAGACGGTCGTCTTTGTCGTTGTTGTCGTTTAAATCCATTTTCTATATTCGTCGAATTCTTGGTCCTTACTGTATGTACCCCTAGAGAACCCAGCAGAACCTAAATCTTTTGTTCCGGGTTCAGCCAAATCTCCTTTTACAATAGGGATAGGGCTTTTTGAGACGATGTCACCCATTACAGTGGCACCAATAGCCATACTCATGACCAAATCGTCGGCAAATCCATCTTCTGCTTGGATTTTACCAGTCTTACTTATTATAAAAGTAGTTAACTCCTTAAAACTTCTCTCCGAATTCACTTTTATTTTTGAAGTTTTCAAATTCTCTTGTAAGTTATTTAAAATTTGGTCTCTATTCTTGTTGTTTACCAAATACCCCATCTCTCCTTTCTCATCTGTCCACATATTTTCATACTCATGAACTTCAAACAACTGTTCGATAAGAGCGAGACCCAATCCGTTTCTTTCCGGGCACACATAAGCAGTGTTATATTTTAAACCTTCCTGAGCAATAGTCTTCGCAAAATCGTTTAATCCTATACGGTTACTATAAAACTCTGCGACCTGTGTTCCGTTATAGAGATTAATAATATGGAATGCTGAGTAATCCCTGTCACGACCAAAGGACGTGTCTGCGGCAATGAGATATGTATGGTAAGGTTGAGGTTCTTCCCATACTCGCATCATATTATAATGCTTCTTGTAGAAGTCCTCTGAGGTCTGGGATTTCACTTTCTGTAGAGTACCGCCATCAATAAAGGTTTCGCCTGTTCCTAGGAACTCACCTTCGTATTCCTGTAGCCACGCACGTTCTCCTACGTTACTTCTAGTGGTCTCGGCCCACTCTTCCGTGTATTCGGGGTGTTCCCTCCAATGGATGTTAATCGTATGGAAATTATTTTTTCCTAACTCCGCGTCATGGTATAATTCATAGTACAGGTTTGCCATGCCGTTTACGGTGGAAAGGATAAATGCGGAACCACCCGTTGAAATGGTAGGATAGATAGCCATCCAGAACTCTGTCATCTTATCGATGAATGCTGCTTCGTCAACAATCAGTAAAGAGACCGATTCTCCGCGACCCGCGCCAGCAGGCTGAGACTTAATCTTGCTCCCTGTGGACAGTTTAATAACGTGCTTATTTCTTTCAACTTCTTGAGGCTTTAGCCATGCGGGTAAATCATCATACATGCTAACAGCCCGGTCCAAGAAGTCTCTGGACTCCCGGTCACCAATAGAAACAACCATCACGTTCTTGTCTTTGTTAAAAATAATATACCAAAGGGCGTAAGCTGCACAGATGGTGGTAGCTCCAGCCTGGCGGAACTTTCTCATTAGGTTAAAACGGTGTTGCCCGAACTCATTAATAATCCTTTCCTGAAATCTGTATAGGTCGAACTTCACGCGCCCGCGCACGGGATGAGTGATATACACGTAGTTTTTAATAAAGTACGCAGCGTCTTCACGACACTTTCGAATTTCGGATTTTAGCTCGTCAGGATTCATATATTAACACTATTATATAGCATGAGGAAAGTTGCATTTATCCCTACTCGCGAGGAGCGGGACCGACCTATTAAGACCTTTTTAGAAAAGGCAGGGTGGGAAGTTTATTATATCATAAAAGAATCTATTTTTGACGCATATACTTATGCAATAAAAAAATACGACATAATGGCTAAAGATAAAGTTATCATGTGCCATGACGATATTGAAGTTTTAACTCCCCCGGAAGTCTTTAACGAACTCATCGATAACAACATTACGGATAAAACTGGGTTCCTAGGGATTGCTGGTCCTAAAAGGTTGAATAAGACAGCCTGTTGGTGGCATGGTCTAGGTCGCGAGTACCCTCACCCGGACTCATTCCTACAAGGAATGGTATTCCATGGCTCCAGTTTAGAAGATTGTTTTCCCACTTACTACGGAGGCTTTGGCGAAGTAGAGGTACTAGATGGACTATTTTTAGTAACGACAGGTGCAACCCTCCATAACATCAGTACTAAGATGCCCAAAGACTTTGTTGGTAAGTGGGATTTCTACGATATTTACTACACATACCAAGCTCAGGCTAAGGGAAGAAAAAATAAAGTAATCCCTCTTCCTATACTGCATCACTCCTTAGGGGATGGCGCTTTGAACGAAGATTGGGATGCTAACCGTAAAGCGTTTATTCAGAAGTACGGCTCAAAGTTTATTGATATTGAGCTTCCACCCCAAAGTCAACTGCCAAAACCGGTGTAAGGTTCCCCTCAAATTTCTGTAGCAGGTCACCAAAGCTTTCGGTAACTTCGACGCTATTTGAAGCAACCAAAACCCAATCAGAGTTGTTGACTGCCTTCTCACTCGCTTTAAACCAGTCCTCTGACCATTTTAACGGGTCACATTTACGTTCTGATAAAATGATAACCTTATCCGCTCTGCTACACGCTGCGTCCAAAATACACTTTTCATCTTCGTGAAGGGTGGAGAAAAAAGATTTTGACGGAAAAACTAGTCGAAATGGTATTTCATTCACCATAATGAGAGGTAGGACGTTAATATTGACGCCCCTCGTTGGACATATATAAATAACAGACGGTTGGTGGCTTATAATAGTCCCCATCACTTTTTGAAGCCCATGACCCCTCGCGTTAGAGATATGGGAGTTATTCATCGGAGGAAAGTAATTTTCTCCTAGTAGCGCGATTTTAGCATTTTTTTTCATATGATTCATAAACTTCTATTAATTACTTGCCTGTTGTTATCTAGCGTTAAAGGTATTGACAACGACAAACTCCGTCACGGAAACCTCAATAACTTCAAGGAGGGACAAAAAGTCTATCTCGTAGATTCTAAAAAAATCTACCTTCAATTGAAGCCGTATAAAACTATAATTAAAAAGAACCTTAAAGAGGGGTCCGCCGAACATAACAAACTAATGATGGAAGCGACCACTCTATATAAGGATGCACTAAGCAAGTCAGGGTACTCTCTGATTGTTGAACTCGATGGAGTGAATAAAACCCTCCATAAAACGGAAGACGTAACACAAAAAATAATTAGTCTTCTATAACCTGCCGAAAGGAGGTATAAAAATTATGAATCATTACTTTACACATTTTGACAAACTCTTTAATGAGTTACAATGGGGGTTCGATGAACCTCAACCACCGCAAGTGAAAGATACTTGCAGATTGCCGAAATACCCAGTTAGCAACTGCTACCTGTCGGAAGACCAAAACTCACTATCGTTTGAGTTTGCTCTTGCGGGTTACAAGGAAAAAGAAGTCCAGGTTATCGGGGGTAAGAACTCGCTTACCATTCGTGCGAAAAAGAATGAACCCTTGAAAGCCCACATGCTACTCCACCATGGAATTAGCGAAAAAGATGTGGATTTTTCTATTAAGGTTGATGAGCAATATGATACGAAAAAGGCTAAAGTGTCGTTCGAGAACGGGTTACTGACTGTGACTATTCCCAAGGCAAAAGAAGCTGAATCCATTATGTTATTTGGTTAATATTTAATTATTTGTTCTTTGGGTTGGTCCCCGTAAAAAGACTAAACCCAGAAGGTGTCATGCCTTCTGGGTTTTTTATTGTCTTTGGATGGGTTATACGTCCATTAAATTGAACTTCATTAAGTCCCATTCCGCTGCTATCTCAGGAGGCGCTATACCATCCTCAGACCATCTCAAACCTCCGTTTACTACTTGCGCAATAATTTGCCTTGCAACGTTATTTGATAAGGTATTGTTGTTGTTCCAGTTTGTGGGTAATCCGTCTATTGGAAATAGCATGTTCTGGTAACTGCGCCCCTGGTGCTTGTCTGCGTCGCCAGTTCGTGACCAGCGTCTTTCGTACCCTCCCGATAAGGTGTAAATTGAACCCGCAGTACCCATACCAACAGCAGCGTTAGTAGAAGATAAAGTTAAGATGTGAGCTTGCCTTGCGTCTGCTGCTGTAGCACAACCACTTGCGCCAGACACTGAGCTGGTAGCGAAGAAATCTAAAGAATCTTCTGCATTCCCCCACACACTAAGTTTCAACGCGCTTACGTCTGTAGTTGAAGGAAACCAAGTTCCTGCGCTCTGAGGTATAGTTACTATCTCATACCCAATAAATAAATCTTGAGTGTGAGTCCATGCGATACCTGAACAAGGACCACTGGCCTGGAATTGATTACCGCCACCAGCAGCCGAGTACGGAGCAGAGTAGCCAGTAAGAGTAGTAGGGGAAGGTGCTGGGATAGGTGCCATAGTTTAAGTTTACATAATTATATATGTTACTTACTACTGCCGTAGTATATAAAGTTATGAAGAAAGTAGGAAAACTAACCGAGGCGCGAATGGTGCTTCCTCCTGAACCTAAGGTATACCCTATGGTATCCGATAGATTGTTTGAAGCTAAGGTTAAGCTTAGGAAGAAGCTAAAGGAAGACGAAGTTTCTAGCCCGAAAAAACTTGCTTCTGAACAACCTCCACAAGCGTCCCTTTCCACTACTAACTCACCGCCCCGCGCAACTAAAGCATCAGTTCAGGTTGGAGGTCCTTACGACACAAAAACCGAGTCTTCAACCCCCAAACCAATCCGCCAAGCTCGCGCACGTGCACAGGCGGGTAAACCCCTTAAGAGAGGTACGGCTAAAATGGTAGCAAAGGACTCAGGTCAGGATTTAGGTACCCGGATGGCGGCTGCTGAGAAGTTAAGCTAATGCCTCTTAAGCCCGGTACCTCTGATAATGTAGTTTCTTTAAACATAAAGAAGCTAAAGGGGGAGAGGTATCCCCACAATCAGGCTATTGCAATCGCGCTCGACAAAGCACGTAAGATGGAGAGCCGCGTCGGAGCCGTTTCTAGAGGCAAAGCCTCCTCAATGGGTAAAGAGAGACTAGAAGAGGACCGCGTCATCCAGGGAGCCCCCAAAGGGGCTTTCGGGCTAGACTTCAACAACGCCTGGAAACTGAAAGCCAAGGACAAAGCTTGGCTCTCCGGTGGTATGGTAAAAAGAAAGAAGCAAAATGACGGACAGCTTCAAGATGTGAACATCTACCAACTCGCCAAGATGTGCCAAGAGCCAGAAGGCGGTCATTTAGACCCCCGGAAAATGGACGAAGAAGTTTACGGACAAGGAAGCCTAGCTGCCGCAGATGCGGCTGGTTGGGATGGGGGAGATACTACAGTAGATGAAGAAAAAGAAAAGCCCTCTAAACGTAGGAAGCGTATCCATGGTCAGTTACACCCTCATAAGAGGAAGGGTGGCGGGACCTGAGGTAAAGTTACCCCACATACGCCTAGTTAGGCTTAACTAAAATCATACGTCAAAAGTATCCAGGTCAATCTCACGACCTCTAGGGTCGTCAAGGTTCAGGTCTTCTAAACTACCAGCACTAGCCTGTTCGGCCATCCAGTTGCGGACCCTTTTTGCCTCAATTCTCCGCAAACGACCATACTCTTCGTCGCTAATATCATTATAATGATGACCTGCGTGGAATAGCATAAAATGACACGTCGGCGTCTTAGATTGCGCACCTGCGTACCAAACCGCTCTGTGGTAATCTGCGCCTTGCTCATCATATACTCCAGGCTTGTTGGCAGGAATACCCGATTGGCCGATGAAATCGTTAGCAATCTCTTCGATGATTACTTCCGCGTCAGGGAATCCACAGACCTCCTGTGCTTTCGACTTTAGGTCTAGCAGCTTTAAATACTTTGGCTGAATGTGCCCATAGTTGTGAACCTTGATAAACATTGCTTCCTTTGGTACGTCGGCAAATTCTTTTGCAATCGCTTCCCCGTACCCACCTGTAATAGTGTTTGCAAAAGAGGACAGGCCAGGAGGGGTTATACGAACACCATACTCGGCCCAAAGTGCTCCTAGGTATTGTGATAGGTGAGCATTGTTCATTTTAGCGTAGAACTGTTTTGGCGTAATTTGTTCTCCGAACTCAAGTTCGTTCCATAGACCCACTCCCCATGGCAAGGCATTTCTCTTGTTCATTTCATGAACATCATTGACCAAATCAGAAGGAGCACCATCTTTACGAGTAAAGATGACCCTGTACCCTGCCTTGGTGCGCTCACGAATCTCATCATAGAAATTCTCGGTAGGCGCAGCGCCCCCAAGCTTTAGTACCCAGAACGGGCGAAACTCAGGTGGGGCGTTAGGGTCAATCTGTACAATATCATCCCAGACCTTTCTCGCAGCAGGAGGTGTCCCCGCTGGGGTGTTGTTGCCATGGATGGATGCTCCATACCACCAGATGTCCTGGTTGTTCCTTTTCCACAAGGGGCGGGTGCTGTCTCTTGGAGACAGCTTAAATAGTCGTAAGAATAGTTCTCGTAGGCTCATCGGTGTAGGTTCCTATATGTATATACAGTGCATAAGAAGAAGTTAGGCTTAACTAAATTCCTTAGGGTCGTAAATGTCCGCTTCCGTCTGACCACCGGAATCTTCCAGAATCTGTGGTTTGTCGCGTAGTACTTTGGCTGAAGCTACAAGATGATACACACCGTATACCTCAAACGAATCCTGTTGGACTTCGTATACATCATAGTAGACGTTTTGGAAACGCGGCTGAATGATGTCGCCAGCAATCAAGGGACGCCCGAGCTTGGCTTCAATATATGATTTATTAAAAGTGAACATCTGGTCGTTAGTCATTTCAATACCAAACTCAGATAAGGTCTCTTCAAAAGCTCTAGGGTCATAGTGACCTTCAACAAGGACGGGTTCGGGGTTGATAGCTTTGACGCGATTCTCTCCGTAGAGGTCATCAAAGTTTTCATCAACCATGTATCTGTAAACATAAAGCTCAGAACCTGACATACGAATCAACTCGTCATCGACCATGTTAAACAAGTCGATGTCAGGGTTATCAAGGTCGAACATCCTCATACTTCCACTCTTGGAAGGGTTAGGAGGTACTAACCTTTTTTCGTTTGCTTTAAATTGTTTACCCATAATTATTCTCCGGGAAGGAGGCTGTCGCTTTGTTCGGTCTTCTTACCCTACTAGTATTTAGGTCCCCGGGGGCGTGTAAAGCTTTGCTATTCTAGCTGCACAAGACTTAGCTTCAAACAAAGCACCGTCAACTTCCGATAAATCCTCGACAGTTGTAGAACAAAGATTTAAAAATAAAAATCCACTACCCAGGGTCACGATGGGAACTGCGAGAAGACCTTTAATCCCACTCCCCACACAGTAGTCCGATAAGATACCGGCTGGGTCCTCAGGAATATCTACAACACACAAGTTCTCCTCAATCAACTCGCCAATTATCCCAATCATTTCTTGGTCGCTGGGGATTTGTTGCCAGCGTTCAATAATCGGTTCTGCTCGATGAGTCGTAACTTCTTGAAGGCAGGTAGTAAACGAGGGTGTTCCTGGTCGCGGAACCCCATTACCATTATGGCTTTTAAATACAGAGACCCGGTCAACTTCTTTGAACTTGTGAATAACCGATTGCAATATAGGATATACAGCTGCTATAGATTTGTGGGATTGAACATACTGCTTTTTTAATTTTTTATCGCGACAAGCTTTTAATTTTTTTTGCGAAGACTTTAACCCTAAAAGCGCGGTTACTAAAACGCTTATACTCTTCACAAAATTTACAAATGAAACAAACAGGAACATGCTTTTATCTAGGTACCCTAAGCATGTGTAGTGCCGTTATAACCCTTAATTAGGTAGGAGTCCCTTGGATTTTATTTGATTTTTGTAGGCGGCGTGAAATTGAGTAGGAGTCCCTTGGATTTTATTTTTTTTGGATTTTTTTTTGGATTTTATTTTTTGGATTTGGATTTTATTTTTTTGGATTTTATTTTTTTTGGATTTTATTTTTTTTGGATTTTATTTTTTTTGGATTTTATTTTTTTTGGATTTTATTTTTTTTTGTTCTTATAGAGATGTACCTCCAGGAGGAAGTGGGGCGGCTTCGCCCCCCGTAGGAGTCCCAACAACGCGAAATTTTCCGGTGGGATTTTCAAGAAAACACTTGACAGTACCCTTGCGCGAGATTATAATGATAGCATAGGAAACACCTTCCCCCCCGAACGCGCCGCATACGGAGACTTACTGACGCAATGAAATCAATCAACTACTACGATTCTTCTTACTCGCCTAATGAGGCTTGTGAGGCTACCGATATCCCTAACTGCGGTGCATGTTATGATGGCGGTCTAATCGACGGTCAAGTATACTGCGACTGTCCCGAAGGGGATAAGGCAATGGATAAGGCAATAGATGAGTGCGCAGACACCACACCTTGCTAATATGCTGGTACTCGCACTACTACTACTTCAATCACCATACCAAGCCATTGAAGCCAAAGATGGCAAGGCTTGCGCTGATGCCTTCCAGGATGCTATCGAGGTGAACATACGCCCTGAGTGTAGAGATATGCTCGCGCCTATTGTCGCTGCTATTAGGCACGCTGAGAATGGTGGCAAGGGTAAGGAGTATGGTATTCTTCACGCTCGCGTAAAGCCCACGTATCGCAGCCAAGCCGGTTGGTGCGCTGCTACTGTGCAGAAAAACTATGATAGATGGGTTAAGGCTGGTAGCAAGGGTGAGTTTATATCTTTTCTAGGTGCTAAGTATTGCCCTGTGGGTGCAGACAATGACCCTAACGGCTTAAATAAACATTGGATTAAGAATGTAACGCACTACGTTCAAAAGTTCGAATAACGCCCTTGTATAGCCTCCAAACCCTGGATTGAGCGGGCCCCGGGTCGAACGTAAGTCACGTGTTTACAAGGGTTTATACGATTTTCAAGAGAGTTCTTGACAGCACCCTCTCCGCTGTGCTATACTACGCGTATGAAAATGACTCGCTCACACTTCCAGGCGTTGGCTCAAATGACTGCCGACATCATCGTGGCTTTGAACGCCACCAAAGACCAAACCATCATCATCATGGACGAGGTCATCGCTGTTTGTAAAGAATCAAACCCTAACTTTGACGTTGACCGTTTCGATACTTGGGTGCAAGGTATTTTGATTGGAAACTCTTAAATTTTCCCGTTTTTACTTGACAAACGGCTTCCGCTCTGTTACAATACTCACTGTGAATTACCTAATCAACCTCTACTCCGTTCTCGTTGCAAAGCGTTTCGAGACTCTCTACACCTCTCCAAACCACAAGCGTAACGCTAAGGCTGCGAAAGTCCTAGAACACTACCGCTCAGTCCGTAGGATGTTGCCAATCCAACGATGTGGGAACCACTTAGGCAACCACAGAGGTTCCAAGCGTAAGGCGTTTAACGCAACGCAAGGATTCTAGGGATTTTCTAGAAAATGCTTGACAATCCTCCCCCGCTCTGCTAAAATACTCTCATGGCATACAACTCTGCTACCGTCCCTCAGTCTATCGAAGACTTACACAATCTCTCTCTCACCATTGGTCGGGCATTCGCCCAATCACACAAAACAATTCCATCAGGCGGGTGGCAGTGCGAACAAACTATGCGCCTTTTGGAAATGTATCGTGAATCTCGCCGTATGGTGGGTAACGAAAAAGAAACGGACAGCCGTTACGGTTCCCACGACGCTTACCTCGCAACCCAAGGATACTAAAATGCCCCTACCTCCCGACCTCTCTAAACCTGTTTTCCAACTGTTCCCCCAAGCGGCGAACTCTATCATCAACGGGGAATGTGTCCCCTGTGGTAGCACTCAAATCCGCGACTGCGACTTCCGCGATGATATTTCTAAAAAGGAATATAGTATTTCGGGTATGTGCCAGTCTTGCCAAGACCGAGTGTTCAATATGATGGAACGCATGGAAGACGACGACTACCATCCTTGGTAGATATTCGTCGCCATTTTATCCTTGACAAGGTCAGCGGGCGCGGGCCCCGCGCCAGCGTAAGTCGCGTGTTTACAAGGGTTTATACGATTTTCAAGAAAGTTCTTGACAGCCAGCAGGGGGCGCGTGTATAATGCCTGGAATGGAAACCAGCAAGACCCCCCCTCGTGCCCCACCACAATGGCTCAAACATGAGCCTGAAATACCCTCAGGGGCTTTAATGGCTCAGTTCTCAACCGTCCACAAAAAATGTGAAAAAAGGGTTGACACCATGGCATGGCTTTGCTATACTATGTATCTCGAATAAACCGAACCCCCAGGAGGGTCTCGTTAAGAAAAAACCAATCAAAGCTAACAAAGTTAGCATCAACAAAACTCGTGGCAAGTCTATTTGGACTGCTACAATCACCCAAGGTCGCTCAGAGTCTAAAATGACTTTCAACGACTATAACCGCGCTCGCTCATTCGTGCGACGCAACATCACCCAAGTAGGGAGGTATACTTAAGATGGCTGGAAAATTCATTTCAAGTTGGATTGAAAAATTCGCTTATGTTCCTAACAAAAACGAACTAAGCATTGAAACTAGCAAAGGCGAGGTGTATACCTATGCCGATGTCCCCTTCTCTGTTGCTGATGCTATGGCTGACGCTGAGAGTGTTGGCAAGTATCACAATCAGAACCTGCGCGGCAAATACAAATGCGCTAAAGGTTAAAGGTTAGATATTTGATTTCATACAGTTTGGGGTCTGTCCAAAACCCCACCTAAACCCTCGCCAAAGGGGTCTAAACCCTGGATTGGGCGGGCCTGGCTCGAGCGTAAGTAGTGACCTGCCAAACACTTACAAACAATTAAAATACTTGCCTGGATTTCCTGTTTTACGCTTGCGCAAATGCGTCCGCGCAACTAAAATGTATACAATGAATTCGATAGTCCCCCCTACCCCGTCAGTCAAAGAATCCCTTGCAGCAGGTCTGAATGTCTGCCTTCCTAGCGTCTTAGATGATTTCCAATACTACGCTGAGTTCCTTCCACACTGTAACTACGCAGTAATCGCTCACTTGTCGTACGAAGTTGCTGCCAAGTACGATATCTCGGCAACGCAAGCCGAGGACGTTATTTATTACACTCTGCGCCAGTTGGGGGTGAATCTATAATGGCTCAATCTGAAATACAGGATATTCCTTTGGCTAAGGAAATCATAATCAATATGTTCTTCAAGTCTATTAGAGAGAACATGTACGACGGTCAACTAACACGTGACGAAGAAATCCTTTTGGTTCTTAATTGTATGAATGAAGTATTCGATGCAGACGAGGAAGCTAATGCTACCTTACTTTCTAAGTACCTTGGTCTGTCTGTTGATGGCGTTTGACCCTTTACCTCCCACAAACAGGGTCTAAACCCTGGATTGGGCGGGCCTAGCTCGAGCGTAAGTCCAGTGTCTGTAAGGAGTTAAAAATTATGAGATTATGCTTGACAATATGCTAGAAAGACGGTATAATATACGCACAACAGGGGAGATTTTTCCGGCAGTTTTTCACCTCTGAGAGTCGTTGCACTCTGAAAAAAAGAAAGACTATCTTTTTCCTGCTTTATACTTGAAAGACCGCTTCCGCTCGGTTATAATACTTACTGTGAAAGACCCCAACCCTAAGACCATGCCACAAGAGAACCTAAACATCGAAGACTTCCCACACGTTTGCGAGTGTGGGGAACGCTACCGCACCGTCGAAGCTGCTGAGGACTGTTCCGAGTGCCTCGAAGGTCTTCGAGCAGAAATGGAGCGAAGCCTGTATTGTTGCCCGTCGGTGAAACCTTGGCAGCCGACGTAAACCTTGGTCACGACACTACTTAGGGACGGACTTGGCCCCGCCAGCGGATTTTGTCAAGTAAAATAAAGGAAATATAATAAAATGAAAAATCTTTTGAGATAACCGTAACCCGTTATAAGTAAGATACTTACAAAATGACGAAGACTTGACCGCGTAGGTGCGCAACGCTATAATATAGGGAATGAAGTCAATCTCCACCCCTATCGCTACCCCTAAAATCTCCTCTGCTGGCAAAATGCCTTGTAAGTCCTGGTCGCTTCCTGCATGGGATTCTTGTCCTAGTGCTAAGGATTCGGAAGGCAAGCCAGTAGACGCTTGCCATTACTGCTATGCCTTGACGGGCGCATACCGCTTTCCCGCTACAATCGCTGCTCGTGCGCATAACATGGAAGATTGGAAAGTACCCGGTTGGACGGCAACTATGGTCGCCAAGATTGGCAAAGCTAAGTATTTTCGCTGGTTCGATTCTGGCGACGTTTACAGCCTACCGCTTGCGCACAGAATATATACCGTGATGAAAATGACCCCGAACTGCCAGCATTGGCTGCCTACCCGTATGCACAAAGACCCAATCTTCGCGCCTGTCTTTGCGCGTATGAATGCGTTGCCTAACGTAGTAGTGCGCTTCTCCAGTGATAGCATTGACGGGGAAACTGTGGAAGGGGTTACGACCTCTACCATCATTGAAAGTGCAGAGGACTTCGTTCCGACCAAGGGGGAAAGTCTTTGCCGCGCTTATACGCGCAGCGGAAAGTGCGCAACGTGTCGCGCTTGCTGGTCTAAAGATATTAAAGTTATCCGCTACGCGCTTCACGGGCATAAGGTCAAGGAAAAGTGGTTTGTCTAACTAACGAATAACCCTCACCAAACGGCTCTAAATCACCGATTTGGCGGGCCCGGATTTCGTCCTAAGTAGTGTGGAGGTAAGGACTTACAAACAATTAAAATACTTGCCTGGATTTCCTGTTTTATGCTTGAAAGACCGCTTGCGCTCGGTTATAATACTTACAATGAATCAGTCAAGGACTTAGGAAAAAATAAAAAAATCCTAGTTTCCCCTTGACAGACCGCTTCCGCTCGGTTATAATACCTACAATGAATCAGTCAAGTACCCCCTTCCAATCCCTCGCTGACCTCTGCGCCGAGATTATCGACAATCACCCTGAGTTTACCCTACAGCAGCAGGAGAGCATTATCGACTCGTTCCTTTCCTTGTTGGAAGCGGATGGCACGGTGCGCAGCATGGAGCGCGAGTTGGAACGTCTGAAAGGGAAGCCGTCATCAGAATAGCATTGTGTGGGACAATACTATTTCGTGCAAATATAATATTCTATGTTTTTACCGCTTTGATATAATCGCTCACCTCACGGCGATTCAAGTAAATGAGGGAGGGAGTTTTTTCAATGGTTTTCTCACAAAAAAACCATTCTCCAAATCCCGGCCCCGCGTCGGCGTAAGTAGTGTGGGGGTAAGGGCTTATACGATTTCCGAGAAAGTTCTTGACTAATACCCCCCCGCAGAGCTATAATGTGTGGGAGCAAACGGGGAGGTAGCCCAATGGCAGAGGCAAAGGACTTAAAATCCTTCCAGTGTGGGTTCGAGTCCCACTCTCCCTACCAGCTCGAAAGCTCCTTAAAAAAATTACCAAGAAAACCCTTGACTTATACCACCCCCTATGGTATACTATGTCATCTGTCAGAGGGAGAACTGTTCTGCATCCCTAAGAAAATCATGATGTTCAGAACATCCCTCTCTCTCTGATATTTTTCCAAGAAAACCCTTGACTTATGCTGCCCCTTATGGTATAATGAGTCATCTCAAATCGAGACTACACCCTAACATCAATCCAAGGAGGATTACCCAAATGGCACAACATCGCCCGATTCAAGAACGCATGGACGAGCTGCAAGCACAAATGGTTGCTTTGCAAGCCAAGCAAAACAAGAAGCAAGTTAACGCAGACCCGAAGGTCATGGCACTTGACGAGCAAATCGACGAACTCAACAAAACCGCTCTGAAGTGGAAGCGTTGGGGCAAGGAAGCTGACAAGAAGGTTTCAGACTTTCAAGCTCGCGTTGCTGGCTGGGTTCAGCGCGGGGAGCAAGCGGAGGCGTGGCTGTCTCAGTATAAGTTTGACCTCGCTGCGCTTAAGGAAGAGCGTAACCTCGTGGCTAATGAAGTTGCTAAGGGAATGTAGGATTGTTTTCATATAAACCCTCGTGGGTTATGGGGCGGGGCTTACTAGCCTCGCTCCTTTTTTATGTCCACCTGGTACGCACGCCAAAAGTTTTTCTTTTTTACTTGACAAAACCGGCGGCGGGCCCCGGGCCGACCTAACTAGTGTGCCACCAAGCACTTACGAACAATAATAAAAAACAAAAAACAAGTTGATGGATTTCTAATTTACGCCTAAAGGTTCTAAGTTCTTGTTTTGTAAGGGTTTATGCTTGACGGGGAGCGGGGGATTTGCTATAATACGCATTCCTAAGTGGTTGTACCCCCCGCATTTATGTAAAGGGAATACCATTTTGTTCTTTTATAAGTAGTTGTTTTTTGTAAACCTCTTTTTTGTATTTTTTTTGTATCCCCCTGGGGGGAAAGTGATTCAGCTGCTCATAGATTTGAGCTGAGGCATTTAGCTAGTTCTCATTCTATGAAAGCTGAATACAAAAAAATAAGAATAAAACAAATAGGTTTTTGTAAATCGCATAAAACCTTGACTTATACCATCTTTATGATGGGGTAAGAGGGGGTTTCTCCGTACAATGTTCGGTAAACTGGATGTGTTTTTGTTTTATCTCTCTATTACTCTGGTCTAATTAGGTCTTGACTTATACTAGAGCAGGGGTAATAGGGTGAAACTAGGTCGAATTATGTTCTGTTTTTTTTTATTCCCTTATTACAAAAACCAAAAAAGAACGAAAGCTCCGAACTTTATTCGGATTCTTACAAGAAACAACGAAGAAAACACAATAAAAAAAACAAACCTCTTAACCTTGACTTATGCTTCCCTATATGGGGTGTCTTGGTTAAGAGGTTTTTTTATACCTATTTCTACCCTTTAGTTGGTAGGTTTTCTCCTTTGACTTATGCTACTCTTACATGGGTATGGTAATCCCCAAAAGGGATTATACTTAATCAATTCCTTGTTGACCATAATCTAAATCCCAATCTATATTAACTGTATCTTCTGACATAGTAGATGATGTGTTGTAAAGGTATTTCTCTCTGAGAGCATTATTGAGGAGCTGCAGGACGAAAGCATTGTTGGTGCTTGCAAGGTATTTCTCTCTGAGAGAAGCTACGGTTTCCTCTAAATCCTTTACGCGCGATTTTAATCTTCCTATCTGGTACTCGTGGGGGTCGTAAACCATTACTTCTCTCCCTCACTTAACAGCTTCATTGCTTCGTAAACCTCATCATCAGGAAGGAATCCTTCCAGGTTATTTTTAGGTAAACGCTCTACCAGCTCTGCTAGAACTATTTGTATTGCTTCTTCTTTATTCATTGGTAGTTTCCTCTTTGTGTGTTAGCTCTTCTACTTGCCAAGTTTCAACAGGTTGATAGCCACCAAATTCTAGGTAGCCTCCTAAGTTACTCCCCTCTCCGTTTTTGGCTTTGTCGAAGGCTTCTTGTTCATTTTCAGCTTCCACCATGACGAATTCATTGGCGTAGCATTTCTTTGTGATTACATATTTCATAGTATTAGGTCAGCTACAATGACTACGAGAACGATGTTAAGAAAAATTAAAAGTTCTTTTCCTACCTTCCCAAGTTCTGATTCGCGTCCTCTTTCTTTAGGACTCAAGTTTCGATACCCTCCTAGAAAGAAGTCTCAGTTCTGCTTTAAGCTCTGCAATGTGTCTCTCGTTTCTGTCTCGTTGGCTTTTCCTTGTCATTCTTCGGTATGATTTCTCGCTCATACTTGAAACCGAAAAAGAGATAAAGGCAGCTACCAAAGATAAGGCGACAATGCCTAATCCAGCTTGTGTTAAAAGTTCCATCAAGTTAGTTCCTCCAAGAGTTTCTTGGCATTAGCATCTTTTTGTTCGGCAGATACTTCTTCCGTAATGGCGGAAGGTCTGTCCTTCCAATCCTCAAAAATTGAATCTTGATTCCATGCGTGAGGGATTTGTCCTCGGTGAGACACACTTCCATCAGCAGCAAAACAAGATGCGTATTCACTAACAAGTGCAATGGATTCTTCCAATCCATCTGCATACTTCCAGTCTGAATCAGTTACAACCTTGCTGTTGGCAAAGTTGGTAACATGGTTTAAGGCTTTCCATAGCCTTTCGTCAATAGGGTTTTCGATTTTCATTGTTCTTTGATTAGTTTTTCTAAATACCATTTGGCTTTTTTCAAGTCCTCAACACCATGCTTGTATTTGTACCGAGTAACATACTTGATTATATTCCCTTCACAGAAATCCATATCCCACGAACAGATGTAATCAGTTGTCTCAATACCCTTATTATAGTGTTTGGGGTGGTTAACTGGGTCGTCGAAATCTTTGTTATTATCAGTTACCAATCTTCGTCCTCCACAATGCCTTGATGCTGGTTCCATTCTTCTTCAGTCATAGCCTCATCATAAAAACACTCTCCTCCCTGAAACATTATCTTTCCTCCAGTACCTCCGCTTTCAGCCCACTCACCATTGAATTCGAGATGTGGGAATGTGCGAGACACCTTCTTTACCCACTCAATAGGAGGACACCATGCAGTCTCAAATGAATAGCAAGTATAGTTTTTCTCGTGCACAAGTTCTTCGTCGTAACAATCCCATTTTGTTCCCCAATGTTTCTTAGCCCAAGGATACCAATCATCGTTTACTTTACTTTTAGCATTGGAAGCAATGTGTTTCTTTGGCATAGGTACTTGTGCGTTGAAAGAAAGAGTTTTGTATTTTCCTTTCTTCGCCGTATCGCCCCAAGCAAAACCTTTATTCTTATCCACAAACTCTTGTCTGTGCTTTAAGTCTCCTTTAATGAGTAAAGTATTAGTGCAGTGATTTGGCATTAGTTATCCTCCTCTTTACGTCTTTCAGTTAGAGTAAATTCTTCAATCTCAAACCATTCTAAATCGGGGCAAAAGTGGTCGTGATTAAAGAATAGTGAAGTAGCAATCTTCCGTTCTTCTTGAGCGGTTTCCATGCTATCACAAATCTTAATAATACTTGAGTAAACTCTATCGTCCAAAGTGATAGAAGTATCCCTCGTCTTGTGTATAAGTGCGTAAACTTTCATTACTTACGACAACGGTTTTCGTCCTCCCCAATAGTTACATTGCATTGAAAACTAGAGTAGGTCTGAAGCATACTTGATAGCACACTCACAACTTCTGATAACTCGGCTCTCTGCTCGTCGTTATCACAATGCTCATCTAAATCTCGCAATGTTTCAATCGCATAGCTGAGAGCGAGTTCGTCAGACATCGTTTCTTCTTGGTCAATCATGTTATTTGTTTTTTTGTTTGCTTAGTAAACTCCCCAAAGCAAGGGAGTTCAATAAAGTGATTATTGTGATAAACAATAAATCGAATTGGTGTTCCCAAGCATAGTAGCACATTAGAAAGAATGTGCCTCCTAACCATACTATAGGCATTAGAGTATCAAATGCTTTATTCATCATAAGATTTTAGGGTGTAGCGTAGTCGTTCAAGGGTATGTTTAATTTCAGATTTACTTTTGTTTAGGTTGTGACATAAACGGCTGATATTAAACTCCCCGCTAGGCTTAATGATTTTAGCATCTTGCTCTACTTCTCGCAGGATACTTAACATATCCTTATCAAGAGGTTCGTTTCCAAAAGGCTCGAAACTCTCAACAGGATTAAAGACTTTACCTTTAAGAAGTTTCTCGTCAATAGTTACTTGCTTACGCAAAGGTGCGCGACGGATAATCCTTTGACCGAGACAGTTCTTTCTGTTCCATAAAACAGTTTTGAGATACTTATCAAAGTGTGCAGTATCTTTGTATTCATCAAACGGAACAGTAGCAGTTTTATCAAACATTCTTACAGTATCCATCATTGCAATGCACAGTTCTTGATAGCTATCGTCATGGTCATGCGTAATTGGGTCGAGTCCGATACGGTAAGCAATATGATGTAACAACTTACCGTATTTTTCTTCCAACCACTCCCATTGTTCGTAAGAGAGATTATTACTCATCGAAAGTTCCCTCCAACAAATTACGACGCAACTTCAATGCTTCTGCTTTATAGAAATTGATATTCCCCAACTTCCAATCACGGCATCGCTTAAACTTTGATTCTGCGACAGTTTTCCACTGTGAGGCATTGACTGAGGGATAGGATGTCCTTGCCGGAGAGTGACCGACCGTACCGTTTTTAATCCAGATGTCCGCTCTCCTAAGAAACTCTTGTAGTCCAAAAGCCGTAAGTTCGCACATTCCACTACTGGCTGCTATAGAAACCCCATCAGGTAAAATAATATCGGCTGTAGCACTTTCTATCGCATCAACTACAAACTCTTTCCAAGACGTAATAGGAGTATTGTCCGAATCTGAACTTACATTTTTAAGTAGTTTTTTACGGTAGTCCCAATATTCTTTTACGTATTTATATTGGTAAGAATACCTAAAAGGGTTAAGTTCCTCAAAAAACGAATCCGTAAAGTCACCCAGGTCGGTTCCTTTTTCGGAGCCAGACCCTAAAGAGTCTAAACTTATACTAAAGTCGATGTTGTTATTTGTTGCTTTGTTTAGTACCTCAAAAAGCCTATCCCCATACTCAGTAATATGCTCAATAATCTTGTGAACGAGAGTATCTTTCGTTTCCGCTTGCGCCTTTTTGTAACGCTTAGAAAAAAAGTTGTGTGGCTCAGCCAAGACACGCTTACTGGAGACTCTGTTGTGCCTCGCGGAGATTTCTATTGCGTTGGCTTTTTGTTCTTGCAAATACCAACACAAGTCCAACACTCGTAAATAGTAATCCGAATTAAACCCATCGGCGTTACCTGTAATATCATTGATAAAAAACTTGTTACGGTCTTTTTCGATATTTTGAGTACCACGGTTTACTTGCAACAATTCCTCATAAAGAAAACCTGTTGTAATTAAACTACGGTTTTGGATGCAACCAATCTCTTGTCGCTTATCGTCAATAATAACTAAAGATTTAGTTTTGTTATTAACAAAACTGGGGCAGTCACTTGCGTTTAGGTTTTTACAGATGTCGCTCATAAACTTAGAGGGGGTACGTTTGCTGTAGGCGTAGTAGGCGTGTTCACGCCGAAGTGCTGTGTTTTCTACAACGAACATTATATCTGAGGTACAACCTGGGAGGCAGTTAAAGTTTTCTATTTCGATTTTACGCATATTCGTTTAACAAAGTGTTAAGGGTCTTAAAGAATTCTACATCGAATGTTTTATCGTTTGCAGAAACGGCATTTTGTCCATACATATCTTTGATATTCTCGGACTCCCATTCGGAACCATACGAGGTTAAGTATAATGTAGTATTGGGAACACCACGAAGATACTTAACACGCAATGATTTTGTATCCTCATTAAAACCCCTGTAGCATTTTACGTCATGGGGGCTTTCTAGATATTGCTCAATCTGCTCTCTAGGAACAAATTGATGAACAAGGTCGCCATCAGTTAAGTTTACAATAACCATGTTCTTGGTGGTAAGATTCTGCTTTACCCATTGCATAAGTGCAGGAAGCAACAGAAATTCAGGAGTATAACTACCTGCGCTACGACCGTCCACTTTTATAGGTGCGGAAGTATTCAGACGACAAAGTTTATCCCAATCGGTATCATTCTTGGTGTTAGAAAACACTCTTGATAGAATCGGAACATACCCTTTAACAAAACTGTTAAAGCATTTCCCTGCCTCTGTTTTAGTAAAAACTTCCATCTTAATCTTATTACCCAAAACGGTCTTATTTGCTTTCGCAAACGCAGAACAGATTGCGCCACAAACATCAATACGAGAAAGACGTAAACCATCACCGCCAACTTCTTGCGTATGGTTCATACTTCCACTCGCATCAACTAGAAATACGAAAGTCGTATCCGATTTAGGAGTGTTAGTCTTTTTGTAAAACACATTATCGTCCATCTGGTGACGGTATAGTTTACGAGGGTCTAACAACCCACGATTACTGTTATACCGCTTAGGCTTTCTGGACTCTAACAAAGAGGTCATGTTACGCGCAAACTTAGAATACAACTCTTCTCGGAATCGAAGTGTGTCGCTGCCCACATGACGATGGAACAATGTGTCTTTATCAAAACTTGCAGTTACATTTTTAGGCATTCTTAGTTATCCTCCTTTTTTTCGTAGTTTAGATAAGGGACACAACCATCTTCGTAAAACCCACTTTTGGAATTTTCAACCCACCTAGTTATTTCAGAAACTGTAGGAAACTGACTGTAATGAATGCTTACCAGACTATCGCCTTTACGGAAATTACGAGCCAGGTATTTGGCTTGCTTGCTATACGCTCCATAAACTTGGACGGCAAGAGCATACATTTTGTCGTTAGTTTCCTTGGTGGAAGAAAAGTCGTCAAGATTGTCGGGTTGAATGGTGGATTGAAATTCCGAAGTGTATTCCAACAAGTCGGCATCCGTAACGTTTTTCAACTCTCCTACAGTCATGTTTTTAGCAAAACGCAGAAAAGATTTAGGGGTAGTTAGTTTAAGCATAGCAATCTAAAATTAAAGTGTCGTAGTTTACGCCTTGAGGAAGTTCTTTTACAACCTCTCGGCATGGAATGTGTTTTAAGGCTGTGAACGCTTGAATCTCAGCCCATTGTTGTGGGTTCATCAACAACTGTGTTGGTTCGCCCTCTTCATTTTCGTCACTTCCCATTGCGGTAAGCAAGTCACGAATAGCATCTTCTCCAAAAGTACCCCTCACTTGATTGGCTACTTCGGTATCAACAGGTTTACAGTCGGAAGATTTTTTAGGCTGTAAATCAAGACTTTCATCTTCTGTTGCTGCACCTCCATCATCGTTATTGGAAATGGCATCTGAAACAAGGTAATCAGAAATGGCGGTATCGTCCATAGATTCTTGTGTTTTGTATTGTTCCCAAAGCCCTCCCGCATGGTCTTGTAGCACTTTTGCAAATGCGGAAAAAGTTGGTTGGTAATAATGCTTTGGTTCTTCAACAGCAAGAATACTGTCTTTAGTAAGGTTGTTATCTACAACCAACTGAGAATGACCATAACCTTTTAGATGAAACAAAGCGTCGATAAAAGAACCAAACAATGAATCTTTATCTAAGTCTCCACTCTCATACAAGTCTTGGAACTTCTCAAAAGCAAGTTTCTCTTGCTTAAACCTATACTTCAATAGATTCTTAGGTTGCATTTCATCAATCCTAACATCTTCAATAGCGTTTAGCAACAAAAACAAATCGCCAAAGTATTGATAGATAAACTTGTTATTCTGATGTTGCAGATTCCTCTCCATAATACCTCCAACGGTAATCTCTCCCTCCGAGGAAACGGCATCCCAAATCGACATCTTTTTACCGTAATGTTTAATTTCTACGGTTTTAAGAATGCGCTTAAAATAGGGAATAATTTTCTCACAAATCTTTGATTCTTTATAAGAATGCTTAATGTGATGCAATTCATGGATTACAGAGGAAATAGTTTCGTCTACACGACCTTCTTGTAACATATCAAGTGGGATAAAAACTTGGTCTTTATCTACTGACGCACAAGGGGTTCCTTCATACTTATATTCCACAGTTACATTCTTGTCTGGGACAAGGAAGTCTGCGTAATGACGCAAAAGGGTTTGTAGGTCGAACAATAACTTGGAAGAAATGGAAGTATCTTCCATTTCTCCAAGCCACGCAGACATCAACTCCGCATCAGCCTTTACAGGCTTAATTTCTACTTCTACGGAATTGTCCAATTGACTACTTGTTGTCAGAGGATTGTTTTGTGTAAACACCAATGCTATCAGCGAATTCTCGCAAGACATTAGCATCATTAACGATAGTGCTAGAATCTTGTTCGTATTGCGACAAGATAGCGTTATCAAGAATATCCCTTACAGAGAAACCATCTTTAATCAAAGAAATGGTGTCAATTACAGAACGAGTAGAGATACGAGTTCCGATTTTGCCTTTGCCAAACAAAGAGTGCGAGTAGTCGTAAACTTCAGACAAGGTTTTCAGCATAAGGCTATCAGAAGGGGAAAGTTCTTCATTACCCTCAATGTAATCAACCATTTGCTTTCCTGTAATGTAAGGAAGGTTGAAGGTCATAACGCGGTCTTGCAATGCGCGGTCTAGTGTGCGAGTAGACGAGTATTCCAAACCAATGTTTGCAGTTGCAATAAAACGAACACCTTTTGCAACCTTTACCTTTCGGTTATCTCCGTTTTCTTCTTCAATAGAGATTTCACGGCGATGGTCTAGGACAGGGAACAAGATGTTAAAAGCGTCGTCCGAAGCACGAGAAAGTTCATCAAGAACAATCAAAGTGTTTTCGGTCTGAATAGCTTTAATGAAGTTAGAAGGGGTAAACTCGGTGTTACCATCCTTGAGTTGGAAAAAGCCAAGTAGAGAAGTTCGCGCATCTTGCGTAGAACCACAGTTTACTACTTCACAATTCATGCCTAAGTTATTTGCAACCTCAAAGCAATAGGTAGTTTTACCTGAGCCTGTTGCACCTGTTAGCATTACATTCTTGCCACCCTTGATTAGAGAGTGAATCATTTTATCTTTTGTTTCGTCAATTACGAATTTCATGGTTTCAACTTGTTGTTATGAGAAAAATTAGAGCCTGAGTCTTCCCCAAGGGGGTGTAGAGGCGGTCAATGAGGGTGAATTTTAGCATATTCCTAGCCATAGGTCAAGCACGAACCGACAAAAGTCAGCGATTATTTGGAAAATAGCCAAATTGTTCGTAAGTCCTTACCCCCACACTACTTACGCTCGAGCGCGGGCTAGTATATCATATTCTTGACGGTTTGTCAAGTAAAATCACTATAATTATTTGTAGGGAGTGTTCCACATGGCATTAAGTTCATCAACAGACAAACCTTCATTCTCAAAACCACATAGTTCTCTCAACCTACTTTCTAAAAATTTATCATTAAAAGTTATTTTATCAAAAAACAACTTTCTTTCATCATAATCATCTAACATGAAAAGAAAAACAATGATAGCCAACATATCTCCGTATCTTTTATCAGATGTGAAAGCATGAACATACTGTTGGCGGGTATGGAATCCCAATAAGCTAATCCCTATGTCCCTGTCTGCTTTAGTGCATACGAGGTTTACGAAAGGCAAAAGGTGTTTTACCATTACACCTTCTTCTTCAGACAAATTTAGCTTTAGCTTAGGACGCTTCATGTATCTATTCGTAAGTATTTAGAGGTTTACCCGCCGGAATCTGGCGAGCGACTCTATAATAGTACGGATAGAGATTTGGGATTTTATGAATCTTTTTCAACTTGTTGTATTTTGAATTCCCGAATCTCTATTTCACCTTCTTGTTTCGCGGCGAATGCTTTTGCGCTTTTCAAGGTTTTGGTAGAGCCAAGCCACATAAAGCAATCACGAACATCGTCAGGCTCAACTTCTTCTCTGTATCTCCTAATAATGTTAAAGCCTTTTTTCATGTATTTGGAGATACCATTTCCACGCGCTGCCCAAAGCATCTTGACTTATACCACCTTTGTGTTACCAGTTAAAGTGTTTTTAACCTCGACAGGTGCTTGAGTTTCAATCCAAACTTTTGCACCGCACGCCAGAGGTTTGGCTGGGGAATAAATAACTTTTGATGAACCAAGAATGTTTACCTCATGACCATAATCGTTTGACTTATATGTCTTTACGGTTACGACAGGGTTGTTTTCCTGCTTCTTCTTATTCGACCGAATAAAGTGTTGATTGATATGAATCCGTTTAATCATTTGACTTATGCTTCCTTTCAGGTTCCATAAGATGGCAGGGGCGGAGGGACTTGCACCCCCGACCGTTTGCTTAGAAGGCAAATGTTCTCTCTAACTGAACTACGCCCCCAACCTGTGCTTTGACTTATGCTTCCTTTTATTATAGCGTGTGGGGGGTTGGAAGTAGTGGTATCTTTCCGAGAACTTAAATTCCTTTGGGGTTGAGTGAAGTAATCTCCACGCCAGCTTCTTCCAAGATATCCAGCCCCGCATCGTATCGGTAGCGTTTGCTATACACTAACCGCTCAATCTTACATTGAATCATCAGAGCCGCGCAACGGGGGCATGGAGCCGTCGTAGTGTACATCGTGGCTCCCACAGTGGTTTCACTGGTTCTGGCTAAGAAAGCGATTACATTGGCTTCTGCGTGGATGACCTCTTCCTTGGTCTCATCCCCATACTCACAGCAATTATCCATCCCTTGGGGAGTGCCGTTGTAGCCGATAGAGATAATTCGGCTATCTTTCGTTAAAACAGCGCCTACTTTTAATCGTTTAGCTTTGGATAGCTCCGCAACTTGCTTCGCAATATCCATGAATAACCCATCAAATTCTATTTGTTTTGGCATTTCTACTTTCTTACTTCGGTATCTGGTAGGAGCGGCAGGACTTGAACCTGCGGTCATTCGCATATAAGACGAAAGCTTTAACCAACTAAGCTACGCTCCCAAATACTGAGCGAGGCAGACCGTCTTATTGCCTACAGCTGGTCTCGCGACTCAGCATACCTCACCCATACTATTATAGCTTCGGAGGTAGCAAACCTACACCTTTCTTTGTACAATACCTTGGAGGGTAATGCGGTTAAAAGCAGCAAGAGCGCCAGTGACTCCTGGGTGTATAACTTCCCACCAAATATCTAAGGTGCCTGTCTCGGGACCCTCTATTTGGATGGGTAGTTCAAAATGCTGGAACCAAGGACCATTTTTATTTCCAGTCCCGACCATGAGTACTGGGTCTGTGTTATTATGGTCACCTGCTCTCAGTGCAAAGACAAGCGGTGTAGTGGTGCTCGCACAAGCAGCTTGGATTCCAAAAATACTTAACGTGTCTCCCGGACCTAAAGGCTCTAATACATCTTGGTAAGTAGTTACTTGCGTTGGTGCCGAACCAGAACAAATAGGCATGTCCGCATGGGCTGTATCGGGTTTGCAGGTATAAACAAAAGTGTACCCATTCTCTCGCAGGAGACCTGGGCTATCCGCGTATACGGAGCCGAAGGAGCTAGGTTGACCGGGTGAGACGGGAGGCATAATTACTCGTACTTGAGGTGTGTAGTGGTGTAGAAGGGGGTTATGTAGGAGGCGGCGTCTGACCGGAGCGAGTACACCTTGAGTCCGCTGTTTTCCGTGATTTGGATAGGGGTGCTAAGTTGTAGGAAATAAGGACCGTTTTGCGTAGCCACTGCCGTAATAATTTCCTTATCGTTTACATCCTTAACTGTAACGGCTTGGACATCTGCGGTGGCAGCGACGTAAGACAATCCCCACAAATAAACTGTTCCAGAAACCCCAACAGCTGAGGGGTCTACTACAATCGTTTGTTCTGCTCCTGTGCCAATCGAATTAATTAAAACTCCAGAGGAGCTTAGGGGCTTCCACTCACGCTGGAATGCAGGTGAGTCTTTACGAGGGTATCCAAATCTCTCATTATTCCAAGGGTCAAATCGTGGCATCTTACTATTATATAGTAAGCTCCGCGCAAGTATCCCGTGGATAAATGTACCCAACCATCCTCAAAATCTCTGCACCTCTATTATATCTGGATTGTACATATCCTTAATATAAGAAGATAGAGGTTGTAGCAAGCAATAACCATTTAAAAGAAGTTTCTTGTTAACCTTATCACAATTTAAAGCATATCGTTTATCATGCCCCAAACGGTCTTTAACGTACTCATACTTAACCTTCTTTCTCATTGCTTTGGAAATCATACCGATAACCTCGTTGTTAGTACATCTGTACCCTGTACCGATGTTATAAATACCGTTCTCTTCGATAACCATCATCAAACCGTAGATAATCTCTACGTTTTCATCGACGAACATCCACTCCCTCACTTGATTTCCATCTCCATAAACGGGAACAGCTTCTCCCTCTCTGATGGACTTAGCGATTTTTGGGAGGAACTTTTCGGGGTCTTGTCCTGGTCCGAAGTTGTTGCAGGTTCTTGTGATGAGGTAGGGGATTTCGAACGTTCTTGCGCACGACTGTACCAATAGGTCCGCCGAAGCCTTTGCTGCTGAGTAATACGAAGATGGTTTAATTGGGTATAGCTCATCTGCTTCTTGTTCTCCTCTTAGGTCTGCCATATCGCCGTACACTTCATCGGTAGAGATTTGTACGAAACGACGGAGGTTTGGAGCATCCTTAAATAGCTCCAGCAAATTATATACCCCCATAATATTAGTGTCCATAAACGGTTTACCGTCTTCGATAGAGTTATCTACATGGCTCTCGGCAGCGAAATTCACCACGTAATCAGCCTCTATAACCTTGTCATACTTGGACAAATCGTTGCTACAAATATCTAGTCTAAGAAAAGTATACCTTTCCTTATCTTCCCCGATATACTCAGGAATCCGGGCAGGGTCAGCCGCGTAAGTATGTTTGTCTATGTTAATGATGTTGTGTACGGTATTCTCGTAAACATACCTAATAAAACGAGAGCCAATAAAACCGAGCCCTCCCGTCACTACAATCGTAAAAGGTTTAATTTTTGTCATTATAAAATTCTTGTGTTGCTTTTGCGAGGGAATCAAACGTTCCGCAGTCAATCCATGTTCCATGAACCTTATGACTGGTTAACGTGCCCTCCTTGAGATACATTCTATTTAAGTCCGTTACCTCTAACTCCCCCCTTTCAGAAGGGTTGAGGCTACGGATTTTATCGAAAACGGTATTGTCGTATAGGTACAGTCCTATTACCGCATCGTTGGAAGGGGGGTTTGTGGGCTTTTCAATAACATCCTCAATCTTCCCTTCTTGGTCATACTCTACTACCCCGAATCTTTCAGGGTCATTAACCTCTTTGGTAAAGATATGACAACCTCCCATATCGCTAAAATTAGCAATAGGGTTAGATATATCGTCAGCGATAATGTTATCCCCAAGAATAACAACGCAACTATCATCACCGACAAAAGACTCTGCCATGCTAAGAGCATCTGCGATTCCACCTTCTCCTTCTTGATACCCATAATTTAATTTAGTTAAACCTAAGTCTTCGCCGTTCTTAAGAACGCGAATGAAGTCTCCTGCGTGAGGACCTCCTGTAACAATCATTATCTCTTTAATACCTGCATTAGCCAGTGTTTGTAATGGATAATAAACCATAGGTCTATCATATACAGGTAACAAATGTTTGTTGGTTGCGTGAGTGAGTGGATGTAGGCGACTACCTAATCCTCCTGCTAATACAATCCCTTTCATATCATATTATTATAGTGTTTAAAAAAAAATAGCGCAAGAAAAATCTTGCGCTATAAGGTAAAACTTAAACTTGTTCCTTAGCCCATATACTCCTTGCGGTACATACGGAACGAATCACGGGCTGGCTTGCCTACGCGCTTCATAAGAACACGCTCCTTAGTTTGGAGCGACCAAGGCTGATTCTCAATCTTCCGCCACTCGTTTTGAATTCGGGTCGCCTGACCCTTGGTCATGTAGTTGCGGTTGAAGCCACGCAGGGCAGACTGGTTTTCAGTCGTAACCATGACGTTCGGCTTAGAATCGTTGTCGGTGTTTTTGTAAATAAACTCTTTATCGTACATTTTTGAATCTCCAGGGCGAATGCCCCGCTAGTTGTTACACTATTATAGAGCTTCGCCCCCTAAATCTGACCTAAAATCCGAATTTATTTTGTCGCCGCCTCAACACCAACGAACTCTTTCTTATCGAAAAGTGCTTTGTATTTCACATCTTTATCGCCTTTAAGGATTTCATCCGCAATTTTAATAGAAATGTTATTTTTGATAAAGCGTTTAACGTTTCTGGCACCGTACTCCTCGGAGAACGCCTCATTGGTTACCCAATCAACCAGTTTTTTGGTCACTCGGATAGGGAGTTCCTTTAGCTGGAGCCTAACAATCTTCTCAGCATCACTCTTTTTAAGGGAGTTGAAGTACACCACGCTGTCTAGTCTGTTAATAAACTCTGGAGCAAATCGGTCCTTGAAGGCTTTTTTGATATCATCTCTTGAAGTCTCGTACGTTTTGATATCATTCCCAAAACCTACCAGTGATTTACCTACATTATCTTTTAAACCAATATTACTTGTAAAGATAATGAGTGAGTTACTAAAATCCAAATCAGTGCCATGTGAATCGGTAATGGTCCCTTCATCCATAAGATTTAGAAGTAAATCAAACAATTTAGAGTGACCTTTCTCAATCTCATCAAACACTATTACCCACTCATTGGACTTCTCTGCGCGTTCTGAGAGAATGCCTTTCTCGTTATGTCCGATGTACCCTGGAGGGCTGCCAATAAGTTTGGAGTATTCATGAGAGTTAGAGTACTCCCCACAGTTAATCTTAAGAAGTTTCTTTCGTGACCCAAGCACTTTGTCCGCCAAAATCTTAGCCAACTCAGTCTTGCCCACTCCAGTAGGACCGATAAAGAATAGGTTGCTGTTATCACATAAACCAGACTTCATCAGCCTCAGCTGCTTCATAACCTCTGCAATAGGCTCTTCTTGCCCTACAATCATCTTCTTGATTTGCTCCTCAATCCCAGAGAAGTCCTTAAAGGTAAGAGATTTTCTTTTCTTGGTTTTGTGTTGGGGGGAGTCGGACGCATCGATGTATGAATTAACAGTTTTGTTAATCATCTCCAAAGCAAACCCTTGGTAAATTTCGGTCACACACTCAAATAGGGCTTCTGACACCCCATCTTCTTCACAATCCACTTTGATATGGTCATACCCCACAACTAAGTTCTCTAGAATGAAGTTTACATACTCTGTGATAGAGAACTTGGGGGTGGTGATAACATCAATAATCTGCGTTACCAATCCCTCTAATTCATCCTCCGGTAACTTTTTAATCGGGATGAACCGGTCTAAAGTATGAGAGTAGACAATAAATTTGTTTTTAAATTCTTTCCGCATCACTTGCTCAGGTCCTCAAACGACATAGGGTCTAATTTTTTAGGGCTCTTCATCTCTGCTTGGGTCATTTTAAGCATGAGGTCCAGAATCTTAACAACCTTATCGTTTGCGCCTTGCGCTAAGTCCAAAGCTTTAGACATTTCTGCCTTAGCTTTATCGTCAAGAGGATTATCTGCGACCATGTTCTTAAAGTACTCAAACGCTTCTAAAGCGAGTTTTCTGTCTTGAGAGCTATCTCTCACTACATCCTTAGCCATTTTCTGAACTCGTTGTTCAGAGAAATAGCTTTGTTTAGGAGTGTATACTTTTGGCATTAATCTAATGGTGTTTTTCTTTTTTCCAGGTCTTTGTATTTTTTAGTAGCATATCCAGCTTTCGCTTTTCCTTTGGAAGTGGTTGGCATCTTTGCCGGTCCGTGCTTCACATTGGTTCTTTTAGAGTATGCTTTAATAACATTAATATCGGTCTTCCCCGGGAATCCTTTTACCACTTTATCAGCAGATTTTTCTCCCCATGTGCCGTGCGTAATCACATAAATGCGGTCAGACGCAGGTGTAGTAAAATAATGTCCGTAACTGTGCTTAGACAAAGCATCACTAATAGAGGCGTGAACAGGGACTCGGGATTTTTTGCCTGTGTCTAACTTGCCACGCTTAGTCTTAGCGACTTCTTTGTTACCGGACTTTGATTTTGCTTCATTTATCATGGGAGGAATCCTCACTATTATCTAGGTATCAAACTCGACAGGGTTGGTAATTCTGTACTTCTCATTATAGGAGGTTTTTACAGGATAGGAACGTTTGGCAGGTTTACGGGGAGGAGCGACCGCTTTCACCTCCGTAGACTTCTTCTTTTTAGGCTTTCTGGGAGGCAAAAGTAGCCACCTAGCAGCTCTTCCTACGCAGTACATAGAGTAGAACCACCCAAAAAGAAAAACGTATGCTAAAAATTCACTTAATTCCATGGTTATATATGTTTATGTGGATGGGGGAATATTTGGTGTACTGCTCTCTAACCCCCTTGGGGATAATCGAGCTGCTTATAGTTTGGCAGTTTAAGTGGTGGACTTTAGAGTCCTCTACTAAGATGTGGGCGAGATTCAAGGTATGTAGTTGTTGTGCGTAAGTAGTATCGGAGTGCCAAAACTGGGCTTGGGTGTCTAATGTTTTTATAGTATCGTAAATACGCGCATCTTGAACAATACACCATCCCGCTATATGACGAGGAGGTTTAGTTACAGTGTGCCCAAAAGATACTCCGTCCTTAAACTTTACATCCGTGTGGACACTAGGGTCCATTGGAGATGCGCTCATCACATCACATTCTTTCATCTTCTTTATTATAGTCGAAGCCCACCCCTTTTCAAAGATTAAATCATTATTACATAAGGCTATATATTCACACTCGTCAAACTCAGGCATGAGCCTACACCCATTCATGTATCCATTATAATTAAAGGGTAAATTAGTAGGAGGGACTACAGTGCGGGCATTTTTATATTTAACTCCTGTTATGCTTTCACATACTACCACGGTAAAATCGATAGATTCGTCTCCGGATATACAAGAATCAATGGCGTTCTGTGTCATTTGTTGTAGCTCAGGTGTTCCTCCCAAACTCAATATAATTACCCCCGCCCGGCTCATTTAATTTCGCCAGACTTAATTTTCTCACTTAAAGCTTTAGTTAAATCGGCGGCTCGTTGCTTAGTTTCTCCGTCGTCCATGGAGTACCATCCCTTAGCAGGGGAGGTTACGACTCCTTGTTTGTAGGCTGATGAGGTAAGACCATACTCTCGGGATAGACCTTCATTATACATAAGTTTAAACTCACAGTTTTGATATGGTACAGTCACTTTGTTCTTTACACACTTTATGGTTCCCTTAATTCCAGTTGGGTTTTTCATATCATCGTACTGAATGTCTCCTTTTGCCGAAGCAGTTTCTAGAGACACGGCACAGTAATACAATAACGCTTTACCGCCACCAGCTTTGGTTCTTGGGTCACCAAAGACGAGACCTACTTTACTACGCACCTGATTGATGATAATCAGAGCGGCTTTGTGTTTACGCAACAAAGGATTAATACGACGCAAGCACTGACCTGCGACTTTAGCTCTTAGGGCACCAGAAATCTCTCCGTTGGCTCCTAAATCACCTTGCATCTCTTTGCGCGTAGGAGAAACGCCAATGGAGTCATACCCAATAACAATAGGGGTATCCTTGTCGTGTTCTCGGATGGCTAAGATGGAGTTCTCAATAGTCTCAAAACAACCTTCCATCGTTTCAGGCATCGTGTAGATTAGCTTCTCTGAATCTACGCCAAGAACTTTAGCGAATGAGGGAGAGTAGGCGTGTTCGTTATCTACCATTACAGTGTAGAACCCCTGCTTTTGTGCGCCTTTAAAGGCGTGGGTAAGGAACACTGTCTTGGCAGTAGATGACTCACCATAAATCTCTGTGATGCCCCCGATAGGGAATCCACCGTTATACTCACCTGAAATAATCTTATTCAGCGCGTAAGAACCTGAGTCTACGAACCCAAAAACCTGCCCTTCCTCAGAAAGCAGGTTTGCGCCGTCTAGCTTCTTACAAATGTCGTCTAAAATATTAGCCATGCCTTATTATAGACATGGCTTGGTTATTCTAGAGCTACTTCTCGGATTTCTTTGCAAATTTCTTCTTAAAAAGTTTAGATTTTTTCTTAGCCTCTGGCTTTTCCTCTACAACTTCTTCTACAACTTCTTCTACAACTTCAGGGGCTTCCTGTAGCTCGGGGTGCCGTGCGCGATGAAGTCTTGCTCTACGTCTTTGGTGTACGTTTGCCATACAATTATATAGTACCACTAGTATCTGTCTTTTTAATGGTTTTTTCAGACTTCTTAATAGGTGCTTTTTTTACGACCTTAGGTTTTAGGGGCGCTTCTGGGTACATGGGAGACAGCCCCTCACATTTAAGGGCTCCTGGGAGGTCGATAACCTCTCCAGGGGAAACTCTTTTTAAGGTGCCTAAATCAACGTATACATCTATGTTATTATTATTCTTAAATTTCATTTTTTTAGCTCTTGTTCTATAAAAGAAAACGTAAGTTTCATTCCTTCCTTTAGAGAGTATCTAGGTGCCCAACCTAAGTGCTTTTCTATTAACGCATTATCGGAACACCGCCCCATCACTCCAACAGGACCATCAATATTTTTTATTTCTTTCTCGCGCCCACTAATACTCAACGCTAAGGACGCTAAATTATTAATACTAATCATTTCTTCAGAGCCGATATTAAGTATTGTTGTACAATCAGAATTCATTAAAGACCTAACTGCATCAATACAATCATCGATATACAGAAAAGAACGGGTTTGGGTTCCAGGACCCCACACTTCCATGATTTGAGTGTCCTCCCCTGCTTTCCTACACATAGCAGCCGGGGCTTTTTCCTTCCCCCCAGTCCACGTACCTTCGGGTCCATAAATATTATGGAATCGAGCAATCCTCACATCAAGACCATAGTTTCTAACGTAAGATTTATAAAGCCTTTCCGAAAATAGCTTCTCCCACCCATACTCGGAATCGGGTTCTGCCGGATATGCAGAGTCTTCGGAACAAAGGGGGTTATCGGGGTCTAATTGATTACGTTCGGGGTAAATACACGCAGACGAAGAGTAGAATATTTTAGGTGGGTGTTCGAACAGAGAAGCGTAATGTGCTACATTCAAATTGATTGTGGCTGAGTTGTGCATTACGTCGGCATCATTCTCTCCCGTAAAAATGTATCCGGCGCCACCCATGTCGGCAGCAAATTGGTATACTTCATCAAACCCTTTTCCAAAGGACTGGTCTAGGTGCATAACAGTCTGTACCTTTTTAGGGTCTCTTAGGTCTGCAATCGCGAACTCGTCAGCCTCTGTATCACCAAACTCCGGGTTCTTGAGGTCTACACCTCTCACCCAGTAGCCTTCCTTTTTAAGGCGCTTAACCATATGGCTTCCAATAAAGCCACCTGCTCCTAACACTAGTGCTTTTTTCTTATTCATCTTTTTTAAATACCGGAATAGGTATCATCTTATGATAGTTTTTATTTCTGTGTTCTGAGTATATTTTCAAAACTTCTTTTTCTCGGTCTGAGCAGTCCCCGCCGGAAAACCTCATCGCCCATTCAAGCTCTCCATAAGTGGCTCCAAGCTGGTCTTCGTCGTTTCTACCATCACCCCATAAGCCATCAGTCGGAGCAACTTCTTGAATCTCCTGGGGGACGCCAAGCTCGTGCGCTAGTTCATACACTTCCGACTTCATTAGGTCAGCAATAGGGGAGAGGTCTACCCCTCCATCTCCATACTTAGTAAAAAACCCTACCCCAAAATCCTCTACCTTATTGCCTGTACCAGCTACTAACATATTTCTACTAGCGGCAAGAGCATACAAGGTTGTCATTCTTAGTCGTGCCCTACTGTTGGCTAACCCTAATTCAGTAGTAGTTACGTCTTGGGAAAAGATATCATAAGTTTTGGTTAAGTCCACGCATTCCGAAGTAACGTTAGCGAAGGAATCCTCTAACCACTGTATTTGTAGTTCCGACAGACCATGTAAGGTAGGGTCTTGGTGGATTGGCATTGTAACCGCATGAACCTTAAGACCTGTTAGGGCACATAACGTGGAGGTGACTGCGGAATCAATTCCTCCAGATATACCTACCACAAAACCCTCCATTCCGGAAGCCTCGGCGTATTCCTTAAGCCACTTAACTATTTTTTCTTTGTAAACCATGCGTTCTCGAATTGGTCGGTTTTAACTATGTTCATGTACTCATTTAAAAAAGAAAATAATTCTTCTTGGGTACATGCCTGTTCGTATTGTCCATGTGTCGTGGATTCAATTTGTAAGTCTTGTACGCGATTAATGTAATCACCTAACCCCTTTAAAACTTTGTAATCGAATCCTTGGGTATCGGTTTTTAAATTAAAAATACCACCCACTACTAGGTCCCATGGGACCGTACTCAAAACACTTTCTAAAGTTATTAATTTTACCTTTACTTTATTAGCGATAGAGTATCCTGGGCCTTGAGTCAGTAACACGTCCGTAGGCTCTAAAAAACTAGAGGTGCCGGGGTCTGGCTGCATCATATTTAGCTCTAAAGAATCTTCTCCTTCACCATCGTAAGCACCAGCCTCAATTAACTGGAAGCGAGGGAGTCGGAGGGAGCGTACCGATTTACAATTACCTGGATGAGGCTCTACCCCTATAACAAAGGTATTGGGGTTATCTTTAAGTACTTCCCTGGTATGGGGGGCATTATGGGATAAACCCACGTCTACAAACAGCTCGAAAGGCTGGTTGGGAAAATTAATCTCGTGTTTCATAATTAAATAAATCTCCGTATAATACTTTTACCTGTTCAATTACTTCAGGTCTTTCTTTAATAGTTATAGTATAACCTTTGTTGGCTAATTCCGCCGCTAACTCAAGTTGCTGTGATTCCTCAATCATAGTTGACTGGGGCTTGTAGGTGACGGAGGTAAATGTTATATGTCCTGCTGACACCGGTTGGTAGTTATCTGCCATGAAATGTAAATGCTTTTTATTGCACTTGTCGGTTGCGTCACTAATATCGATAGCGCATTGTTTTTCTTTAGCATACACACCTAAGGCACGGTTATCCCTAGGGAAACACGGACCTCCATAACCATAACCATACTTAGTACATTTAGAACCTACTCGACTGTCTGAACCGATAGCATCTAATATAGCTTGTGGTTCTGCGTCAACTTTAGTAGCCAAATCTCCTATCATATTGGTGAACGCAATCTTAGTGGTGATAAAACAATTAAGTGCTATCTTACAAATCTCTGCGCTAAGTGGAGACATAACGGCATAAGTGGGGTCGTTTTCTGCTAAGGCATGGTGAATATTTTTAATTTTTTTTGCGCTCTCTTCGTCAGGGGAACCAATTAATACCATATCCGGTTTTAACTGGTCTCTGATAATAGTACCTTGTGCGATAAACTCTGGGTTGTACGACACTTTGTAGTTATACTCATTTAACTCCTCTTGTAGATTTTGGCAGAACTCAGGCATCACCGTACATCCAATGATTAACTCTTTGGTGTTTGGCTGTCTCCCATACTGCTTCAACTCTTCCACCAAAGAAATGATTTGGCTGTGGTCATATTTACCGTCAGGTAGCGACGGAGTGGCTACCAACACAAATAAGATGTCGGAGTGTTCCAGACCTTGTAATGTGGAAGTAGTGGCACTAAAATTAGTTGAACTTTTGAGAAGGTCGGTTACACCATCTTCCGATGATACCAACTTCTTATCATTTAAAAGCTTTACGTAATCCTCATTTACATCTACTCCGAGGACATCGTACCCTACTTTTGCTAGATTCAATCCCCAGCAAACTCCTAGTTTGCCTACTCCAAAAATACTAATTGGTTCTTTCATTTTTATATTGTTTTAAAAGTGTGATGTCAAAATCACCCGTGGGGGTAGTCCTGACCGTGTTGTCCTCGTGTAAGGTATGGTGGAACGCGGGTTTAGCAACTGTAAACGTTTTATTAAATAAGTGAGGCACATAACTAAAAGAGCTATTTGCCATTAACAAAATGTCTGCGTTTGTCATATGATACAAAGTAACCGGGGGGTACTCGTCAATATGGTACTGGACGTTATCATGAATCTCATCAAGAAACTTATGGTTTTCCTCCGTACCTTGACCGTAAACGTGTAATACTATATTATCATCATAGTACACTTCTTTTATTTTTGTAAGGATATTAGAGTAGTATTTTTTAACCGATTCCTTATTGCCCTCCGTTAAATATTCTCTAACAGGTGCTGTACAACAATCCGTCTCAGTATATGTGCGTAAATGAAGTGCCACGTTTACGTCCTTATCGGAAAAATACTTTTGTGGTTTAGGTAAACAAAGGTTAAGGGGGTCTAAAGCTTTCTTTACGAAATGCAGATTCTCTTGACCAAATTTCATCAACATCTGTGGTTGAAGCTGTACTTCTTTTACACCACTTTTAGAAGATTCTTTTAAGCACTTAAATAACTCATTAACGTCATCACAAAACTCTTGTTGAGTCACTTCACAATGTTGGTAGTGTTGTAGGTTAGTAAAAGGGTCAAACTTAAAATTAGCATGTGAGGCTAAAGCGTACGCAAAAGCAAATATTTGGTACTGGGCTAACGCTCCTATGCCTTCTGTATTTTCCCCATCCGAGGAAGTGCAAATAGTCGGTACAATCATAATATTTCAAACCAGCTAGGTTTATCAATAGTTAAACTTTGGTGGGAATTGCTGGCAAAAATTCTACCACCTGATGTGTTGAGGTAGGACGCCCAGAAACTAAAAGTGCTATCCCAGCCCATAATGTTGTTGGTGCATTGACGAATTAATTCAAAATCTAAAACTTCATCATTACCTTCAATGAAATGAAGGTTAGCCCCCGTAAGACGTTCTTTACACCACTGGAAATCACTGTCTCTGTCATCGTTGCCTTTTCTACTTCCCCCTGTAAACACTAAATAATCTGTATTAGTTGGGAATTTATCTTGCGCTGTCTGAATATATTCGATTATTTTTTTAGGATAATCAGCTATAGGGGATTGGTTCCTACTTAAATAATCCCCTAGACGAATGTGAATGCTCGTGGGGTTGGTGTAGGAGGAGATGATTTTAGTGGCTTTCTTTTTGATAGAAGATTTTACGGAGAAGTCTTCTAAAAGTTCTTCGCGACAAAAATCAAAATACTTAGAGTTTTGAAAAAAGCCATGAAAGTTAGTGTTTGGGGGACACGTAAATACCTCTGGATAAAAAGTGTGAGAAGGTGCGGGTTGGGTAAACGAATGCTGTATTTGGGAATAATCCAATTTATCGTATTTCAAATTAAATTTTCCTAACTTACATTGTTGTCCGTGCCACTCCCTATCAGACATATCAGGTAAGTGTATGGGATATCCAGTTTTAACAGAAACACCTTTTAAAAAAGCATACTGATACAGTTGGTTTCCTAGTCGCCCTGCTCTACCTAGTTCTGCGAAAGTTATCATTTTACTTGGCTCTCATTCTAACAGTTTCCCACCCATGTTTTATGTACGTGTGGGCAATACCTTGTCTTAAAGGGAAATGAGTAGCCACATGAACCCCATTCGCGTTAGCGTCATTGGCGTACTGAGTAGCAGTTTCAGGGTTATTACACCATACACTAGTATCCTCTTTCGGGTGAGGAGGAACATAAGTCTTTACCCCGCCGTGCTTTTGAGCAAGGTAGCTAAGTTGCATATCTTCTCCGTTATCCCACGTCAAAGGTTCTTCGTACCACATATAACGCAAATACTTTTTATCCATGAACCACGCGTGTCCTACTAAATCCACTTCCTCAACCTGTTCGTTAGGAAAGTCCCACCCAACTTTGTGGTTGGGGGCGTAGGCATTACCTTCTAAAACAACCCCGATGCCGCCTAATATACCATCGTGACCTGCTCTAATTGTCTTTAGACAGTTTTCAAACCATTTGGGTGAGGGGATTGTATCGTCATCGAAGAACGCAACGTACTTGGTACGAGCTAGAAGTCCTAAAGCGAATCTGCCATGGAACTTAAAGTTATGATTACATTGCACGAGTTTACATCCAGGAGCATCTATTTCAATCTGTTCTCTATCTTCGGGCTTGTTATACCAAATCCAAATCTCGTCCACGGGAACGGATTGGTTTCGCACAGCCTCAATCTGTTCTTTCAGATAATCGGTGCGTTTGTACGCATTAAGTATTGCGGTAATCATTCTAATATCTCCCTTATTCTTTGTGCCGACTTACCATCTCCGTAAGGGCACTCTTCTTCTATAATATAATCTTCGTTAACCGTTTTAACTCTCTTTTTTAATTGGTGTGGGGAAGCACATATTATAGAATGACCTGTAGAAATACCCTCAGGTCTCTCGGTTGTCTTCCTACATACAATAACTTTTTTGTTAAAAAAGCTCCCTTCCTCTTGAAGTCCCCCACTATCGGTTATTACAAACTTAGATTTAACTAACACATTTAGCAGTTCATTATATTCCAAAGGTTCTATAACGTTTACGTGAGTTAAAAGGTCTTTGTGTTTTTGTACGTTTGGGTTAGGGTGAATAGGAAGTACAAACTTAAGGGCAGAATGCTCTTTAGCTGCATCGTTAATAGCGGCGAACCATTCGTCCATTTTCTCATGATTTTCTCTACGGTGCATCGTAACCAAAACAGTAGGTTCGTACTCGCATTTATCTTTATAAGGTAAAAGGTTATCAAGCACTGTGTTACCTACTACAAACTTTTGTCCTACTGTTCTTTCGTGCACTAAATTAGTAATAGATAAATTAGTCGGACATAAATTTACATCGGCTATACGAGATATCATCTGACGATAACCTTCTTCAGGGTAAGGGTTTTCCAAATCTCCTGTACGTAACCCCGCTTCTAAATATACTAAACGTAACTGACGGTGAAACGCGGCTAACCCACACGCGAACGCAGAGGCAGTATCTCCTTGTACTAACACTGTATCAAAATCTCCCTCAGGAAACTGTAACGTGCAATCGGCTACAACTCGGTCTAATCGATTATCACCCTCGTTAATATTAATCTTATAATCAACCTCGATGTCACGTAATAAATCCGTGTGTTGACCTGTAAACAAAAGTTTGTAATTCTTTAACACTTTAGTTAAAGGTTTTATTTTTAGCCATTCCGGTCTAGTCCCAAAACAAAGAAGAATCATCTTACCAAATACATCTCGTCGTTGCCGAAGGGCGCTGTAAATACCCTCTATTAGAACCTACAATCCATGGGTTTACAGTAGACCCAATATCCATGTAAGTATTTCGCGGGTTTACTTCATGTAGTCGATGGGCTAGAATGTTACCCAACGGTCCCGCAGAAAATAAAAATAATTGTCCATCCTGTCTAGCTGCTAATAAGGTCATCTCTGCTAGATGGTACTCCAAATGCGGCATAAGGAATGCTTCACCATTACAAGGTACATACAAATCAACATCGAATGGTAGTTTATTGTTTTTACCTTTTTCGTTGGCTAAAAGAACGGTCCTACCTTCCCAATCAGAGAACTCAGCAAACATCTTGTTTACAAACTCCCCGTAATTGGAGTTAACAAATAAATTAGCCCAAGTAATATTAGGCGTGTTAACCTCGTTACGCATCCACATACAATGGCTGACAGGTTGGCAACAAGGGCAACTTACGCCTACCCAATAATCTTCACTCTCATAACGGAAAGAGTCGAGCAGATACTGATGTTCTTCTTTATGTTTATCTGGGTCAAAGGTCCAGTTGTCGCAATTAGTAATCTTTTCATTGCGCAAAATTTTATACTCTCCATCAGCATACTTACTAAATGAAAAGCAATCTCTGTTTCGGACTTTATTTAAAATAGTGTTGAAGTCATCTTGAAAGGTTTTCATTTTAAATCAGTGATTGCTTCAAGTAATTTAGAATCTAATTCCGCTCGTAAGAGTTCGGCGTTAGGAACTACGCAATGACCTCCAATGCTTCCGTTAGGAGGCACAAGGGTAGGTCTTACAACATGAGGTTTCCCAAGCTCTCCGTATCCGTGATTGTATGTTAAGTTATAATGAGATTGAACTTCATTAAAGTTGACGTCGTGCTGTTCACATAACTTACGAGCATAATCGTGCCATGCAATACATACTCCATAATACGAAGTATCCAGAAGCTTTGCGACTTCGGTAGCTCGTGATGATTCGTATACGCAAGTCTCTACATCTAAGTCGTGTTCAAAGTGTTTAGCTGCTTTCTTTGCCTCTACGCCCCCAAACACCTTTACAAACGTTTTAATGCCCGTATCAAGGTTGGGGTGTACGCCTCTGACGGGGGAGTGGACCGTGTTAGGATACTTCGCGCTTATCTCGCGGGTGGTTCCGGGAGGTACGGTGGAGTGAATGATAGCTATACCGGGTTTGATGCCGTCCATAAACTCACGAACCTGTGTAACGAACCTATCGGAGTATGGAATACAAATGTTTAGTACGTCAACTCCCTCTAAACCATCGTCTCTATCTAAGTCCTTGATAAGAGGAGTGTACCCTTTTTCGACATAGACTTTTTCTAGCCCCTGTCCAATTTCACCGTGTCCAATAATACCTATAGTTTTCATAGCTCTAAAAATTCTTTCCAAGCCTCAAAGATTTTGTCTTCGTCCCACAGTTCAAATTCTGTTGTAGCACTTTCGTTGCCGTGGTAATCGATTCCCGCACGAATACACTCTGCACGAACTCGGCCAAAGGCTTCCGGTAGCTCCTCAGAATTGGACTGGTAGACACATGAGATAGAGTCATAGATTTTCTGTCTATCCATCTCCATTCCCAGGTATTCAACTTTATCTCCCAGTAAAGGTATAATAGCTTCGTTAAGGTAGTTCTCGTCGAGATTATTACCGTAAATTAATACTTTCTCACAGCCATCCGCTAAAGCACGTTCCACAGATATATGAGTCTGCTTCAGGGGGCACACAGTACCGATTACTCCAGCAACCCCCTCTGGATGATTGCCTGAATCTTCTATACCTCTGATGGTGTTAGGGATTACAGTGCCCTCTTTGCCCTGCCACTTCATTTGGTCCTCGCTAATGAACCTAATTTTATCGAAGCCAGCTGTTTGCTTTTCTAATTGCTGTAAAGGAAAGATTGCCTTCTCATGACAACTTAATACAATCTTATCAGGGTCCGGGTGTCTTTCGTCTAGATGAATAAAATGTCCGATAATAATATCCCCTTTCTCCATCTTAAAGTTATGATGTAGGTCCCCTTTGCATTTGTTTAAGTGCCACGGATGCGGACCGTAAAAAGTACAGTCATAACCACGCTCGTTAAACAAGTCGCAAAGTTCCATTAAGGAAAAGGTTGAGCCCCCTTCTTTAGACCAACCACTAATTATCTTTATTTTTTTAGCCATGTTCTCTCTCCAAAAATTGCCAGATGTCAGTATCTTCAACTTCATTATCTTGTAAAAATACTTCGTCTAGTTTTCTACCTATGCCTGTTGTATAACGAAACTTAGGGTCTCGTGAAGGAACATCTGCCCTACCACGTGTTAATTTCGTCTCGTACTCTTCTTTAGATTTAACCCAGTAATGGTTAACTCTGAATAAATCGGCGCTTCCAGGCTCATTAAAAGGACCTATGCAAGGCTCTTTCTTTTCGTTAACCGGCTGTCCTACCATATAGTAAAAGGAATGGGGGTTTCCTGCTGGGCACATGGTATAGGCTGGCTGAACAATAGATTTAATGTGTTTGTCAGGCGCTTCTCTTCGCTTAGTGTAATTACGTAAGACTCCTCCAGCAGGTCTCGTTTCGTGTCCGTTGGAACCAAAGAAAACTTCGTTCACGGCGACTCCGGGATATGGCTCAAAGTCTCGCAATCTCTTTTTTAAATCTCCATTAGGGGCAAAAAGAAACTCGTCCAAATCAATAAACGCCATCCACTTAGACTGGTCTTTAAACGCATTCAAAGCATTGTAGTAACATGCCATTTGGCACATATCCATGTCAGTACTGAAATACGTAACGTCGCTAAAGTTCTTCTCATACAAATATCGAATAGTACCATCCGAACTGTTGTTGTCATAAAGATAAAAATGTTCTACTCCCACTGCTCGGTGAAAGTCTAACCATTCAGCGAGATTTTTATACTCGTCTTTCATTACAGCAACTACACTTAAATATTTCATTTGCTTAGGGGGTTATCTAAGGTTACCTCGGTATCTTTTACGTTAGGCTGGATAAGCGGAGGTGCTTGGTATCCTTGGGCGGATTTTAGGGCATCCTCCTTCATCTTCAACAGGTTATGGTATAGGTCTAACCTACCGCCGATAACTTTGTTAATATCATACAAATCGTCACACAGAAGCTTTAGGTTTCTGCCCATCTCTTCTACGTGCTTAGGGTCTTTAATACACTTAGTAAGAATACGTGTCCATTCGGTCTTAGAATTCTTAGGGTCAATCAAATACCCAGTCTCTCCGTTTACAATAAGCTCATCATAACAGCCTACATTTGTAGCAATAAGCGGGATACCGTAACGGGCACCCTCAATCGCTTTAATCTCAGACTTGGACTGATTGAATGGGTTGTCGTCTAGTATAGCAAGATTAATATCAATATTAGTATACATAGCACCATATTGATTAGGAGCCATCGCAGGATAGACCGCATAATTACGATGCCCTTTAAATCCGGTCTTAAAAACTCTTTCATACCCGTTCCAAACATCTTGTTGCCAGTCTGGTTCTGGTTTACCGGTCTTTTCATTTCTAGGCATTATAGGTCTTCCGTAGAAACCCCAATGTACTCTTTCCTTTCCTACCTTTTGGTTTACCACATAAGGGATACCTGCAAAATGCTTTACATCAACATCATGGTGAATGCCCCCTACCCAGCCCATACGGGCTAGTTTCTTAGGCTTAGGGGCTTTGGGTAAATTCCAGTGGGGTAGTGAGTAATCAATAGTGTTTTTAATAACTACTAACGCCCCTCTAACAAACTCCTGGATATACTCAGCGAACTTCCGTTGAGTTACCGTAACCAAATCTACATTGTTATAAATGTATTTTGTTACCTCGTCTAGTTGCTGCTCTTTGTATACATCGAAGAGGCGGTGCCCTCCGTACAGGTCGGTCAAAAGGTCATCGGTATCAAAGTGAGTAAACTTACCAAATTCGTGTGCCTTCTGCAAAATCTGTGCGGTATACATACCACCAAAATTATGGATGTTCTGCGTAAACACAACATCCGCCCACTTTATGTTTTCATATTCAAAATCAGGAGGAGTCTCAGTCTGCGTGTCCGCATTCCACCCAAGAGGGTTGTCATCCCATCTAACCTCTACATCATCGGGGTATAGCTCTGCCAACTTCTCCATTGGCAATAGGATTCGGTAATAAGCTAGGCGCAGCCACCGTGGTTGGAAGGGGCCGCTAAAATTCTTAGCTTGCGCTTCCTATCGGTGGCTGCATTTTCTCCTTTATTGTTTGTATTCATCGTAAGTTTTATTTCCTTTTTCTAAGTTACATGTGGGGCATGATATACATAGATTTTCTGTAATGTTGGTACCTCCTCGCGAGAGAGGAAGTTTGTGGTCTAAATGGTAAGTTTCCTTTATTTCTTGTTGGCAGTACTCACACGTAAATACTCCATATTTAAGCAAATTTTCTTCTTCTATTAAAAGTACAGAAGAGGTAATAAGGGGACCTGCCCCTAGCTCTCTTGCCCTTCGTGTAGACCTATCTGCTCGTATCTTTGCTCTCCAATAATCCTTATGTAATCTTTTATGTTTTTCTCTTGCTTTCGTTCTCATCCTTTTACCGCGCTCAGATTTTTGCCACGCAGATATTCGTTTTTTTGCTTTTTCCTTATTGTCTTTGTACCATTGTTTGGCACGGTCTCTCGCGGCTTGGATTTTATCTTCTTCGGTAGCGTACTTTGTAGGTATCGGGGCATACTTATCCCGTTGTTTTTTAAGAAGACAGTCTTTACATTCTGTTCTGTATTTTCTAGTATCTTTTCGATAATAAAATTTGTCAGAAGATAAAGACTGTTTGCATACACGGCAGATTAGGGAGGACAATAACATAGTAGTACTGTTACTATTATATAGTCCTCCCATGTATTAATCCACTTTTAAGTCTTTAAGATGTGCCATGTAATCTTCATCATCTGGCGCTTGGGTTTGCGAAGCAACGGTCTCAGGTTGTGGACCCTTCGTAGAAGCCTCCAGTTCCATCATCAT